>Ga0226835_1000879_pt1 | contig 22185 bp, 19 predicted proteins | sample LAC_MetaG_1_FD_163627 | JGI IMG/M metagenome (GOLD analysis project Ga0226835, IMG submission 163627) | Anaerobic ammonium oxidizing microbial communities from anammox membrane bioreactor (MBR) in UC Berkley, California, United States -... | ecosystem: Engineered > Bioreactor > Anaerobic >...
GCAGCGGCACCATCACCGGCGTGACCGCCGGGGCGGGCCTGACCGGCGGCGGTACCTCGGGGAACGTCACCCTCTCCGTGGCCAGCGGCGGCATCACCAGCGCCATGATCCAGGATGGAACGGTGGCCGGTGTGGACCTGGCCGACGGGGCGGTGAGCAAGGCCAAGCTCTCCGCGACGGGAGGCAGCAACGGCCAGGTGCTCAAGCTTTCGGGCGGGGTCCTCGCCTGGGCGAACGACGAGGTGGGGGGATTCACGCTGCCGTACTCCGGGACGGCGAGTGACCCGCTGGCAGTGCTGCAAGTCACCAACACGTATTCCGGAGGGGTCGGGTCTGCCATACGGGGCATTCACTCGCAGACAGGCAGTTGCGGGACCCTGGGCTATCCCAACGTGGGTGTCCTGGGAACTGGGAGCCCAGGAGTCTGGGGCCAGAGCACGAGCGGGTCCGGGGTGTACGGAACGTCGTCCAGCGGCGCGGGAGTGAATGGCTTGAGCGACACGAGCGACGGTGTCCAGGGCCGGTCGAACGGCGGGAACACCGCCGGCGTCTATGGTCGCAACGACAACTTCGAGGGCGTACGGGGTCAGTCCGCCAAGATCGGAGTGATGGGCGTTTGCTCCAGCGGTGCGGACGGCTCGGCCGGCGTGAGGGGTTTCAATGACGGGGCAAAGGGAGTCGCTGTCTGGGGCGAGCACCATGGGAGCGGGTGGGGGGTCTTTGGTGCCTCGGGGCCGAGCCATGCGGTGCACGGCTCGACGAGCAGCGGGGTTGGAATCTACGGTGTGACGTGGGGAACGGGCTACGCCGGCTACTTCGACGGCCAGGTTCACGTCAACGGGACCCTCTCCAAATCCGGTGGCTCGTTCAAGATCGACCACCCCCTGGACCCTGCCAGCCGCTACCTCTCGCACTCCTTCGTCGAGTCGCCGGACATGAAGAACGTCTACGACGGCACGGTGGTGACCGACGATGAGGGCCGGGCGGTGGTGGAGCTGCCGCCCTACTTCGAGGCCTTGAACCGGGACTTCCGCTACCAGCTCACGGTCATCCGCCGCTTCGCCCAGGCGATCGTGGAGGAGAAGATCCACGAGAACCGCTTCGTGATCCGCACCAACCTGGCGAACATCGAGGTTTCGTGGCAAGTGACGGGGATTCGCAAGGATCCGTGGGCCAGGGAGCACCCCATCGTGGTCGAGGAGGACAAGCCGGAGGGCGAGCGCGGGCGCTTCCTCCATCCGGAACTGTACGGCCATGCCAGAGAGGAGGGGATACACCGGGAGACCGAGCCTGCCGGCAGCCACCAGTAGGAACACCGAGGCTGCAGAGACAAAACGTTTGGTAAACCGAAGAAACTGCAACACCGGCGGGGCTGTATAATGCGAGGGGCACGCTCAAGCTATGCAGTCCCCGCCAATTCGTACCCGACTCCGATTCGACGGTGTCGACTTCGACGCCCGCGAATTACGCCTCACCCGCGCCGGCAAGGTGATCGAGCTTCAGCCAAAGGTGAGCCGGCTGCTGGAACTGCTGGCCGCCCAGCCTGGCCAGCTGGTGAGCAAGGAGGAGCTCATAAAGCAGTTGTGGCCCGACGTGTTCGTCAACGAGGAGGCGCTCACGCAGCTCGTTCGCAAACTTCGCAAGGCACTCGACGACGATGCGCGACTGCCGCGGTACGTGCAGACGGTCACCACCCGCGGGTACCGTTTCCTGCCTGAAGTTGTCACGATCGACGTGCTGCCGGCCGCGGAGGAGGAAACCGCCGCGCCCCCAATCCACCGCCTTGAAGACAGGAACGCTCCCGCGACGTCCACCGGCGCGCGACTCCGCCCGAACGCTCCCGGACGCCCCGCATTCCTGATCGCTGGCTGCGTGGGTATCGCAGTCCTCCTCCTGCTCGGCTGGTACCTCGCCAGTGCATCGCGCCGCCAGCCCTTGCGGCTGGGCAACACGGCCGTGCGCCGGCTCACCCACACCGCCTCCCACAAGCAGGATCCGGCGTTGTCGCCGGACGGTCGGCTGGTGGTCTTCGCCGCCAACGACCCGATGGAGGGGCAGCTCGACCTCTACCTGCTGGCCATTGCCGGCGGCACGGCAACGCGCCTCACCCACACCCCGGGCGATGAGTACGCGCCGCAGTTCTCCCCTGACGGCGAACACATCCTGGCCTCCCGCCTGGAGTCGGGAGCGGACCCCAGCCTCGTCCTCCTCCCCGGGCTGGGGGGGGACGAGCGCGTGCTCGTCACTCCGGCCGTCTGGGGGTGCTGGTCCCCCGACGGGCAGGAGGTCGCCTTTGCCCGCCAGGAGGACCACGGCTGGGCGATCATGCGCCGCTCGGTCGCCGACCGCAGCGAGCGGCTCGTGGCCCGCGTCGACGCCCCGGTCGTCTCGCTGGCCTGGTCGCCCGGTGGCAAGGAGCTGGCCTGGACCGACGAGGTCCGGGTGCTGGCCGTCCCTGCCACCGGCGGGCAGGTGCGAGCGGTGGGTGACGCCGCCTGGTACATCCGCTCCGTGCGCTGGGAACCGGCCACCGGGGCGCTGCTGAGCGACGGCGCCTGGCAGGGGCGCAATGACCTCTGGCGGCTGGATCCCCGCAGTGGTCGCCGCCAGGCCCTCACCGTTGCGGCAGGGAACCTCTTCCACCCCGCCGCTTCGGCCGACGGGCGACGACTGGTGTACGTGCAGGAGATCAAGGAGCAGGTGATCCTGTCCCTCGACCGGGAGGGACGTCACCCCCAGCCGGTGCCGGCCAAGACCACCCTTCGCAGGCTGGCCCTCGATCCCTCCGGGCGCTGGCTGGCCTTCACCGACGACGATCCCTGGCCAGGCGGAGGCAACGTGGGGGTGATGCCTGTGGAAGGGGGACAGGTCCGCGCCCTGAGCGGACGGAACGCCAGCCACCCGTCGTTCTCACCCGACGGCCAGACCATTGCCTTCATTCAGCACGAAGCCGGAGGGGACCGGGTGGCGCTGGTCGCGGCCTCGGGGGGCGAGGTGCACCTGGCGAGCACCTCGTACGGGTCAGACCTCAGCGCCCCCGCCTGGTCCCCCGATGGCCGTTTCCTGGCAGTGACCGGGAGGTTCTCGGGCCTGGGCCAGGGGCTGCACCTGGTGGAGCTGACCTCCGGCGGCGTGCGACCCCTGGTCGCCGGGAGCTGCTCGGCACCGGCCTGGCTCCCGGACGGCGACCGGATCGCCGCGTGCGCTCACGGAAAGGGTGGCGGTGGCTGGGTCGCCGTGGCTGTCGAGGACGCCACGACCACGTCACTGGAGTTCGGGTGCAGTCGGCACTCGCCGCCGCCCATCGCAGCCCGAGGTTCGACGCTGCTGGTGCTGGTGGGCTCGCGGTCCCGACCACGGTTGTGCGAGCTGTCCCTGTCCGGCGGTCCCACCGGCCGCGAGCTGCCCCTCGAGTTCCCACCCGAGGCCGGCTTCTGGGGGATTTTTGAGGTCTTGCCAAGGCCTGGCGGGGGCTTCCTGGCCCTCATGGAGCGCTACGAATCCGACCTCAACCTCCTGGAACCCACCGGCTAGCCTCCCTCCCCTGCCATGCTCCGACGCCCGCCGCCGGAGGGCATATCACCTCCCCGCCGCTCGTCGGTTGCGCACGTGTCACCCGGCGAGAAGTTCGCCCGGCGCCCGGCCATCGCAGACCTGCGACGGCCGCCGTCGCAGATCTGCGATCGGGCCGCTATCTGGCCCAGCGAATCAGACCGGTACCGTGGGGGTGCGCCAGCAGCTCGTGGTGGGGCTCCACGCACACCGTGAACCCCTGTCGGCCGCTGGCCGAGCACGGCACCTGGGCGAGAAAGAGCAGCGCCCCGTCGGCCCGCCGCTCGGCGAAGGCCATGGCGATCTTCTCCGCCGCCACCAACTGATGGTGCTCGTCCAGGGGCCCGAGAATCACCTGCACCGCCAGGTCTTCGGGCTGGAGGGCGCCGGAGTTGATCCAGCAGCGCACGGTGAAGGTGGCGCCCACGCGCAGATCGGCCGGCAGCTCCGTCTCCACGTCGAGAATCGTCACCCCCGGCCAGGCGGCTCGCACCGTCTTGCGCCACTCGGCCAGGGCGCGGGCGCTGCGGTAGTTGTCCCGCGCCAGCACGGCGCGGCGGATCTGCGCCGGCACGTACGCCCTGGTGAGGTAGTCGTGCACCATGCGGTTGGTGTTGAACACCGGGCAGAGCTCCTGCATCGCCGTCTTCATCATCGCCGTCCACCCCCGCGGCACGCCGTCCGAGCCGCGGGTGTAAAACAGCGGCACCACTTCCTGTTCCAGGATCTCGTACAGTGCCCCTGCCTCCAGGCGGTCCTGGTAGTCGGCGTCGGCGTACTCCTCCCCGGTGCCAATGGCCCAGCCCACCCGCGGGTTGTACCCCTCGGCCCACCAGCCGTCCAGCACCGACAGGTTGAGCACGCCGTTGAACACCGCCTTCATGCCGCTGGTACCGCAGGCCTCCCGCGGGCGGCGGGGAGTGTTGAGCCACACGTCGCACCCCTGCACCAGGTAGCGGGCGATGACGGCGTCGTAGTCCTCCAAGAAGACGATGCGGCGGCGAAATTCGGGCCGCTCAGCGCAGTGGATGATGTCCCGGATCAATGACTTGCCGGCGTCGTCCCGGGGGTGAGCCTTGCCGGCGAAGATGACCTGCACGGGGCGGTGGGGGTCGTTGAGGATGCGGCCCAGCCGATCGAGGTCCCGCAGCAGCAGGGTGGCCCGCTTGTAGGTGGCAAAGCGGCGGGCAAACCCGATGGTGAGCGCCTCCGGATCCAGCACCTCCTCCGCCTGGGCGAGGGCCGCCGGTCCCGCCCCGCGGGAGCGCAGCTCGCGCAGCAGGCGCTTGCGGGCGAAGGCCACCAGCCGTTCCCGCCGGCGCTCGTGGGTGCGCCACAGCTCCTCCCCCGGGATCTCCTGCACCTGCTGCCACACCCGCGTGTCCCCCGGCTCCTCCGCCCAGCGGGGCCCCAGATAGCGGTCGTAGAGGCGGTGCATCTCATCCGAGATCCACGTCCCCGGGTGCACCCCGTTGGTGATGTGCACGATGGGCAACTCGGCCTCGGGCACCCCAGGCCAGACGTCCCGCCACAGGGCGCGCGACACCCGCCCGTGCAACTCGCTCACGGCGTTGACGAAACCTGCGAACCGGATGGCCGTCACCGCCATGTTGAGGGGTTCGCCGCGGTTTCCCGGGTGCAGACGCCCCAGATCCAGCAGCGCCTGGCGGTCGCCGCCGATCTCGTCGAGCAACGGCCCCAGGTAGCGCTCCACCATCTCGGGGGGGAAGACGTCGATTCCGGCGGGCACCGAGGTGTGGGTGGTGAACACCGTGGTGGCGTGCACGATCTCCCAGGCCTCCCGCCGCGACAGCCCCTCCTCGGCCATCAGGCGACGGATGCGCTCGACGCTGACGAAGGCGGAGTGCCCCTCGTTCATGTGGTACACCTGCGCCCGCAGCCCCAGGCGGTCCAGCGCCCGCATCCCCCCCACCCCCAGGACCACCTCCTGACGGATGCGGGTCTCCATGTCGCCGCCGTACAGCTCGTCGGTGATGTCTCGCAGATCAGGGGGGTTGTCGGGCAGGTTGGTGTCCAGCAGCAGCAGCGTCACCCGCCCCACCTCCACCCTCCACAGCTGTACCAGCACCGGGCGGGGGCCCAGCGGCACGCTGATGCGCACCGGCTGTCCCTCGGCGTCCCGGAAGGGGCGCAGCGGCATGGTGGAGAAGTCGTTCACGGGGTAGCGCTCCTGCTGCCACCCCTCGGGGGAGAGGTACTGCCTGAAATATCCCTTCTGGTACAGGAGTCCCACGCCCACCAGGGGGATTCCCAGCTCGGACGCCGACTTCAGGTGATCGCCGGCCAGCATCCCCAGGCCCCCCGAATAATTGGGCAGGCACTCGGTGAGCCCGAACTCCATGGAGAAGTACGCCACCAGCGGCCTCTCCGCTGGCCCGAACACCTTCCGGTACCACGTCCCATTGCCCGAGAGATAGCTGTCCAGGTCGCGCTTCACCCGCTCCAGATGGGCGAGCAGCGCCTCGTCCCCCGCCAGTGCCTCCAGCCGCCGCTGATCCAGCCGCCCCAGCATCAGCACCGGGTTGTGTCCGCTGGCCTCCCACAGCTCCGGGTCGAGCCGCCGGAACAGCGCCAGGCTCTCGTGGTCCCACGACCAGCGCAGGTTGTAGGCCACCTCCTCCAGGGCAGCCAGCGAGGGCGGGAGAGCCGCCTTGACCTCGAACGTTGCCACCGGGCGCATCGGCCACCTCCCCGAGACGTCGCCACCTATCATGGCAAAACCTCCCTGCCCGTTGAACCCCCGTCGACACGGACACAGGCACTGACACGGCCACGGTCACGGGCACAGTGACCGACACGGTAACCGTCACCGGCCCGGGTGGATCAGCCTCCAGGTCAGCGCCCGGACACGGTCGAAGAGCGTGAGAGCGCGCTGCGCTGCGGCGGCGTCCACCACGCCGGCGCCCAGCAGCAGCCGCAGGTGGCTGTCGGCCTCCAGGGCTGACGCGTAGGCGATGCGCCAGTGGTGGAGGCGATCTCGCCCGGCTCGTCCGGCTCCCTCGGCGAGGTTGGCGGGCACCGAGGAGGCAGACCGGATGAGCTGGTCCGCCAGGGTCCGGAGCGGGGCCGGCAGCCTGAGCGCCAGGGCGACGGCGGCGCCGGCGGCTTCAAGGGCCAGCTCGTGGGCGGTGAGGGAGTGCTTCGGGGTCGACGGGGGCGGCGTGGTCCGAGTGGTGTTCATGCGCACCCCTAGAGCGCCCGGGGCGGGCGCTGTCAGAAGGGGCGCCGAAGGCGACCGGCCGAAGGCCGGCTTGCCCTTGACAGCGCCCGCCCCGGGCGCTACCTGCAGAGAAGAACACCACAAGGCCACGCCGCCCGAGCGACACCGACACGGGCACCGACACGGTCAAGGGCACGGGCACCGACACGGGCACGGTCACGGACACCGTCACCGCCACGGGTACCGTTCTGGCCGTGGCAAGCCCGCGCCGGCCGTGAGAGCGGGCCAGAGGCCCGCGCACCCAGGGGACGGTCACGGGCACGGACCGGGGGGCGGTCTGTCCTTCCCGCCGGCGCTCCGAAAACTGCGAAGAAGGCTATACCAGGTACCTACGTCTGTATCACGCCCCAGCGGTAGGGGACGTGCTCCCCCTCGTGGGCGGCCGACTCGATGCAGGCGGAGACCACGGCGCGGGTGTCGCGGGGGTCCAGCAGCCCGTCCACCCACAGGCGGGCGGCGGCGTAGCGGGGGTCGGTGGTGGCCTCGTAGCGGGCCTTGATGTCGGCCAGCAGCGCCGCCCGCTCCTCCGCCGAGACCTCCTCGCCGCGGTTCTTGAGCTGGATGGAGAGCAGGGTCTGGGCCGCCTGGTCCCCCCCCATGACGGCGATGGAGGCCGAGGGCCAGGCGAAGAGGAAGCGCGCCCCGTAGGCCTTGCCGCACATGGCGTAGTTGCCAGCACCGTAGGAGTTGCCCACGAAGATGGTGATCTTGGGGACGGTGGAGTTGGCCACCACGTGGACCATCTTGGCGCCGTCCTTGATGATCCCCTCCCGCTCCGACTTGGAGCCCACCATGAAGCCGGTGACGTCCTGCAGGAAGAGGATCGGGGTGCCCTTCTGGTTGCACAGCTCCACGAAGCGGGTGCCCTTGTCGGCGGCGTCGGCGTAGATGACGCCGCCGATCTGCATCTCCTTTTCCCTGACCTCCAGGCCCCGGCGGCGGGTCACCACCGCCCGCTGGTTGGCCACCACCCCCACCGCCCACCCGTCGATGCGCCCCCACCCGCACACCAGGGTGCGGCCAGAGGTGGCCTTGTACTCCTCGAACTCCGAGCCATCTAAAAGGTGCGCCAGCAGGGCATAGGTGTCGTAGGGACGGGTGCGGTCCGCAGGCAGCACCCCCAGGACTCCCTCGGCGGGCGCCGCCGGCGGCCGGGGCTCGACCCGGTCGAAGGGGGCCAGGCGCGGCCGGGCCAGGGAGGCAATGCGGGCACGCACGGCCTTGAGGCACGACAGGTCGTCGGGGTAGCGGTCGTCCACCACCATGGAGATGTCGCACTGCACCTCGGCGCCCCCCAACGCCTCCTCGTCGATGGACTCGCCGATGGCCGCCTTGACGAGGTGCGGCCCCGCCAGGAAGATGGACCCGGTCTTTTCGACGATCAGCGCCTCGTCGGACATGATGGGCAGGTACGCCCCCCCCGCCACGCAGGGACCCATGATGGCGGCGATCTGGTACACCCCCGCCGCCGAGAGGCGGGCGTTGTTGTAGAACACCCGCCCGAAGTGCTCCTTGTCGGGGAAGATCTCGTCCTGCATGGGCAGGAACACCCCCGCCGAGTCCACCAGGTAAATGATGGGCAGGCGGTTTTCCATGGCGATCTCCTGCGCCCGCAGGATCTTCTTGCAGGTCATGGGGAACCACGCCCCCGCCTTGACTGTGGCATCGTTGGCGACGACCACGCACACCCGGCCGGAGACCATCCCCAGCCCCGTCACCACCCCCGCCGCCGGGGCCCCCCCCCACTCCCGGTACATCCCCCAGGCGGCCCACAGCCCCAGCTCCAGGAAGGGCTTGCCCGGATCCAGCAGGGCCGCCAGGCGGTCGCGCACCAGGAGCTTGCCCTTTTCTTTGTGCCTGGCGGCCGCCTTGGCCCCACCGCCATCGCGCAGTTTCGCCTCCTCTGCCGCCAGTCGATCCCACGCCGTCCGCCAGTGGTCGAAGTTGGCCTCGAAACCCCGATCCCGCCGCATCGCGCTGGCCAGGTTCGCCATCTCGCCCCTCCCGTTACCCGCAGGGAGGGTAGCGCAGTCAGGGGCGAAAGAATCCAGGAAATAAATTTCCTCTTTTTCTTCTTGCAGGGTTTGCGAGGGCGGTCCCCGCCCACGGGAGGAGGCCCGGTGAAGATCACCGCGACGGAGGAGTACGGTTTACGCCTGCTGCTGCAGCTGGCCGGTCGCCGGGGGGACACCGTGTCCCTCGCCGAGCTGGCCGAAGCCGAAGGCGTGCCCGGCCCGGTGGCCGCCAAGGTACTGCTGCGCCTGCGGCGGGCCGGGCTGGTGGCGGCGGCGCGGGGGCGCAACGGCGGCTACGCCCTGGCGGTGGCGCCGGAAGGGATCAGCGTGGCGCGGGCCCTGCGCGCCCTCGGCACGCCCCTGTTCCACTCCACCTTCTGCCGACCCAAGGGGAGGGGCAGCAGGGAGGCCTGTCTGCGGCTGGCCAACTGCTCCCTCCGGCCGGTGTGGTCGCACCTGGATACCCTGCTAGAGGCGGTCTTCAGTCAACTCACCCTCGCCCACCTGCTGGCGGGCGAGGACACCACGCGCTCGAGCCTGGCGGCCCTGCGGCTGCCGGGCATGACCACCGCGGCGCCCGGCGGCGCCCGAGAAAGGCACCTGCAATGAGTCAGCAACCCATCTTTTCCTGTTCCGACGTGCACGTTCACGTGGCCGACCGGGAGGTGGTCAAGGGGGTCGACCTGGCCATCCCGGCGGGGGAAATCCACGCCATCATGGGCCCCAACGGCTCCGGCAAGTCGAGCCTGGTGTCGGCCATCGCCGGCCATCCGGCCTACACCCTCACCGGCCGCCTGTTCCTCGACGGGGAGGAGATCGGCGAGTTGGAGCCGGACGAGAAGGCCCGCCGCGGGCTGTTTCTGGCCTTCCAGTACCCGGTGGCCATCCCCGGAGTGACGGTGGGCTCCTTCCTGCGCGCCGCCGTCTCCGCCCGCCGCGGGCAGGAGGTGCCGGTGCGGGATTTCCGCCGGGAGCTGCAGGCGGCCATGGAGGCGCTGGAGATGGACCGCTCCTTCGCCGGCCGCTACCTCAACGACGGCTTCTCCGGCGGCGAAAAGAAGCGCCTGGAGATCCTCCAGCTGCTCCTGCTGCAGCCGCGCTTCGCCATGCTGGACGAGACCGACTCGGGGCTCGATATCGACGCCTTGCGCATCGTCGCCCGGGGCATCAACCAGGCCGCCCGGGGGGGTGAGATGGGCACCCTCGTCGTCACCCACTACCAGCGCCTGCTGAACTACGTGGAGCCGCACGTGGTGCACGTCTTCATGAACGGCCGCATCGTCCGCTCCGGCGGGCCGGAGCTGGCCCTGGAGCTGGAAGCCCGCGGTTACGACTGGCTGCAGCCGGAGGCGACGGCGGCGGGAGGTGTGGCATGAGTGCCCAGGCTGCCCTGGCGGGGATCAACGCCGACTACGCCGAGCGCTACGGCTTCCGCGACCCCGAGGAGTACTTCCTGAAAGCCCCCAAGGGGTTGAGCCACGAGGTGGTGGAAATGATCTCGCGCCTGAAGGCCGAGCCCGAGTGGATGCGGGCCTTTCGCCACCGCGCCCTGGACATCTTCTACGCCAAGCCCATGCCCACCTGGGGGAACACCGAGATGCTCTCCCGCATCGACTTCGACGACATCCACTACTACCTGCGCTCCACCGAGAAGTCCGGTCGCACCTGGGAGGAGGTGCCGGAGAACATCAAGCGCACCTTCGACCGCCTGGGCATCCCCGAGGCGGAGCGCAAGTTCCTGGCCGGGGTCACGGCGCAGTACGAGTCGGAGGTGGTGTACCACTCGGTGCGGGAGGAGCTCACCGCCCAGGGGGTCATCTTCACCGACATGGACTCCGGCCTCAGGGAGCACGAGGAGCTGGTGCGGCAGTACTTCGCCACCGTCATCCCGCCCGACGACAACAAGTTCGCCGCCCTGAACTCGGCCGTCTGGTCGGGGGGGTCCTTCATCTACGTGCCCCCCGGCGTGGAGGTGGCCATCCCCCTGCAGGCCTACTTCCGCATCAACGCCGAGAACATGGGCCAGTTCGAGCGCACCCTGATCATCGCCGACCGCGGCTCCCGGGTGCACTACATCGAGGGGTGCACCGCCCCGGTGTACTCCACCAACTCCCTGCACTCGGCGGTGGTGGAGCTCGTTGCACTCCCCGGGGCGCGCCTGCGCTACACCACCATCCAGAACTGGGCCAACAACATCTACAACCTGGTCACGAAGCGGGCGGTGGCCTACGAAGACGCCCAGGTGGAGTGGGTGGACGGCAACATCGGCTCCAAGCTCACCATGAAGTACCCGGCCATTCTCCTCAAGGGCGAGCGGGCGCACGGGGAGGTGCTGTCCATCGCCTTCGCCGGCCCCGGCCAGCACCAGGACGCCGGCGCCAAGGCCATCCACCTGGCCCCCCACACCACCTCCAAGATCACCTCCAAGTCCATCTCCAAGGACGGCGGCCGGGCCTCCTACCGCGGCCTGGTGAAGGTGCGGCGGGGGGCGCACGGCTGCAAGACCACGGTGGAGTGCGACGCCCTGCTCATCGGCGCCGGGGCCCGCTCCGACACCTACCCCACCATGGAGATCGCCGAGGACGACGTGCGCATCGAGCACGAGGCCCGCGTCTCCAAGCTTGGGGACGAGCAGATGTTCTACCTCATGCAGCGGGGCCTCACCGAGGACCAGGCGCGCCTGATGATCGTCAACGGCTTCATCGAGCCCTTCGTCAAGGAGTTGCCCATGGAGTACGCGGTGGAGCTGAATCGGCTCATCGAGCTGGAAATGGAGGGGTCCGTTGGCTAGCCTGCCCAGACCCGACGCAACCCTGGCCGGGGTGGTGCGCGCCGAGGCGGTGGCGGCCCTCTCCGCCGCCGCCCGGGAGGACGAGGCGCTGCGCGCCCGCCGCCTGGAGGCGGTGCGCCTGCTGGAGGGGATGACCCTCCCCCACCGCGCCCGCCACCTGTGGCGCTACACCGACCCGGCCCGCTTCCTGCCCGCCGCCGACGTGACCGCCCCCATCCCCACAGATGTGACCGGCCAGTGGCGCCGCGACGACGACGTGGCCGGCGTGGCCCTGGTGGCGGCGGGGGCGGTGCAGCGGGTGGAGCTGGCCGAGGAGGCCCGGGAGCGGGGCGTGACCCTCGCCAACCTGCACGCCGCCCCGGCCGAGGCCCTCGCCCGTCTGGGCACCGCCGTGCCGGCCGAGCACGGCTTCGTGGAGGCCCTCAACAGCGCCGCCTGGCGGGGAGGGCTGCTGCTCCACGTGCCCGCCGGGGTGCGCCTGGCCCGCCCCGTGCGCCTGCGCCTGGCCGCCCCGGCGGGGGGGGCCGTGGCCCTTCCCCGGGTGCTGGTGCTGGCCGGTCGCCACGCCTCCTTCGAGGTCATCGAGGGGCACGGCGGCGGCGCCGCCGGCGCCCAGGTGCTGGGGGTCACCGAGGTGCTGCTGGAGGAGGGGGCCGAGGTCCGCTACAGCCTGGTCGAGCGGTGGGAGCCCGGCGTGCTGGGCCACCTCACCGCCTACGCCCACCTCGGACCCTCTAGCCGCTTCACCATGGCCACCGCGGTCTTCGGTGGGTCCCTGGCCAAGACCGACGTGGGCGCCACCCTGGCCGGAGAGGGGGCGGAGTCGGAGATCTACGGGGTGGCCTTCGGGGGGGAGACCCAGCACCTCGACCACCACACCGAGCACCGCCACCTGGCCGGCCGTACCCGCTCCAACCTGGACACCCGGGTGGTGGTCACCGGTGCCGCCCACTCCGCCTACACCGGCCTCATCCGCATCGCCCCCGACGCCGCCGGGTGCGAGGCCTACCAGGAGAACCGCAACCTCCTGCTCTCCCCCGACGCCCGGGCGGAGTCCATTCCGGAGCTGGAGATCTCCAACGAGGACGTGCGCTGCACCCACGGCGCCACCGTGGCCCCCCTCGACGGGGAGCAGCTCTTCTACCTGGGCAGCCGCGGCCTGCCCCGCAACCAGGCGCACCGTCTCATCGTCTTCGGCTTTTTGGGCCAGACCCTGGCGCGCCTCCCCGAGGCCACCCGGGAGCGCCTGGAGGCCCTGGTGGCGGCCCGCCTGCACGGAGACTGAAACCCCATGGCCACCGCCCCTTCCCCCCGCCCTGCCCTGGACCCCCGCGCCCTGGCGTCGCGTTTCCCCATCCTCGCCCGGCAGGTGCACGGCCGCCGCCTGGTCTACCTGGACAACGCCGCCACCACCCAGAAGCCCGCGGCGGTGCTGGCCGCCCTGGAGCACTACTACACCCACAGCAACGCCAACGTCCACCGCGGCGTCCACACCCTGGGGGAGGAGGCCACCGAGGCCTACGAGGCCTGCCGCGCCCGGGTGGCCGCCTTCCTCAACGCCCCTTCCCCCCGCGGGGTGGTGATCCTGCGCTCCACCACCGAGGCCCTCAACCTGCTGGCCCGGGGGTGGGAGCACCACCTGCGGGAGGGGGACGAGATCCTCCTCACCGAGATGGAGCACCACTCCAACCTGGTCCCCTGGATCATGCTGGCGCGCCGGCGGGGGGTGACCCTCAGGCACCTGCCCCTGCGGGAGGACGGCGAGCTGGACCTCGAGGCCCTGCCGCGACTGCTCTCCCGCCGCACCCGCCTGGTGGCCCTCACCCACGCCTCCAACGTGCTGGGCACCATCAACCCGGTGGCGGAGATCGCCGCCGCCGCCCACGCCGTGGGGGCCCGGGTGGCCGTGGACGCCGCCCAGTCCGTCCCCCACATGCCGGTGAACCTGCGCGCCCTGGGGGCGGACTTCTTGGCCTTCTCCGCCCACAAGGCCTACGGCCCCACCGGGGTGGGGTTCCTGGTGGCCGCCCCGGAGCTCCTGGAGGAGCTGGAGCCGGTGCAGGGGGGCGGGGAGATGATCCGCGAGGTGCACCTGGACCGGGCCACCTGGAACGAGGTGCCCTACCGCTTCGAGGCCGGCACCCCCGACATCGCCGACGCCGCCGCCTTCCCCGCCGCCCTAAACCTGCTGGAGGAGGTGGGCATGGCAGCCGTGCGGGCGCACGAGGTGGCCCTCACCGGCTACGCCTGGGAGCGCCTGACGGCCCTGGGGTGGCTGCAGCTCCACGGCCCCGCCGACCCCTGCCGGCGCACCGGGCTCATCTCCTTCTACGACCCCCAGCTGCACCCCCACGACCTGGCGCAGATCCTGGACTCCCGGGGCATTGCCGTGCGGGCGGGGCACCACTGCGCACAGCCGCTGATGCGCCGCCTGGGGGTGCCCGCCACCGCCCGGGCCTCCTTCGGCGTCTACACCACCAGCGAGGACGTGGACGCCCTGGTGGAGGGCCTGCGGGCGGCCCGCCGCTACTTCGGCCTGCCCACCGGAGGTGCGGCGTGAGCCAGGACAGGGGCTTCGTGCCCCTCGACGAGCTCTACCGGGAGGTCATCCTGGACCACTACCGCCGCCCCCGCGGCCGCGCCCCCCTGTCCCGCGTGGACGTCACCGCCCACGGCCACAACCCGCTGTGCGGGGACGAGATCGACGTTGCCCTGGCGCTCGCCGACGGGCACATCGAGGCGGCCCGGGTGACCGGCCACGGCTGCGCCATCTGCACTGCCTCCGGCTCCATCATGGCGGAGCTGCTACCCGGCCGCAGCACCGCCCAGGCCGAGGAGGCCGCCGAGGCCTTCCGGCGCATGATGCACGGCGAGCCTCTCGCGCCGGGGCTCGACCTGGGGGACGCCGAGCTGCTGGAGGGGGTGCAGCGCTTCCCGGTGCGGGTCAAGTGCGCCCTGCTGCCCTGGATGACCCTGCGGGACGCCCTGGCCGCCCACCGCGCCGGGGCGGCCCCCGCCGTCACCAGCACCGAGGAGGTCACCCCATGAGCGAGCTCACCCCCGAGGCGGTGCGGGAGCGCCTGCGCCCCGTCACCGACCCCGAAATCGGCATCTCCATCGTGGATCTCGGGCTCATCCGCGACATCGCCGTCACCCCCGGGGAGTCCGGCGCCACCGTGGAGGTCACCATGACCCTCACCTCCCCCTTCTGCCCCGAGGGGCCAGAGATCGTCGCCGCCGTGGAACAGACCGCCCGCTTCCTGCCCGGGGTGGCCGAGGCCGCCGTCAAGCTGGTGTGGAACCCCCCCTGGGACCCCCGCACCGACGCCTCCGACGAGGTCAAGGCCGAGCTGGGCATCTGGGACTGAGGCCCGCGCACGGGGCAGGCACGCCCCCCGGAGGAGGCCCACCGGCAAGACGCGCTTTTCTGCCGGGCCGCTGCCTTCCGCGTGCCACGCTGCTCCCACCGCCGCGGCCACGCCCAGAGGAACGGCACCCGACGGCGGGTCCATGTTCCCTCGGGCGCCTTTGCCGTCGGCCGTCTCCGTCACCGCCCCCGGAACCGCCGGGCGAGCCGCCAGGCACCGCCCACCAGTGGACTTGCAGCCTGGCGCCGGTTTTGCTGTCATGGCACCGCTACCAGGGCCGCAAAGGCCTGTTAGGCGAGGGCTGGTCGGGCGGCCCATGGGGCACTGGCCGGCGGGAACTGGCGGTGCCAGGCCGCACCGGTTAAGCGGGAGGGGGACCATGGCGAGGGTCAGAACCACCGGCGGCGCTCCACCGGGCGGTGCCACCGTCGGCCACGTAGGGGCGACGCATGCGCTGCCCCTACAGCCCGGCCTAGCAGCCCACTCCGGCGAGATTCGGGTGAAGGACGCGGGGCGGTTCTTGAAGGAGAGAGGGCCATGAAGGACAATCGTACGGGCGGGTTCCGTGCGGTTGGGTTTGGAACCCGCCTCAGCTCCAAGAGCCGCAGTATTCGTCTTAAGGGTTACGACTACAAGCAAGCCGGCGCGTATTTCGTCACGATTTGCACGCAGGATCGGGTGTGTTTGTTTGGCGATGTGGTGGACGGCCAAATGCGATTGAACCGTGAAGGGCGTGTTGTGGAAACCGTGTGGCATGAAATCCCGAACCATTATCCGCATGTGCAATTGGAGGCGTTTGTTGTCATGCCAAATCACGTTCATGGAATTATCGTCATTGTAGGGGCGGGTTTCAAACCCGCCCCTACAACGAAACACGGGTTGTCGGAAATCGTCCGTGCATTCAAAACATTTTCATCGCGGCGTATCAATGAAATGCGCAACACCCGCGGCGTCGCCGTGTGGCAACGCAATTTTTACGAACACATCATTCGAAACGAAGGGTCGCTGCACCGCATCCGCGAATATATCCAAAACAATCCATTCCAATGGGCTTTTGACCGGGAAAATCCGAACATGCTGGAATCATGCGCGCAGACACGCGGGTCTGCCCCTACAAGGCATGAACCATGGTTCACCTGGCCGAATCAACCGTCGAATCCGCCGCCCTCGCCTGGCTGGAAGCCATTGGCTGGCGGATCGCCCACGGCCCCGACATCGCGCCGGGCATGCCCGCCGCCGATTTTTTCGGCAACTTGTTTCCCGCCGACGAACTGAAATTAGAACTGAGCCAACTGGAAAACTAGGAGTCGGATCATGCCGTATGCACCTGGTCACCCTTCCCTCGGCGATTGCAAGAAGCGGGTCATCGCCGCCATCGTCGCGCTGTACAAGCACGATCAGGAACTACTGGACATAGACGCCTCCGAGCGCTCCATCAGCCACAAGCTGGCAGAGCATCTCCAGCGCGAATTCCCTTACTGGCATGTAGACTGCGAATACAACCGCCGCGACCATGCCATCAAGCGCCTCGATATCACTCCATGGCAGGTCGAAGCAAACGACACGGAGGCAAAGACCGTGTTCCCGGACATCATTATTCATCGGCGGCGTTCGTCCCAAAACTTGATTGTCCTCGAAATCAAGAAGGCTAGCGGAAGAGAAGAGACTAAGGACGAAGAAAAACTGAGGTCGTTCACAAGCGCCGCAGAGTACCGATACAAACTCGGCTTGTTCCTTCGGATTGGCGACCCCGACCATACCGAGTTGGTGGTCTACGAGAAGGGATCGCGATCGAAAGAATGGACTGCCGAGCTTCGCCAGACACTTGAGGAGCTGGGCTATGGCGGGTAAGTGGGTTTAGCACTGTCGTCGGCAGCTCACCGAGAACTTCCACGACGTACCCATCCCCGTAAGAGTGCAGTGGTCTGGGATAACTGGACAGCATTTCGGGGAAGATAAGTGGTAGCCATCAGGGGTCGGATATCAGGCTGCTTCCCTCAGCCCGCCGTTCTTGAAGAAGACCTTATCAGGGGTACGGCCGGCGAGGGTCTGATGGGTTCTTCGACTGTTGTAGGGTGAAGTATCGGCCGAGGCTCGCTCCTGGCGTCGTCACGCTGTCGTGGGCCCGCAGATACACCTCCTCGCACTTGGCCGAGCGCCACAAGCGCTCGATAGAGACGTTGTCGATCCATCGCCCCCTGCCGTCCATGCTGATCTTCGCACCAGCGGCCTTGAGTACGCTCGTGAAGTCCTCGCTGGTGAACTGACTGCCCTGGTCCGAGTTGAAGATTTCCGGCGAACCATGCCGGGCAAGGGCGTCCTCACAAGCCTCGACACAAAAGTCCGGGGTCAGGGTGTTCGACAACCGCCAACTCAGCACTCGACGCGAGTGCCAGTCCATAATCGCGACCAGATACACAAAGCCACGAGCCATGGGGATGTACGTGATATCCGCCGCCCAAACCTGGTTGGGTCGGTCAATATTCAGCCCGCTCAAGAGATACGGGTAGATCCTGTGCCCCTGGGCGGGAATCGTTGTTCTTGGGGCCCGCTACACCGCCCGGATGCCGATCTTGCGCATCAGCCGGCGCACCCGGTCTCGGCCAACGGGAACGCCTCGCCGACCCAGTTGATCCCGGAGACTGCGCGAACCCATCCACGGGTGCTCCAGGTGCAGTTCATCCAGGTCCCGCATCAGCCGAAGCTCTTCTTCCGGCGGAGCAGTCAGGCGGTAGTACACCGACGAACGCGCCAGCGTAAGCAGCTCACACTGGCGGCTCAGACTCACCCTGTGCCCAGGCTCAATCGTCGTTGTGCGTTCAGCCCTCGGGCTTTGCTGAACGCGCGTCCGAAAAAATCGTTCTCCAGGGTCAATTGCCCAATCTTCGCGTGCAACTCCTTCAGCTCAGCATCCGAAACCGAGCCGCCAGCACCCCGGTCGAAAACCTCCGCCATATTCTCAACAGCCTGCTGCTTCCATTGGGTGATCTGGGTCGGGTGCACGTCAAACTGCTCGGCCAGCTCCGCCAGCGTCTTCTCGCCCCCCAGCGCCGCCAGCGCCACCTTGGCCTTGAATTGTCCCGAATGGTTCCGTCGCGATCGTCTCATCGCCATCTCCAAGCGCTCCTGCGCCAAGTCTACCGATGGCATCAGCACTTATCGACCTGCCCAGTTTTCCCAGACCGGCTCCCGCCACAACGTCACCATCGACTGGACCCTGCGCGAGAGCGTGCGGGCGCACCTGCGGGTGCTGGTCAAGCGCGTCCTGCGCAAGCACGGCTACCCCCCGGACAGGCGGGAGGAGGCGACCGAGACGGTGCTGGAGCAAACGGAAGTGCTCTCGAACCTGTGGGCGAGCGGCTGAATTCGCGCTCGTGGTCCCCCCACCGGCCCAACACGCAAGGGCAACGCGACGCGACAGCAACGGCCACAGTCATGGGCACCGACACCGACACGGACACGGGCACCGACACGGACACGGGCACGGCCACGGTCACTGACACGGCCACGGGCACGGGCACGGACACGGGCACGGGCACGGGCACGGACACCGCCACGGGCACGGGCACCGTCACGGGCCCGGACAGGGGTGCCGGGGCGGGCACGGCGCCCGCGAAATCGCCAACAAAGCTATACCTGGTACCGCCGTGGGTGTCAGGGGCGGCGGAAGCCGGCCTCCCGCAGGGCGAGCTGCCCCTGGCGGGCCAGGTCGATGGCCTCGGCGACGATGCGGGCCGCCTCCTGGGGGGCGTGGAAGCCGGTGGAGTTCTCGGACTCCACGTAATCCACCCGGAACTGGGCATGGCGCTGCAGCCGCCGGGCCGGGGCGAGAGCCTCGTCGCTCATGCCAGCGGCGCGGGCGGCGGCCAGGTCGTGGATGAGATCCACCAGGGCATCGAGAGCCCGGTCCCGCAGGTCGTGGATGCGGTGCTGGATTTCCTCGGCCCGCTCCTTGAGCTCCTCCTCCGGGACGTTGTGGCAGGTCTGGCAGGCCCGGTTGATGTTGAGCAGGGGCGAGCGCACGTGGTGGTCGGAGATCTTGAACGCCCCCACCCGCTGGTAGGGCATGTGGCAGTCGGCGCAGGCCACCCCGGCGCGGGCGTGGATGCCCTGCCGCCACAGCTCGAACTCGGGGTGCTGGGCCTTCAAAACCCGCGCCCCGGTTTCGGCGTGGGTCCAGTCGGCGAAGTCAATGTCGTCGTAGTAGGCCAGCATGTCCTCGATCTTGTGGCCCCTGGCCCAGGGGTAGACGAGGCGCTTTTCCGTCCCCTTGAAGTAGTACTCCACGTGGCACTGGCCGCACACGAAGGAGCGCATCTCCTGGCGGGTGGCGTCGCGGTTGACGTCGTAGTCGGCCACCCCCTGGGCGGCCTTCAAGGCCCGGATTCCCTCCATGAAGGCCGGCCGGGTGATGCGCAGCTGCATGGAGGCGGGGTCATGGCAGTCGATGCAGGAGACGGGATGGCGCACGTACTCCTTGGCCTCCGCCCAGGGCAAGGCGTTCAGGCGCTCGAAACCGCGGACGATGTCGCCCTCCCCCAGAGTCTGGTAGGCCACGTAGGTGGAGGCGTGGCAATTGAGGCAGGTGCCGGGCTGCTTGACCACCCGCTGGCGCTCGGTAAACGTTTGGTCTTCCAGCATGTAGGCATGACCGCGGGCTTCCCGGTAGTCCACCGCGAAGGGGTAGCCGGCCCACATGGTGGCGAGGCGGGGGTCGGCCTCCACCTTGGAGCGAGCCACCACCGAGCGGGGGTCCACGTCGGAGGGGGTGCGGGGCACCGCCTCGCTGCCCCCGAAGCGGGTGCGCACCTGGTCGACCGTGCGACGATAGAGGTCGTACTGTTGCGGGAAATTGCGCCCCCACACGGCGGGGTCCTCGGTGCGGTCATCGATCTCCACCACCCGAAAGAAGGGGTTCCTGGCCTCCTGCTTGCGCTCCAGGATGTTGATCAACAGCGCCGCCACACCGGCGGCCACCACCGCCACCACGGCGGTGGCAATGAGCAGCAGCCGCGCCAGGCGGCGGGGCGGGGGTGGGGTGCTGGGTGAGGTCATGGAGCCCTCCTCATCTGATCTCAAAGGTGTCCCACGCGGCTGTGGCAGCGCAGGCAGGCAACGGTGCGGGCGCCGGCATGGCCGGTGTCCATGGCGGCGACGACGGCGCCATGGCAGCGGCGGCAGGCGGCCTCGGTGACGCGACGGTTGGAGTCTTTGATGCGCAGGGGGTCGGGAAACTCCCCCGAGGTGAAGGCAAAGGAGTGCCAGAAGCCGTTCGAGGCCTTGGTGGTGTACTTGGGCAAGGGGGCGTGGGGGGTGTGGCAGTCGTTGCACACCGCGACGTGGCGATGGGAGGACTTCATCCAGGCGGCGTAGTGCTCGGCCATGACGTGGCAGTTGGCGCAGGCCGCCGGATCGTTGGTGAGGTATGAGGCGCCCCGGGCATAGACGAAGGTGTACAGACCCAACCCCAGCGCCACCCCCAGCACGGCGCTGAAGGACAGCGAAGCGGCGATCAGGGTCCGGCGTCCCCGCATCCTCACCCCCGCGGCATCCTAGCAGAGACTCGCCTCGGTGACCGCCATCACCCCGCTGTCGGCAAGCCCCTGCTAGAGTCAATGGGGCTTTCGAACGAAGAAGATGTCCTCGAGCAAGGCCCGACTGGGCACATTCGTGACGGCGGCGCTGCTGCTGGGCGTGGCGGCCACGCCAGCGAGTGCCGCCGTGTTCCAGGTGGGTCCCGGGCGGACCTACACCACCCTGCAGCAGGTGGCGCCGCTGCTCAACCCCGGCGACCTGGTGGAGGTGGACGGCAACGCCACCTACCCCGGCGACATCGTCTTCACCCGCCCGGGCACGGCGGCCCAGCCCATCACCGTGCGGGGGATCCGGGTCAACGGGCAGCGGCCGCTGCTGTCGGGGGGGACCAACACGGTGACCTTCTCCACCCCCTGGCCCTACACCGGCCCGGGGGCCGACCACTACATCTTCGAGGGGTTCGAGATCACCGGCGGCAGCTTCCGCTGCCTGTACCACCAGGCGGCCCACCTCACCGCCCGGGACCTGCACATTCACCACTGCCCGGCCCACGGGGTGCTGGGGGCGGACGAGGGGTCGGGCTCCCTCTCCCTGGAGTACTGCGAGATCCACCACTGCGGCTCGGGCACCACCCGCCACCAGGTGTACATGGCCACGGACGAGGCCAACCGCCCCGGCTCGGTGTTCCGCATGCAGTTTTGTTTCATCCACGACGGCACCGGCGGCAACAACGTGAAGTCCCGTGCCGAACGCAACGAGATCTACTACAACTGGATCGAGGGGGCCGTCTACCACGAACTGGAGCTCATCGGGCCCGACGGCGCCGACCCCAACCTGGCCCGCGAGGACTCGGACGTGGTGGGCAACGTGCTCTTCAAGCGCAACAGCTTTTATGTCACCCGGGTGGGGGGGGACGGAACGGGTCAGACCAACGGGCGCTACCGCTTCGTCAACAACACCATCCTGGCCGGCTCCTCGGCGGTCTTTCGCATCTTCGAGGGGATCGAGTCCATCGAGATGTCCAACAACGTCTTCCACCGCACCGATGGGGTGGTGAACATCCTGCGCACCGCCGAGGCGGTGTGGTCCACCGGGGTCGAGCTGATCGCCGGGGCCAACAACTGGGTGCGCAGCGGCGCCCTCAACGTCCCCACCCAGTGGACCGGGACCCTCTCCGGTGCCGACCCCGGCTTCGTGAACCTGACCGGGGGGGACCTCACCCCCGCGGCGGGCAGTCCCCTGCTGGACGCCGCCACCCCCACCCCCCCCTCGCCACCGGGCGCTCCTTTCCCCTCGCCGCTCTTCCCCCCGGCGTGGCACCCGCCGGCCGGGGGAGCGCTGCCCCCCGGTACCGCTCCCCCTCGCCCGGTGGCGGGGCCGCTGGACATCGGCGCCTTCGAACGCAGCGGCACGCCGGTCACCCCCACCCCGACACCCACCACGGTGGCGTCGGCAACACCGACGCGGACACCGACACCGTCACGGACTCCGACACGGACTCCGACACGGACTCCGTCACCGACACGGACACCGACAGGGACACCGTCACCGTCACCGACGGCAACGGCCACGCCGACGCCCAGCCGGACCCCCACCTACACTGCCACCCCCGCGGCGAGTGCCACTCCCACGCTGACAGCGACACCGTCACCGTCACCGACACGGACACCGTCACCGACACGG
>Ga0226835_1000880_pt1 | contig 22164 bp, 21 predicted proteins | sample LAC_MetaG_1_FD_163627 | JGI IMG/M metagenome (GOLD analysis project Ga0226835, IMG submission 163627) | Anaerobic ammonium oxidizing microbial communities from anammox membrane bioreactor (MBR) in UC Berkley, California, United States -... | ecosystem: Engineered > Bioreactor > Anaerobic >...
AAAAACGCTTCTCTGCCCGAAGGAGACCGCATAGTCACGTTGCCTTTCGCTGTAGAGCTTATCCGAGAACGGATCGCGCCAACCGAGATAGTTCCAGTAATCGACATGCTCACTGAGAGGAATTACCTGAGCCTGGTCCACGACCAGGCCGGCGATCCGTCCCAGAAGTCCGTCTGCCGGAGGACAGCTGCTGCATCCCTGGGACGTGAACAGCTCCACCACCACCGGGGGCAGCGGCTCACCGGCCAGGGAGGGAGCCTGGCTCAACAGAAAGAATGAAAGCAGGAGTGCGGATTTGAAATGGAGTCGATTTCTTTGCATACAGAGTGTAAAACGCCTGCACCCTCGATAATATTCCCCGGGAAATAATGCAAAAATAACGGGAATAATCTCGCGACCCGCCAGGTTTCATACCTTAGATAGCTGAGGGCGAATGCATGAGCAAAAGCAAATCCTGGTTGGCAGGTCTGATTGCCTTATCGATGCTGTCCGGCTGTTCCGCCGGGGCACAGAGCACTAGCAAATCATCCGAATCAGAGGGTAAAAGCATGACCGGTGACTGGAAAAAGATCAGCGAAGCAGAATGGCAGAAGCGCCTGACCCCGCAACAATACGAGGTCACTCGCAAGAAGGGCACAGAGCGGGCGTTTACCGGAAGGTACTGGAACAATCATGAAAGCGGCACCTATGAATGCGTAGCTTGCGGACAGCCGCTATTCGAATCGGACAACAAATACGACTCGGGCACCGGCTGGCCCAGCTTCGATCGCCCGTCGAGCGATGCTGCTGTTGCCATAGAATCCGACAACAGCTACGGCATGTCCCGGGACGAGGTCGTCTGCTCCCGTTGTGGCGCCCACCTGGGGCACGTTTTCGACGACGGACCGAAAACCACCGGCAAGCGCTATTGCATCAACTCGGCGTCTCTCGACTTCAAGAGAAGCGGCAATAGCAAGAAAGAGACGAAGACCGACTCCAACAAGGATGGCAAACCTGCTCAGAAGTCCATTTATACTAAAACCGACGACGACCAGGAACGCTCCTCCGGAAAAGACGTGGCCTATTTTGCCGCCGGCTGCTTCTGGGGAGTGGAAGATGCCTTCAAAGAATTGCCTGGTGTACTCGACACCACTGTGGGCTATACCGGTGGCGTCACCGAAAACCCCACCTACAAGGAAGTCTGCGGTCACGGCACTAAGCATGCAGAAGCGGTGAGGATCGTATTCGATCCGAAGAAGGTCTCCTATGACGCCCTGATCGAGTACTTCTTCAAAATCCACGATCCCACCACTCTCAACCGCCAGGGTCCCGATGTCGGCGACCAGTACCGCTCCGCCATCTTCTTCGAAAGCGCCGCCGAGAAGAGCAAAGCGGAAGTATTGATTGCCGAGCATCAGAAGAAGGAGAAAGGAAAGATCGTCACCTCCCTGGAAAAGCTCGACAAATTCTACACAGCCGAAGAATACCATCAGGACTATTTCGCCAAGCACGGCGGCAAGAGCTGCCATGTAAGGCTGTGAGGCTTTCCGAATTGAGATGTTTGCCGAGAAGAGAAAGAGAAAAGTCGTAGAGGAGTGGGTTAAAGCTTACTCCCGCGAGCTTTTCAACTACGCTCAACTTCGCCTGGCCAGCCGCGAAGAAGCAGAAGATGCTCTGCAAACAACCTTCACCAGGGCCTTCCGGTATATCGATACATTTCGCGCGGGCACAAACGAGCGTGCCTGGCTCTATACCATCCTGAACAACACCATCAAAGATCAGCAGAGGAAATCGGCACGCCAACCGCTGATGGTGCCGATCGACGATCCGGATCAAGAGCTGGGCAGCGTTATCGCCGACCCGGATGCGGATCCGGAGACAATCGTAGGCAAAGAGATGGATCTCAGCCTGCTTTCAGGAGCCATAGCCAATCTGCCGGAGGAGTTCGCGGTGCCTTTTCTGATGCGCGAAGCAAGCGACATGAAATACTCCGAGATTGCAGAAACCCTCGGTGTCCCCATGGGAACGGTAATGTCCAGACTACACCGAGCACGCAAGACCCTTATCGAGATTCTATCCACGAGCAAGCCCGGGCCGAAGCCATCGGAGCGCAACCAAGAGTCCGATCGAGAATCAGAGAGCCTCATCGATGGCACCAGCCATCCGGGAGGTGAGAGCCATGGACTGTGAAAGAGCCAGACCATTGATCGGTCCGGGCGCAGACAACGAGCTTCCTGTAGCCGACTCTGCTTTGCTGGGCGAGCACCTGGAGCAATGCTCCGACTGCCGGACTCAGTGGGACGCCCTGATTGAGCTGAGGAAGGGCGTCAGAGAAGTATTGAAGACGGCGCCGCCACCAGTTGACCTTGAAAACAAGCTCCTGGCCGCTGTCCACAGAGAGAGCCCCGGAAAAATCTACCGCCGACCCGTAGCCCTGATCGCAGCAGCCGCAGTAGCCGGGTTGCTCCTTGTCCTACCGGGAATGCTGACACCAGACACCAACACCGTTTCCAAATCGAAAGGCACTGTCGCTTTCGATTCGCTGATCGCGGCTACCGGGCACGGCGCCCCGCGAAGCCCCAGCAAGACATTCGAAGTGGTCAAGCAAGTCGCCGCCGTCGACCTCGAAAAGTCCGCAGGAGAAGCCGGTTTTACAGCCAATCTGGAGGCACCGGCAGCTTACACGCTCGGCTCGATGGATGTGATCAAAGTGGAAGGCCGCCCGGCCGCCGTCCGCCTCTGCTTCACCTGCGCCGGTCAGAGCGGCTGTGTCGACTGCTATCAAACAGCTCCAGGCTTGCTCACTTTCGATACATCGTCGACCAGGGAAATCTCGGGCAAATCCTACCTAGTGGCAAATCTCGGGAAGCGCTCGGTGGTCGTCGTCTCGAAAGACGGACTCGATCAGGTCTATACCAGCATGATGCCCGGCGACGAGCTGCTCCGTCTGGTAGCAAAAAGCCCGGCCTGATCCGAACCAGTCGAAGCTCTTCGCCCCATAGCTGCCCCTCTCCCTTCGGCTTCAGTCAGATTGATTTCTCAAACGCTATCAAATCGCCCGGCGATATCTTTTGAGAAATAATTTTCGGTCGTTTTTGATTCCTCAAAAGATATCATCCAAGTCGGTGCGGTCTCTGTGGTCTGAATCCCTACGCATAGAGGACACTTTGCTCGGTCAACCGGATTTTTACTATTTTGTTTAGTATTGAAGAAACGGACAGAAAGACGGACAGAAGGAAGATTTGGAGCAACCGGAGCGCAGCGAAAGCCACGACTCCGGTCGTCCAGTCCAGATGAGTTCAGGGTCCAGTCTGGAAAGTCTGGAAGAACAAAGAAGCGTCCGAGCGCAACCAGCCGAGATCAGAAGGAGCGGAACGGGTTGGCCAGCTCTTTCTCGACCTCGTTATTGATCACCTGAAGACAGGTGACCCGGCTGTAACGCTTGTCGTCTGCCGGAACGATGAACCAGGGGGCATACTCGGAGCCGGTCCAGTAGAAGAGCTGGTTGCCCCATTTCGTATAGCCGTCCCAGTTCTCCCGGGCGACCTCGTCCGATTCCTGATACTTCCAGGGCTTTTCCTCCTTCCGGGCGGCAAAGCGGATAGCCTGCTCGTCTTTGGTGATGTCGAGCCAGATCTTGACGAGGACCACGCGGCTGCGGCGAAGCAACCATTCCATGGTGCGGATCTCGGGATAGGCGTTGCGCACGTGGGTAACCGAGCCCAGGTTCATGACCGGCACTACCAGTGCTTCTTCAGCCCAGCAGCGATCGAAGATTCGCACTTCGCCGAAGCCGGGCATCCTGTCGCGCTCGAAAAAACGCAGCATGAAGAACTGATTGGCTTCCTCGTCGTTGGGCTGACCGACCGGCACCACAGTGATGATCCGCCAGTCGTCCACCGCCTCGACGATGCGCTTGCTGGCACCGGACTTGCCGGCCCCGTCGCGCCCCTGGAAGGCGACCACCAGAGACATCTTAGCGTCTTTGAGCCGGCGAACGTTGAGGGTGAGTCGGCGCTCTTCCTCGGTCATCCGCTTCTTGTACTTCTTGCTCGAAATCTCGTGGTCATGCCCGACCAGATCCAGATAATCAGGAACACGTGCACCCCTGACCCATGGCTGGTTCAAAGGGGAAAAACAACGAGCGACCTTGATGACGCCCGAATCTTGCAACTCGTAGTCGGTGCAGAGACCGACCGGAGTGGTTTTCTTAGCCATTGATGAATCTCCGTCGACCGTTCTCTGGTCGCAGATAGAGAGTTTTGCTCGATAGCCAGGCTCATTCCATGTCGATTCGAAAACCAGAGCAAGTCACGACACCGGATGATGCCTTTGAGATCTTGTGGTAATCGATTGACTTGAAGAAGGAGGTGAAACGAACCTGGAACTGAATGAAATAAAAAGACTTCAAAACCTTTCACACGTAGAGAAGGACCTTCAAGGGAGACAAAATTATTCTGCGATAATGCGAGGAGGCTGCCAAGCGACACGCCCAACGGACAGGGAGAGGCTCGAGACAGCCTGCCAAGAAGCCCCCGCTCCAGCTCGACAATGATTGACGCAAGCGCGCCAGCGGCTCTCGATTCATTGCGAGGCGTAACCATTCAGCCCCCGGAACGATAGGACTGAGGGCCCGGATATCGTATGCTCTATCACCGCACCGGTAGGATAAATGTCCAGAGCCCTGAAAATTACCATGAGCATGCTTTCGATCGCGATGATCGCGTGCCTTGCCGTGAATGCCGACTTCAATCCTGCTCTGGCGATGGACGAATACTCTAGAAGCGCCCTGCTCAAATCCCGGGACGCCCTGCTCGAGCAAAAGCACTCCATCGAGGCAGCCATCGCTAGGACCAGGGAAAAAATCGCTGCCCTCGATCAGCAGATCAAGAGGCTAGAAGCTTATCTCAGAGAAGTCGAAAACGACTTGCGCGACGTCGAGAACGCATTGAAGGGGTAGAGCATGGCAAAAGAAACTTGCAAAAACCTGGCTCTGGCTCTATCTCTTTTGGTCTCGCTCGGACCGGCCCAGGCCGCCGGCGACAAGACGGAGAGCGCCCGGGAGCCGCTTTCGATAAACACTACGGAGCCTTACTCCGATCCGAAAACCTCGGCAGAGATAGTAGAGATCTTGAAGAAGATGACCGAGGCCATTTTCGAGCATGATCTCGACACCCTGGCTGAATATATCGACGACCACTGTACAGCGGTAAATGCTCGCACGGGCCGGGTCATCTCGGGCAAGACCGGGGTCCTGGATCATCTGCGAACCCGTTATTCGAGATACAGTGAAACAGGCTCGAGACCACTGATCGGCTACGAGATCGACCATCCCTACGTCAATATCAAGAACAATCAGGCGGTGGCGACTTATGTGGCCAACGCCCGTATCGGCGGTGAGCGACCCTACACCATGAGCTCAAGGATCACCGAGATTTTCAGCCGCGAAAAAAACGGCCAGTGGAAGAGTATTCACTATCGGTGCAACTGGCAGGACAGCGGTGCTCCGAAAAACAAGCAAGCCTCTGAGCCTCTGCAAGATGCTCTCCAGACCCTCGATCTCATGGCACTTTCCCTGAGTGCCGTGGAACGCGAGAATAGAGATCCCCGCCCGGACGTCCTTGTCGTTCTGGCCGGGCAACTCAAGGCTCAGCAGAAGCTGCTTGCCAGAGATCTGCATGATGCCGCTCCGGAATCGGTGCAAGAGGCAGCAGCGGGAATCGCCGTCTTGCTTGACGAGCTCGAGAAAACCGCTTCGAGCAAGACCCTCGCTCCCGACCAGGTGGGAGCGCTCACAGGCAAGATTCGCACTGCCCTCGATGGCATAGCCGACAATTGCAAGGCTGCGACGAAATCCGCAGGCAACTAGCTTTGCCGGATTCTCCCGCCAGCAAGAAGTTTCATCTCTCAGCAGCTCTCCTTCTCCTGGCGCTCAATATCGCCTGTTTCCACCCGGCATTGGGCTGTTATTTCCTGGGGGACGATCTCTTCCATATCCAGTACCTGAACCGCATTCTCAATGAAGCGCCCCTGTCCCTTCTCGATAACTTCAGGACGGTCTGGTGCCAGGATCTCGGCTATGGCGCCCACTACAGACCGCTGATCTCCTTTTCCTTCGCCCTGGACTTTCTGCTTTTTCACAATCGGGCAGCGGGTTATCACCTGACCAATCTACTCTGGCATTATGCCGTCTGCCTGGCAGTCTATTTTCTAGCCGGCGCTCTCTGGCGCCTGAACGGGGGTAGCTCTGAAGGCCGAACAGCCGGGCTGGCGACTGCGGCTCTTTTCGCCCTCACCCCCACCAATTGCGAGCCGGCTGTCTGGATGTCGGCCAGGGTCGACTCGATCTGCGCTTTCTTCTATGTCACCTCTCTCTACTGCCTGCTGCGCGATCTGGAGAAGCCCTCCAGGCTCAAAAGAGCTTTTGGCATTGTACTTTTCGCCCTGGCGCTTCTCAGCAAGGAAGCAGCAGCCAGCCTCCCAATCGTCTTCTCCGCTTGCGTGGTGGCAAAGGAGAAGGTCTCTGTTCGCAATGCTATCGGGAGCATCTTCGAGAAGGCGGGCGATGTCTGGCTGCTGTTTCTCGCTTACCTGGGAATCAGGACCCTGGTGATTGGCGAGCTTTTCGGTGGTTACACTGGCGGCATCGGAGCACTGCTGAGCGCTTCCTTTGCACCGCGGCTGGTATCGGTTATCGAGCTTCTTGCTTATCCTGTGCCGCTGCGCCAGCTCATCGGTAGTGATGTCGTCCGCACCATGCAACAGGCTTTTTACGGGCTTTTCTCGGTGCTCACCGTGATTGCCGCTAGCCTCTGCGCCGCAGGAAAAGCTTCGGTAGAAGCCCGGCCGGCAAGACGCCTCCTTCTTGCCCTCACGGCTCTTATCGTCTCAGTCCTGCCTATCCTTCCGGTGATCTATCTTTCCGAAGCGATGCAGGGAGGGAGGCTCTTCTATCTACCGGCGGTCTTTGCCGCCTTCTCCGTCACAAGCGGCATGGAATGCCTGCGCTGCTCCTTCCCTTCCGGATCAGGAAAGCGCCTCTACCAGGCATTCCTTGCTCTTTTCTGTTTACTGCTCGCTCTCAATGGGCTGGCCTGTCTGGAGGGCTCTCTCAATTTCAGGAAAGCAAGCCGGGAGATTATCAGTGTGCAATCCTCTGCCCGGGAGACGGCAGAGCGAGACGCATTAGCGAAAAGACTGGTGGTGCTCAGCCTGCCGGCTCGAGATGGGCTTCCCAGGCTGTTTTTCAACAGCAAGCAGTTCTTCGCTCTGATCGAACCTCCCCTCACCGATGTCGACTATGCAGCCAGATATGCTCTCCTGGAGCCGGACCTCTCCACCGATTTGAAAGCAGTCAACAGGACCTGCCTCGAGTATCTCGCCAGAGATTCCGGAAATCGCCTCCTGCTCTGGAATGAGAAGAGCAAGTCTTTCGAGATGGTTGCGGCACCGCAAGCAGAACGCGCCCGGAGCCCGGCGAAGCTACTGGTTGAGCCACTGGACCCTGCCTCCCATTTCCAGTGGCGTCTGCGCCCGGAACAACCGGTGTCACCGGCGAGCTTCGATATGCTGAGGATTCGTCTCGAATCCCAGCCGGGGCTGGAATCAACTGAAGGCGCCTGCCAGCTCTTCTATCAGAGAGAGCCGGAGGACCGGCTCACTGATGGGAAGAGCTTCAAAAAGAGCCTGGTCACAAGCGCATCGACCCTGACATTCCTGCCGGCTCAGCGTCCAGACTGGCTTCTGGCCCGGCACTGCAGCGCCTTTTATCTCAATATCTTTCCCGAGTCCAAAAGAGTCGTCCTCGATGCCCGACTCGAGAGCTCAGCGGACTCCATGCCTGTCCTCTGGATAGATGAGACCACGATGACCCTCCACCGTGAAGGCATATTCAAACCAGCCGGATCCTGTAATGGCGTGATCACATGGGATTGCACCGGCTTGGACGGAGCGAGCTCCTGCCGGGTGGATATCTCCATTCCCCATGCCGTCTTGCAGCTTCCTTCCTTGAGTTTCCTCTGCGATGAGCCCGGCGCTCAGGTGATGAAAACGATAGATGTGGACAAACCGGCAGGTAGCCTGACCCTCGAAAATGACTGGTTTCCCCTCGAGGCACCCTACCAGATACGGATCAGGGCCCTCTCCAAAACAGGGGTGCCCCTGGGCTTTTACTCCTACCCGATCAGTTTCGCACCCCGGTGACCCGAGCGAACAAAGTCTGTGGAATTACACAGTGAATCGGCCTGCCTCCGGCTCTATATTCGAGTCAACAAGCCGGAGGAACCACAATGAGCGACAGACACGAACTATTCGAATTCAATTCTCCCGAGAACAGGAACGACACCGCAGAGCAAGCCAGAGAGACATCCTCGAGGCTCTTCGACTGCGCCTATCAGACTACTGAGCTACTAAAAAAAGACTTCAAGCAAGAAGGACCGAAAATGGTGGCAGGAGTGACTGAATTCATCAAGGAGCATCCGGCAGAGTCAGCCGTGATCGGTGCCACATCGCTGGTCGGAGCCGGGCTTCTCACCGGCGCCATTGCCCTCGAGTCGCCCTGGTTGATCGGTGCTTGCGGAGCCGGGGCTCTCACCGCCACTCTGGGCAACCTGGGCGGAATATTCCGGATCAAGAACGAAGAGTTCAACCGCAAAATGAACAGACACTGAGCTCTATCTCTCCATTTTTCTCTACTTTTCTCTACTCCGTTTCTCTACTCCGTTTCTCCACTCCTCCCACGCCTGGAAGCTATCGCAGCCGCGATAGCTTCCAGGCATCTCTTTTCGCTCTTACTCTCCTTTAGCTGGCGCGAGCTTGCGCTATCCCCGGAGATGCAGCAGAGAAGCCGCGCTAGCCCGGGTTTTCCTTATTTGGTGATCATCTGGTAGGACTATGGCCGATCCGGTCCCGGGCCCTGTTCCCGAGGTCCCGAGCCCGCCCGGACCTTGACACTTTACAATCGGAAACCTTAGTTGCAGTCCTTTACGTTCAAACGATAAGTTGTCAATACTCCCTTCGTCTCTACCCTCAAACAGAGTCTGATCCCGAAAACCTCCCAGTAACAAGGGGATATCAAAAGAGCTGAAAGTGCCTGAGGCACCACGGCAATTTCGGGATTGCAGGCGATCTCTGTTCGACGATCAGGGACTCTTCGCAGAGCGGCGCCATCCAGGTGCTGAGCGCTGCTCTTTCGTCATCGGTTCGGCTCGCCCGGACCGAGAAACTCATGAGTTTCCAAATCTACCGATGAACCGGGCTTGCAGCTTCGCAAGACCCGCAAACGTCAGCGTAGGAGGACCTACTGTGACAACACTGATGAAACGATCACTTCGATCAGTTCTAGCGCTTCCAGCGGTTTTCGCGCTCCTTCTTTTCACCGGGATCTTCGCATCCCCGGCTCTCGCTCAGAGCGCGCAGACCTGGCTGCCCGTCAAGGAATTTGACGCCAACCAGGCAGTCTATCTCGATCCGGGACTCAAGAATCACCGGAGCTACCCCGTCTCTCTCAACGGTCTCGAGGACAAGCTGAAAGCTCAGGGTCAGACCCACGGGCTCAAGTTCTACTTCGTGATGACCGAGCAGGGAAACGAGACGAATCCCACCTCGAGCAAGTTCGCAGTCTGGAAGCTCGACGAGCTCGCCGCCATGGTGGCAGGCAAGCTCCCGGCTGACGACTACGTGCTCATCCTCCTGGTGCGGTCCTCGTCGGACCCCAACAAGTTCTCGTTTGCTGCCAACGGCGGCAATCGACTCCAGCAGTACGGGCTCACCGGCAGCTATTTCAGCCAGTCCGGAAGCCCCCTCAATGCCAACCGCTCAATCTATCTGCCCAACGACCCGGGCGGTTTCGGCAATGCCGTGGCAGCCGGAGTCAATCAGGCTGTTTCCCAGCACTTCACCGACCTCGAGCGGCAAGAGGAGCAGCGCAAGCTCGATGAGGAGCGCCGCAAGCAAGAAGAGCTGAAGCGCATCGAGCAGGAGAAGCAAAGAGCCATCGACGCCGAAAACCGCCGCATCGCCCACGAAGCCTTCATGAAGGCTCTGCCGGGCTACCTCCTCTGGTACGGCACTCCCAGCGTCATCCTCCTGGCCCTGCTGATCATGCTCATCCTCTACCGCAGGCTCCGCTCTGACGTGCAGAAGCTCGTCGCCTCCTGGCGCGAGAAGATCACCACCTCCTCGGACATGTACCTGCGTCTGGAGAAGGGTTACTTCGGCTTCCTCCAGCACCAGGCAGCGTGGCAGGAGAAGTTCAGGGGCAATACCGCCATAAAGTTCAAGAAGGCGGTCACCGACTTCGCCAACTACAGCGCCCGGCAGATCGCTGCTAACCGGCGTTTTCAGGAAGCGGAAAAGCTCTTCGAGTCGAGTCGCTATCCTTTCGCTCTGTTCGGCAAACTCGGCAGAGTGAGAGCCCTGCTCACCACGCAGACCATCGTCATCACCGGCGAAGAGCTGCCTCTGGAGCTGGCAAGCCTCTATGGCGGGCTGGTCACCAGACAGGAATACACTCCTGATGCGGTGCTGGCCGAGATGGAGAAACTCTTCGACGTCACCAACCGGGCGCTTGCCGAGATCAAGCAAGCCTTCGACGGGGCGGCGCAGAACAAGCTCGACATCGAGGCTCTCGACACTGCCATCGCCGGCATCAAGAAAGAGCTCGAGGCCGCCGGTCTCAACTTCAGCCCCTATGCCGACCGCTACACCGGTCTGCTCCAGGGCAAGAAGGCTTTCCTCGCCATCCTCGACAGCGATCCGCTGGACGCCTTCAAGGGCTCCGAGGAGGTCGAGAGGGGCTTCGAATCGCTCAAGGCTGCCCTGAAGCGGGCCATCGCCATCCAGGAGAGTTTCACTACCACCGAGACAGCCATCGGCAAAGCGAAGACACGCGTCAACGAGGTACGCTCGACCGGTGCCGACTACCGGTACCCGGTAGAAAGCGACACAACCCCGCGAGCAGTCATCGCGTTCCGACTCGCCGAGGAAGGAGGCAACCCCGACACGCTCACCGGCGAAGCCGACGAGCATCTGGCAAGAGCTCGCCAGGCCTGCCTGAACGCTCAGCTCGACAAGGCCGAGAGCGAAAGGTCCGAAGCCGAAAAGGCTGCCCAGGCTGCCATCGACCTGGTGGCATCGATTCTCGATGCCAAACTCTATGTCGAGAAGCAGGTAGTGCCGGTCAAGACCAACCTCACCAGGCTTCGCGGTGAGCTACCAGCTGCCACCACGGCAGTGACCCAGCTCAAGGCCGAGTTCCTGGCCAAGAACTTCCCGGGCGAGCCCGAGAAGCTGGACGGTGCCAACAAGGTCGCCGACTCCACCGACGCCGAGCTGGCCAAGGTGAAGAAGGCTTATGAAGACCAGCGCTATCTGGCTGCACGCAAGCTCCTGACCGCGGTGGGCGGCAACATCCAGCAGTCCATCGACAAACTCGTCGAGATTCATGCGCGCCTCGCCAAGCTCAGGGAGCTGAAGGATCACGCCCGCAAAATCGTGACCGCAGCCGAAGGGCTTGCCAGCACGCTTGTCGACAAGCTCGACAGCAACTCGTTCACCACCTCCGCTGCCACCGACCGCGCCTATGCACAGCAGAAGCCGGTTCTCGAGGCACAGCGACGCGATGTCGACAAGGATATCACCGACTGGGTGGCTGCAGCAGCATCTGCCGACGTTCTTCTGGCGGCGCTCCAGAGCGTCGACAGGGCCATCGATGAGGAGAAAGCGCAGTATAACAACGCCGTCAGCGCCATCGCCGCTCTGACCACCGCCACTGGTGCCGCCGAGCGGTCCGTGCGCGACTCCGACACCCGTCAACCCGCCCGGGACAAGCTGGCGGAAGCCAACCAGGCTCTCGGCAAGCTGGAGAAGGACGTCAAGGTCGAGAAATCCGACTGGGCGAGCATCGCCCGCCGGGCTACCGACGCCAGGTCCACTGCCGGTGAAGCAAAGAGTCTGGCGGAAGCCGACAAGAAAGCTGCCGATGCTGCCCGCTCAGCGATCAGCTCTGCTCGCAGCAATATCAACAGCACGCAGACTTCGTACGGTCACGGCGTTTTCGCGGATCTCTCCAGTGCCAACTCTTATCTCGGTCAAGCCGAGCGAGCCCTCTCCTCCGGCGATTACGAAGGCGCCAGCCGCCTGGCGAAAAAGGCCAGCAGCGCCGCCGACGATGCGGAAAGCTCTGCCCGCGCTCGGGTAGCGGCGATCATCGCCGAGCTCGAGCGGCAGCGTCGCGAGCGTGAGCGCCAGGAGCGCGAGCGCCGTGAACGTGAAGACAGGGAGCGCCGTGAGCGCGAAGAGCGCAACCGGCGCAACGACGATTTCGGCGGCTCCGGTCGCTCCGGCGGTGGAAGCTGGGGTGGCGGCCGCTCAGGTGGTGGCGGCGACTTCTAAGTCGTCTACCGCACCAATTCGTTAGTTCATTTTTGAGCCGGGGTCCGTCCCCGGAGCGAGACTTACGGACCCGGCGCGAACCTGTTGTTTCAGCTTGCCGGGTCCGCACAAACAACGATCGAATCTCGAATCAATTTCCGAAAAGGAGAACTCACCATGTCAACGACAGTCGCACTCGTGCTCATCGCTATCGCCGCCTTCGGCGTGCTCTTCGCATTCTGGCCCAAGTTCCGCCAGATGATCCGCATCACGGGTGGTACCGCCGTCGACGGCATGACCACCGCCATCGAGAAGGAGCGCCTTCTCTACAAGGACCTCGCCGTCAAGGTGGCCGCCAACCGCATCAAGGTCACCAATATCACCGGCGACTACCGCCACCAGGTCAACAACCTGAACAAGCTCCAGGAAGCCGCCCGCAAGGCCCAGGCCGACTACGATCTCAGCGTCGACGCCAAGATGCCCGAGAACGTCCAGGGCGAGAAGTTCCAGGACTTCCAGAAGGCTCAGGCCGCCGTCACCGCTCAGCGCAACGTCGTGAGCCAGTTCGCCGACGCCGAGAAGGCCGCCAAGAAGGCTCTCGAAGCCAGCATCAAGGCTCTCGAGAAGGTCGCCGCTCAGGTCCAGTCCGACGAGGCCAAGGCCGAGCTCAAGGGCGTCTTCGAGTCCGCCGCCGAAGCCATCGAGGCTGCCAACGCCGTCGACGGCGCTTTCTCCGAGCTGAACGAGGCCTCCAACCAGGTCGACCGTGAGCTCGAGCGCGCCAAGGCTCGCCTCGAAGGCTCCCAGGGCAACCAGGCCGACCAGGAGTTCGAAGACCTGGCCGAGAAGGAGCGCCTGCGCCGCGAGCGTGAGGCTTACGACAAGTCTCGCCAGTCGGGCCAGTAACAATCAGCACAGAGCATCACCGGTGCTCTGATCCCGGGGGGAGGGACCGTGTGGTCCCTCCCCTCAATTCGAAACATCAGCAAGGAGCTTCTCAATGAATGCGATTCTGCTTCTCCCCCTCGTGCTCGTGCTCGGGGGACCGTTCATGTTCGGCGTCGTCATCGCCGCCAGCAAGCTGCACCAGCTTCTGCGCAAGGGATTCTCGCCCCGAACCTCCTTTATCACGGTCTTCTGCATCCTGGCTGCGGCAGCCGCTCTGATGACGGCACCGTACTGGGTGCTGGGAGGCAAGGGCTATCTCATCGTCGCCGGCGTCTACGTGCTCTTCGTGGGCATCGGCGCCTCCAAGTTCCGCAAGCTCGTCCGCTTTCTCAAGCGTGAGCTCGACAGCGACGACAAGAACGACGTCGAGATCCCCGAGGACAAGTAGGAATCCGGACAATTCGCCTGATGGCGTCTCTCCCACAACCGACAGGAGAAATACCACCTTGACCAACTTCATCATCGGAACCGGCATCGTCTTCTTCACCGTCGCTGCCGATTCCCCCGCCCAGGCCATCGAAGTCCTGAAGGAGCGCATCATCTCGGCGAGCCGGATGGAGCACTTCGATGCCAGACGGGCCGGCATGAGCTACTCCATCGTGGAGGCTTTCGCTCAGGGACGGCTCGACTTCATCGTCTTCAACGAAGACCGCACCGACATTCTCTGCGGCGAATACAGGGGAGAGTATCAGGAGCTTGCCAGCCGCGAGCTCCTCGATGCCCTGTTCGAGCTCGTTCCGGAAGGTCTGCGCATGAAACAGCTCCAGCGGCTGCATGCGCGCGCTCAGTCTTCGTAGGACAGGCGGCCGATCATACGCAGGCGCCGGCAGCAAAAGGCAGTGAGGAGACCCATATAGATCATTCTCATCATCAGGGTTTCTAGCTGCCCGGAGCTGCCGGCGCCTCTCATCTATAAGAGCCGCCCCGAACCGGCAGCCGGCAGGCAATCGCCACCGGCTCTATCATTCCAGGAAGGCAGTCACGCAGCCGGTCGTGCTGCCTTCCACTTTCCAGACTTTTTACTACATCGCCAAGTACCTATCTTCAAGACAGGCATAAAATCCTGATTTCCAGGCGTTTCAGACAACGCGAAACAAGCCTCAATCTTGATTTCTTTCTATTCTTCGAATTTTTACGCTGCTTTATAGTAAAACACGGATGCCACCACCAGCACTATCAGTCGCTGCCGGGACAGCCAGCCGATCACTTGGCAATTCGAAGACCTCGGGCCGGCGGGAATGCTTACCAATTCTGCGATAGCACAGTTACAAAAATGCCGCTACCGGGCATAATAGAAATTGAGAGTCTTGCGACTTTTCGACGATCACCTTCATCTCTCGAAAGGGCCTCCAGCGATGCGAAGCTTGGACGGCGTGCGGGCGCTGCTACCTGTAGCGCTGCTGCTTGCTGCATTGAATTTTACTAGCGAAGCAAAGGCACAATCAGTGTGCAGCACCGAAAGCGGCGCCCTGACAGGCTCGATCCTGATCGACGCCTCTCCGTCCATCGTCTTCGACGCCATCAAGAAGTCGCGCTATCAAGAGCCGGACCGACGCAAAGTGCTGAGCATACAGGGCAACCGTGTTCTGCTCGAGGAGAGCTTCGCCACCCTGCCAATCATCGGAGCTGCAACTTGCCGGTACGAGGAAGTCGAAGTCAAAAACAAGCGCATCGATTATAGTATCGTCGCCTCCAGACAGTTCCGCAAATTCGAAGGAGCCTGGGAACTGGAGCCCAAGGAAAACGGCAGCTCTACTCTTCTCAAATTGACTTCCCAGGTAGACACATTCATCACCGTGCCTTTCAAAAAACAGATCACCCACGCCTCCACGCGCAAAGACATCAGGCGCAGGCTCAATAACATCAAGCACTCAATCGAGGCTTCGCGACAACTCTCGCTTGCCCCCAGCCTGACGAATCACTGAGCCTATTTCTCCATCAGAAGCTTGGACACCCGCCGGGCGACCTTTTTCGGTGTCATTCGGAGAAGATAATGCACCAACAGGCGATTGGTGGTGCCCGGCACAGCCACCGCCTGTCCCCTCATCATCGCCGCATAGCCATAAGTAGCTACGGAGCGGACCGAGGCATTGATCATGAAAGCCTTGGTGCCGGTAACGTCAGCCACCTGCTCGAATTCGGTCTTGGTAGGACCGGGGCATAGCGCTGTCACTGTTACACCGGTTCCATCGAGCTCGCTGGCTATAGCTTCGCTGAAGGAAAGAACGAATGCCTTGGTGGCATAGTAGACGGCCTGGTACGGTCCTGGAAGAAATGCAGCCATAGAGGCGAGATTGAGGACCCTCCCTTTCTTGCGCGCGACCATTTCGGGCAGAAAACAACGAGTGAGCTCGGCGAGAGCTGCGATATTCAGCTGGATCATAGCAAAATCCCGATCCCAGTCCCGCTCGTGAAAACGACCGTGGCCTCCGAAGCCGGCATTGTTGATCAGATAATCTATCTCAACGCCCGTCTCCTTGATGATCTCATATAGCTCTGTGGCAGCATGGATCTTACTCAAGTCCTTCTCGATTACCATGACCTCGACACCATACTTGCTCGAGAGCTCCTCCTTGAGCTCCTCGAGCCGGTTGAGCCGGCGAGCCACCAGGATCAGGTCCCGACGCTTGGCGGCATGGATCTTAGCAAGCTCGAGGCCGATTCCGCTAGACGCCCCGGTTATCAATGCAACGTCTTTCACCCTCAGAACCTCTCGAGCATACTGTTAAAACTATTAATCGTAGTACATTCAAGTATATCAAAACCCGCTGAAACTCGACAATTACAGAGGCTCTAATACCACCGGCAATATCACTTTAGCGACCGGGTTGCCGGCGGCGTTCGGCAATTGTTCCCGGCTCAAAAAAAGGACGATTACCAGGCTAGCTAGGTCAGCTAGCGTAGCTTTTTAATACAGGTCATTATCTTGTAATGACAGTCATAGCAGTTGTTTCTGGTTGAAAACATAATCATGGGTGCCAGAACTTAGCGGAAGGTTGTCAGTAAAAATTCGCTTAAAGTTATTGGTTTTGCAAGAGAATTAAGGCACGGTGGATTTACCTTTCAACATTTTTCTTTTTACGAGCCCAGAACCTAGAAACCAGAACTAGCTCACACTTCCTGCTCAACTGTCCCGGTGGCTTCACCGTCAGTTGAGTCCGGCTCGTCAACCAATAAAGAATCTGGAGACAATTCCATGAACACCATCGCTGTGCCCGTCATGCTCGGGCTCCTCGTAGCCGCATTCCTGGCTTCGCTCTACAGCGTCATCGTCTGGCTCAACCGTCACAAGAGCATCCAGAACGAATACCGCTGGCGCATCGCCTCCGGTCTCTGCTTCGTTCTCATGGCTGCTGACGGCGCTTTCACGATGCGCTGGCTCGATACCAATCGCTTCACGACCGGCGTGTCGGTTGTTTTCATTCTGATTCTCGGACTGCTCATCCTCGGCTGGGGTCTCAAGATCAGGGACCACGTCAGGCAAAAGCAGTCGCCGGACAGATAACCACAGGCCCGCGACAGGATGACCCGGTCGCGGTTTTCGAAACGCAGCCAACCACTCGACTTCACCCGAATCAAGGTGGAACCGGGTCGATGGCTCCTGGCAGGGAGGCTTACCTCCCGTAGGAGATTGCCATGGGCAATTCCCAGTCTCTCAAAAGAGGAGGTGTACGGAAAGCGAAAAAGCCCGCGATCAAAACCGAAGCCGTACTCGGCGGCGGTGGCGTCAAAGGCTTCGCACACCTTGGTTTTCTACGCGCATGTGAAGAGCTTTCGATCGCCTTCACCAAACTCACCGGTGTGTCGATCGGCTCGCTGGTGGCAACCTTTTACGCCAACGGCTACTCGGTTGGCGAGATCGATGAGATCTTCCGGGAGGAGGTGCTTCGCCTCAAGCCACGCCGGATTGTTTCCGCCCTGATAGCGCCGGACGCGCTCCTGGGGGCAAAGGAAGTCGGTCTCGGCCTGGTCGGTCTCACCGCCCTCAACCGCGAGATCGTGGACAACTACGGTCTCGAGCCCAAAAAGAACCTCCGCATCGTCGCCTACAGCCTCGTAAGGCGGGAGCCGGTGGTTTTCGAAGGTACCAACTATGACCTGGTCGACGCGCTCAGCGCATCCTGCGCCGTCCCCCTGGTCATGCGCCCGATCTGGTACGGGCAATCCAATCCGAAGGGCATCGTCGATACACTCTACCGCTCGATCACCGGCAACGCATCCCACGATGTCCTGGTCGACGGTGGCGTCCATCATCCCTGTCCCGGCGACTTCTGCAAGAGTCGCGCCGTGATCTCGAAGCTCGGCTTCGTGACCAGGCTACCCGGACCGGGTCTTGGACCAGTCGACATGTACTTCCATGCTCTGGAGCTTGTCGCTACGCCGCTCCTCAACCGGCTCTTTCCCGATCCCGAGGAGCATCTCGTCATCAATGTCGGACCCACCGACGTGGCGGGGCTCTCCTTCGGCATCTCGCCGCAGACTTGCGACCTGATGATCGAGAACGGCTACGCGGTCGCTTCCAGAGAGCTGCAAAAGGCTATCACCGCAGGCGAGCTCTAGGGCTTGCCAGCAAGGGGTTGCGGCAGGGCTCCTGCCTTAGCCGCAGCATATCTACAAGCTGAAAGGAACAGGTGACACCATGTTCAGCAAAGCTACTGTACTTACCACTGTCGCGGTGGTGGCGCTCCTCTCCGGAGTGCTCACCGTGACCCTCATGAATCGGGAGACCGACTCCATCGCCAGGGGTGCTTTCGCCGTCAAGCCCACCCGCGGAGTCGAGCTTCCCGCCGGAAGCGAAAGCATCCGGATCGTCGACTTCTGGCCCGACGGCACCACCCGCAAACAGGGCACCGAATACAACCAGGACGGCTCGGTGAGCCATTACTGGTTCCGTCCGGACGGCACCCTGCGTCACGCCACCATACTGGGTCCCGAAGGCGAGGACGGCAAGCGTCCCACCCTCCGGGTCACCGACATGGCGCCGGACGGACGCACTTTCGAGAGCGATACCGAGTGGTATGCCTCCGGCACCCTGAAGAAACTGGTCAAGCTCGAAGGCGACGGCAACACCAGCCGTCGGTTCTATTTCGAGAGCGGCCAGCTCGACAGGGAGCAGCAAATGGTCCTGGCAGACGGAACCTGGAAGCTCTCCTCCGAGTCGGCCTTCCGTGCCGACGGCACAAAGTCCAGGACCTTCCTGGTCGGCGACGGGGAAACCACCGACCTGCTCTTCAACGAGCGTGAGGTGGCGGTCCTGGTCAAGGTCCACAACAAGAAGCTCGACCAGTACACCGAGCGCTGGTACGAAGACGACGGCAAGACCCTCAAGCGCGCCGTCGATCAGAACGACCAGGGCACCCTCCTCGCCATCAAGGGGGCGAGCGGTGTCGATCGCGTGACCTACGACTTCTCCGGCAACATGGCCGACGGCATGCTCGAAGTGACGTTCTACGACGAGCACGGCGTCAAAGTCGCCACCCAGTCCTGGTGGGTCATGGAAGGCAAGCGTGTCCTGCGCGCCGTCATGTTCTTCGACAGGGACGGCAAATGGGACCGCCAGTACCTGATCGAGGTCTCCGGGTCCGGCGCCGGCAAGATCGAGCGTGACACGAAATTCGGCGGCATGGATTTCCGCGGCAACTACACCAGCCGCAACTATGCCCCGGACGGGACGCTCAAGTCGGTGAATGTCTACGGTCCCGACGGCAAGCAGGTCTCAGAGACCACGCACAACAGCCAGGAGAACATCGCCCCGGAGATCGATCCCCGGATCACCGAGTACAAACTCTTCGAGCTGTCCATCCCCGAAACGCCGCCCCAGACAGTGGAGTACGTCCCCCAGGGCGACTGATCGGAAAGGCAGGCATGAATTCTGATGAGTTGTAGTCCGGCTCACCGGTTATCGTGCTCGCCTCTAGAGAGCTGACAGGCAGAAACGGCAGCAGCGGTGTCTAACAAACACCGCTGCTGGCCGCCTGCCTCGAAGCTCTCTTTCTTATGAAACTTTCTCTTATCTGCTATAGTATCTCCTCGGGAGACAGAAGATGTTGACTACTTTGACAGACTTAGAAACTTTATGACTGTGAGGTCAAAATTTATTCGAAAATTTTGACGTCTCAGTCATATTACAGAAACAACCTGTGAGACCGGCGCAACCAAGGAGGGACGACGCAAAGCGCCGTCCCTGCCGGTTTTCGCTCCGCAGAAGAGGCTCAGACCACTGCCCGGGCACGATTCTGCGTTTCGATGAAGAGGGTCTGGGCGCGGTCCATCTCTTTGCGTGTCTTGATCGAGAGCCTCACCGCCTTGTCCCACTTCATGGACTTCCAGGCAACCCTGGTTTCGGCGTAGAGCGCATCGACTCGATCGAGAATCGAGACAAAGCCGTAAGGCTGCCGCTTCTCTTCGATGCTGCGAGCCCAGTCGAGACGTCCGCTCACTTCGAGCAGAACATCATCGACGAATTCCTTGCGCTCCTCCATATACCCGAAGGTAAAAAAGAGCGCGATCACTGCGATGACAATGAGCAGAGACAATTTCACTCCTCCTCAGACCAAGAGCGCTTTGCGATTGAGGCGCAGCTTAGCCGACAGTTTTTCCACCGCATAGCGCGGTCTTTTCAGATACCAGCCCCGGGGAATCCGGTAGACGATTGTGAAAGCCGTCAGGGACAGGACCAGGAGACCGACCAGATTGATCAGCTCCAGAGCAAGCCCGAGTCGATTCGCTATCGGGGCGGCAAGAACACCGACAAACACCATATCGGCCATGACGAGAGCCACAGCCAGACAGGTCAGAACCAGGTCTTCCAGGTTGGTCTTCATAGCGATAATACCTAGTGCGATGGCTATTCTGGGTCGATTCCTAACGGTACCAAACAAAGAGCTTTGTGAGATGTTCAAAGAGTATTGGAAATTCAATCAATCCCCTAGTAAAGTTCGACAGACGGTCTGCTTTACAAACCGGCTGAATGCGCCTTCCGCCGTGAATACCAGGCAAGAACGGCATCGTCCGAGAAAAGATAGCGCAGCTTTGCAAGCGGGTCAAGAAGGGAAGAGCTGATTCAGCCCCTTCTGCACATCGCTTCCTGTTCCAAGATCCCTGGGTCGGGTGCCGATATCGATGAACCGCAGAAGTGTATTGAAGTCGGCATTGAAAGCAAAGCCTCGGGACTCCGGAGAGGCTTTACCACCCTCATCAGTAATCACTTTGACCATATAGCTTGTCAGCTTGCTCGAGATACTGAACAACTCCCGGGCATACTCGTCGGGAAGAACCGCTGGCGAATCGGGAAACTCTATCGACTTGTTGCTGGTTCCAGAGATGTGCAGATTAAAGAGCAGAACATTGCCGTCACTGCTTTTCAGCTCCATTAGACTACGGCCCAGAGGCAGTGGATCGCCATCGCTGGCTTCGCCGTCAGTGACATTGATCACAATCGGCGGAAAGCAGTCAGGGTGCTCGATCAGCCACTGATTGAGCACTCGCGATGCCCGGCGAAAGGCCTCGCACATCGGAGTCACGCCACCATAAACCGGCTCGACCCAGATCGGGATGCTCAGCTTTTTCTCCAGAAATCCGCCTTTTCCATCCGGTACCCTCTTGATTCGCTTTTCCACTCGAGTCGGATAATTCCCGATCAGACTTACAGGCACTATATCTTTGTGGGCAAGCGGACCACCGCCCAGAGCCGGAACCACGCCATTGCCACTGTAACCGATTACACCGACATGATAATAGTCATTGATTCCGGCAGACTTTGTGCACTTAGCCACCAGGGTCTGCAGGGATCGATTGATCACATCCGCCACCCCCTGTGCCTTGGTCTTCCTGCCATCACCGGTTAGAAACTCTTCGTTCATCGAGTGCGATCGATCGAGTAGAAATAAGATGCACGATGGGTTTGAGCGACTGATTTCGGCGTTGTATGGCATTTTCTCGATTTCGCTCCATTTCAGTTCTCCCCACAATAGTGACTTGCCCGGCGCGCACGTCATCCATGCGTTTGCTCGTGAGCGAAGACGGGTAATTTATGAGCAGTAAACGAGGACGACCGAGACATGCCCGTTCGGTGGCCCAATCCTCTAGATTATGACGAGGCGGTTCAGTTCGCTGAAGTGTCATTCAACGATCCCGAATTGCAGAGAGGCGAAGTGGAATTGACGCCCCTCGGTCTTCCCAAGGTAGCGTCCGGTAATTTTGCCAGCGTATACCGCATGGATTGCGGGCTGAAATCTTACGCCGTCAAATGTTTCCTTCGCAATGTCTCGGGCCAGAGTCGAAGGTACTCTCTGATCAGTGACTTCACAGCAACCTCCAGAGTGGAGCACATGGTCTATTTCGAGTATCAGCAAAAGGGAATCAAAATAGAGGGTGACTGGTTTCCTCTCGTGAAGATGGACTGGGTGGACGGGCTGGGGCTCGATCATTTCATTCGCAAGAACTGGACGAATAAAGCTCAGATTAGCCGAGTTATCAGCCAGTTCGAGAACCTGATGCTCGACTTGAAAAACAGAAGAATAGCTCACTGCGACCTGCAGCACGGAAACATCCTGGTCAAGAACGACAGTATGCGGCTGGTGGACTATGATGGCATGTTCGTTCCAGCAATGGCAGGCGAGCCCAGCGCTGAGCTCGGACATGCAAATTACCAGCACCGCGATCGCTCCGAGCGTGACTTCGGACCAGGCACGGACAACTTCTCAGCCTGGATTATCTACTTCTCCCTTCTATTTCTCAAGCTAGGAGCCTGTGCCAAAAATCCAGGAGCTGTACGGCCAGGTGATATGCTGCGTATATAGCCAGCGTCTGCGCGCGAGAGCAGTAGCCGCTGGAGGATGGGGTGGAGTAGCATCTCAGCATCGT
>Ga0226835_1000881_pt1 | contig 22160 bp, 23 predicted proteins | sample LAC_MetaG_1_FD_163627 | JGI IMG/M metagenome (GOLD analysis project Ga0226835, IMG submission 163627) | Anaerobic ammonium oxidizing microbial communities from anammox membrane bioreactor (MBR) in UC Berkley, California, United States -... | ecosystem: Engineered > Bioreactor > Anaerobic >...
AGTCTGCGTAGCCAGACTTGGCGCCCTTGTTGCCGCGATTTCTAATCGCCTCTCGAACTCACCGTCACGCATTTGCATCCGCGCGTCGTTTTTTATACAATCCACGACATGAACCCAACGGCTTTCACCCTCGCCGCCGCGCGCGACGCGTTGACGCGCGGCGAAATCACCGCGCGCGCGCTCGCCGATGCGTTTCTCGAACGCATCGCGCAGACCGATTCCAAACTCGACAGTTTCATTCTCGTCACCGCCGCTTTGGCGCGCGAACGCGCGCAGCAAGCCGACGCGGAACGCGCGCAAGGCATCGCGCGCGGCGCCTTGCAAGGCATTCCGCTCGCGGTCAAAGATTTATTTGACCTGCGCGGTTTTCCCACTACCGCCGCATCCAACATTTTGCGCCAAAATATCGCCGCCGCCGATTCAGCCGTCGTGGCAAATTTAGACGCGCACGGCGCGGTCCTTGTCGGCAAAAATAATCTGCACGAATTCGCGTACGGCGTGACGAATGAAAATCCGCATTTCGGCGCGGCGCGCAATCCGTGGCAGGTGGACTGTATCACCGGCGGCTCGTCGGGCGGCGGCGCGGCGGCGGTTGCCGCGCGGCTTTGTCTCGGCGTAATCGGTTCGGATACCGGCGGCTCGATTCGGATTCCCGCCGCGCTGTGCGGCGTCACCGGTCTCAAACCCACATACGGACGCGTCAGTCTGCGCGGCGCGATTCCATTGAGTTGGAGCAACGACCACGCGGGGCCCCTCGCGCAAACGGCGGAGGATTGCGCGCTCATTCTCCAAGCCATCGCGGGCTATGACCCGCTAGACCCGGCGTCGGCGAATGTGCCGACGCCAGATTTTTCCGCGCGCTTGAATGAACCGCTGCGCGGTTTGCGTTTTGTCGCGCCGCGCGATTATTTTGAAACGGACGTGGACGCGGAAATTTCCCAAGCCGCGCGCGCGGCGGAGCGCGTATTCGAAGATTTGGGCGCGACGCGCGTCGAAAAAACTTTGCCCGACGTAACGGCAATGTTTGAAACGAATCGCGTCACCCTGCGCGTCGAAGCGGCGGCGTATCATCGCGCATGGATGGAAACGCGTCCGGGAGATTACGGCGCGGACGTGTACGCGCGTCTAAAAAGTTCCGAGACCATTCGCGCGGACGAATACGCCCACGCGCGGCGCCGCCAAGCGGAATTGACGCGCGCGCTCGATTTATTTTTCGACGATATAGATTTTTTCATCACGCCCACCACGCGCATCCCCGCGCCGCGCATCGGCAGCGACGCGGTGGCTTTGGCGAGTCATTTGACCGCGTTCACCGCGCCATTCGACGTGACCGGCGTCCCCGCCCTTTCGCTGCCTTGCGGCTTTACGCGCGACGGGTTGCCCATCGGTCTGCAAATCGTCGGGCGCGCGTGGCATGAAGCGCGCGTGCTCCAAGTCGCGCATCAATATCAACGCGTCACCGCCTGGCATTCGCAAATGCCCGCAATATAAAAAAATTCGACGCGGCAACATCGCGTCGAATTTTTTTACGCATTATTTTTCGCAAAATACCGTGTGCGTTTGGCTCGCGTGATATTCGTACTCTTGCCCGTTCGCTTCCAACACAATCAAATAACCGGGCGTAATCACCTGCGCGTACATCATGCCTTCGATAGGACAACCCAACGACGCATCGCGCCATTCGACGGGCTCCGCGCTCACCACCGTTATCGCGTCGGCAGGTACGTTCGCGCGCTGCATCAAATCTTGCTTGGCGTCCTCGATGAGTTTTTCCAATGTCGGGTCGTTCGCCGGCGATTGATTCGTCGGCGTTGCGTTGCGCGTAATCGTCGGCACGGGCGACGGCGCCAGCGTCGGCAGCGCGGTCGGCACATTCGTTGATACAGCTGGCGGCGGCGCAAATTCTTGCGTGACGCCAAGACAGCCGTTCAAAAACATTGCAGCAGCCAACAAGAAAATTAGCGCGGAAAAATTTTTCATTCGTTTGCTCCAGCGACAAGACGTTTTATTTGTCGCATCAGTTCCGTCACACGCGCGTGACGCGCGCGCCGTCCGCGCTCAATTTGACGATATGAACGCTGCCGTTCACTTGACGCGCGCGCGCAGTTTCGCGCAGCGCGTCGCGCACGCGCGTTGCAATTCTTGACGACGCCGTCAGGGCGAGCAGACTGGGGCCCGCGCCGCTCAGAGCGGCGCCGCCCGCGCCCGCCGCGCGCGCCGCCGCGAGCAATTCCGGCATCCCCGCCACCAAATGCTCACGATACGGTTGATGCAAACGGTCCTGCGTGCCAACGTCCAACAAATCGGGATTCGCGGTGAGAAACGCAAACGTCAATAACGCGGCGCGCCCGATATTGTGCACCGCGTCGGCGCGCGGAATTTTTTTGGGCAACACTTGGCGCGCGAATTTGGTGGACAGCGCGTGGTCGTGAATAAACAACACTGCGCGCCACGCGCGCGGCGGTTCGACGCTCGCGCTCGTTACGCGCGCGCCTTGAAACGTCGAAACGGTAAAGCCGCCAAACAGCGCCGCGCTCACATTGTCGGGATGTCCTTCAAACTCGTTCGCCAATTCCAGCAAATCAAAACGCGACAACGGTTCACCCGCCAACGCATTGCCCGCCAGCAAGCCGCCGACCAACGCCGCCGCGCTCGAACCGAGACCGCGCCCAATCGGAATCCGATTTGTCATGACAACGCGCGCGGGCGGCAGCGGTTTGCCGATGCGTTTGAAAAACAATTCCATGTGTTCGACGGTCATGTTGGTTTTATCGACGGGGATATTTTCGCTCAAGCCGCGCACTTGGATTTTCCATTCCGCCGCGCGTTCGACGACAATACGATTCCACCAATCCAACGCCAAACCCAAACAATCAAAACCGGGCCCAAGATTCGCGGTCGTCGCGGGAACATCAATTTGGTATCGCATTTCGTTTGTCGTGTCCTCTGTGATGAATTTATAAAAAAATTTTCTTGGGCGCGTACAATTTGACGTTGCGCGCGCTCGCACATAGAATCGCGCGCATGGACCGCGCCGCGCTCGCCAAGCTCATCCGCTTGCGTCAAAATTCCGACCTGCCGAATATCTATGACGTGGAGCTCGCCAACATTCCGGCGCTGCGCGCGTACGATTCGGTCGAAGTTCATGTGGTGCTGTATCCGTTCAGCCGCCACATTACCGCCGACGCGTATCGGCTCAACCCCTTTGAAGAATATGCCGAAGATATTTCGACGCGTCGCCGTTCGCTCTATACGCGCGTGCCGCGACCCGCGAGCAGTCTCTTTGGCATTTTGCTCGGCATCTTTATCATTTGCGTTTTTCTGCTCGTCAAACCTTCCGAAGTCGCGTCCCTGCAATCCATCGTCGCCATTCTCGGCGCGTATTTTATCGGCAAAGATTTGTGGCGCGATCTGGAAGCGCTCTTTGTGAATCTTTCCAAGAATTGGCGCGTGCGGTATCAGAGCGACTATTACGCGTATCAGGTCGAAAAAAATACGACGCTCACCAATTATTCCGCGCTGGCGCGCGAACAACGGTACGGTAAAGCGTCGCTGCTGCCCGAACGAATGGAATTTATTTCGAGTTCCAATTCCAAAACCGCGCGCTTGAAATTCGCGCGCGCCGACCTGCGCGGGTTTCAACACGACGTCGCGCACATTTTGGCGATGCGATTCGATCCCTCCGTCGTAGCAGAATTGGAAAACACGGGATACATGTTCAGCGTCAAAATCAGTTTGAACCGCCGCGTGTTTCTATTGCGCCGCGCGCAAGAATTTTTTCAATCGCTCAATGCGGGACAACGCGGCTGCTTGGATTTTCACACGGCATGGAGGTCCGATGCCGCGCTCGCGCGCGACGCCTATTTTCTGGGCAATCTGCGTTTTCTGGCAGCGCAGCGGCTCGTGCCAACAATCGCCATTCTCTACGCGCCGGATGACGCCCCGCGCGCGTAAATTTATTTTTGCCGCGCTCGAACTTTTTTCCCGCTTGGTCCAAATTTCTTCTGATACGCCGCGATGCCGTATGCGATGCGTTCGTGCGCGCTCGCCGCGCGTTCCCAGCCGAGCGTCTTGACGTACACGCCTTCGAGGTCTTTGTACACCGCGAAAAAATGAGCGCATTCCGCGAGAAAGTGCTGCGGAATATCGCCAATGTCGTGATAATCGCGAAAGAACGGGTCGTTCACCGGCACGGCGAGAATTTTTTCGTCCGGCTCGCCCTTGTCTTTCATGCGAAACAAACCGATGGGGCGCGCTTCAATGATGCAGCCGGGAAACGTCGGCTCGTTGGTCATGACAAAAATATCCAGCGGGTCGCCGTCGTCATAGAGCGTTTGCGGAACGAAACCGTAATCGCCGGGATAGACCATCGAAGAATACAGCACGCGGTCAATTTTGATTGCGCCCAATTCTTTGTCAAACTCGTACTTGTTGCGCGAACCTTTGGGAATTTCGACGACCACATGCACGACATTTTCGTTTGCCGGTCGCGCGGGAATATCTTGCCACAGATTCATCATTGTCTTGTCACAATCCGAGCGCGTCCAGCAACGCTTTGCTCGTCGCCGGCAACGTCTCAACTTTGAAACCGGTAGCCAACGCAAATTCGGGGTCCTTGAGACCGTTTCCCGTCAACACGCACACAATCGTTTGCCCGCGCGCGAGTTTCCCTTCGCGCTGTTTTTTTAGCAAGCCCGCGACGCTCGCCGCCGACGCGGGTTCGCAAAATACGCCTTCGCGCGCCGCGAGGAACGCATACGCCGCGCCGATTTCCTCATCCGTCACCGCGTCAATCAAACCGCCCGATTCATCGCGCGCGCGGATGGCGCCCTGCCAACTCGCGGGATTGCCGATTTTAATCGCCGTCGCAATCGTATGCGGGTCGGGAACGGGAACGCCGCGCACCAATGGCGCCGCGCCCGCCGCTTGAAAACCCCACATTTTTGGCAGCGCGCTATTTTTAATTTGCGCGTATTCGGTGAACCCTTTCCAATACGCGGTAATGTTGCCCGCATTGCCGACAGGCAGCGCGAGAATATCGGGCGCGCGCGTTAGGTCGTCCACAATTTCAAACGCCGCCGTTTTTTGTCCTTCCAAACGAAAGGGATTGATGGAATTGACAATCGCGAGATTGTGCGCTTCGCCCAGTTCGCGCGTCAGTTCGAGCGCGCGGTCAAAGTTGCCGTCAAGGGCGAGAATGCGCGCGCCGTACACAAACGCCTGCGCGAGTTTGCCGCGCGCGATTTGGCCTGACGGAATGAGTACCACGCTCTGCAAACCCGCGCGCGTCGCGTATGCCGCCGCGCTGGCGGAGGTGTTGCCGGTGGACGCGCAAATGACGGCGCGCGCGCCGCTTTCCGCCGCTTTTGCCATCGCCACGACCATGCCGCGATCCTTGAACGAACCCGTCGGATTGCATCCTTCGAGTTTCAAATAAACGTCGCACGCCAGTTCGCGCGATAACGCTTCCGCGCGCACCAGCGGCGTACCGCCTTCGCCCAACGTGAGCGCGGGCGTGCGCGCGGTAATGGGCAGGTATTTTTTGTAATGTTGAATGACGCCGTGTGAGAACATTGAATCGCTTTCCAAAAAAATTTTTTCCGTTGTGTGAATTATTTCATTGCAACCGCGCGCGCAAGCTGCGACAATACTTGTACATCGAACCGCCAGGAGACGCAAATGAATGATACGTTGACCATCACTTTTTGGGGCGTGCGCGGCAGTTATCCCGTCGCCTCGCCCGCAACCGCACAGTACGGCGGCGCTACGTCGTGTCTCGAATTCAGCGCGGGCGGACAGACGCTTATTTTGGATGCCGGCACGGGCATTATCGCGTTGGGCAATGTTTTAGCGCGCCGCGCGCCGCAAACGCTTTTATTGCTGCTCTCGCATTTGCATCACGACCATACGCAGGGCTTGCCCTTTTTCGCGCCGCTATATCAAGCGCAGACGCATTTACAAATCATGGCGCCGGCGTCGGCGGACCGCGCGTTGGAAAAACATTTGGCGCAACTTATGACGCCGCCATATTTTCCGGTGCGGTGGGACGAAACCGCAGCGCAAAAAACAATCTTGCCGCTTGCCGCCAACGCCGCGCTGGAATGGAATCCCGACCCCGCGCAGCCGCCTCTTTTAATCCGCGCGTTACATTCTCTGGCGCATCCGGGCGGCGTAATGTTGTATCGCATCGAATGGCGCGGGCGCGCGGTCGTGTATGCCACCGATGTCGAAGGATACGCCTTTGCCGACCGCCGCTTGATTTCTTTTGCCCAAGACGCCGCCGTGTTGATTCACGACGCGCAATATACGACGGACGAATATCTCGGCTTGGCGGGCCCCGCCAAACAGGGCTGGGGTCATTCCACCGCCGCGATGGCGCTCGACGTCGCCCAAGCCGCCCGCGTCAAACAATTGATTCTTTTTCACCACGACCCGCAGCGCGACGATGATACCATCGCTCGGATTGTGACCCAAACGCAGTCCGCGACGATCCAAGTTATGGCGGCGCGGCAGGGCTTGAAAATTGAATTGGATCCTTGTCCTCAAACCTTTGATTTTTTCGAGTCCCCAAAGGTTTTGACGACAGACCCGATGGGATGATTGACGGCGCTCATGCAACAAATTTATAATCTAGTTATGCCAAACAAAAGGGCGCGCCAAGTCGAAGCGTTGGCGGCAACCGAATTGATGCGCGGCGTGAGCGGCGCGGAAGTGGAACGGCTTGCCGCGCGCTGGATTCCCAAAACGCTTCCGGCGGGCACGGTTTTATTCAATACGCAGCAAACGAGCGACGGCGCGTATGTGATTGTGCGCGGGACGATTAAATTACATGTCGAACAATGGAATGGCAAAGATGTATTTATTGATTTGGTGGGCGCGCGCGATTTGGTCGGCGAAATGAGCATCGTAGAAAATTCGCAGCGTTCAGCCACCGCGCGGACATTGGAAGAGACGGATGTATTGTGGATCGAGGGCGCGGCATTTCAAGAATTATTGACGACCACGCCGCGCGTCGCGCAAAATGTGATGCGAATTCTTTCGGCGCGTTTGCGCGCGGCGAACGAACGGATTCAAGCGTTTGCGCGTTTGGATGTGAAATTGCGCGTGGCGCGCCAGTTGTTGATTTTTGCAGATAAATATGGCGCGCGCCAAGCCGGGGGCGTGACGCTGCAATTGCGTTTGACGCAAGGCGATTTGGCGGATTTGGTCGGCGCGACGCGCGAACGCGTGAATCAGGGTTTGGGCGAATTGCGGCGCGCCGGTTTGATTTTTATAGATTCGAATAATGTCATTACGCTGTGCGATCTAGACGCGTTGACGCGTTTGGTCAAGGCATGACGCGCGCGGCTTGTACGGAATTGAAACGCGCAAGCCCGCGCATTTTTGCAAATGCGTGAGGGCTTATTTAGCGCGCGTCAAAAGCGCAGCACGCCCCATTCGAACAAAAGATTGACCGCGCCAACCAACGCCAACGCGAGCGCGCCTGCGCCGAACGCTTGCAGCAGCGGTTTGCGAATTTCTGGCTGCACGTCCGGTACGGTTTCGATGCCGAGCCGAATCCATTTCACCGTAAAACGATTGCGTTCCATCGCCGACATGAGTTCGCGCGCCAGACGGTAACGATACGCCATCACCTGGAGCGTCACGAGCGGTACGAAAACGACGAGCGTCCACAGCAGCGCGGCGAGCGTACGCAGCCAATCGGAAAACCACACATAGAACGGCAAGCTCAACATGACGGAATCGAGCAAGATGAAAACGAAAATCAAAAGGAACGACGCGCTGCCGTAACTTTCATCGCGCGGCAAAGTGCGGTCGTCCCAAATGAACGCGTCGCCAAAGCGTTTTTCATTCGCCGCGTTGAGGACATAGCGTTTGAGCAGCACGGTCCCCTGCAAACATTCCAGCACCACGCGCCGTAGGCGCACAAAAATTGGCACCATCACCGCGCCGATGACGCCAATCAAGACCGCGAGCGTCACCAACGCCCAACGAATGGTCGCCACGTCGAACGGGATGCCGCGCGGTTCGCCGTTGTTTGCCATTTGCGTCAAACCTAAAATCACCGCCGCCGCCGTGCTGACAATGAGCAGATAAAATTGAAAAATACGGTCGCGCAATTCGTCGGAGCGAAACGACGATTGCGTGAGGTACGTATATTCCATTTGCAGCAAATCATCGCGCAATTCAATGGGCGCGTCATGCGCTTGCGCGTCAGGTCCAAGTTCTGCGCTCATTTTTATTTCACGTCAACGGCGCCGCTTCGTACACGAAACCGACGCCGCCTTTATAAATGCCGCCGTCCACATTCACCGCCAAACCGTCCGCATACACGTACGCGCGCGTCACGCGGTCATACGGTTCCCCATTCATGACGGGAATTGGCGTATGGCCATGAATGATTTGCTTGCCGCCGAACTGTTTGAGAAATTGCCGTGCGCGCGTGACGCCGCCCGCATTTTTTTCAGTGAACGCAAAGCGGTCTCCGCCATACGCCAGCAAGCGGTCATACTCGGCCGCGCCGCCTTGCAAGACGCGCGCCAACGTTTCATTCACCGCTTGGATTGTCGCGCCATAATTCAAATAAAATAACGCGTCGGCGTGGACGAGCAGGCGTTCGTTCACGCAAGCCATCGCGGGCAGTTGTTGAATCCATTCAATGTGGCGCGTTTCCAAACGCGCGAGGTCGGAATCCAAACCGCCGTTTTTAGCCCAATCTTTGTAAAACGTGCCGCCCGGACCGCCCGAACGTTGGTCGCGCCAAAGATGCGCGCTCAATAAACCCACATCGTGATTGCCCAAGAGCGCGCCGACGCGCGCGTCTTTTTGCGCCGCGTCCGCTTGCAAGCGCATGACAAAATCAAGCGTGCCGATACCGTCGGGACCCCGGTCGGTAAAATCGCCCATGAACCACAACTGCGCGGCGCCGCCGACCCATTCCGCTTTGGAATTCGCCAAATTTGCGAAACGCAGCAGGCGAATCATTTTTTCCAAATGACCGTGAATGTCGCCGATGATAAAAAGTGGAGCGTCGTTATCCATTGTGTTTAGCCAAACAGTAGACGCAGCGCCGCCAGCGCGGTCAAGCCCAACGCGAGTTCTTCGAATAATTTTTGATTGAGCCGCTTGAAAATTTGATAGCCCGCGAGACCGCCCAAAATGACAAACGGCGCCAGCAGCGCGTCAAACGCGAACGTTTCGGGCGTAAGCAAACCCAGATTCCAACTGAATGGAACTTTGATCAGATTGAGCAAAAAATAAAACCACGCGCCCGTGCCCATAAATTCAATTTTCGGCAAACCCATCGCGAGCAAATAAATGATAATGATGGGCCCCGACGCGTTCGCCAGCATGGTGAAAAAACCGGCTGCAATGCCGACCGCCGCGACGAGAAACAGATTGCGCGAAATGCGTTCGCTCGCCGCTTCGATGCCGCGCGCGGAACGCATCCGCCAAAATTGCAAACCTGTAATGCCGAGTAAAATCGCGCCAATCAAGCGGCCCACTTGCGCGGCATCCAATTTACCCAGCGCGAAATAGCCCGCCGCGACGCCCACAACGGTCCACGGAATCAAGCGCAACAGCTGCGCCCACACCGCGCTGCGGCGATAATACAGGACCGCCATAATGTCGCCTACAATCAAAAGCGGCAAGACAATGCCGGTGGAAGCGCGCGCCGGAAAAATAAACGTGAACAGCGCCACAGCCAATATGCCCAAGCCGACAATGCCGGTTTTGGAGACGCCGAGCATGAACGCGCCGAGCGCGCCAATAACCCAGCCCCACCACGCCAAATCATACGGCGGCGACATGTTCAATCCATTCTAACCAACGGCCGTGATGGTCGCATAACGCGAGCGTCGTTTGCGCTGTGCGCGTGGTCACGCTCAAACGCGCGGGCCATGTTTGCGGCTCGATCGCCACATCAAACCAAACGCGTTCCGCCTCCAAACCGCGCAGCTGCGCGTAATACTGTTCGCGCGCCGCCGCGTCCACTTGATTCAATACAAAGCTGTGAAACAAAACGATGGGCGTGTCCGGCGGAATCGCGCGCGCCCATGCCGCGACCTGCGCGCGCGCGTCGCCTTGCGCTACGCGCGGCGGAAATTCGCGCGCCAACGCGATGGCGCGGCAGAGACGTTCCGCGCGGTCACGCTGTTCGGGCCACACCAACGCGCGCAGCCACAACATCGCGTCGTCGTCGAACACGTCCATCGGATTCAAATCTATGCCCGCGCGCGTTTGCACGCGCGGAAACGTTTGCGGAAGCGGCGGACGGGCGCCGCGCACGGCGCTCGTCAACACAATCGTCGCGGCCGCGTCGCCGCAAAAGACGCCATCGCCATAGGCGTAAGCGTAACGGTCCCAATTTAAATTCAAGCCCGCGCTCGCGCCGACCTCCAACAGCGCGAACGGTTTGTATGCAACGCGCCGCGCAATCCATTCGAACGCGGGCAAGAACAACGCGCAGCGCGCGACTTCGTTCGTCTGCACGCGACGCGATGAAATCAATTGCGCCAAGGCGTCGGCGTTTTCCAAACAGAACGCGCGAAAAATCGGAAACGGGTCGTCTTGGCGATTCGGTTTGCGCGCCAAATCGGGGAAAAAATTTTTTAGGGGGTCGTCCGTCGCGCGCAGCAAAAGATAATGCACCGCGCCAAACAATAAATTCATCGGCGGTTGATGCGGCTGCGCGCGCGCCGCGAGCGCGAGCAGATCCGCGTCGTCGGCGACGCGATACGCGAGTTTTTGATACAACAGAGAACTGTCGCCCAACACATGCTCGGCGTTCCAGCGAAACGACGCGGCAATGTCATGCAGTGCGGGCGCAATGGACGGATTCGACATTATTTTGCGCGCGGCGGCCGAAAGGTGCGGTCATGCTGCCATTGCTGATGCGGTTTGCGAACCCGCGCGAGCGGAATGGCGAAATCGGCGCGCGCGGGCGGCGGCGTCAGACGCTCCGTCGGCGGCTCGAACAGGACGCGCACGGTTTCGCTAATGCGCGTCGCTTGCGGCGCGCCGTCAGCCAGCGGAACAACAGAGGCGGCGTCCGCTCTTTCCGCAAATTCCAGATAGACGACAAAATCACGGCGCGCTTGGCCGACCGCGACGGACAAAGATTCAGGCACAATCAATTCGCGGCCATAGCCGTCCAGCGCGTAACCGGGCGCAATGACGACTTGGGCGGCGCCGTTTTCGTTTTCTTGGACCGTCACATCGAGCCCGGACACGATGCCGTAACCGTGCAGCATCCGATTGTGCAGCCACGCTTTTTCGCGGCGATAGTTTTGTTCCGCGTGCAAATCGGCGGCGGTCAGCGCGCGGCTCTCAAAGTAACGCGGGCGCGGCGGCGCGACCAATTTCTGCGGGTCAAGTTTCATGTACGATGCTTCCCATTGGCGTTAGTTGTACGCCGTCCCACGAAACGCACACCAAACCTTCGGCGCGCTGTTCCGCCACCACAAGCGCGGCGTTGCGCAAAATGTGCGTGCGCGCGAACGCATACCCCACATTGGTCAAAAGCAAGGGCAGCATCAAAAGAAAAACGCCGCCGTGCGCGACGAGCAAGACCTGCGCGTCCGTGTCCTGATATTGCGCGGTCAGGCGCTGCATGAACGGCATAAAGCGCGCGCGCAGTTCATTGAAACTTTCGCCGCCGTCAATCCGCGCGTCCAAATTGCCTTGCCAGAGCCACATTTCAAACAGCGCGCGATATTCATCCCACGCGGCGGGGTCGGCGCGTCCTTCCAGATTGCCGGCGTGGTGTTCGCTCAACGCGGGCGCGATTTGGATTTCGAGACCGTGCGGCGCATTGAGAATTTCCGCCGTTTGGCGCGCGCGCAGCAGCGGACTGGCATAAAGCGCCGTGAACTCGGTCGCGCGCAATTGTTCCGCGAGCGCTTGCGCTTGGGCGCGTCCATTTGCGGTCAAAGGATGTTTGACGCGATTGTCATTGGAAAATTCGCGCGTGACATTCGCTTCGCTTTCGCCGTGTCGTACAAAATAAAAACGCATGAGAGCTCTGTCCGATTTTTGATTTTTGATTTTCGTTATTCGCTGCGATAAAATTTGACGTACGCTTTTTCGAGCGTCGCCATCCCGCCGTGAATTTCGGGATTGATAATTTCGAGAAACGCTTCCAACTTGGCGCGCGTATCCACCAATTCGACAATGATAGGCAGGTCAATCGAGAGCCGTTCGATTTTAGCGGTGTGAATGCGCGAATTTGCGCCATAGCCCATGATGCCGCGCAAAACGGTGGCGCCGGACAAACCTTGCTTTTTTGCTTCCAACACGAGCCATTCGTACAACGGTTTGCCGTGACTCTTGTCTTGTTCGCCGATAAAAATACGCAGCAGCGCGCCGTCTTCGGAAATCATTTTCACCTCCACACCAGACCGCCCAAGGTGCGTCCGACATAGACTGCGCCCAAACCCAGCGTCAAACTCAAAGCCACGTTCGCCAAGGCGTAACCCATTTCGCCATCACGCACGAGCGCCATCGTTTCATTGCCGAACGATGAAAAGGTCGTAAAACCGCCCAAGACGCCGATGATGAGCAGCGCGCGCATTTCAGGCGTCAACACGCCGCGCACGTCCGCCAGATAGGAAAGAACGCCGATGATAAAACAGCCCAGCACATTCACCGTTAGCGTACCAAAGGGAAACGAAACGCCGCTGACGTTTTGCGCCCAACCGCTTACGAGAAAGCGCAAAATCGAACCGACCGCGCCGCCGATGCCGACGAGAAAAATCTTGTCCAACGTTCTAGCCCGTCCTCTTGCATCCATAGTACGCATAAAAATAAAAAATGCCAAACGGAATCCGCTTCCATTTGGCATTGCGTTATTTGAACGTACCGCGCGCAACCGCAAAGGGTTGCGTTGCCAATTAGCGTTCGGGGAGAACGTAATCGCGATATTGCGCGCGCAAAACTTTTTTGTCGAATTTGCCGACGCTCGTTTTGGGCACCGCGTCAATAAAGATTACGTCGTCGGGCAATTCCCACGCCGCGAAACGGGTCCGCAGATGGTCAAGAATATCTTTTTTCGTGAGCGTATCTTTGAATTCGGGTTTCGGCGCCACGCACGCGAGCGGACGTTCCTGCCATTTCGGATGCGTGACGGCAATGACCGCCGCTTCCAACACTTGCGGATGCGCCATGATGGCATTTTCCAAATCCACGCTAGAAATCCATTCGCCGCCGCTCTTTACCAAATCTTTGGTGCGATCCACAATTTGCACAAATCCAGCCGCGTCAATCGTCACCACATCGCCCGTCGCAAACCAGCCGTCGCGGAATGAATTCGCGCTGCGGTCGTCTTTATAATATTCGCGCGCAACCCATGGGCCCCGCACTTGAAGCTCGCCGAACGTTTTGCCGTCCCACGGCACCGCTTGATTCATTTCATCCACCGCGCGAATTTCCACGCCGGGCGGCGGCATCCCTTGTTTCGCGCGCAGATCAAATTGTTCCGCTTCGGGCAATTGCAGCTGCGCCTTGGTCAGACGACTCACCGTGCCGAGCGGCGACATTTCGGTCATGCCCCACGCGTGAATGATTTTCAAGCCGTGCTGCTTTTCCATCTTTTCGATCAAAAAGCGCGGCGCCGCCGAGCCGCCGACAACCATGGTGTGCAAGCTCGATAAATCGTAGCGTTCGTTTTCGAGCAGATTCATCAAACCGAGCCACAACGTCGGCACGCCCGCCGTGAGCGTGACGCGCGTGGCTTGAATCAGTTCGGCGAGATCGCGCGGCTGCATGTGCGGTCCCGGCAAAACCACGTCCGCGCCGACCATGATGCACGCGAACGGCAAGCCCCACGCCATCACATGAAACATTGGCACAACGGGCATTGCAATATCGCTTTCGGCGATGCCAAACGAACTCGACATGGCGAGACCCATCGAATGTAACACCATCGAACGATGCGAGTACACGACGCCTTTGGGATGACCGGTGGTGCCGCTGGTGTAACACATGCCCGCGGCTTGATTTTCGTCAAGATTTGGAAACGGATACGTGTCGCTCGCATTGCGTAACAATTCTTCGTACGCGTGTACGGGCGTCAAAGTTGTTTCCGGCACGCTATCGCCCATCACGACAAAATGTTTGACGCTCTTGAATTGCGGCGCGAGTTTTTCAATGACCGGCAAGAGCGAGGCGTCAACAAAGAGAACGGTATCTTCGGCGTGATTGACGATATAAACGAGTTGGTCGGGCGGCAGGCGCAGATTGAGCGGATGCAGCACCGCGCCCATGCACGGTACGGCGAAATACAATTCCATGTGCCGCGCGTTGTTCCACGCGAACGTCGCCACGCGGTCGCCGCGTCGGACGCCCAATTTTTCCAGCGCGTTGGCGAGACGCGCGACGCGCGGCGCCCATTCCGCGAACGTTTCGCGTTCGAGCGTCGTCCCCGCTTTGGTGATAATTTCTTTATGCCCAAAGAATTTTGGCGCACGCTCCAAAAGCGGCGTAAGCGTGAGCGGATAGTCCATCATCAGACCTTGCATACCATGCCTCCTCTACCGCATTTATTGTTTTTCGTACGGAATGCCTTCCGCCGCGGGCGGACGCACGCGGCCGACGACGCCCGCCAGGACAATCATGGTCGCCAGATACGGCGCCATCAACAAAATTTCGGACGGAATCACCGATGTGAGGATCTGCAATTTCAATTGCAAGGAATCCATAAAGCCGAACAAGAGCGACGCGCCGAACGAGCCGAACGGATTCCAATTGCCAAAAATCATGGCGGCGAGCGCAATAAAGCCGCGCCCGTTGGTCATCAATTTATCGAAACGTCCGACCGAGCCGAGCGTGAGAAACGCGCCGCCGAGCGCCGCCAACATACCCGCGAAAATGACGTTGACGTAACGAATCTTGAACACATTCACGCCGAGCGTGTCCGCCGCTTTGGGATGTTCGCCGACCGCGCGCGTCCGCAAACCCCAGCGCGTTTTATAAAGCAAAAAGTTGACCGCAAACATGAGGATGAGCGCGATATACACGAGCGCGATTTGATTAAATAAAATTGTGCCCAGCACCGGAATGTCCGCCAAGAACGGAATCGGAACTTTGGCAAAGACGCCGCTGTTGTTCAATTCTTGATTGGTGGTCAACCAGCGCAAATTCAAAAAATTGGTGAGACCGACCGCAAAGATATTAATCACCGTGCCGCTGATGATTTGGTCCACCTTGAACTGAATGGAAAAAACGGCGTGGACGCCCGCAATCAACGCGCCGCTCAACACGCCCGCCACCAGCGCAATCCACAAATTGCCGGTGAGCGCGCCGACAATGACCGATACGAACGCCGCCGTCAACATCATGCCTTCAATCGCGATATTGATGATGCCCGAACGTTCGCACATGATGCCGCTGAGCGCGCCCAATAAAAATGGAATCGAACGAATCAACGTACTTTCCATCAAGCCCGTCAGATTGAGCGAGGCGCCGCGAATGCTCCACGTCAAAAAAATGGCGAGCAGTAAAAACGCGATGACGCCAAACAAAACCGCCGAGTTGGTCAGCCCGCGCACGAGATGATACACGCCAAAGCCAATCAACAAGAGCGAGAGAATCCAATTCGTCGCCGCGGTGGGCAGTTCAATGACCGGCAGCTGCACCGCGTCGCCGCCGCCGCTAAAACGATATTTGGACAGCTCGTCCGCCGGCACCTGTATAGCAAAATACCACAGCGCCAACAATCCGACGACGACAATGATTCCGCCGACAATCCAGCGACGCCGCTGCGCGAAATCAGCGGTCTTGTGTGCGACCGAAGTTGCGACCATTCCGAACATTAAAGGTTGCCGATTGCAAAGGTCAGATTGAGTTTGCGAGATTCGTCGCCGACAAATCCAAACGCGTCAATCTGAAATTTGAAATCATCACGCGCCCCAGCCGCGCGCAAAGACTTCTTGTTCATGCTGCGCCGGACGTTTGAGCCGATAGAGCCAGCGCACGATTTCGGGCGCGGCGATAAAAGCAATGATTAACGCTTGCATAACCGAAATAATATCCACCGGCACGGTGGCGAGGGACTGCATCCGCGTCGCGCCGTTCCGCAGCGCGCCAAACAAGAGCGCCGCCGCCAGCACGCCAAACGGATTTGATTTGCCGAGCAGCGCCAACGCAATCGCATCAAAACCATAGCCGGGCGAAAACGCGGCGACCATGTAATGATTCAAGCCGAGCAATTCGTTTGCGCCCGCCAAACCCGCGAGGCCGCCCGACAAGCCCATCGCCAGCACAAAAATTTTGCCGACCGCGATGCCCGCGTATTTTGCCGCCGTCGGACTCGCGCCGACGGTCCGAATTTCAAAACCGACGGTCGTTTTCCACAACAACCAATACACAAAAAAGACCGCGCCGATGGCAAGGAAAAAGCCCCAATGGAAACGCACGGGGTCGGGCAATACACGCGGCAAGTACGCGCTCGGATAAATTTCGGGCGTGCGCGGCGCGCCCGCGTTGCCGCGCATCGGGCCGCCATCGCTCAACAACCAGTCCGTAAAAAGGAACATGATGTAATTGAGCATGATGGTGTTGATTACTTCGTTCACGCCGCGCGTCGCTTTTAACACGCCCGCGATGCCTGCCCAGACCGCGCCCGCCAAGGTACCGGCGATGAGCGCAAGCGGTAAATGCAAAAACCACGGCAGCCCTTCGATATTGAAACCGACCCACGCCGAAGCAATCGCGCCCGCAAACAATTGCCCTTCGACGCCGATGTTGAACAAGCCGCCTTTGAAACCCACCGCCACCGCTAACCCGGTGTAAATATACGGCGTCGCCGCGACCAAACTTTCAAACGGGTCGCGCAGCGCGCGCAAGAGTTCGGTGGCATTGCCGGTCGTGAGCCAGACTTGGAATCCTTGCCAAATCGCGCCCCAATCGCCGAACGCGCCTTGCAGCAGCGCGGCATATGCCGTCAGCACGGTCTTGAGCATCGTCGTCAACAGCTCAACCGGATGCTGCCAAAATTGGGGCAAGAGCGCCAAGACTTCGGGCGAGGTAAAGGCAATGACAAAACCGCTCAAGAGAAACGCGGTTAAAATCGAAAGCGCGGGGATTGTGATTGCATCGAGCAAGCGCCGCAGATTAAATGAATTGGGCGCAGGCGCGGAAGAATTTTTAGGATTTGCCGTTGCAGCTGCTTCAGCCATGAGTTTGCATCTCGCGTGTTGCGACTCGCGCTGGGCAAAGCCCTTACGCGATTTCGTCCAGAGTTTCCGCTTGCGCGTTGGGAGTTTGCGGTTGCGGCGACGCGCCCGGTTCGTGTACGCCCGCCATCAAAAGCCCGAGCGCCTCTTTGGTCGTTTCCGCCGCGTTCACCGTATCAATGATTTCGCCCTTGAACATGACGGCGACGCGGTCCGAGAGCGACATGATTTCGTCGAGTTCGTTTGAAACGAGCAAAACCGCCACGCCCGCGTCGCGTTTTTCAATGATGCGTTTGTGAATATATTCGATACTGCCCACGTCGAGACCGCGCGTCGGCTGTGAAGCGATCAACAAAGCAATGTCGCGCGAAAATTCGCGCGCCACAATCACCTTTTGTTGATTGCCGCCCGACAGATTGCCTGCGTTGACAAAAATGCTCGGCGTCCGCACATCAAATTCGTGCACGCGCTCTTCCGCCGCCGTTTGGATCGCGTCAAAATTCATGACGATGCCTTTGGCAAACGGCGGACGATAGTATTCGTTCAACACCAGATTATCTTCGACGGGAAAATTCAAGACGAGGCCATCCGCTTGGCGGTCTTCCGGCACGTGCGCGACGCGCAATTCGGAAATTTTGCGCGGATTCGCGTGCGTCGTGTCTTCGCCCAAAATCGTCACCTGCCCCGACTCGACTTTACGCAAACCCGTGAGCGCTTGCGCGAGTTCCGTTTGTCCGTTGCCCTGCACGCCCGCGATGCCCAACACTTCGCCGGCATGGACTTGGAAGGAAACGCCGTTCACGGCGATATTGTGGCGTTCGTCGCGCACAACCAAATTCTGTACGGCGAGCGTCACCGCTTTGGGCTGCGCGGGTTCTTTATCCACCGACAAGATAACGCTGCGTCCGACCATCAGCCGCGCCAATTCCGCGCTGGTGGCGCTTTGCGGGTCCGCGCTGCCGACTACTTTGCCGAGCCGCAGAACCGTGATGCGGTCCGCCAGTTCCAGCACTTCGCGCAATTTGTGCGTGATGAAAATAATCGAGTTGCCGCGCGCCTTCAAGTTACGCAGCACCTGAAATAAATCATCCGCCTCTTGCGGCGTCAGAACCGCCGTCGGCTCGTCCAAAATAAGAATGTCCGCTTTGCGATACAACAGCTTGATAATTTCCACGCGCTGCTGCACGCCGACGGACAAATCTTTGATGTATAAATCGGGGTTGACCTCCAACCCGTATTTGGTCGAAAGTTCGCGGATTTCGCGCGCCACTTTTTTACGGTCCAGCACGACGCCGTTCGTAATGCTTTCGTCGCCGAGCATTACATTTTCCGTGACCGTAAAAACCGGAATCAACATGAAATGCTGATGCACCATGCCGATCCCTTGCGCAATCGCGTCGCGCGGGCCCGTCATGCGTATCGGATTGCCGCGCACCAAAATTTCGCCTTCGTCGGGATGATACAAACCGTACAGCACATTCATCAAGGTAGATTTGCCCGCGCCATTTTCGCCGAGCAGCGCGTGAATTTCGCCTTGATTCAACGTAAGGTCAATGTGGTCGTTAGCCAGCACGCCGGGAAAGCGTTTGGTGATGCCGCGTAATTCGAGGATTGGAGCCATGCGCTTGAAAAAAGCAATCGGTCAACAGGCAGACAGGTTTTGACCTGTCTGCCTGCTTTCCATTTACTTGTACGTCAACTTACTTTTCTGATAACGCCTTGATGTCAATCTTGCCGTCAATGACGTCTTGCTTGAGTTGGTCGAGTTCCTTTTGCAGGTCGGCGGAAACGCGCGACGCTTGGTCATGATACGGCGCCAACGACACGCCGTCATTTTCCAACGTGCCGCTGTACGTGCCGCCCTCGAACGTCCCATTCACCAAACGCTTGATGGCTTCGAATACCGCATTGTCCAAATTCTTGCGGATACTCGTCAGAATCACCGGACAATCGCCCGGCAGCGAAATGCACTGATCCGTGTCAACGCCGATGCCCAGCGCATTCTTTTCTTTTGCCGCCGCAAACGTCCCGTTGCCCGTCAAACCCGCCACCGGCAAAATAATGTCCGCGCCTTCGTCAATTAACGACAACGCCGCTTCTTTGCCTTTGGCCGGGTCCGTGAACGTGTTCGTGAATACACCCTTCTTGGTCTTGCTGTCCCAACCGAGCAGCTCAACCTTGTCGTTGTGTTTTTCGTTCCAATAGTTCACGCCCGCTTGAAAACCCCACATGAAATCTTCGACCGGCGGAATTTGCACCCCGCCATACGTCCCCACTTTTTTCGTCTTGGACACGCCTGCCGCCAGATAGCCACCCAAGAATGCCGCTTGTTCCGTGCGGAACGTCAAGCCCAACACGTTCGGCAGCACGCTGGCGCTCCCGCAGTCCTTGCCTTCCACCGCACTCCCAAAACAATCCGGATACGAATAATCCACAATCGCATATTTCATGTCCGGATTCGCTTTCGCCGCTTTCGCCGTGTCCAATCCCAACAAGAATCCCACCGTGATAATCTGGTTGAATCCTTGCGTCACGAATTCTTGTAGGTTCTTTTCGTAATCCGTCGGCTGCCGCGATTGCAAATACTTGGATTCCGGCGAAATCCCCAATTCCTTTACCGCCCGTTCCATCCCCGCAATCGAGGTCGCATTAAACGATTTGTCGTCCGGACCCCCTACGTCCGTCACCAACCCGACTTTGATGGTCTTGGGGTCAACACTGGACGAGCCGCCGGGCGCCATGGTCCCTTCGCCCACCGACCATTTTTGAATGTCAATCTTGCCGTCAATGACGCCTTGCTTGAGTTCGTCGAGTTCCTTTTGCAGGTCGGCGGAAACGCGCGACGCTTGGTCATGATACGGCGCCAACGACACGCCGTCATTTTCCAACGTGCCGCTGTACGTGCCGCCCTCGAACGTCCCATTCACCAAACGCTTGATGGCTTCGAATACCGCATTGTCCAAATTCTTGCGGATACTCGTCAGAATCACCGGACAATCGCCCGGCAGCGAAATGCACTGATCCGTGTCAACGCCGATGCCCAGCGCATTCTTTTCTTTTGCCGCCGCAAACGTCCCGTTGCCCGTCAAACCCGCCACCGGCAAAATAATGTCCGCGCCTTCGTCAATTAACGACAACGCCGCTTCTTTGCCTTTGGCCGGGTCCGTGAACGTGTTCGTGAATACACCCTTCTTGGTCTTGCTGTCCCAACCGAGCAGCTCAACCTTGTCGTTGTGTTTTTCGTTCCAATAGTTCACGCCCGCTTGAAAACCCCACATGAAATCTTCGACCGGCGGAATTTGCACCCCGCCATACGTCCCCACTTTTTTCGTCTTGGACACGCCTGCCGCCAGATAGCCACCCAAGAATGCCGCTTGTTCCGTGCGGAACGTCAAGCCCAACACGTTCGGCAGCACGCTGGCGCTCCCGCAGTCCTTGCCTTCCACCGCACTCCCAAAACAATCCGGATACGAATAATCCACAATCGCATATTTCATGTCCGGATTCGCTTTCGCCGCTTTCGCCGTGTCCAATCCCAACAAGAATCCCACCGTGATAATCTGGTTGAATCCTTGCGTCACGAATTCTTGTAGGTTCTTTTCGTAATCCGTCGGCTGCCGCGATTGCAAATACTTGGATTCCGGCGAAATCCCCAATTCCTTTACCGCCCGTTCCATCCCCGCAATCGAGGTCGCATTAAACGATTTGTCGTCCGGACCCCCTACGTCCGTCACCAACCCGACTTTAATCGCCGCTGCACCGCTTGCCGCCGTGGGTTGTGCGGGCGCGGCAGTTGGCTGCGCGGGCGCGGCGGTCGGTTGCGCGGGCGCGGCAGTTGGCTGTGCGGGCGCCGCGGTCGGCTGCGCCGGGACAGCTGTGGGCGCGGGCGGAGGCGTCGCCGCCGGAGCGCACGCTGCCACAACCAGCAAGACGCCGAGCGTCAACAGCGTCAAAATTATTAACTTGGAACCTTTCATTCTGCTTCTCCTCCATAAATGTTCATGCGCGAAATATCCAGTCACGCGTCGCGTCGCGCCGCGCCGCGCGTGTCAAATGCAATGCGCGTTAAAGTGTTCGAGTTCCGAAACACCCCCTTTCGGAAAATGTCAAAGCGAGGATTCTCAACGCCATTGTTGTCGAAAAGTGGAAAAAGTGAGGTAGAACCGTCGTCCAATCAAAACGACGCTCGCCGTTGCGAGTTGCGTGATTATAACAAAGAACAAAAAAAGCGCAATACAATTCACGACGCCACAGAGCGCGGCAAAGTTCAATGTCTATCGCTTGAGACGCCGCGTCAATTCCAGGACTGCGCCCGTCAGGACGCCAATCAACGCGCCCAGCGCGATCCCCAGAGCGGCATTGCCCAAGAGCGAACCCAACGCGAGGCCGATGCTTGCGCCCAGTACAACAACCACCAAAATACGTCCGAGCAGCGCCGAAAACGTTTGGATACGACGTGACATGTTCGTATTGAAACACAAGGTGCGTGAAAGACCGATCTTTCAACGCACCTCGGCTATACGAGAAATCGCAAAATTTATTCGGCGGGCGGGGTCGCCTCGCCCGGCGTCGCGGGCTGCGGACGCGGCGCTTTTTTCACCGGCGCCGGTTTCGGTTCCGGTTTCGGCGGCGCGGGCGGCGGCTTGCCGGGGAATGTCTTGCCGCGCGAACCGCGAAACAGTTTGCCGCGCTTGGTGCGTTTATCGCCTTTGCCCATAAGAGCTCCTTTGTGCGAATTTAGAAAAAACCGCGCGCATTATAGATGCGCGCGCGGCGAGTGTCAAACAAAGCGGGAGTAACAATTACCCACATCTCATGCGTAGGGCAACATTCTCTAATGCGCCTAATGCGCCCGGTCAGCGTTAGAGAACGCTTGCTACGCACGGCATAAAATCGGACGCGCATTGGGCGTCTATCCACACCACGCGCATTAAACACATTCTCTAATGCTACGCCTCGCGCGTTGGACACATTCTCTAATGCTAC
>Ga0226835_1000882_pt1 | contig 22126 bp, 19 predicted proteins | sample LAC_MetaG_1_FD_163627 | JGI IMG/M metagenome (GOLD analysis project Ga0226835, IMG submission 163627) | Anaerobic ammonium oxidizing microbial communities from anammox membrane bioreactor (MBR) in UC Berkley, California, United States -... | ecosystem: Engineered > Bioreactor > Anaerobic >...
AACTTTGAACTTTCAACTTTGAACTTTCAACTCTGAACTTTCAACTTTCAACTTTGATCTTCGATCTTTGATCTTTGATCTTCAATTCCCGTTTGACGTTTCACGCTTCACGTTATAATCTCCAATCTCTAATCTCTAATCTCCAAATTCCAATGCTCACCTTTCATTTTCTCGGCGCGCCGCGACTGGAAAAAAACAAGCGTCCCCTCGCGCTCGACACACGCAAAGCCATCGCCCTCGCCGCATACCTCGCGCTCACACGCGCCGCGCACGAACGCGACGAGCTCGCCGCGTTCTTTTATCCCGACGCCGACACAGCCCGCGCCCGCGCTGCGTTGCGTCGTACGCTCTCGACCCTCAAAACCGCGCTCGGCGAAAATGTTCTCGACATTGAACGCGAAACGCTCGGCTTGAATTTGGAAAAAATCCGCGTGGACGTTTTGGAATTTCGCGCGCTCGCCCGCCAAAACGATTTTGAATCCCTCACCCGCGCGGCGGAACTGTATCAAGGCGATTTCCTCGCCGGCTTTACTTTGCGCGACAGCCCTGCTTTTGACGAATGGCAATTTTTTGAAGCCGAATCGCTCCGCAAACAATTCGCGGCGGTCCTCGAACAGCTCGTCGCGCGCGAAACCGAACGCCGCAACCCCAAGCGCGCCATCGAATACGCGCGCCGTTGGCTCGCGCTGGATTCGTTGCACGAACCCGCGCATCGCGCCTTGATGCTTTTGTACGCGCGCGACGGACAGCGCGCCGCCGCGCTACGCCAATATCACGAGTGCGTGCGTCAACTTGATTCCGAACTCGGCGTCGCGCCGCTCCCCGAAACGACCGAACTGTATCGCGCGATTCAAGAAAATCGAGTAACGAACGACAGATTACCGGCGACAACGGTTGCGGCAATCGAAAATCAAAAACCTGCGGCGGGCAAAGCCGAACCGTCAAAAAACGAACAGCAAAAATATCCCCTTGTCGGACGCGCGTACGAATTCGCGGAATTGTCGAAAACGTATTCAGAAATTTCCGACAGCGGGCGTTTGCTTGTCCTGCAAGGCGAAGCCGGCATCGGCAAAACGCGATTGGCGCACGAATTTATCGCGCAGGTCCAAACGCGCGGCGCGCGTGTCGTGGCGGCGCGCTGCTATGTCGAACAACGCGCGCTCGCCTACGCGCCGTTCGTGCAGGCATTGCGCGCCGTCTTGAACGAAAACGGAAATACCGCGCGCGCGCAGAGTCTGCCCGCCGCTGTTTTGCACGACGCCGCGCGCTTGTTGCCCGAACTCACGCCCGCCGCGCAGGACGCAAACGATGCGCCCGGCTCGCAAGCGCGTTTTTTCGATGCCGTAACCGCGCTGGCGCTGGCATTGACGCGGCAGCGCGCCGCGGGCGTGTTGTTTGTGGATGATGCGCAATGGCTCGACGACGCGTCGCTTGAACTGCTCGCGTATTTGATTCGTCGTTTGCGACATACCGCATTGTGCGTACTGCTCACGTGGCGCGGCGAAGAGTTAGAGAACGACCACGTACTGCGCCGTTTGTACGCCGACGCGCGGCGCGAACATCATGCCGTGTTGTTGGATTTGAAACGCCTGCCGCGCGAACCCGCGCACGAATTGATGCAAGTCGCCGCCGCGCGCGGCGTGCCCATCAACGCCGCGTTGGCGGAACGGTTGTACCGTGAAAGCGAGGGGCAGCCGTTTTTTCTGGTCGAGTATCTCAAGTTGTTGGAACGCGACGGCGCACTGCCCGAAGGTGAAAATTTGCCCGCGAGTGTGCGCGAGCTGCTCCATTCGCGTTTGACGCACACCGGCGAAGCCGCGCGCCAATTGCTCGGCGCGGCTGCCGTCATCGGGCGCGCGTTTGACTTTGAATTGCTGCATGCGGCGAGCGGGCGCAGTGACGAAGAAACGGTAACAGGCATTGAAGAATTGCTCGCACAGGGACTGCTTGCGGAAACGCTTGCGCGCGGCGAACCGCAGTACGATTTCACACATGAAAAATTGCGCGAACTTGTGTATCAGGAAATTTCGTTGGCGCGGCGACGTTTATTGCACCGGCGCGCTGCCGACGCTTTGACACAGCGCGCACATTCCGAATTGGCGCTCGACGCGTTGGCGGGACAAATCGCCCAGCACTATCGCGCGGGTGGCGCCGAGACGCAGGCGGCAGAGTTTTACAAACGCGCAGGCGATTACGCCCTCGCGTTGTTTGCCCAGCGCGACGCAGCGGAATATTACACCGCCGCGTTGGCGCTCGGTTTTCCCGATGCCGCCGTGTTACATGCCGGCATCGGCGACGCGCAAACCTTGTTGGGCGAATATGACGCCGCGCTACATTCCTACGAAACTGCGCTCGCTTTTGGCGCGGATGTCGAAGCAAAAATCGCGCGCGTGTATCTGCGTCAGGGCAAGTGGGCGCACGCCGTGCAACTCTTGAGCGCAATTCTCGACCACGCGCATGACCCCGCGACGACGGCGCAATTGTATGCCGAGCTTTCGTTGGCGGAACATTATGCCGGCAACGACGCGCGCGCCTTGCAGCATGCGCAGCGCGCGTTAAAATTGACGCACCGCAAAAATAAAACGGCGCTGTCGTACGCGCAAGGGCTGGCGCAGGCGCAGGCGCACAACATTCTCGGCATCCTCGCGCGACAGCGCGGCGAATGGCGCAACGCCCAAGAGCATTTGCAGGCGAGTCTCGCGCTGGCGGAAAAAATCAACGCGCTGGGCGCGCATGCCGCCGCGCTCAACAATCTCGCCCTCGTCGCGCACGCGTGCGGCGATGACAATGACGCGTTGGAATTCGCGCAGCGCGCGTTGGAAATCGTGACGCGCGAAGGCGACCGTCACCGTCAAGCCGCGCTGCACAATCAACTCGCCGATTTGTATCACGCGCTCGGACGCGAACAGGACTCGATGCGCGAATTGAAACAAGCCGTCGCCATCTATGCCGAAATCGGCGGCGGCGCGGGCGAGTGGCAGCCCGAAATTTGGAAACTGGCAGAATGGTGAATTTAGACCCGAAGGGTTTTGCGCGCGGATGTTTATCCAAACTCCCGCGTTGAAAACCCTTCGGGTCTTGTTGACTTGCAACGAATATGCTCAACACAATTTCTTTTCTCGAATCCTCTCTCCCTCAATTTCTGGACGACCTCGCGGCGCTCGTCAATGTGGACTGCGGCACGTTCACCAAACGCGGCGTAGATTTTTGCGGCGATTGGGTCAATGCGCGCGGCCAGCAGTGGGGCTGGGATATGGAATATTTTCCTGTGCGCGAATTTGGCAATTGTCATCTCGCGCGCTTGCGCGGCAACGGCGCGGGGAAATTTTTATTGCTCACGCATCTCGACACGGTGTATCCCGAAGGCGTCGCGGCGGAACGTCCGCTGCGCGCGGAAGGCAACAAACTCATCGGTCCCGGCGTGGGCGACATGAAAGCGGGCGTCCTCGCGGCGCTGTACGCCATGCGCGCGCTCCAAGTGCAGGGCTTGGATAATTTTGCCGAGCTCGCCATCTTTTTTGGCTGCGACGAAGAAATCGGTTCGCCGACCGGCAAAAAGTTTTACCTGCCGCTGGTGGAAAAAGCGGACGCGGCGCTGGTGTTGGAAGGCGCGCGCGCCAACGGCAATATCGTCAGCGCGCGCAAAGGCACCGGCGAATATATTTTGCGCGTACGGGGCCACGCCGCGCACGCGGGCGTAGAACCCGAAAAAGGCGCAAACGCGATTTTGGAACTCGCGCATCAAATCCTCGCGCTGCACAATTTGAACGGCATTGCGCCCGGCGTGACGGTGAACGCGGGCATCATCGGCGGCGGTACGCGCACGAATGTGGTGCCGGATGCCGCGCACGTTGAAATAGACGTGCGCGCGGTGGATGCGCAAGGCGCGCGTATCGCGCACGATGCCGTGATGCAGCTCGCCGCGCAAACGCACGTCGCGCGCACGCGCGTCGAAATCGCCGGCGCGTTCAATTTTCCGCCAATGGCAAAAACGCCCGCCATCGCGTTCATGGCGGATTTGGCGCAGGCAACCGCGCGCGAACTCGGTTTTGAAATTCACGACCAAGCCACCGGCGGCGCGTCCGACGCCAACAATGTCGCGGCGACGGGCGTTCCCGTGTTGGACGGACTCGGACCGATTGGCGGGTCCGACCACAGTCCCGCCGAATACGTCGAACGCGATAGCATTGTGCCGCGCACGGCGCTGCTCGCGGGCTTGATTGAAAAATTGTGTACGCGCCGCGCAGAATTGTTGGCGTTCAAAAATGAAAAATAATCCGCCGCTTGCTTTTGACGCGGCGCGCGCGCGCATTGAAAAAATTATTGCGGCGGAAGACGCGCAAATCATTCATCCCGCCTCGCATACGCGCCTGTGGGCGCACGCTCAAAAGACGGCGCGCGCGATTTTATGTTTGCACGGTTATACCGACAGCACGCAGCAATTTCACGCGTTGGGCGATTTGATGTTTCAACGCGGCTATAATGTGTTTGTCCCGCGCGCGCCGCATCACGGCTATCGTGACCGCATGTCCGCCGCGCACGGCGCGTTGACGATTGCAGAATTGCAGACATGGGCAAACGACGCGCTGGACCTCGCGCTGGGCTTGGGCGAAAAAATTACGGTCATGGGGCTTTCGATGGGCGGCGTCATGGCGACATGGCTGGCAGAAACGCGCGCCGAGTTGGACCAAGCGATTTTGCTCTCGCCGGCGTATGGGACGAGCGCCATTCCGCCGCGCGTGACGCGAACGGCGGCGCGGGCGGTGAATCATCTGCCAAATCTATTTATCTGGTGGGACCCGCGCGTGCGCGCGGAAACCGGCATCGCCTACGCGTATCCGCGTTTTGCCACGCGCACGCTCGCGCGTCTTTTTCTATTTAGCGCCGAACTGTTGCAAACGGCGCGTCAACAACCGCCCGCCGCGCGCCAAGTGTGGATGGTGACGAACGCGAACGATTTTGCCATCAGCAATACGTTGTGTAAGATGTTTGCCGACGCGTGGCGCGCGCACGCGACGGACCAAATTCGCGCGTATGAATTTCCGCGCGCGTTGGGTTTGCCGCACGATTTGTTGGACCCGATTGATGCGGCGGTGAAACCGGAGGCGGTGTATCCGCAATTGATAAAAATTGTCGCCCAAACCGAAACGGGCGCATTTTAATTTTCCAAGACGAAAGGAGCAGGCAATGGATCTCGGTTCATTACTCGGAGGATTATCGGACGAGGAATCGCAAGGGCAAGGCGGCGCCGGGCAAGGCGATGCCATGGCGGACATGTTGGGCGCATTATTGGGGGGACAGGGCGGCGCGCCCGCGTCCGACGGCGACCAAGTGTTGGGTTCGCTTTCCGGCGCAAGCGGGCCCGGCATGAATAATCCGGCGGCGGGAGGTCCTGATTTGGGCGGATTGCTCGGCGCGCTGATGGGCGGCGGTGGCGGCGCGCAAGGCGGCGATTTGGGCGGTTTGCTCGGCGGTTTGCTCGGGGGCCAAGCCGGACAGAGCAATGACCCCGTTATGGGCATGTTGGGCGGCTTGCTCGGCGGGATGGGCGGCGCATCGCCAAACGCGGGCGCCATGGGCGGCGCAAATACCGGCATGAACGCCGCGCTCGCGCCATTGGCGGACATGCTTTCGGAAAAATTGGGCTTGCCGCGTGAAGTCGCCATGACCGTCATGGCAATCATTGTGCCAATGATTTTGAGCAAACTCGCGGGCGGCGGTCAAACGCGCGGCGGCGACCCGCTGGGCGGAGCGGAACGCTCACAAGGCATGTCATTTTCGCCTGACGAGCAGAATGAAATGATTCAATCGCTCACCGCGCAAACCGGCATGAATGAGGAACAAGCCGCCCAAGTTTTGAATCAAGCGGTACAGGTGTTGGGGAGTCAATAATAAAAAATCCCGAAATCGCAAGATTTCGGGATTTTTTTTACGCGCGCAGCGCCAGCATCAAATCATTCACATTCGTATTTGTGGGGCCCGTGACGACCAAATCATCCAACGCGCGGAAAAAGTGATACGCGTCGTTATTTTCCAAAAATGCGGCGGCGTCCAAATCGGACGCCCGCGCGCGGGCAAGCGTTTCATTATCCGCCAGCGCGCCCGCCGCGTCGGTGGGGCCATCGGTGCCATCCGTTCCCGCGCTCAGGACAACAATCTCCGTGTCGCCCGCAATTTCCAGCGCGGCGGCTAGAACCAATTCTTGCGCGCGTCCGCCCCGACCGTTTCCGCGCAGCGTGACGGTTGGTTCGCCGCCGCCCAGCCAGCATTTTTTCTCGGACGTTTGAAAACCGGCGGAGGGAGCGTCGCCGTTCCACAAACCAAGTTTGCTCGTTTCTTGGCGCGCGATTTTTCCCAACGCTTTGCCCAACGCGCGCGCTTCGCCTTGAATTTGGGTCGAAAGCATTTGCACCGCATAACCGCGCGTCTGCGCCGCTTGGGCGGCTGCGGCGCACGCGATTTGATTGTCCGCAATAATGACGTTCGTCACGCGCGCAAACAACGGGTCGTCCGCTTTTGGCGTTTCGGAAATTTCGCCGCGCGCGCCGCGTTCATAATGCGCGATGATGTTGGGCGGCAAGGTTGCGCGCAAATGATATTTTTCAACCAACGCCAGACAATCCGCAAAGGTTGAAGCGTCCGGCGCGGTGGGTCCCGAAGCAATCACATCCAGCGGCGACCCCAACACATCGGACAAAATCAAAGAGACCACGCGCGCGGGCTGCGCGAGCCGCGCCAGCTGTCCGCCCTTGACCTGCGAAATGTGTTTGCGTAACGCGTTGATTTCGTAAATCGTCGCGCCGCAGCGCAGCAATTCATTCGTCAAGCCGCGCAAATCGTCGAGCGTAATGTCCTCCGCCAACCATTCCATTAAAGCCGAGCCGCCGCCCGAAAATAGCCCCAAGACCAAATCCGCTTCCGTTTGTTCCTCCAACAACGAGACGAGCGAATGGGTAAAGCGCAGCGTATTTTCATCCGGCAAAGGATGCCCCGCTTCGTACAATAAAATATGTTCGGTCGGCGCGACGTGTCCGTACTTGACATTGACCGCGCCGAGATAATCGTCGGGCTGTACAATTTTTTCAATCGCTTGCGCCATCGCCGCGCCCGCTTTGCCCGCGCCCAGCACGGTGAGTTTGCCGCGCGTAAAATCAAAAATCGGCAATTCATTCAAAAATAGACGATTGTCGTGGCGCGCCAACACGCGTTCCACCGCGCGCCGCGGGTCCGCCGCGCGCAAAGCCGCATCGAAAATCGCGCGCGCGTCGGAGCGTAAAATCTCAAGGTGTGTCATGGAAAAAAAACCAACGCCCGGCTAGGCAAACAAAATCAAACCGTTTGCGCGATGTTTGCGTAACCGGGGATTCAGAGCAATTGGCTGGCTATAAATTTTTGAATGGCGTCGTCATGGGTTGTGGACAAATCAAACCAGTGAATCCGCGCGTCGTGCGGGCGAAACCAATTCGCTTGATGCCGAATAAATTTGCGCGTATTGCTTTGGAGCAAACGCGTCGCTTCCGCCAAATCTATTTCGCCGCGCAGACAAGCGCCGACTTCACGATACCCTAAACCGGTCATGCTCGGCAGCGTGAATGCGTACCCGCGCTCAACCAAACCGCGCACTTCGTCCACAAGACCTGCGGCGAACATTTTATCAATCCGCGCATCCACGCGCGCGTACAACAATGGGCGCGGCAACTGCAAACCGATTTGGGTAAAGACAAATGGGGGCGGACGTCGCGTCTGTTGCGCGGACATTTTTTCGCCCGTCGTCTCGATCACTTCGAGCGCGCGAATGACGCGCCGCGCGTTGTTGGGCAAAATCGTCGCCGCAATTTCGGGGTCGAGCGTTTGGAGCCGCGCATACAATTCTGTCGGCGGCATTTGCGCCCATTCCGCGCGTCGCGTCGGATTGGGCGGCACGCGCGGAATGTTGTAACCCTCGACCACCGCGCGAATATACAGCCCCGTGCCGCCGACCAAAAAAGGCAGTTTGCCGCGCGCGAAAATATCCGCCAGCGCCGCGTACGCGCGCTGCTGATATTCCGCCAGCGTCAATTCCTCGTCCGGCGCGACAATGTCAATGAGATGATGCGGCACGCGCGCCCGTTCCGCCCGCGTCGGTTTCGCCGTCGCAATATCCATGCCGCGATAAATCAAACGCGAATCGGCGGATACGATTTCGCCGTCAAATGCGCGCGCGAGTCGTAACGAAATTTCTGTTTTGCCAACGGCGGTGGGTCCGAGCAGAACAAATACTTGCTTGGGGCTGGCTGCGGGCTGATTTTCCACATTACATCTGAACGGCGTTTTTGACGAGTTCCAATCGAACCAACTTGCCGTTTTGATCCAATTCAAGCGCCACCACATCAATGCGCCATGCTTTATCGGAAAACATTTCGTGCGCGGCGATAAACGCGTCGGCGAGTTGGACCAGTTTCAATTGTTTGCGCGGCGTGAGAGCTTCTTCGGGCGCGCCGTACGCGCGCCCGCGCCGCGCCTTGACTTCGACAAAGGCGATGCCGTCCGCGTCCTCGGCGATTAAATCAATCTCGCCGTACCGCGTCCGCACATTGCGCGCGAGGATGCGGTAGCCGTGTTGTTCCAGATGCAGCGCGGCGACGCGTTCCGCCGAAGCGCCGAACGTTTTGCGCGCGCGTGTGTTTGTCGCCATGCGCGGCATTGTAGCACAAATGCGGGTCGCAGAACTCATATCATGGGGCGGGCGCATTGTCCGCAAGACCCCAAGTGTTTTCGCCGCGTCGCGCGACGCGATAGAGATGATTGCCACGAAACACTTGGGGTCTTGGCGCCGTCTCATATCATTCTCCGCGCGGCAGAAACGATTATGGTGGGCGCACAGAGTGTTGCACGGGCGCGTAGGAAAGACGATGCAGCGCGCAGGGTCCAAATTTTTTCAACGCGGCGAGATGTGCGCGCGTACCGTATCCTTTGTGTTTGGCAAAACCATAGTGCGGATATTGCGCGTCGAACGCGCGCATGAGGCGGTCGCGCGTCTCTTTGGCGAGGATGGACGCGACGGCAATCGAGAGCGCGCGCGCGTCGCCGTGAATGATGCCTTGCTGCGGCAACTCTATTTCGGGCAACGTCATGGCGTCAAGCAGCAACGCGTCGGGCGGCGGCGTCAGTTGCGCCAACGCGCGCGTCATGGCGAGCTGCGACGCGCGCAAGATATTGAGCGCATCAATTTCATCCGCCGCCGCCGCGCCGATTGCAAACGCGCGCGCGCTGGTACACAGCGGCTCGAATAGTTCTTTCCGCGTTTTTTCGGCGAGCTGTTTTGAATCGTTCGCGCGCGCGAGGACGCGCAATAATTCATCCTGCCGCCAAGCGTCGTCCGCCATAACGGGCAGAATGACAGCCGCCGCGACGATGGGCCCCGCGAGCGCGCCGCGTCCCGCTTCGTCCAAACCGGCGACGCCTACAAAGCCGTCGCGCCAAAACGCGCGTTCGTATTCGAGCGTGGGAAAAATTTTATGCGGCATGAACGGCGTTACGCAAGCGAAACAAGGCAATAAAAAAAACGAGGCGCTGACGCCTCGTTCTCGTTTTATTCGGCTGCCGTTTCCGTTTCGGGTTCGTCGGCGGCGGCAGTCGTCGCGCGCGTATCAACGCGTTTTTCGCGCAAGCGCGCGGCTTTGCCGGTGCGGCCGCGCAGATAATACAATTGCGCGCGGCGGACGTGCGCGTGGCTGACGACTTCGATTTTTTCCAGACGCGGCGAATGAAGGAAAAACGTCCGTTCGACGCCGACGCCGTGCGCGCCGATGCGGCGGACGGTGAAACTTGTATTGATGCCGCCGCCGCGTTTCCGCATGACGACGCCTTGAAAAACTTGGATGCGTTCGCGGTCGCCTTCGACAATCCGCAGATGCACGCGCACGCGGTCGCCGGGCAGCAGCTCGGTGGTTTTTTCTTTTAGATGTTCATTGGTAACGGATTCGACGAGATTCATGATAAAAAATTCCTTTCCGTATCAGGGCGTGCCCCGCGCGGGACACAAAAAAACTCCCGCGCACCACGCGGGTCAACGGCACAGGAATATAGCATATTCGTTTGTTTCGCGCAAATTTTCGGGAAATAAAAAAAATGGAATGGGACGCGCGCCCCATTCCATTTCTGTTTGCGCGTAAAAAATCTCAGGCGGATTTTGCGGCATCCGCTGCGGCATCGGCGGCGGCTTGCGCGCCATCGGCGACTTGCTTGGCTGCATCAGCGGCGGCGGCTTGCGCGCCGTCGGTGACTTGCTTGGCTGCATCGGCGGCGGCGTCCGCAACCGGTTTGCCTTCGACCATGACGCCGGCGACGCCATCTTTGGTCGCCAAAACGGCGCCCGCAGTGACCGCATCTTTGGTAATGTTGGCGCCTTCGGCATACACCGCATCGGAAGTGGCAACCATGCGAGAAACTTCGGCGCTGTCTTTGCCAACCGCCGCGCGTTCGTATGCGACGGCGTCGCTCGTGCCAATCGCGGTGTACACGACGTCGCGGCCCTCTTCCAATTGTTTGGCGACATCATCGCTGATGGCTTGGGTGGTGGCATCCAGCGCTTGTTTTTGCATAATGGCTTCGGCTTGGGCAACCCAAATATGGTCAACCACCGCTACGATGGCGGAGGAACCGGGTTTGAGCGAAGCGCCAATTTGTTGGAGCCGTTTGTTGTCGAAACCGCCGTCCGCCATTTTCGCGGCGACGCCGCCAATCAAGGCGCCGCCGAGCAAGCCCCAGCCGACGGGGCCCGCGAGCAAACCGGCAATGACGCCGACAACGCCGCCTGCCATCGCGCCTTTGCCGAAACCCCAATCTTTGGTGTCTTTGATATGGAGTTTGCCTTGCGCGTCTTTGGTCAAGACTGCCGCGTCGCGGATGTCAATCAAACCTTTCTTTTTCGCTTCCTTTAATTCATTCAATGCTGCGTTCGCGGTATTTTCGTCTTGAAAAGCCGCCACGATAACTTGTACGGGAATGTCGCTCATGGGATTTGCTCCTTGAAAAATTTACGCTTGTGACGCGGCGACATTATATTGATATTTTGATTTCGCGCACATTTTTATTTGCCAAACCGTTTTACCGGCGCGCGCCCATTGTTTTTTCAAAATGGGCATTGTATAATTCCGACGCTTTCCCAATTTTCCGCGAGGCGAACCAAGATGAGCGCGCTAACCAAACCCGTAAAACCCAAACGTCCCTTTACGATTACGTTTGTAGCTCTCTGGATTTTTTTGGCGGCGCTGGTGGATTTATTTTATGGCGCGCTTTTATTCGCGTCCACCGATTTCATCGCCAAGCCGCCGGATGCGCGTATCGTAATCGAACAAGAACGCGCCGCCGAAATTTTATCCGACAACCAATTGATCGACGCCGCCGAAGGAATTTTGTACATGACGCTCGGCGTCGTGCAAGTGGCCCTGGGTTTTAGTTTTTGGCTGCTCAAACGCTGGGCGTGGGTCGGCGTCATGACCTGGCAAGCGTTGGGGCTGTTGATTGACTTGTCCGGCATTTTGAATGGCAATAGCCCGCCCGCCGCCTCGCTGGCTCTGGCTATCGCGCTGGTTTTTTTGTTGAATCAATCGAGCGTGCGTCAAGTTTTTGGGATCCGCAGTCTGACCAATGAATCCAAACAAGCCCCTCCGCCCCCACGCGCCTTTAACAGCAACTGATTTGGAATTGCTGCGCGCGTTCGAGCCGGTGGTCAAATACACCCAAGGCGAACAGTTCTATGCGATGGATGTGGAACGCTACATCCGCGAATGTTCGTTGTGGGTCCACTATCCTGACCGGCGCGAAGAACGTCTGCGCGCGCGCGGCGAGCTCTCGCCGGAAGAATTGGTAGCGCCGCGTTCTTTGGAATTTGGCACGGTCGAATATCTGCGTTTTGTCGCGCCGCAAACGCTCCAAGAAAGTATGGGCGCGCTCTCGGCGGGCAATCAACTCCACCAAGCCAAGAAAAATGTTTTTCGCGCGGGCCAAGGGCGGCTCGCGCGCGGCGGTTTATTGCCGCGTTTGGCGGACGCGCTGTTTAGCTTGACGTTATTGGCGCGGGGTCGCGTGCCGGGCGCCGTCGCCGCGCAAGCGGAACTACAGTACAACGAAATGCAGCAACGCCAAGAAAAGTACGTCTATCATGGACGCGTCGCGCGCCAAAACGGCTGGACCATTTTGCAGTACTGGTTTTTCATGGCGTTCAACAGTTGGCGTTCCGGTTTTCACGGCGTTAATGACCACGAGTCCGATTGGGAATTGGTTAATGTCTATTTGTACGAACAGGATGGCGCGTTGTATCCCGAATGGGTGGCGTACGCATCGCATGATTTTCACGGCAGCGATTTGCGGCGGCGTTGGGATGACGACGCGCAGGTAGATAAAATTGACGGGCATATGGTGGTGTACGCGGGCGCGGGTTCGCACGCTTCCTATTTTCGTCCCGGCGAATATCAAGCCGAAGTGAGTTTGCCCTTGCCCAAATGGTTGGCGCACGCCGCGCGCATGTGGAGCCAATTTTGGCATCAGACGTTGGGCTTGGGCAGCGAGACGGACGAGCACCCGTTTCGGATTCCGTTTGTAGATTTTGCGCGCGGCGATGGTTTAGCCGTCGGCCCCGGTCAAGCGAAAACGTGGACGCCCGTCGTGATTGACGAACAAACGCCGTGGGTGAGCCAATATCGCGGTTTGTGGGGTTTGTACGCGCGCGACCCGATTTCGGGCGAGAACGCGCCTGCAGGACCCATGTACAATCGCGACGGTTCGCCGCGCGATTCGTGGTATGACCCGCTCGGCTTTGCGGGTTTGGATAAGACGCCCCCACCGCCAACGGAATTGCCGATGATTCAAGCGCGCACGCGCGAACTCGAGGCGCGCCAAACCGCGATTGAAACCGAGCTCGCGCCCAAAGCGGCGGACTTGCAAGAATGGGGGACGCAGCTGCAAGCGATGCGCGGCAATCCGCATCTCGCGGGGCGCTATCAAGCGCTGACGGACGAGCTAAATCGTTTGGCAGAAGCGGTGCGCGTTTTACGCCGCGAACATTCCGAAAACGCGGCGCTGCTCGCCGCCATGGCGCTGCGCGCGGCAAAATTGCAGCGCGGCGAAGCGGATGACCCGCGCGCTCACATTACGCATTTGGCGACGCCGGTCAGTTTGGCGCAGATGCGTTTCAATCGCTTTGCGGAATTCTGGGCTGCCATCAGCATCAGCGTCATGTTGATTGTGATTGCGCTGCTGGCATTGTTTGCGCCGAACTTGGTCTTGGGCGGCATTGTGATTTTGGTCGTCACGTTCGCGCTGCTCGAAGCCATTTTGCGCGGCACGTACACCATGACGATTAACGCTATCGCGGTCGGGCTGGCGTTGGTGGCGCTCGGCGTCCTGATTATTTTGTATTGGCGCGAGGCGCTGGTCGTGGGTTTGTTCGCGGCGGCAATCTTTTTGCTGCTGCAAAAAATGCGCGAACTGCGCGAATAACTTGCGTCGCAAAACGGCAACCGCGCGGCGACACGTCTGGGCGCGAAAAATTTCGCGGCGGATGTATGGGCGCGGTTTTAAATTCATGCAAAAGACGTTACAGCGCGCGGCGCTGCTCAATTGGCGCAATACCGTTTGGACGTACACGCTCTTGACCATCGGCGGCGTGATTTTGGCGTCCAACGTCGCGCTGTTTTTGGCGCCATCGCATCTTGCGCCCGGCGGCGTCTCGGGCGCGGCGATTATTATCAATTATTACACGGGCTGGCAGGTCGGCACGACAATGTTGATTTTGAACATTCCGCTGCTGATTCTCGGTTTTCGCAATCTCGGACGCTTTCATTTTTTGACCAAGACGTTATACGTCGTGCTGCTTTACAATCTCGGCGCGAATGTGGCGGCTCAATATCTGCCGCCCGGCATTTCGCAAAATAATTTACTCAATGCGATTTTCGCGGGCGTCGTCGGCGGCATTGGCACGGGCATCGTATATCGCGCGGGCGGCACCACCGCCAGCACCGGCGTTATTTCGCGCATCCTGCAATTGAAAACCGGCATTCCCGTTTCGCAGATCTATTTTGTCACGGACGGTTTGATTATTCTCGCGGCGGGATTCACGTTCGGTTGGGAAGCGGCGCTGTACGCGTTGGTGACGCTGTTTATCTGGGGTATTGCGACGGATTATGTTTTGGAGGGGCCCAGCGTCGTACGCACCGCCTTTATTGTGACGGACCAACGCGAAGCGGTGGCGCACGCGCTGCTGGATAAATTGCAGATTGGCGTGACAGCGTGGCAAGGCGAAGGCATGTTCACCGAAAAAGCGCACAGCGTTTTGTTTTGCACCGTGAGTCGTCCGTTCGTGGACACGCTGCGAAATGTCGTGCGCGAAGCGGACCCGAAAGCGTTTGTGGTCATTACGCACGGCCATCAGGCGACCGGCGGCGTCATTCAAGGCAGCAAGGACAAGGCAAAAAAAAATGGCGTCCAATAAAAGTTTCGCTGGCGGGATGACAAATTTCAAATTTGTCGTCCATCCGAAAAAAACAAGGCAATGACTGCGATCCCGCGCATCGAAACCCGACGCCTTGTCTTGCGCGAAATACGCGAGAGCGATGCCGAAGCGGTTTTTGAAATTTTCGGCGACGACGCGGTGACGCGCTATTACGATTTGGCGACCTTTACGGACGTGGATCAGGCGCGGCTGTTGATTGCGCGCATGAACGCGCGCAATGCGAATGGCGACGCGCTGCGCTGGGGCATCGCGCTCCGCGAAAATGATGTTGTCATTGGCACGGGCGGATTCAACGCGTTTGCGCGCGGTTGGCTGCGCGCCGGCATTGGTTACGATTTGGCGCGCGCATATTGGAACCGGGGCTATATGACCGAAGCGCTGCGCGCGATGGCGCAATACGGTTTTGAAAAGACGCCGGCGCTCGGTTTGGCCTTGAATCGCATCGAGGCGCTGGTCGTACCGGGCAATGTCGCGTCCGCGCGCGTCTTGACCAAAGTCGGATTTCAACGCGAAGGCATTTTGCGCGAATACGGTTTTTGGAAAAACCGTTTTTGGGATTTGGAAATGTTTGCGTTGTTGAAACAAACATGGAACGGAGACGGATAGAGATGGCATCTGCCCAAGCGACGCATCCCAAACGCATCTGGACGCCGGTGCGGCAACAGGCGGCGGACAGTTTTCTGATTTTGTTAATCGCGTCCTTTGCCGTGACCGTCATGGTGACGCGCTTTTTTTTGCAATTGGCGGGGTATCCCCAAGTGGGCGGCGGCGCGTTTCACATCGCGCACATGTTATGGGGCGGACTGCTCTTGTTTATCGCGTTGGTCGCGCTGCTTTTATGGGCGAATCATTGGATGATGTGGCTTGCCGCGCTGCTGGGCGGCATCGGCGTCGGTTTGTTTATTGACGAAGTGGGCAAATTCATCACTTCGTCCAACGATTATTTTTTTCCGTTAGCGTTTCCCATTATTTATGCCTTTTTGATTGCGTGCGTGTGGTTGTATCTGCGCGTGCGGCGCGCGCAGCCGCGCGATACGCGCACGCTTTTGTATCACGCGCTCGAAGATTTGAAACAGGTGTTGGATAACGATTTGGATCCGTTTGAACGTAGAGAGTTGGTGGGCGAATTAAAACAGGTTCTAAACCAGACTGCGGATGTGAATGAACTCAATCTGGCCAAAGCGATTTTGAATTTTGTCCAAGCGGAAGAAACGCGCGTCGCGCGCGCGCCCAATCAAATCGAGCGCGCGTGGCTGTGGGTAAAATTTGTCGCCGCCCGTTGGCCCCCGCGGCGCACCTTCAAGTGGTTGCTGGCGGCGGGCTTGGCGATAGCAGGCGTCAATGCGTTGTTTCAACTCGGCGCGTTGTGGGGCTGGCTGGCGGGCGCGTTTAATGGCGTCCAGCTGCCCAGTTTTGTGATTACCAATGGCAAGTCCGAATATGCCATTGACGACCCGACGCTTTTATTGATTTATCAAGTCGCCAATATCGTGACGGGCGTTTTGATGGGCGTCGCCGCCGCGCTTTTGGTTTTGGGCAAAGAACGCCGCGCGCTGCGTCTCGGCACGCTCGCGCTCGTCCTTTCGTTGACCATCGTCAATTTGCTCACGTTCTATTTTTCGCAGTTGTATGCGATTGGCGTTGCGCTCGCGCAGCTCGTATTATTGACGGGCGCGAGTTTGTACCGCTGGCGTTTTATCATCAATAAATAACGCGCCTTGCCGACAATCAAGTATCCGACCAGGATTTACGGACGGATTTTTGGACGCAGACGTCACAGATCCCACAGATTTTTCATTATCGGGCGTTGCCTTTCTTTTTTTGCGTAATCCGTGTCCCAAAAATTGAGATGTGATGGACTGCGGCGGCGGTACGGATATACCATTGAAAAAAATAGCGGCTTGTGTTATTTACCCATTGCACGCGCGCGACATAGCGCGCCGCCGCACGTAGAATTATTTGGCAACTCGGACCTGTCATCGGCGCGCCGCAATGCCAAGCCCGTTTAAACTTGCATAATTCAGATAGAGGTTCTCATGTTTAAAAAGAAAAAGCCGCCCGCCAGTGCGGCAAAAGCAGCCCCCGCGCCGGCAAAACCGGCGGCAGCGCCTGCGCCCGCGCCAGCTCCCGCCGCCAAACCGCCCGCCGCCAGCGGCAAAGCGCCCGCCAAAGCGAAAAAGAGTCCGCTTAAATTACTCGTGCCGCTGCTCGTCATTGTGGCGTTGCTGGGCGGAATCTTTTTTGTCTATACGCGCTTTATCGCGCCCGGCTCAAAATCGGCAGCCGAAACCCAAGCCATCGCGGACGTGCCGGCGGCGCCGGCTGACGATGCCGCCGCGCTCGCTCCGCTTTCCAAAGCCGACGCGCGCAAAACGCGGCAGGCGGAAGCGGCAAACGCAGAAAATTCCGGCGGCGCGGCGAATGGCGTTGGCGCCGCGTGCGTAACCGCGCCTCAATTTTTGGGAAAATTCGGACTGGGGAATAATGCCACGTTCGACCTTTCGGATACTCATCGGCTCGTCTTGCTTGTGCCGTCGCCCAACAGCGACGCCGTTACGAAATATCAAAATCAATCGTGGAGCGAAGCGGGCTTGGTCGGCGCGTTTGCGCTGGACGCCAATGGGAATCTCTATGTGGCGCCCAGTCCGCGTCTGGGTCCCGGCGTCAAACAGGCGAAACCGCAAAATGTAATTTACAAAGTGGATACCAAGACCGGAAAACTTGCGCCGTATGTCACGCTCCCCGAAGGCGGCGCGCCGACGCCCGATAATCCGTTCGGCATCGTTGGCTTGGCGTACGATTGCGAGAGCAATAGTTTGTACGTTTCCAGTCTCGCGGGTTCGACCGCCGACAAAGAAGCGGGACATATTTATCGCGTGGATTTGGGGCTGGGCGCCGTCGCGGGACGATTGGATGAGGCGGACGCGTTGGGTTTGACGGTGGGTCTGAGCGCCAAAGGCAAAACCTTGTTTTTCGGTTCGGCGCGCGCGCCGCAGCTGCGCGCGGTAAATTTGGAGGCGTCGGGCGCTTTTCAGGGCAGACCGCGCGATGTTGGCGCCTTGACCGGCGCGCAGCGCGCATGGCGCTTGACGTTATTGTCGCAATCCGAAATGCTGGCGCGCGTGGTCGAATTTAATCTTGCCAACGCCGATACGCCGCAGGGCAGCGAAATCCGTTTTAACTATGAAACGTCGTCCGACCAATGGACCGCCGCGCCATAAAGAATCCATAGCGTTTTATGTTCAGCGTTCGCCGCCATTTTTATTTGGTTGACGCGTCACAGTGAACAAGAGGGAGAGAAATTTTCTCTCCCTCTCGTCGTCTCTGGCGGTTGCGTTCGCTTTAGCATGTCGTTATTTTCTCTCACGCTTGTCCTCATCTCAGCGGCGATGCACGCGGGCTGGAATCTGTTGGTGCGCGACCAGCGCCGCATCAACATGTTCATGGGTATCACCGTCGTCTCGCTGATTATTTTTTGCGCGCCGCTGCTGTTGCTGGAATTTTTCACCGCGCCCGTTTTTAGCGTGGTCCCATTGAATATCGTTTTTGGCGGCGCGTTTCTCGCCGTCTATTATTTTGGCATGACGCACAGTTATCGCGGCGGCGATTTTACTGTGGCGTATCCGCTTTCGCGCGCCTTGCCGGTGCTGCTGGTCGCGTGCGTCGAAGTCGCGTCGGGCGAAGCGCCAACGCCATTGGGCTGGCTCGGCATTGTCTTGATTGCGTTGGGGTCGGCGCTGGCGCCGCTGCAATCGCTGCATGAATTGAAACTCGCGCGCTATTGGAATCGCACGACCGCGTGGGTTTTGCTGGCGGCGTTTGCCATCGCTTCGTATACGGTCATTGACCGCGCGGCATTGCGACAATTGCCGAACGGTTTATTGTTTGCGATGCGGTATGGCGTTTTAGAATCGGTGGTGGGCGGAATTTTGTATTGGCTGGCGCTGTTGGCGCTGCGCGAATCTTTTACGCTGCCGACGCGGCTTGCCGATTGGAAACTGCCCGTCGTGACGACGCTGTTTATTTTTGGCAGTTACTCGTTGATTTTGTGGGCGTTTCAATCCGACGACCGCGCGAGTTATGTGATTGGCTTGCGCCAAATCAGCATTGTGTTGGGCGTCGCAATCGGCGCGTATTGGTTTCACGAACGCGGCGCCCGCTTGCGCGTGCCGGCGGCGCTGATTATTGTGGTCGGCGTCATTTTATTGTCGGTGGCATAATCAGCGCGGCGTCAAATCCAACGCGCGCAAAACGGCGGCGAACGAGATTGCCGCGCCGTGAAACAAAATGTCCGCTGCCGCGACCGCGAGCGCGGCGATGCCAAGCGCCAAAAAAGGCAGCGCGAGCGTACGCCAGCCGCGCAGTTTGTGCGCTTCGCTCACCGCCAACCACATGGCAAAAAATAGCGTCAGCAACGCGGCGACGCGCGCGATAAACGCCAGCGGTTCAAGCAGCGCGAAAAATTCCAATAGTTTGACGGTGTACGCGAAACCCATCGCGCGCAGCGTCATGGTCCAATCGGCGCTGCCGCGCACGAGACGCGCCGCGCCGAACGCAACGCCGACGCTCAAGAACCACGCCGCCATGCGTTCCGCCCAAGCGCCAAAATCAAGCGCGCCGCGCGTAAACCACAACGTCAAAAGCGTGACGCTGGCGGCGAGCAGCAACGCGGGCGCGGTCATGTACGGGTCGAACGCCGCCTGGCGGTACGCCCGACGATCGAGCAAAATGGAACGAAACGCGAGGGGCAGCCATTTGCGCGCGCGCAGCAAGCCCGTCCAGAGCGTCGCGGGCGTCCAGCTTTCGATTTGGCGTTTGGGTTTGGCGCGCGGTTTTGGCGGCGGCGCAATGTCGCGGCGCGCGTTCAAGATAGCAAACACATCGGCGGAATTGCTCGTCGGCGGAACGTTATAAGTCGGCGGATGAAAGAGGAACGCGTCCGTTTGTTCGCCGCCGATGCCGCCATGATTGCCCACCAATTCTTCCATCGCCGCCACGGTGCCGTCGGGATACAACGCGCTGATGATGGTGAGGTCGCCATTGTTGGGAAATTCCGCGAGCCGTTTCAATTGCCGCGCGCGCAGGTTCGCATCGCCATACGGCGTTAACGGGTCCTGTCCCACAATGTCGTCGGTTTGCAAATGGCGCGCGCCATGTTTGCCAAATACAATCGGCGCGCCGTTTTGGTCGTATGCCATAACCAAGCCAATGCCCTCGTGCTGTACGAGCGCGTCCACCATGCCGGGATACAATTCATTCAAGCGCTCGAAACCGAGCCGTTCCACCGCCGCCGTAAAATACACTTGGGCGAGATTGCCGCTGCCGCACACGACGATTTGCGAATCGGCGGGCAGCGGCGCGGCGGCGCTTTCGTTCGCGCGCAAACCGCGTTGGGTCGCGCGCTGCGCGTTGTGAATCACGCGCCGCCCGAGACGGCCGCCCATTTGGCGCGCTTGCAGGTTGTTCAATTCCAGCGCCATCGCATTGACGGAAATGATGCCGTCGTCGCCGCCGGACGATTGCGCGACGGTTGTATCGCGGGGCGCGAGTTCGTCAATCAATTCGTGCAGCGATTTGCCATAGCGCTGCTTGAACGTCCAGCCATACGATTGGCCGTGATCCGAAAGAATGACCAACTCGTACGGGCGCGGCGCTTTGCGCTCGATTGCGTCGTGAATGCGCCGAATCACTTGATCGTATTGGCGCAGCGTGCGAAACGCGTCGCGCGTCCAGGAGCCCGAATGATGCGCGACTTCGTCGTATCCGGGCCACGTCGTGTATAACGCGGGCGCGCCGCGCACAATATCCAGAATCACCAGCGCGGCAGCCATGTCGCGCATCACCACCGTCGTCGCCGCGCGCACGAACGGATAAAAATGTTCGAGCCGATTGAGGCGCGGCGCCTCGCGGCGCAGCTGCTGCAAAATGCCTTCGCCCACCTCGCGCGCCGCATCCGCGAAATACAAAATTAGGGTGCGAAGAAAAAAATACGGATTTAGCGCCACCAGATAAATGTCTTGGGCGCGGCGCTGTTGCTGTTCGGCGCTGCCGGTCAATAAATCCGCGAGCGTAAAAATGGAGACGCGCGCGTCGCCGTTCATCATATTGTTGACCGAAGCGCCGTCGCGCAGCAAACCTTTGCCGAACGCATAACGCGCATTGATGAGCGGCGCGTCGTGACTCGATACAATCAGCTTGGCGGCGCGTTTGTCGTACCACCGAAACGCGGGAATATCGAAATTTTCGCCAAACAAAATGCCCGCCTGACACGCCGACGTTTGCGAGGGCAAGCCACAGTCAAAGCGCGACAAGACATATCCTTCTTCGGTCTGCAAACGTTTCAGCGTCGGCATCCAGCCCTTGTCCAGAGCGCGTCGCATGTGGTGATAGGACAGTCCGTCAATTTCCAACATCACCAGCCCTTGCGTCGAGGTCTTGGCGTAAAAATCTTCACGCTGCGCCAAACGTTCGGCGATGGCTTGATAAAACGAATCGTCGTCGTCAACGGCAATGACGCTCGTAAAGAGGGTATTGAAAAATGCGAGCGCCAGACTGCCCCAAAACGCGGCGAGCCAATCGCTGACGACAAAACCGGCGATGAACTGCGAGGTCAAACCCAGCGCGAGGGCATTGAGAAAAAAGGCGACAATAAAGATGGCGATGAAACCGAACGGCAGCGCGAGCAGCAGAATGAGCGGGCGAATCAAAAAATTGATCACGCCGAGCAAAAAGGCGGCGGCGGCGGCGACCGCCAACACATTATCGGCGCTTTGAAAACGAATGCCCGGCACAAGCGCGGCGGTCAATAACAGCGACGCCGTGTCCAATGCCCAGAAAAAGGCAAAGCGCCAGAGGGCGCGCAAAATATCGCGGATGAGCGTCATGGAAAAGTAATCAGCGTGCGGCGTTTATCGGGCGGATTCAAGCGGCGGCAAGCGCGCGTTTGGCGTTTTCAAACACCGCGTCAAACATCGGCGCGGTCAACAAACCGGTGTTGGTGTTGCGTTGGCTCGGATGATATGCGGACAGGACGGCGTATGCGCCAACGCGATATAACGCATTATGTCCAAATTTTGGGCGCGGTTTCGGCAGCGGCAAGGCGTGTGTTTCCAGAACCTGCAAAATTGTGTGAAACGCAATCGCGCCGAGGCCAATCACAACGCGCGCGTTTTTTAACAATTCAAATTCGCGCGCGAGGTACGGGAAACAATTGGCAAATTCCTGCGGCGTCGGTTTGTTGTCCGGCGGCGCGCAGCGCGCGGCGGCGCCGATATACACATCGGTCAAGCGCAAGCCATCGTCGCGCGCACGCGAGGTCGGTTGATTGGCGAACCCCGCGCGATACAGCGCTGCAAATAAAAAATCGCCGCTGCTGTCGCCCGTAAAAATACGACCGGTGCGATTGCCGCCGTGCGCGGCGGGCGCGAGACCCACGATATACACACGCGCCTGCGGGTCGCCCCATCCGGGCAGCGGTTTGCCCCAATACACGTCGTCACGATACATCCGCTTTTTCTCGAGCGCGATTTTTTCGCGGTACGTTACGAGGCGCGGACAGCGGCGGCAGGCGATAATGGCGTTGTTGAGCGTTTCGAGCGAATTCATTCACGCGATTTCCAGAATTGAAAATAG
>Ga0226835_1000885_pt1 | contig 22025 bp, 18 predicted proteins | sample LAC_MetaG_1_FD_163627 | JGI IMG/M metagenome (GOLD analysis project Ga0226835, IMG submission 163627) | Anaerobic ammonium oxidizing microbial communities from anammox membrane bioreactor (MBR) in UC Berkley, California, United States -... | ecosystem: Engineered > Bioreactor > Anaerobic >...
AATTTCACTTCATTCTAAATCTTTATGTGTATAATGGTCAATATAAAGATAGTTCTTAACGTTATTAAACATGTTGCTGCTTAATCTAAAGACTTATCCAGAGTCAACACAAGGTAATGCTAAAAAATTACTGGATATTGTAAATAATATTGTTAATGAAAATCCAAACATTAAAGATAGAATAATAGTTTTGCCGGCTGCAACAGATCTATTTTGGGTTAAGCAGAATTATCCTAATTTAATAATAGCTGCACAGCATGTTGATAATGTTGCAGCCGGCAAAAGCACAGGAGGAATTCCAGCTGAGTTAATTTTATCTTATGGCATTGAATATAGTTTATATAATCATAGCGAGAAAAGAGTAAATACTGACACTATAGTTGAAGATATTAAAGCTATTCAATCTAAAGGCTTAAAGTTGATTGTATGCTGTGAAAATTCTACAGAGGCAAAGACAATAATGCAGGCAGAGCCTTTTTCTATTGCTTACGAAACGCCTGATTTAATAGGAAGTGGCATTTCAGTAACAACAAGACCTGAAGCTGTAAAAGAATTTGTTGATTCAGTTGCTGATCAAAAGAATATTTTGATTGGTGCAGGTGTAACAACAGGTGAAGATGTAAATAAATCTATTGAACTGGGCGCCGAAGGGGTTTTAGTTGCTTCAGCTTTTGTTAAGGCAGAAGATCCTTATCAAAAACTAAAAGAGCTTGTTCAACCGTGGTTATAAGTATATTATATTAATATATTAGTAATTTAAATTTATGAATTATTCCGAGATCCAGACTCTTTTGGCAGATAAGGCAGACTACTTATTAAATTTTAAATCTCAAACTTTTCAAGGACAGCAGTTTTATGTACCTTCACCTAATTGGCCAAACGATATTATGTCTTATTCCGATAGAAATAATAGAGTGGTAGAAAATCTGAACTTGCTTTATAAGGCTGGAAGATTAGGTGGTTCGGGTTACCTATCTATATTGCCCATTGATCAAGGAATAGAGCATTCTGCTGGGGCGAGCTTTGCCGCAAACCCTATGTATTTTGACCCAGAGAATATTGCAAAGCTCGCCTTGGAAGCAGGCAGCAGTGCAGTAGCTTCTACACTAGGGGTATTGGGTTTAGTAAGTAAAAAATATGCCGATAAAATTCCTTTTATTGTTAAATTAAACCACAATGAACTTTTAACTTATCCAAATAAGCACGATCAAATTTTCTTTGGACAAGTGCAACAGGCATATGATATGGGAGCAAAAGGAGTTGGCGCTACAATATACTTTGGGTCCAAAGAATCCAATAGGCAGCTTCAAGAAGTATCGCAGGCATTTGCAGAAGCTCATAGATTAGGAATGTTTACTGTTTTATGGTGTTACGTTCGAAATCCGGGGTTTAAAAAAGATGGAGTAAATTATGAATTATCTGCAGATATTACAGGTCAAGCTAATCATTTAGGTGTAACAATTGAATCAGATATTATTAAACAAAAATTACCAGAACTTAATGGTGGATTTAAGGTTTTAAGTACAGCTGAATCTTCGTACGGAAAGTCAGAAGAAAGAATCTATACTCAATTATCAAGTGATCATCCAATAGACCTGGCTAAATATCAAGTAGCCAATTGCTATATGGGTAAAATTCCTTTAATCAGTTCAGGAGGTGCAAGTGGACAAAATGATTTAAAAGAAGCAGTCGAATTAGCAGTTATTAACAAACGTGCAGGAGGAAGCGGCTTGATTTTAGGCAGAAAGGCATTTCAGCATTCTCTTGAAGAAGGTATTAAAATCATAAATGCGGTACAAGATGTTTACTTATCACAGGAAATAACAATTGCATAGTCTAACTTTCAAAATACCACAAATGAACCCTTCTGCAAGGGTGGTTATTGTTGGCGCCGGCATGGTCGGCTCATCATCAGCTTATTGCTTGTTAATGCAAGAAGTTACTAAAGAGATTCTAATTATAGATATCGATGAGGATATGGCAAGAGCACAGGTCTTAGATATGCATGATGCAGCTAATTTTACTAACGGCGCAGAAATTAAATATGCTACATATAATGATTTAGCTGATGGAGATATTGTTGTAATAACTGCCGGCGCCGCACAAAAAGAGGGCCAAAGCCGCCTAGATTTATTAAATACTAATGTAAAAATAATTAAGGATATTGTTGGGAAGATAAAAGACACAGAAAAAAAAGTATATATACTTATGATTACAAATCCTGTTGATGTATTAACATATATTGCTGCAAAGGAATCGGGCTTGCCTAAAGGAATGGTATTTGGAAGCGGAACATTTTTAGATACTGCTAGATTAAGAGGAATGCTCCACGAGGATTTAGGCGTTAATCCAATAAATGTTCATGCATATATTCTTGGCGAACATGGTGATAGTTCTTTTCCGGTATTAAGTAGTGCCAACATTGGAGGAGTATCTTTATCAAATATTGTAAACGTTGACGAAGCTTACAGAAAAGAAACAGCAACTCGAGTTCGAGAAACTGCATACAAAATTATTGAAAGTAAAAAAGCAACATATTATGGAATAGGAGCTGCTGTTTCAAAAATATGCAGAGCAATAATTAGAGATGAGAATAGAATAATACCCCTAAGTGTAGTATTAGAAGGTGAATATGAACTCAGCGATTTAGCTATAGGTGTACCGGCCAAACTAGGATCAAAAGGTGTGGATGTGTATAAGGAAATATCCTTAGATGATAATGAAAAAGAACTTCTAAAAAAATCTGCTGATATAATTAAACAAGCTATCTCACAAGTTAAGTAACAAATAATATGACAGATGATATTCCCAATATTCCTTTGGATGATAATGGAATTCCACAGGTAAGTCCTGAAGTTAAAAAAGATTTAGAATCGGCTTTAGAAAGTGCATTAAATGGTAAGCCTGCGATATTTGGGCCTTACCTCTTTTCTAATATCGTGTATAGCTATAAAGAAGGTGAAGATAAATATTATTCAGATTCTGGTAGATTAATATACCCAATAACAGAGTACTGGGTATATTTAGATTCTAGAGATGGAATTATGTACGATATTGTTCCTATTAAAGATAGGCTTAATTTATAGTTCTTCAGAAATCCTTAAGATCTCATTGTATTTTGCTGTTCTTTCCCCGCGGCTTGGTGCACCTGTTTTAATTTGTCCGCAACCTGTTCCTACAGCAATATGACTTATTGTGACGTCTTCAGTTTCTCCACTTCGGTGTGATAATACGTTATTCCAGCCTGCATCTGCAGCCATCCGCATAGCCTTTAACGTTTCTGTTAGTGAGCCAATTTGATTAACTTTTACAAGCAGAGCATTACAAGCTTTTTGCGCAATTGCTTCTTCAATTCTGCTAGTATTAGTTACTAATAAGTCGTCACCTACTATTTGTAGTTTGTCGCCAACTTTTGCAGTGAATGTACCCCAGCTTGCCCAATCATCTTCAGAAAATGGATCTTCAATGCTTATAAATGGATATTTTTCTACCCAACCTAATACAGTGTTTAGCCATTCTTCTTTTGATAATTCTCGATTTTCTGTTTTTAAAGTATATGTTCCTTTTTCTGAGTTATAGAATTCACTTGATGCAACATCTAGTGCAAAGAATACATCGGTACCCATTTTATATCCGGCAGCTTCAACTGCAGCAGTAATATTTTCCAAAGCTTCCTCATTGTTTTTAAATCCAGGAGCAAATCCACCTTCATTCCCAACGTTAATGCTCATACCTTTATCTTTTAAGATCTTTTCTAAATGTAAGAAGATCTCACACCCTGCTCTTAACTGATCTACGTATTCCATATTTGGCATTACAACCATAAATTCCTGAATATCTGTTGACCAGTTTGCATGTTTACCTCCATTCATTATATTAAACATGGGTCTTGGTAATGTTATTTGGGGATTACCAAAAAGGTCATTGACATGTTTAAATAACGAAACTCCTTTAGATGCTGCAACAGCTTTTGTAAAAGCCAGTGATACACCTAAAATTGCATTTGCTCCTAAGTTTGATTTAGTTTCAGTTCCGTCTAAAGCAATTAATGCATTGTCTAACTCTTCTTGTGAATTAAATTCTTTACCAACAATTGCATTAGCAATTGTTGTCTTAACATTTTCAACTGCTTTTAATACACCTTTACCTAAAAAATTAGATTTATCTCCATCTCTTAATTCCAAAGCTTCGTGAGTTCCTGTAGAAGCACCGCTAGGTACAGCAGCTCTTCCAAATGAACCATCTTCTAAATATAAATCAACTTCGACTGTTGGAGTTGCTCTTGAATCTATAATTTGTCTAGCATGAACTTTTGTAATTTTAGCCATAATAAAAATTGGTGTAACAAATATTTATCTTCTGTGAGTGTTAGTAACAAATTATAATCGCTTTAAAAGAATTAGTCATCTAATAATAGAATTATTAGATGAAATGATTTAAAATTCCCTTTGATTATAAATATTAAAACTTGAATATGGATTTTTCCAAAAAGACAAAGATTGTGTGCACAATCGGGCCCTCAAGCTGGGATCCCGAGGTGATGAGAAAAATGATTGAAGCTGGTATGAATGTTGCAAGAGTAAATGGAGCATTTGCTGATGAGGCTGAGCTGGATAAAGTTACTAAACTTGTAAGAGATGTATCTGATGAAGTAGCTTTAATGATGGATATTAAAGGGCCAGAGGTAAGAATGAATAAGTTTGTAGAGCCAAAGCAGATTAAAGCAGGGGATCAAGTTGTTATAGGAAATACTGAAGCAGATGCAATTTATCCTGCTAACTATAAAGACTTATACACTTACCTAAAACCAGGACAAAGATTAGTCGTTGGTGATGGAGATGTTGAATTAGTATTAAAAGAGATTCAAGGAGATAAAATGATTACAGAAGTAGTATTTGGTGAAGTATTAAAACCAGGTAAAGCTTTAAATTTACCTGGAGCTAACTTTACTACATCTGCATTAACTGAAAAAGATATTATCAATTTAAAACATTCAATTTCGTTAGGCTGGGATTTTGTTTCTGCATCTTTTGTACAAAGTGCAGAATCTGCAAGAGAAATTAAAAAATATCTTGAAGGTTCAAGCATGAAGCTAATTGCAAAAATTGAAGATGCAGAAGGTGTAAAAAATATTGAGGAAATTCTAGAAGAAGTAGAAGGCATAATGATTGCTCGAGGAGGTTTAGGAGTTGAATTAGGTTTAGAAAAAGTTCCAATGGTAGAAAAACTTTTAATAGAAAAGGCTACGACCGTTGGAAAACCAGTAATAACAGCAACTCAATTACTTGAGTCAATGACATATAACCCAAGACCAACAAGAGCTGAAGTAAATGATGTGGCGATGGCAGTTTTAATGGGTTCAGACTCAGTTATGTTATCAGGTGAAAGCTCTGCAGGAAAATATCCTGTTGAAGCTGTAAAAGAATTAACTAAAATATCTTTAGAGATTGAAAAACATATTGAGCCTGAGATAATGAAAACTAGAGCTTCAGCTTCAATAGTAGGAGATGCCATAACCAAAGCGGCTGCAGAAATGTGCATAAGTATGGAAACTCATATTGATGTAGTAATTATTGCTTCCAGAACGGGATCAACTCCAAGATTATTAGGAAGGCATAGAATAAAACAACCGATCTATGCATTTGTAAGCGATAGTGCATATGCTAGAAGATTATCATTAAGTAAAGGAATAAATAGAGTGTTTACTTTTGCAAAAACTTTTAAAGATAGAGATTTAGCAATAAACGAACTTGTTAAGGAGAGTTTAAGACTAGGAATTGTTACTAACGAATCTAGAATTTTATTTATAGGTAAAGGTCCTATAGATGGCGGAAGCTACTTCCCAAATCTATTTGAAGTAATTAAGGTTGGAGATGTTATTCAGCAAAGTTAATTAACTTTGTAGAAAGTTTGAGGGCGCACCGTAGGTGCGCCCTTTATTTATGTTGAAGCCCTTATGCAGGGACTTCTTGAAGGTTTGACAACTCGACAAACTCGTCAGGCGCATCAGCTCGTTGAACGAACTTTGCTCCTGTCTCTGGTTCTATGATCACCACACCGGTGATTTGAGAACCGGGTGACAAGAACTCACCTTTCGCAGTAAATGTTGAGTTGATTGTCCTGATTTGCCCCCCATAGTCAAACGTGCCACCTACTATGTCCCGCTTTGTGTATAACGGTACCATAGTAAGCCCTTGTTTGACTTGGTACTTGCGCGCATCATCTGTCATTATGTCCTCCTAAAATATTGATGCATACTCATTATATCATTTTTTTTGGGCATTTGAGCGTAAGGTGATCAGATAAGCATCTCTATAAGTCTTAATAAAGAAAGGTTTTGTTGTCGGCGAGCTACTCGCCGACAACAGGTGTGCTTACGCGGCAACGGGGTTTGCTTCAACATCTTCTTACCTCCATGAGATATTCAGGTAATGGATTTTATCACAATGTCGCTTAAAAGTATTGACAGTATATTGTTATAGGAAAGTTAAGAAGGTTGCACTGATAAGTCAGTGCAACCTTCAAAGACGTTATACGCTCGCGAGAGCGCTTACGTCCTTTTTCAGGACATAGGAGGGCTGTTTGGCCCCCACTACTTTGAGAAACGGACTGTCGTTTGTATCTTCGACAACAATTTCTCTCCCACACGGGATTTTAACGCTCCCATACGGGGTGAAGGTCTGCCGCCCTCCTGCCTTAAAATATGTTTGAGCGCCTTTCTGGGCAGTAACTACTACCTTCGTGCTGTTCATTTTTCTTACTCTCCCTTTCGAGGAAGAACACAATGAGCGATAGGAGAATGTTAACACTTTTATAGAGAATTACAAGCTTTAAGAAGCTTTCAGGAGGCTCGGACCAAAGCACGAGCGATGCCATTATCTTAATCCTTTTCTACTGGGCGATATATTGATTATATCATCAATAAATGAATTTTTCGTCATCTTTTTCGTCGTCATAGACAGTTTTGATGACTATCTCCTTTTCTGGGTTTTCTGAAGCATGCATTTCATCCAAAATTTCGTCTGCTTTTGATCTACGTTTGCCTCGTTTTTTAAGAACAAATACAACAGCAAAGCTAACAAAGATGAAAGCGATTCCTAAGATAAAAGCAAGAACATCTGTTCTTAAATTACTGAATATTAGAGCTATTGTACATACAACTACCATCATTGCTGTTTCAATAAGGGTTACTGTTTTTTTTGAATAGCCGGCATCCAAAAGCCTATGGTGTAAGTGATTTTTATCACTTATCTGTAATATTTTTAACGGAGTTTTAATTAATTCAGGGTTGGATTTAAACCTCATATAAACAACTAAAATACCGTCTATAATTGGCATTGCTAGTATAATCAATGAAGCTGTCCATTTTGTGCTACCTAAAATCGCAAATACAGCTAGTAAAAAGCCATTAATATAGTCGCCAATTGATCCGTACATAATTTTTCCTGGTGGATAGTTAAAGGGTAAAACTCCTAAAGTTGCTCCTAAATGGATTCCAATAAGAGCAGCTAACACAATATTTCCATTAGCTAGGTTAATCAGCAATAGTGTTACTAATGCAATACTAGTTACTGACCCATTTAATGCGTCTACACCTCCCACCCAATTAACAACATTAATTAAACCTACAATCCATAATATAGTTAGAATATCTGCAGGGAATATAAAGTTATATGTAAATCCTGCAAATCTAATGATCGTAGAAAACCAGTCAAAATGCAGTTGAATATCTAAAAAATTTATTGAGGTAATGCTGATTCCTGAAGCAACAACTATTGCAGCAGCTAATAATTGTCCAAGTAGCTGCAGTTTACTGTTTAATTCAAATTTATCATCTAAAAAGCCTGTAATAGCAATAATTATTATCCCAAGGATTACACCTTTTCCTACAGTAACAAAATCTCGGTTTAAAAAGAGAGTAATTAAAATTGCACTTACAACTGCTAATCCCCCTAGTTTAGGATAAACATATTCATGAATTCTGGTTGCAATTCCTCTTTCACCTTTTGTCCTTAGCCTTGCAGGAAGATCCAATGCTCCAATTTTTAATGCTAGTTTACCCATTAGTGGGGTAAGAAGGAATGCAATTATAAAAGCAGTCAAAACAATTCCTGCAATTAAACTAAAATTGTTAGCTATGTATGGATTGGTAAATAAGTCCATTTTGTTATTTTAAGTTATTAAAGCGTAAATCTGTAAGGCAGCTATTAGAATTAATGCATTAATAAATGTTACCATCCAAGATAATGTTAATGCGAATCTTCTATCTGATCTGAATATTTTTGTTATTACATTAAGCAGAAAACCTTCTATAAGCACTATCACAATTCCTGCTATAAATATGATTGATTTATCTGACTGTTCCCATGATTTTTCTACATGATTATAAAAAACGGGGATGCTTAGGGGAATCCTATCAAATTCAAAAATCCCGCCTATAAATAATATGCCTGCGATTGCTATTAAAGATACGATCATAAAAGGGAGCGCCGGATTCTTCCACAACATAGATATCTCTAGCAGCTCTTGCCGGCGCTCAAAGTATACTCTAATAAATTCTAGTCTATCCTGCAGGCTTGGCTTTTTAGGAGTAATCTCAAATATCAGCTGATCACGGGATACCGGTGTGTCATCTATTCGTGTGTGTATTACTCTTTCTTCTTTAGGTATATCGGCTGATATTGGTTGATTTACCAATATAGGTTCTATGAGTTGCGCATCTTGCTGATTAAAAACCTTGATTCGCCTAGGCCTTGGTTTTGGTTTAACTACATTAGCTGCCTGAGCAAAGGAAGCTCCAAGACTACTAAATAAGCTTTTTTTGGGTTTTCTTTGTTCTATTTCATTTTCGTATCTATCCTCTTCATACTCGGGCTCGTTTTCAAAAGGCTCTGGTTGAATCTCTGTAAGGCTATCGGTATCTATAATTTCATTCTGTTTTCGAGTTTCTTCCTGTTGCTCTTCGGAATCGTCTTCGTATAAAGGGTTTATTAGTGATCTTCTGATTTTCATACTGCCTCATTTTAACTTAATTTAAGTAAATGTGATATAATTCTAGGTAGTTGAAGCTGAATACTTTACTGTGGTTCAGCTTTTTTTGTACTTAATGTACAATGATTTTAGATTAGTTATTAAACTTAAAATATGTCTCAAACAACAGAAATGATGTCTGCAATTAGACAGATTGCAGCAGAACGAAAAATTGATGCTGATGAAATTTTAGAGGCTATTAAATTCTCTTTAAAAACTGTTTTCATGGATTCCCATGGTATCGACAAAGAGAGTGGAGACTATGTAGAAGTCAATATGGATCCAGAGCAGGGTGATCTATCTGTAACTGTAACTAAAGAAGTTGTAGATATACCTAGCAAAAATATTTTAGAAATTAGCCTTGATGAAGCTAAAAAGCTTAAAAAGAATGCTCAAGTTGGCGATTCTGTTAAAGTTGATGTAACTGGCGATGTAGATTTCGGCAGAATCGCCGCTCAAACTGCTCGTCAGGTAATTTTGCAAAAACTCAGAGATTCTGAAAAGGAAGCTGTACTTAGACAGTTTACTGATAAAGTGGGCAAAATTATTAACGTTACAGTTCAAAGAGTATTACCTGAAGGTGATGTGATATGTGAAGTAGGCAAAGCAAAAGCAATTATGCCAAAAGAAGAGCGGGTAATGACAGAATTTTATAGACTGGGTTCTCAATTAAAAGTTCTCTTAAAGGCGATTGACGAAGATATTAAAGGCAAATTTATGCTTATTTCTAGAGCAGATCCTGCATTCTTAGAAGAGCTTTTTGCTATGGAAATTCCAGAAATTGAATCTGGAACTGTAGAAATTATGAATATAGCTAGAGAAGCTGGTTCTAGATCAAAAGTTGCTGTAAGAAGTGTATCACAAGGTGTAGACCCAATTGGATCATGTGTTGGTCAAAAAGGTGTAAGAATTAATGCAATTTCTAACGAATTGAAAAATGGTAACTTTGAAGAAAAGATTGATATCATCTTGTGGGATGAAAACATTGAACAGTACATAATGAATGCTATTAGACCAGCAAATTCAATAAGAGTAGAGATTACAGATAAAAAAGAAAAGACAGCGTTAATTGTTGTTCCCGATGATGAATTATCATTGGCAATAGGTAAAGATGGTCAAAATGCAAGATTAGCATCTAAGCTAACTGGCTGGAATTTAGATATTGAGGGTGAAAGCGGACCTGGAACTGAAGCTTCAGAGGAAGAAATTCAGGAAGAAGCTACACCTGCTGTTGAGTAATTTTATGAGTGTTCCTGTAAGAACCTGTATAGTAACAAAACAACGACATAATAAATTTGATATGGTTAGGATAGTCTACTTTAACGACTACGTTAAAGTAGACCCTACTTTTAAAGAAAAGGGCAGAGGAGTTTATGTTCTTCCGGATCTTACAGTTTTTGACGAAGGAATTTTAAAGCATAGAATTGAACAAGGGTTAAAACTCAAGAGAACACTTGAGCAGGTTGAAGTTCTAAGATTAAAACAAGAATTTGAAGAAGCTGTAAAATTAAGAGAACAGGAAGCTTTAGAAGAGCATCAGGAAAAAATTGAAGAATTAAGAGCAGAAGAAGAGAATAAGCCGACAAATATTTAACAAATGCTGGCCCTATCGTCTAGTGGTCTAGGACATCACATTCTCAATGTGGTAACCCGGGTTCGAGTCCCGGTAGGGTCAAATTTTCAACTTAGCGTAATCCTCCTAACCCCGTATTAGGTACTCCTACAACATTTGTAGCAAATCCTACCGGATCTGTAATTACACCTTCTTCACTGTTTAGATCTAGATCACCATTATCAGTAATACTGTAAGTTGCAATAACTGCTAACTGTTCATCGATTGTTTGCTGGCTAAATTCAACATCTTCAATTGTAAAGTAACTTTCAGAATCTGGATTATATTTTCGTAGTACTAAATCATCTTGGGTAATTCCGTATTGATAAACGCTTACAGTTGCTGTAAATCCAGGAGTTCCACAATCTGCACTAAAATTAATTAAACTAGTGTAATAGTCGTAACCGATATCCTGCACTGTATTAACAGCTTCTGTATTAATAGAAACATCAAATAAGTCGCATTCAGAAACAATTTCTACAACTACATATTCATCATTGATTGGATTTACAAAGCTTACTACATTAGCTTTTTCACTGTCTAAAATACCATCATCATTTGCATCTCCTGCATTAGGCCCGGCATCTTCAACTTCAGTAGGGATTCCATCATTATCGTCACTTGGAGGTTCTTCCTCGTTGAATAACACGGAAAAGTAAGGTAATCCATTATTTTCACCGTTGTGGTCAGTTTCAATTGTCCATACAGTTTCAAAATCCCAGGCGCTTTCATTATTTTGTGCATAAACTGGAGCCATTTCATCTTCGTATCCATTATATTTTAGTTCATCAATAACAACGTGACCAGTTCCATGTATACAGTCTGAATCTTCACCTCCATCAGATAGCAGCTCCTGTGTACCAGTAATACTGCATACTTCTCCATAGCCTATGTCACCAATTGCATTAGTTTCTGGAATGATTACCCATGCAAGATTGAATAGATTATCACCACCTGTGTCTCCCACTGAACCTCCAGTTCTGCTATCTCCTATGATTGATGTTGCAGTAGAGAAAGAGTTGGTTATTATCCCGTCATTGAATCCAACGAGTCCACCTACCCTATCAACGCCCATTATATTTCCTGTTGAATAAGAATTTTGTATTACGCCTTCAAAGCTATTATAACCAACAAGACCTCCAATGCTGGAATCTGCACTTTCCACATTCCCAGTTGAGTAAGTATTAATAATTGTGCCATTATTTTCTCCCACTAGTCCTCCAACAGTATAACCATCCGCAAGCACTGATCCAGTTGCGTACGAATGACTAATAATACCGCCGTTATTTTCCCCAACTAATCCGCCGGTTCGGTAACTAAATTTAACTGGCTCAACAGTGTTGCTAATCACATCTCCACTGCTATAAACATTTTCTATTTCACCGTCCGACATATAGCCGACTGCTCCACCTATTATATAACCTCCATCTACATTGGCATTTGTTATACCGTCGGTAATTATAGAATCCGACATCGAACCAACAAGACCACCAATAACATTTCCGCTTCCGTGAACTGTACTGTTGTATACTTCAACTTCACTAACAATAGAACCACTATGGAGAACACCAATAATACCACCTCCATTGTTAGATAGGTAAGAGCGTACCATAGAATGGTAACAGGTTACAATCCTTATGCAGGGATAAGATTCCTAGAATATTATAATAGACCCGAGCGATATAATCCTGGCAATCGATTTGATCCTAATTATGCACTCCCTTCTGGCCAATTAAATGATTTTTATGGTTGGGCATTTGCACTATCTTTTGATTCAAATGACAATCTATATGTTTTTGATACAAATAGAGGAAGGGTTTTAATTTATAAACAGCCTTTTGCAACGCTATCTCCAATACTTGCTCAAGTTACACCAGTCCCAAATTCAACATTCGATAACACTCCCAACTATACTTTTAGTTCAACAAAATCAGGTACAATAACTTATAGTGGTGGTTGTTCGAGCTCAGTTACAAATGCAGTTGTAGGTAATAATACTATAACGTTTAATACTTTGAGTGTAGGAACTTATTCAAAAGTCTCACCATACTCGGTTGTTTCTACTATGATGCACCTTCCTCACGGGGTATATATTGATACAAATAATCCCCTTGATAATAAAATGTATGTTTCAGATGCAGGAAATAACAGAATATTAGGTTATAACCTTGCAGAATGTCTGGAATCAGAAATGGATCCTTTAAATTGTGAGCCAGATATAATAATAGGTCAGCCAAGCGCGAATACATCTGCATGTAATGGAGATTCTGCATATCAAAATTACCCAATACGTGCGCCGGCAACTGCATCTACACTTTGTTTATTGCAAGAAGATCAGCTTTCAATTTCAGAAGGCGGCTCTGGCGCAAGTATGGCGGTTGATAGCCAGGGTAATCTATACTTTCCTGACTTTTGGAATAATAGGGTCTTAAAATATAATGCTCCCCTTTCAGAAGACACAAGTGCCGGTAAAGGAGACGCAATTGCAGATGAAGTCTGGGGGCAGGCTGATTTTACAGGAATACTTTGTAATCGTGGACTTGCGCAGCCAGCTGCTAATACTTTATGTTTTAGCTGGGGTAATTCAAATAACTGGACAACAGGTGTAGATATAGATAGTCAGGATAATTTATGGATAGTTGATAGTGGTAATAATAGAGTTTTAAGATTTAATAATACTTCCGGTTCAATTAGTAAAACTCCAAGCCTAGTTTTAGGACAATCAAATTATACAAGTGCTACATCTGGAAGTACATTAAGCAAGCTTAGAGATCCTAATGCTGTTAGAGTTAACGATGATGGTGTAGTTTACGTTTCAGAAAGATACAATAATAGAATTCTTAAATTCAGTCCACCTCTAACTAATGGAATGAGCGGGTCAACTTTTGGTTCAGGGTTTAATGCGCCATCAGGAGTAGATTTTAACCCCACAGAACCAGACAGCTTATGGATATCTAATACTAACGATAATTCATTAGAATTATGGAGTGAAAATTCAGGTACTCTTGTTAGAACATTAGGCGGTGCAGATGGAAATATCATAGGAGATGTTACGGGCTCTATTGGAGTGGATTCAGAAGGTAATGTTTATGCAGCAACGGGATTAGGTAATTACAATAATACAGTAATTATATTTGAAAAAGATGGTGATGATGTTATTCCTTCCACTACTTTAACTCAGCCAACATCAGTAGGTAATTTTAAGGATATTAATCAATTAGCTGTTGGCAGAGGGTTGGCTGTTACTGAAGATCAAGTTATTGTTGCAGATCAAGATAGGATAATGTTCTGGAATACTCCAAATGGTATAACAGATCTATATACAGGAAAGCCGGCAGATGGAACGGTTAGCAGGCCTACGGAAGACTACGGACCTTGCTGTATGTATCTTAAAACTGACGAAGATGGACACTTATACACATCTTTTGGCACGCATAATCTGCCGGCTAGAATTGCGGTATACAATCTGCCGCTTACACAGGGTGAAATACCATTTAAGGAAATCGCATTTCCTTTGAATCTTTTAGGCGGAGGAACAATACAAGCTGGACCATCTTATTCTGACGGTATTCCAGGCTTTTTGCCCACACCACATTCGGAGTTCTTATGGGTTTCGACAAGCATGTATAACAGAGTAGTAAGAATACGTGATCCTTTAGGTGTTAGTCCGGTAGTTGATTATGTAATAGGGCAAACTAACGCTACTAATAACCAATGTAATCGAGGAGGCAACCCTGTAAGTGGAGCAACAAGTGTGACTATATGTAATGCAGGTGCATTAGCGCTTGATCGGTTTGGAAACTTTTATCTAGCTGATCACTGGCTAGAAGCATATGGCAATAATAGAACTTTAATATACTTAAACGGGACCTTGCCTACCGATAACACATCAGTTATCTATAATACTATTGCACCGGACGTAATTGTTCAGAATATTGCTATGTGGGAGCCAGCATTTGATTCGCAAAACCGAATGGTAGTAGGTTTTAATCCTTATTGGACAGGAACACCTTTTCCGATAGAAGATAGATGGTTTCCTGCGGTATATGAAGATATTATTGATTCAGGCAGTGGAACTCCGGATTATTTCCTAAAAGATTACCATTCTATGGTATTTAACGCAGCTTTTGATGAAGATGATAATCTTTATATTACAGATTTAAATCGAGGTAGAGTTCTAATATACTTGGCGCCACTTGCCGATAATAATCCCCAACTAACGCAAGTCACTCCAGTGCCATCAGTGGTTTCTGATAGAACCCCTAATTATACTTTCCATACAGATAAAGCAGGTACTTTAACGTATGGAGGTGATTGTTCAAGTTCAGTTACAAACGCAGTAATAGGAAACAACACTATTACATTTAATACTTTATCTATTGGTACTCACTCTAACTGTACAATAAGGCTTACAGATAGTCAGGATTATCAAAGTAACATCTTAAATGTAAACACATTTACTATTAGCTTTAAATCCCGGGGAGATTTCAACAGCGATGGCAATATTAACTTACCTGATCTAAGTATACTTGCTACATATTGGATGAAATCTAATACAGCTGCAGATGCTAACAATGATAATTCTGTAAATATATCTGACTTAAGCATTCTAGCTCAATACTGGATGCAAAATTTTTAATTTTGCTGTAAATTATCTTTATTACTTATTATCTCCTCTTCCTATGTTTTCACTGCAAGATAAAGTTGCAATAGTTACTGGCGCTGCTTCTGGGCTAGGTAAGGAGATCGCTCTTTTGTTTGCCAGACAAGGCGCAAAGGTTGTTGCTGCTGACTATAACAAAGAAGCATTAGATCAATTCAAAAGTCAGATCTCTACAGACTTGATAATTTCACCAGTAGCAGGTGATATTTCTAATTTAGAAGATGTTAAGAATATATACGCCCATGCCCAGAGTGAATTCGGCGGCGTTGATATTGTTGTCAATAATGCTGGAGTTATGGATAAGTTAGAACCTATTGGAGACTTATCAGACGAAGTATACGATAAAGTTATAAACACAAACCTAAAAGGAACTTTTTATATGATGAGAGAAGCTGTAAAGATCTTTGAAAAGAAAAGAACCGGCACAATTGTGAACATTGCATCAATCGCTGGACTTGAAGGGGGAAGGGCAGGAGCAGCTTATACTGCCAGCAAACATGGAATCATCGGTTTAACAAAGAATACAGCATACTTTTATACAAAAGCAAATATTAGAGTGAATGTAATAGCTCCTGGTGCAATGAAAACAAATATAATGAGCGGTAATATCGATTTATCAAATATAAGTGATTTAGTTAAGTCGATGTTATCTACGCAAGGCAATCAAAGAGTGGCAGATCCATCGGAAGTTGCTAATGTAGCATTATTTTTAGCTTCAGATGAAGCAAGTTTTGTAAATGGAGCTGTAGTAGTAGCAGATGGAGGTTGGACGACATACTAAACTTTTTATGTTGAATAAAAGACTATGTGCTACAGCGTTTATATTGCTTGTACTAATTAGTGCATTTTCTTTTTATACCAATATTAATGCAGCCGCAGTAAGAGGCATATCGGGTGATTTTTGGGCTGATACAATTTTAGGCAAAAGAGATTTTACCGAAATGGGATTAAACAAGATTGTTGATTATGAAGTTTTTAATCCAGGTGGAGTAATAATTGATAATAGTGTTGAAGACGGCAGAATGTATGTATGGGATTCTGGAAATAATAGGATTTTGGGTTTGAATCTAGGAGATTTAGATGGCTCACCATACCATGCTGATATTGTAATTGGCCAGCCGTCTGGAACAGATTGGGGTGCTTGTAATCAAGATGGTAGCTTTCAAAATGATCCCAATTCATCTATTCCCAATGCTTCTACATTATGCGGTATTCCCGATTACACGCACACAACTGGAGCGGAGGCAGTATTGGAGTAGATCTAAATGACAATGTTTATTTAAGTGACTATATTTATGGTCAGCACGTTTACCAGTTTGTAAGACAGATAAATGATTCTTACGAGATAGGCATTACTTTTTTCCATGATGAAGAAGGAATAGGTTTGCGAATGTTTAATGAAGTAGCGGCAGATAGATCTATTGCGCCTGCAGGCATAAAAACAATAGGTGATAGAGTTTATGTTGCAGATGGAAGATTATTATTTTGGGATAATAAAGATGAATTAACAAATGGACAAGCTCCAGATGGTTATTTAAACTCAACTTCTTTTACAGACTTACCTAATCAAAATTACAGATACGATTCACAAATTCAGGTTGATGAACAAGGACGGTTATGGGCCGCCGCCAACAACTTTTACGAAGGTGGAAGAGTTGATGTTTTCTTTCCGCCAATAAATTCTGAAGATACCCCAGATTTAACAATAAATGGCACAATACCTCTTGTTGGCGGCGGCTCTATAACAATTGGAATGGATGGCGAAAACTCAGTAGGTTTTAACGGTATAGAAGTCTCAGATGATGCTCAATATTTATGGATTACAGAAACGAATAGACACCGGGTAATAAGAATTAAAGATCCATTAACTAACCCTGTAGTTGATGTAATACTTGGCTAAGTAAACTCTACTGGTAAAACATGCAATCGTGGTTTAAGTGGTTATGATTGGGATGCAAATCCTACTTACTTATGTTTGCCGTCATACTTAAGTTTTGATAATTTTGGCAACTTATATGTTAGCGATCACTTCTTTGAATGGGATGGGAATTATAGACTTTTAATGTTTACTGCAAATACATTTCCTGATGATTTAACTTCAGTTTTATATGCTTCGGCAGCAAAAAAAGCCTTTCCTGCTGCCAGTTTTGAGGTTACATTTGATGAGGAAAACACAATGGTATTGGGTACTAATCCATATACAGGTAATAGATATTTAAGATACTATAATAATCCGCAAAATTTTAATCCTTCTAATCCATTTGATATAGCGTTTAACACTTATGTAGGAACACTCAATGATTTTTACGGCTGGCCGATTGGATTAGAATTTGATGAAGAAGGTAATTAATATGTAGGAGATGGTAATAGAGGGAAAATTTTGATATATGACCGCCCTTTTAATATATCTAATACACCACCTGTTTTAACACAAGTTACTCCAGTGCCAACTCCGACTATAGATTCAACTCCAAACTACACCTTTAATTCTACAAAAGCAGGAACAATAAGCTATGGTGGTAGTTATTCAAGCACAACGACTATAGCAATTACTGGTAATAATACTATCACCTTTAATCATTTAGCTGATGGAACTTATTCTAACTGTACAATAACAGTAAGTGATAACCTTGATAATAGCAGTAATGTGTTAAATGTTTCAGCTTTTACAATAACCGCAAGAGCTCATTTTCTTAGGACAAAAGGAGATTTTAATACAAATGGGAAAATAGATTTGTCAGATTTAAGCATACTCGCTACGTACTGGCTACAAGTCAATGCTATTGCAGATGCTAATCTTGACGGTGTTACAAATATATCTGATCTTAGCATTTTGGCTACCTATTGGCTGCAAAACTTTTCTTAAGAAAAATTAAATTTTTTTAGTGTTGCTGGTTGGTATTTATCTGCGTTATTCCCATTTTAATATAGTTTCTAGGGGTTGTTTTCATAACATCTTTCTACTAGACTTACATTAACTATAAATACTTCTTTTTTATGTTTTAAATTGTACGTATGAAGAATTCAAGGCAACATTTCAATGTAGTTATACTGGATGATGATTTCCTGATAAAAGAAGTACTGAAGAAATTGATAAAACGTTATCTGCCCGATGCAGAGTTTTTCGTTTCTAATAATGGCCTTGAAGGTATCGGATTGATTGAACTTCATGTACCTCAGCTAATAATTGCAGATGCTACGTTGCCTAAATATGCAGGTGCAGAGTTAGTAAATCGTTTAAAAAATACTAAAGGTTTTACTGCAGATACAAATGTTGTGTTCCTTCATGAAAATGATAAATTTCCGGAATTAAATGACCCATCAATTATAAAACTAGATAAGAGTGATATATCATTTATTAAGGAACTTCAAAAATATCTTGCCTTTACTTTTTCTAAGACACCTCAATACAATTTCAGACAGAAAGTACAAAATATTCTTGGCGGAGTAATTATTAAAGTAAGCAACTATTGTGATGTTTTAATGCATAGTGTTTCCAAAAGTAGATCTTTTTTTAATATCCCTAGATACCTTATTTGGCTGATTCTACAAGTATACTTAAGTTTTGTAATGACAGTTTTCTATATCTTTACAGGAGGACGAGTTGCTGAAAATAAAAACACATCTTCTAGAGAATTAATGCTATATCGAGTGCGATACTATCCAACAATTGTCACAATTACTTTGGCTGTAATTGGAATTGTATTTCAAACGTTTGCATTTTTAGTAGCAGGACTTGCAATATTAAATCAAAATATAAACTTTTTAATAGCACAAAGTGTATGTCCATTGCCTGCTGCTCCTTCTATAATTAATAATCAGGTAACCTTAACTCCAGACAATGAGGATGGAATAATAGATTGCTCTGCAGTAGATATTATAGTTGGATCAACAGGAGAATTAATAATAGAAAAAAGAGTAGATGGTAATGGCAATACACAAGGTGACTATGGTGTAACACTTTTAGTAAATAATTTAACAGTACAAAGCGGAGGAAAAGTTAATGCAGACGGCAAAGGGTATAGCATAGTTGAAACAGATGCTGGAGCAGGAAAAGGTGGAAGCTCTTCTGGCCAAACTGGTGGAGCTGGTGGAGGTCATGGTGGAGCCGGTGGTCAAGGTATTGAAGATGGTGTCAACGCATCAGGTTTTGGAGGAACTCCGTATGGTAATAATGAAACTCCAATTACACTTGGAGCCGCTGGTGGTAATGGTGGAAATACTGCAGGTAACTTTCAGCGTAGCTGGTCAAGTAATGCACACTTTACGGCTTTAGGTACAAGCTTTTCTGAAGGGTTAGAATCTCCAGTTGCTGGAGGTTTGGCTTTAAAAGCAACTTCTCAAGATCCTCTAACATATTCAACTGGCGAGCAGACTTGGTTTTCTGGAATAATCGATGCTGCTCAATTCGAACTATTTAAACCAACTAATATAACTGCAGACTGGACCTTAGACGGTACAGATAATATTGCACCTAAATTTCAGATATGGGGTTCTGCTACAGGAAGCTTTTCTGGTGAACAGGCAGTATATCCAGCAGCGGATGCTTATTATCAAAATGGAGGTACTTATTCAATTAACGATAACTCACAGCTTTCAATAACTGATCAGGTGCAAACATTCTATAGATACTGGCAAGTTAAAATTATTCTTGAAACAGGAGCTACTGATACAGATACACCAAAGGTGGTGTCGTTAACTATTAATGGAGCGACGCAACAATCTTCGAATCCTTCGGGCGGAGCAGGTGGAGGCGCATTAAAGATTGTTGCGTCGCAAGCAGTAGTAATCGATGGAACTATCTCTGCTAATGGTCTAGATGGTCAAGCTTCTGGCAATACTTCTGGTGGAGGTGGCGGAGGTGGAAGCATTTGGATACTAGCCAATACATTTGCAGGTAGCGGTAGTGTGCAGGCTAAAGGTGGTAGTGCTGCAGAAGTTACATATCAAGGTGGAGGTGGCGGAGGTGGAAGAATTGTAATGCTTTGTACAACAAGCAACGGATTTACCGGTACAGCCAGTGTGGCTCCAGGAGTAACCGCTAATTCACAAGATGGAGGAGTAGGAACAATTATTGGAGCAACGTGTAGTCCAAATACTCCTACAATTTTAAAACAATTTAAATCTAATCAATTAACTGAGGTACCTATTGGAGGTATAACAACAGAGTCTACTGTTGTATTTGTTGGTAATTTATCCGATGTAGACGCCTCTGATGTATTGTCTTTACAAATAGAAGTAAGACCATTAGGTCAAGAATTTACAGGTGTTCCAACTCATACACAATCAACTGCATTTGCAAATCCTCAGACATGTTCTTCACCTGTTGCAAATTGTGGAAGAATTACTGTTACAGGAATGACAAGATCTTTAGAATACCATTGGAGAGCTAGAGTCAGAGATAATAAAGGTGGTTATAGTGCATGGATAAGTTTTGGAGCTAATAATGAAAATGAAAGAGATATTTTATTAACAGGTAATCCAGCAGCAATTCAATTTGTATCTGGCAACTCGCAAAGTGGTACGGTAAATACGAATCTGCCAAGTCCTTTAGTAGTAAGAGTTGTTGATGTTGAAGGGTATCCTGTACCCGGCTATACAGTTAATTGGACCGTAGTGGTTGGTGCAACAGGTGGTCAGCTAGTAGCTGGAAATGCTGTTACAGATAATGATGGTTATAGTTCACGAACTTATAAGCTAGGGCAAAAGATAGGTACTAATACAATTAGAGCAGCCGGCTCAGGCTTGGCAGGAAGTCCTATCGACTTTTCTGCAACGGGTAATCCAGATGTAATTGCCAAATTTACTGTAACTGGACCTCAATATGCTATTACAAATGAACAATTTGGCCCTGTGACTGTCACAGCTTACGATCAATATGATAATGTAAAAGTTGATTATATAGGCACACCTGCTGTTTCTGCTGTGAAAGCTGTAGATGGCTCTGCATCAGCAGGTACAATATCACCAAGTACCTTATCCTTTACAATAGAAAATGCAGGTATAGTCGAGCTTAGCACCTTTAGTCATAATACTGTTGAAAGCATCAGAATAAAAATTACAGATGGTGCTGCAACAGGCCTTTCAAATACAATTGCTATTGTAGATTCATTAGGAAGCTGTCCAGATGTAGATGGAATTATTGATGGTAATCAGACCTGGACATCTGATTTAACCAATATGGGAATATTTGATTGTAGAAACGTGGAAATGGTTTGGGTTACATCAAACGCAGTATTGACTTTAACTAGCTATAATAATGGAAATGGTGTATGGACAGATGACTTTGGGGCAACTGTTTTAGCTAATGATATTGTAATAGATAGTGGCAGTAGAATTAGCGGAAACGGACGAGGCTACTCTCAAAATAGAGGCGGCGGTAATCAAGGAGTTTATGGTGGTTACTCGTATGCAAACAATGGTACTCCATACGGAAGTGTATATGAGCCAAAAGATCTTGGAAGCAGTTCTGGTGGAGGAGCTATTAAACTTGTAGTAGAAGGTGCATTGACTAATAACGGTATTATTGAATCAAATGGCAATACTAATACAGTAGGTAGTGGAGGAAGTATATGGATTGATACAAATACAATTGCAGGCAGCGGAACAATAGCTGCAAACGGCAGTACAAATAGTGACTACAGAGCTGCTAATGGTTCTGGAGGAAGAATTGCTGTTTACTATAATGACGATCAAAGCGGAATGTTAAATACATTAGGA
>Ga0226835_1000886_pt1 | contig 22018 bp, 18 predicted proteins | sample LAC_MetaG_1_FD_163627 | JGI IMG/M metagenome (GOLD analysis project Ga0226835, IMG submission 163627) | Anaerobic ammonium oxidizing microbial communities from anammox membrane bioreactor (MBR) in UC Berkley, California, United States -... | ecosystem: Engineered > Bioreactor > Anaerobic >...
GTGTTTACCGCTCCGACGACTCCTGGCGGGCCGTTCACCGTTACCGCCACAAGCACAGCGATCCCCGGCAAGACCGGAACCTCGCAGGTCTACATCGTCGCTCCGGGCGGTGTAACGGTGGCCGAGGAGATCGACCAGCTCGATCCCTCGAAGTACACGCCTGCACTCAACATCATGATGCCCACGAACTCCAGGCGGTCGTTCGTAGCCGCGGTCCCCGCGAGCTTCGGCGACACGAGCGTGACCTGGACCAAGCAATCGGGCGTCGGCGCCATCACGGTTATCGGCAACCTGGTCCGGTACGACTCAGGCGGCTCGCAAGGCTCTGCGGTACTGATCGCTCGCAGCGTCGCCGACCCCACGAAGTTCGCGATGGTGACGATCACAGTCTCGAACGGCACAGGAACAGGCGGAGGGGTCATCAAATAGCCGCGTTCCAGCGGAGCAAGAACGGAGCAAAATGCCATGAAGAGAATCAACCAACTACTCGGTCTGATCGCCGTGCTCGCGCTGGTCTGGGGGTGTGGAGGAGCCGGTCTCTCGGACCTCGGGAGCGGCGCCCAGGGGCGCGCGGTGATTTCGATCACCTGGCCTGACCTGGGGCGGATCATCCCAGACGGTGCTGACCGAATCGACGTGACCGTGACTTCCGTCGCCGTCAACACGGGCAACGGCTTGCCGGTCTACGATAACACGATCCAGGTCAACCGACCCACACCGGGTACGCCCGCTACGGAGAACGTGACGTTCAACAACCTTCCTGTTGGGCGCTATCGAGCTACGGCCGAAGCGTTCTCGACCGCCGACGCGGGCGCCAACCCGGTCGCCGTTGCAGGCGTCGTCGCCGACTTCGATATCACGAGCGGGAACACGACGAACTTCGAGATCGAGCTTCTCAGCACGATCGATTCGGTTGAGATCGTCGGGGGAGGAGTCGCGGTAGCGGCAGGAGACACGCGTACTCTGACCTTCAACGCCCGCAACTCCGGCGGCAGCCTCGTGATGGTTCGGGACACCAGCGTCCGGTGGCGTTCCTTATCGCCGAACATTCAGTTCGTGGAATCGGGCGCTCTCGTCGGCTCGACCACCACGGGTCTGACGGCGACGGCTCTCATGCTTGATCCGACAGCCGGGGGCGATATCGAGGTGTCGCTCAAGCCGGACCGCGAGAGTACCGAGCACTTCGAAACCACCACAACCCTGACCGTCACCTCAAATAGCTTCGGAGTCTTGGGCGCGCCAAGCGCATCGCTCGGAACCCAGACGCTGTCAGGCTCGCCAGTGAACCGCGCGCTCGACCTCATCACGGCAGCGGGAGGCGGGTTCTCTGGGGCCGTAGCGATGTACCCCGATAGCTCCGCCACCGTCTACATTGCCAGCGCTCGGGCCGACGTGAATGGCGCTCCGCCGCCTGATTTCCTCTACACGAACCGCTCTCTGGGGCTGTTGGCCACGCCCGACACGACACCCGATGACCTGCGGACGGCTTTCTCGCTTGCTTTCCGGGGAGATGGGGATGCCTATGTCGTGGATCAAGACAAGGAGATTACTGGCGGAAGCGTAGGGAACGCCGCCTCGATCATCAAGAGGTTCAACGAGGCCAGCGGCAACTTCACTTCCGTTGCGACATCGGCCGCGTTCGAGGGGCCGATCGCGTTGATCGAGGTGTCGGGCACAGAGGAACTCTACGGGGTTCACCAGCCGACGGGCGAAGTACGCCAGTTCAATACCACCAACCTCAATACGTCCTCTACTTGGGATGCGTCCACGCTCCTCAGCGGCTACACAGCGAATACGGTCTGGATGGCAATCGCCAATGATCGCATGGCCTATTTCGGAGGTCAAGCGACGTCTGGGTCCACGAGTTCCGTGGTTGCTACCGACCTTGCCGGGTCCAGTCCGCTCGCAGCCGTCTCGTTCCTCGTACAGCCGACGGTCTCAGGTGAAATCACCGGCATCGCAGCGACCGACGACTTCCTCTTCACCCTGTCGTTCGTCAACAGCGTTCATACACTGACGGCGTTTCGGCGGTCGACCGGCGTGAAGGTCGCCGACCTGATCCTCCCGGCACAGTTCATCCCTTATCGGATCGCAGCGAACGACAGCCTGTCGGTCCAAATCTTCGGAGCGGACGTCAGCGGAGGGAGCTACGACTTCCGCGTTCGCAGCACGACACTCAATTAGGTTCAAACCATGAAGCTGAAATCCCGATCAAGTGCCTTTGTTCCCGACGCGGGCAGGAAGCTACCCGCGAGTTTGGCTGCCGTTTCGCTCGCGATCGTCGTCGCGGCACCAGCTACCGCGCAGCTCGGTGGGAGCCTTCCCCGAATCGGAAAGCAACTGGAAGAAGGTCGTCGGATGCTCAACATCGCGGCCGGTGTTCAGCCCTACGTCAGGTTCAAGCAAGGCAGCTTCCTCGACACAGAGGGCTCGCTCTTCTGGTTTGAACAGACTCACCCCGTAGGGGCGCCCGGGACGACGAACAAGTTCTTCTCGTTTGGCGGCTGGATCGTGTTCAAGGGCCTCGACAACGCCTGGCAGCTTCACTTGCGGCACGGGTGGCAACTCAAAAACGACGACAAGTTCATCCTCCAAGCTGGAGTCCTCGGCGGTACCGACCCCCGAAACGCGGGGAAAAAGGACTACTCCCTCTTCGGGATTTATGGGAAGGATCGAACCCTTGGGCGCTACGAATCCAGTTGGACGGTAGGCGCGGGGGTTTATTCGTACTCCGCCTCGGATCAAGGGACGAAGCCGTCGCTGTTCGGTGGGTTCTCGCTCCAGGTCGCTCCTGACTTCTGGCTGGATGCAAACTACTGGACGGTACAGGGACCCTCCGGTGAGCCAGGGATCGTTCGCTACGGGTTTGGTTTCAGCTACCGCTGGTAGTCACAGACTCCCGTCCGGCATGGTGCGCCCACAGTTCGGCCGGTGGGCTTAGGGTAACGTAGCCTCACCGTATGAGGTCCAAGCGCGCATCCCGGCTTCCTGAGGCGCTCTCGCCTACCGGCGTCTTGCCCGTAGCTCCCTTCGACATCGAGACCTCCCTGTTTCAAGGGTCGCTGGCATTGCTCTTCGCCAGTGTCCGCGAACGAAAAGTCGACATCCAAGGCGTCCCGCTCGGCCCGATCTGCGAGGCGTATTGCCTGTACGTGCTTGAACTCAGCGAAGCCGAATTGGAGCCTGCGATGGTGGGACTTGCCGCGCTGGCCTACCTGCTCGAACGCAAGGCTTGGGGACTCCTGCCCAACGAGGACCAAGAGCCTCTGACCGAAGAGCCTGCGGAGCTACCGGAAGCCACCGCTCACCTCTACGCTGACGCCATCGAAGTCCTGAAGACGCTCAAGGAGCAACGGGAGGCGAAGCACTTTCGGAACATCGAAGCTGCGGGCCTCGCTGAAATCCCGTTCGAACTCGAAGGGATCACGATCGACCACCTATCGGCGACGCTCGAAGACCTGCTGCGCCGAGCGACACCCGAGCCCCTGGAGATCTCGGCCCGCCCTCGCCGCCGGCTTTCCGAACAAATGGCCGTCGTGCTGCGATCCCTCAGTCAAACCCCCCGGACTCTGCCGCAACTGATGCCGGAACCCTTCACCAAGTCAGAGGCTGTGTGGTGCTTCCTAGCGCTCCTCGAGTTGATGCGATTGGGGCAAGCGGTTGCGCGAGAGGATGAAGGGATCGTGAAGTTCGCCCTGCGAAGAGCGCGAGTGCTGAGGCAAGAGACGCCATGAACATCGTCGACTCGGTACATGCCCTGCTGTTCGTCGCCTCCGAGCCTGTAGACCTACGGCAATTGGCTCAGTCCTTAGGCGCATCCGAAGGGCAGGTCGAGCAAGCGCTCGATGTGCTTCAGCGGAACCTGAACCGCGAAGGGCCGATCGAACTTGTGAGAATCGCCGGCGGGTACCAGCTTTGCACGCGCCGCGAGTTCACCGACCTGATCGCCAACTTCCTCCGGCCCCAGCGCAACCGCCTCAGCCGCAGCCTCTTGGAGGTTCTGGCGATCGTCGCCTACCGCCAGCCGATCACCGTCGGCGAAATCGACCGAATCCGAGGAGTCCAAAGCGATTACAGCGTACGATCGCTCGTCGACCGACGGCTGATCCATGAAGTCGGGCGAAAGCCCGCGCCAGGGCGGCCCGTCCTCTATGGCACTACCGCCGAGTTCCTCCACCAGTTTCATCTCGACTCGTTAGAAGAACTGCCCCCGGTCGAGCGCGGAGGAAGTCTGCTGGATGCCGTCTTGGGCGAGGGGGCCGAAGCCCGTCTCCCGATGGACGATTTGGTAAGCTAAGTCGGTCCCGACCGCCATGACCCATTTCCGATTGACCGTCCTCCTTTTGGCCGCAGGTTCCGCGTTGGGCGTTGCCGCCGATCTGCCGCCCTTGGAATTGGGCGCCAAAAGCGCGATCATCGTCGAGGCGAGCACGGGCATCCCGGTCTTTGAAAAGGACGCCGATGCAAAGAGGTTCCCCGCGAGCACGACCAAGATCATGACGGCCCTGTTGCTGCTCGAGCGAACCCGGCCCTCCGAGGTGATCTTCGCACCGGAGGACGTTGAGACGGTGACCGGTTCGAGCTTGCATCTCAAGCCCTTTGAAGCCGTGACGGCCCACGATCTGCTCTTCGCCCTGATGGTGCGGAGCGCCAACGACGGAGCGTATACGATCGCGCGGCACGTTTCCGGTTCCGTCGAGAAGTTTGCCGAGTTGATGAACGAGAAGGCGAAGGCGCTGGGATGTACGAACACCCACTTCACCAACCCTCATGGGCTTCACGACGACCTCCACTACACCACCGCGCGCGACCTCATCAGGATCGCGAGGGAGGCATGGAAACGCGATGAGTTTCGGGTCGCGGCGGGGACGACGAAATACGAAGTTAGCCGGACGCTGAACCTAGAAGACACCGTGCTGATCAGCAGGAACCGGGCGCTGCGCAGCGATCCACCTTCCGAGGGGATCAAGACAGGGTTCACCCGGCCTGCTGGGCAGTGCTTTGTGGGCAGCGCGACACGCGAGGGGCTCCAGTTTCTGACCGTGGTGCTGGGGAGTGAGGATTGGTATGGCGATCACCAAGCCATGATCGAATGGGCCTTCGCCAACTTCGAACTTCAGGAGGTGGTGAAGAAGGGGGATGCCGCGGCAAGCGTAAGGGTCCAAGGAGGCGTCGAAGAGCAGATCGAATTGTTGTATTCGGAATCCGTGAAGGCCCCCGTGCCGAAAGGCGCCTCCCTTACCGAACTAGTTGCGTCCAGTGTGCCGCAAGCCATTAAGGCGCCGATTGGCAAGGATCAAGCTGTGGGCACGGTTAGGGTCACCAACGGCTCGGGGTGGAGCGAGGAACTGCCTTTGATTGCGGCGCACGAGGTGAGGCAACAGTTTCGCATTGCCGGGCAATCGGTCGAAACCATCGGATTCGCGTTGATTGCCGGGGGGCTGGGGCTGGGCACCCTTTACGTAAAGAACCGCGCTCGCAAGCTGTGCCGCGGATTCCGAGGGCGCTAAACCCGTGGAGTGGCTCAGTCGGAGGATCGCTTCGAGCGGGGTCTGCAGCAGGCGCAAGGCAAGTGAAGCGATTCGGGAGGGGCGAGTCTTCGTCAACGGCAACCGAGTCACAGAACCTTCGACCCGGGTGGGGCCCGATGATGCTGTGGAGTTCGACGGCGCGCGCCTTTCGATGCCTCAAAACCGGGTCGTGCTGGCGCTGAACAAACCCAAGGGGTACGTCTCCACGATGTCGGATACGCACGGCCGACGAACGGTCATGGACTTGGCCCCGCAAGGATTCGTGGGCCTGAAGCCCGTCGGCCGACTCGACAAAGACACGGAAGGGCTGCTGCTATTTACCAACGATGGTGAGTTGGCGAATCGCCTCTTGCACCCCCGATACGAACTCGACAAGGTATATGAAGTCGTTGTCCGTGGGAAGTTAACCGACTCGGCGATGGGGAGGCTCGAAAAAGGCGTGTGGATTGAGGGCGGGAGGACCTTGCCTGCCAAGATCTCGCGCATCGAAACTCTGGGCGACGGCGCGAAAACTCGGTTCCTGCTGGAGATCCACGAGGGCCGAAAGCGTCAAGTGCGGTCGATGTGCGCGGCGGTCGGCGTGCTCGTGGTCGAGTTGCGACGCCTGTCGATTGGGCCGATCCGTTTGGGGCGGTTGCCCAGGGGGGCGTGCCGCAAGCTCGCGCACCCAGAGGTCGAAGCGCTCCTCGAATCGGCCGGACTAGCCGAGTCCGCGCCCCCTCCGAAGTCGAGGCGGCGCAAGTAGGTTGCCGTGCCCCCGCATTCCGAGCGGATTCTTGGAGGTGTATTCGAATGAACCCAAGAATTGTGAAGCTCGAAGAGAGCCTGAAGTCGGGATCGCGGCCCCCAAGAACACGGGTCGACCTCGTGGTTCTCCATGCGACCGCGGGGTCGTCTCTTTCCGGCGCGATCGCGACGCTACGCAGCCGGGGCCTAAGCTACCACTTTCTGATCGATAAGGACGGCACGATCGTGGAGGCCGCTCCGACATCGCGCAAGGCGTTCCACGCAGGCAACTCCTATGGCCCCAAGGAAAAGTCAAGGGGAGTCGATCCGCGCCAGGACGCGCAGGCCCGCTTTCTCGCCAAAACGAGCGTGAACGCCTACAGCATCGGAATCGCGTTCGTCAACCGCAACGACGGAGCCGATCCGTACACCCCGGAGCAGAAAGAGGCGATTGAGCCCTTGTTGCGGCTCCTCAAGGACAAACACAAGGCGCTCCGGTACCTCACGACCCACTTCGCCGTGTCCCCGAAACGCAAAACGGACCCGCGAGGTTTCCCGTACGAGTCTCTTGCGAGTCGAGTTGGCCTCATTGCATGGCCCTGAGGGAGTTGCCCGCCAAACTGCGGAACATTTGGCGACATCCGGCGCGAATTTCTCATAGAATGTATAGAGCGAGCGGAAGGGGAAGTCCTATGGCCAAATTCAAACTCAACGTAAACGGGCGGTCTCACGAGATCGACGTCGACCCCGAAATGCCCCTCTTGTGGGCGCTGCGGGATCATGTCGCCGTAAAGAGCCCCAAGTACTCCTGCGGCGTCGGAATGTGCGCAGCTTGCACGGTTCTGGTCGACGGCGAGGCGCTGCGCTCCTGCGTCGTTCCGGTCTCTGAAATCAAGGATCAGAAGATCGTGACGTTGGAGGGTCTCTCCTCCGACGGCTCGCATCCCGTGCAGAGGGCCTGGATGGAGGAGGACGTTCCGCAATGCGGCTACTGCCAAGCGGGGCACATCCTGAGCGCGGTCGCGCTGCTCTCGAAGAAACCCTCGCCTACCGACCAGGACATCGACGCACAGATGGGCGGCAACATCTGTCGTTGCGGGACTTATGAACGAATGCGACGAGCCATTCATCGAGCGGCCAAGGAGAAGTGACGGAATGAGCAATCGATTGGACATGACCCGGAGGGGATTTCTCAAGGTGGCGGGCGGTGTCGGCACAGGACTGGTGATCGGCTGTATGATGCCGGTTCGAAACGCCACAGCAGCGAACGGCAGCAAGAACGGGGCCGCTAAGTTCAGCCCCAACGTTTTCGTTCAGATCGACGAATCCGGAATCGTCACGATCACGATTCCCAAACCCGAGATCGGCCAAGGCGTGCGAACTTCGCTGGCGATGCTGGTAGCGGAGGAGTTGAACGTCGATTGGAAGAACGTCCGAATCGCGCAGGCGCCGGGAGACGGCCAGAAATACGGCTCGCAGGGCGTGGGTGGTTCGGGAAGCGTTCGAAGCCTCTACACTCCGCTCCGCCAAGCTGGAGCGGTCGCGTGCTTGATGCTCAAGATGGCGGCCGCGAATCGGTTTGGAGTGTCTGCCGATCAGTGCGTTGCGGAAAACGGGTCGGTGCGGCACGGCTCGAACGGCCAAACGTTCGGCTACGGTGAGTTGGCTGCGGAGGCGGCCAAGCTGTCGGCGCCCGCGCCTTCCGAGGTTCGCCTCAAGTCGCCCTCGGAGTTTCGATTCATCGGCAAGCCGACCAAGAGAATCGATAACGCAGACGTCGTAACGGGCAAGGCCGTCTATGGCATCGACGCTCGACCTGAAGGGGCGAAGGTGGCAGTGATGGCGAGACCCCGGGCGTTTGGGGGGCGGTTTGCGAGCTATGACGCAGACGCTGCCCGCGCCGTACCCGGCGTAACTCATGTGTTCGAAGTCGGCCCCAATGTCGCCGTTGTGGCCAAAGACACCTGGTCGGCGCTCAAAGGAAGGGAAGCTCTGAAGGCACAAGAACCTTCGAGCGGCGGGCTCGATAGCGAGACGCTGCGGACTCGGTTCCGCGAAGCCATGACGAGCCCTCCGGCCGCTCCGGCAACCGTAGCAAAGACAGTTACGGCCGACTACGAACTCCCCTACCTTTCGCACCTGACGATGGAGCCTCAAAACGCCGTGGCGCACGTTTCTGGGGACCGATGCGAGATCTGGGCGCCCACGCAGATACCGGACAGGGCCAGGGAACAGGCAGCGAGGAGCCTATCGATCCCCCTTGAAAACGTCACTTTCCACGTGACGCTCGCTGGAGGCGGGTTTGGCCGAAGGCTGAGCGCCGAGGCGGTGATGGAGGCGGTCCAGATTTCGCGGCAGACCAACGAACCGGTCCAAATCCTCTGGACCCGCGACGACGACATGCGACACGACAACTACCGACCTGCAACCTACCACCGCATGACCGGAGGAGTCGACGCCTCCGGAAAGCCGGTGTTCTGGGCGCACAACCTCGCCGTTCCAGGGGGCGGTGGAAGAGGACAGGGAGGTTGGTCGAACGCCGGGATACCTTACGCGATCGATGCGTCCTATCAACAGCGGGTCGGCGTTTCAGTTGGGGTCCCCACAGGAGCTTGGCGGTCGGTCGATGCCACGTTTCTTGGCTACGTCATCGAGAGCTTCTTCGATGAACTCGCGGTGCTGGGGGGCAAGGACCCGGTGGAACTCCGCCTACAGACCCTTCGAAACCCTCGCCTTCGAAAAACCTTGGAGCTATGCGCCGAGAGATCCAGTTGGGGACGTCGGCTTGAACGAGGTACAGGCATGGGCGTTGCTTGCTACTCGGGCTTTGGCTCGCATTGCACGCAAATCGCCGAAGTCTCAACGACCACGAGCGGAAAGATCAAGGTTGAAAAGGTGTGGGCGGTCATGGATTGCGGCGTCGCGGTCAACCCGCTAGGAATCGAAGCCCAAGTTCAGGGCGCCACGGTCGACGGGGTCTCTTGCCTCTTCCACGCGGGCAACACCCTCGAAGGAGGAGGGGTCAAGGAGACGAACTTCTTCGATTTCGGCTGGTGCAGCTTAGCGGAAGGGTTCCCGGTCGACGTGTTGGCCGTGCCAGACGCCGAGGGCATAGGCGGAGTGGGGGAGCCGGGTTATCCCGCGGCTGCCCCTTCGGTCGCCAACGCTGTCTTCAAGGCGGCGGGCAAGCGAATCCGAATCTTGCCGCACCGGCAATAGCGGCTTGCCCAGCGATGCGGGACCTCGGGGCCGGGCTGCAAGAGTGGAGCGCTGAGGGCGCGAAGTTCGCTCTTTGCGTCGTGGTGGAGACGTGGGGCTCCTCGCCGCGCCCCATCGGTTCTGCAATGGCGGTTCGGGAGTCGGGCGCGTTTCTTGGTTCGGTGAGCGGTGGCTGCGTGGAGTCCGAGGTCGTCCACGAGGCCGTTCAATGCCTCACGAAGGGCCATTCGAGGGAACTCGTCTACGAAGGGATTGAACCTGGCCAGCTCTGGAAGGCCGGGTTGACGTGCGGGGGGCGGGTCCGAATTCAGGTGGCACTGTTCTCGTCCTCGCTGGACCAGCGTTCGCTTCTGTCCAGAGCGCTCGCGGAGAGGTTGCCCTTTCAACTGGTCTTGTGCGGGGAAGCGGGGGCCGCGGAATGGACGGTCGAGAGCGACTCGGATGACGAAGGCAGCGCGGGGCTGGCTGAACCCAGCGTTGCCTTTCAGGTTTCGGGAGTCCGTATTCAGTATCCCGCGCCTGAGCGGTTGATTATCGTGGGTGGAGGGCAGATCGCTCGGCACTTGATCCCGATGGCGCGCGAGGTAGGTTTCGAAGTCCTACTGGTCGAACCTCGCTCAAGGTTCGCGGAGCCGTCGACATCCCCGAGGGCTCCCGATCATACGTCGACCCGGCCTCCCCACGAGGCCCTCTGCGAACTGTGCTTGACTGCAAGCGACTTCGCGGTCGTTCTCGCCCACGACCCCAAGATCGACGACCCTGCGCTCGAGGCGCTCTTGCCCTCAAAGGTGCGCTATGTCGGCGCGTTAGGGAGCCGGAAGACGCAGGACGAGAGACGGGAGAGGCTCCGAAGCCTGGGGCTTACGGAGAGCGAAATCGGCCGCATTTACGGTCCGGTTGGGCTCGACATCGGGGCGAAAAGCCCGGCAGAGATCGCGCTGAGCATCCTTGCCGAGATCGTTTCGGTTCGTCGGAAGGCATCGCCGTGAGTGCGGGCGTCGTCGTTGGCCTCCTGTTGGCTGCGGGCGAATCGCGCCGAATGCGGGGCGGCAACAAGCTCTTGCGGGAATGGGGCGGTGAGCCTCTTATTCGCCGCATCGCGAAGACCGCGCTCGGCTCGCAACTCGATTCGCTGCTTGCCGTCGTGGGGCACGAATCCGACGCAGTCCAGAAAGCGCTCGAGGGGCTGGAAATCGAATTCGTTCTGAATCCGAAGTACGCCCAAGGAATGGGAAGCTCTCTGTCGGCCGGCGTCGAACGTGTTCGCGAACGGGCCGATGCGGTGGTGATTCTGTTGGGTGATATGCCTCGAATCCAATCGAGCACCATCGATACAGTCCTCGCCCGATGGCGACAAGGGGGACTTTGCGTCGTCCATTGCGGCTCGGTAGATTCGCCGCGCCCGCCCACCCTCTTCTCTCGGGAGCTTTTTGCGGACTTGACGGCTCTTTCTGGGGACCAAGGCGCGAGGAGCATTATCGAGTCCAAACGAGAGCGATCCGGCATCGTTACTGTGGAACCTGCCGAACTCTCCGACTTCGACGAGTCCTCGGACTGGCCGGACGCTGAAGCGCCTTGAGGCCTACGGCGTCGGGCTCGGCAAGAACAGAAACCCAGAAGCTACGTCGGAAACGCCCAAAAACCTGGTAATTCGAACGTCCCAAGAGGTGATACAATGGTTTCTGCAAGACCGCGTTGGCGCTTGGTGCTACTCGCGATGTCGATTGCAAAGGAGAATCAGAATCTATGAGAACTCTTCGTTTGTTCAGTTTTCTTGCCGCCACCTGCGTGGTGGCGTCTTCCCAGGCCATCGTTGCCTTTAGCAACTTTGGAGCCGGGGATTCATACAACACCGGCTCCGGCTGGTCGCTGCTCAGCGGATCGCATGGATCGCAATACATCTCGCACCAGTTCGTGTCGGGGGCATCGGGCTCGCTCGAGAGCATCGAGGTCGCCTTCGGGCACGTTGCGGGCACGAACGACTATTCGATTTCCTTGCTCATGGACGGGGGCGACGTTCCCGGAGGAGGGATTACCACGTGGTCGGGAGTGACCGCTGGCTCATTCGGAAGCGGTGGCGCGCCGATCATGGTGATCAACGGTTTCCCGTCGATCGTCCTCAGTTCGGGCACGAAATACTGGGTCGAAGTCAAGCCCACTTCTGGCGACACGTGGGGGGCCTGGAACTTCAACGATCAGGGTGACACCCGGCTCATGTCGGTCAGCGGCGGGGCGCCCTCGACTGCTGATTCGGGCGCGTTCCGCGTTAACGTGGTTCCTGAGCCGGCCTCGATGGCAGCGCTCGGACTCGGCGCTGTCGCTCTGATTCGCCGACGAAAGAGCAGCTAATCTCGTCCAAGGAAACGCAATCCGTTTGGGCCTGGCGTCGTAGGGCAGCCAGGCCCTTCTGCGTTGCGCATCTCCAAGGCACAGCAGGTATTCCTGCCGGAGATGGCATGACACCTACCGAAAGTACTGCATCCGAGCCTCCCGAAAGCCGACAATCCCTTTGAGCCGGGGAGGGCTGGATGGATTCTCAAGTTCGAAATGTCCGCAAGCGCGAGATCGTCGCGCATTCGGTCTTTGTCTACACTTTTCTAGGCGCGGTCTTTGGCGCCTGCTGTCCGCTGCTCGCGTGGGTGGTCGATATCGCCAATCTTGGGCTTCCGTTCACGTTCGATTCGATTCAATTCATCCACTTCAAGAACCCCTCGCACTTCATCGCAGATCTTGCGCCGGGGATCATGGCCCTCGTCTTCGCCAAACTCGGGTCCTCCCAGCGCGACCTTGTCCGCGATCGGGCCCTGCTTCGGTCAAGGGTCGACGAGAGAACTCACGAGTTGCAGGTGAGCAACGAAGCCCTCAACGAGCGCACCTCGGACCTCGAGAACACGTCTGAGCTTTACCGGCTCGCCGCCAAGCGGTTCGAGGACCTCTTCGAGGGGTTGCCTGTCGCCTGCTTCACGGTGGATCGTTCGGGTGGCGTCTATGAGTGGAACCGTAAGTGCGCCGAAGTGCTGGGCAAGAGCACCTTGGAGGCGTATCTTCAGCCTGTAGACTCCGTGGTCGAGCTGGAAAGCGGCGCGGATCGCTGGCGCGAGATGTTCGATCAGGCCTTTGAGGGGCATGAGGTGAACGACCGGGAGTTCGTCGTGCTGCTTGAAGACGGGACTCGACGCTTTACTCTTACGAGCGTGATTCCCATCACGGGCCCGGAAGACGACGTATGCGGCGCGGTCTGCGCCAGCATCGACATCACCGAGCGAAAGTCCGTCGAGATCGACCTCGCTCTGAGTGAGGGCCGCTTCCGAACCGCCATGAACGCCCTTTTCGAAGGAGTGATGGTTGTTGACTCAGAAGGAAGAATCCAAACGTGCAACCCGTGTGGCGCAAAGCTCCTGCAACTCGAAGTAAGCGATATCGTGGGCACGTCCCTTTACGCACACCCATGGGACGTGACGGACTGGGACGGGAACCCGGTGTTCGTCAATGAGTTCCCCGTAATACGATCGCTGCGGAAAGGCGAGGTAGTCAAGGACGCGGTCCTCTCCGTTCCGCTGAGGTCTGGGGACCGAAGATGGTTGTCGCTCAACTCCAGTCCCCTGACCGTAGCCGATGGTGGAGAAATCGTCGCGGCTGTCGTCAGCTTCTCCGATATCACCGAGTCGATCGAAGCCGACAACCGCATTCGGAGTCAGATGCAGCACATCGAGAGTATGAACCGGCTCTTGAAGGATAACCAAGTCCAACTTCAGCAAGCCAACGCTCGGCTGAAAGCGCTTGCGAAAACCGACGGCCTCACCGGGCTCATGAACCACAGGGCGTTCCAAAACCGCCTCGCACGTGAGGTCGAGCGGTGCAACGCGGAAGGCCATAGGTTGAGCCTCTTGATGATCGATGTGGATGACTTCAAGCGCTATAACGACACCTTCGGGCACCCGGCGGGCGATGAAGTTTTGAGCAGGGTTTCGCGCGTGCTGGAGTCGTGCGCAGGTCCGACAGATTGCGTCGCCAGGTACGGCGGAGAAGAGTTCGCCCTGGTCCTTCTCGGCGCAGACGAAACGCGGGCAAGCGAAGTCGCCGAGCGTATTTTGGAGGCGATGAACGAGGCCAAATGGCCGAAAGCCAACGTGACGCTGAGCATCGGAATCTCGACCACCTCTCCTCGGCAGGTCGAGGGCAAGGCGCTGATCGAGGAAGCCGACAACGCCCTCTATGCCGCAAAGGCCAAGGGCAAGAACTGCTCCGTCCATAGCGCGGGGCTCAACGGAATTCGAGTCGAGCGCCGGAGAAAAGCGGCTTAGCGTTTCTCTGCGTGCGCGCAGCGCGTCATATTGAGGGATATGCGACTCCGGACTCTCCTCTGCGGCCCGTTAGTGCTCTTGCTTGGGTTCGCCACCCTCTTCGCGCAAGAGAAGCCGTTTGTGGCTTCCAAGAGGTGGGCGCTCGTGATCGGAGCGCAGAACTACCAAGAATACGGCCAGCTCAGGTACGCGGCGGGCGATGCCAGGGCCGTCCACAAGGCGCTCCTAGAGAAGTTCGATTTCGAGCCGGGAACCGTAAGGCTCCTCACCGACGAGCCTGGCGGGGGTGGCGTCACCCACGAGAACGTGAGCCGGGAACTCGACGGGCTCCTTGCCGACCCGAAACTCGACCGCTCCGACCTGTTCGTGTTCTTCTTCTCGGGTCATGGCGTGGGGCTTCCCAGCGGAGACTATCTCCTGCCCATCAACGCCACCAAAGCGGACGCTGAGAAGGTCGGAATCCCCGTGAAGTCCATCATCGAGAGGTTCGTTCGAGCCGGGTTGAAGAACGTACTCGTGATCTCCGACGCGTGCCGAGGTGGGGAAGAGAACGCATTCGGCGAAGAATTGCAGGAACTGGGCAAGAAAGCCAACATTGCCGTGCTGCTGGGGTGCGCGCCCGGCAAGCGCTCCTATGAGAACCGCACGTTCCGTCAGGGGGTCTTCGCCCACTTCCTGCTCGAGTCCTTCGAAAAGACCGAGCTTCGAAACCCTGTTTCGGGCGCCCTATGGGCTTCGGCAGTCGCAGAGGACGTGCGCAAAAGTGTCTTTGAGTTCACCCAAAGGGACTTCGGAGAAGACGCGCAAGAGCCCGCGATTTGGTCGGAGAAGACCCAAGACGTGCTGCTCGCCGCCTACCTGCCCAAATCGGGGGAATCGGGTCTCGCGGCATTTCTCGACGAAGCTCAGAAACTCGAGCAAGCCCAATTCGAAGCGGCTCTGGCGAGATATGCCGAGGCACTCTTCCGGGCCGAGGAGTACCTGACCACCGTCGAAGCCCTCAAAACGCTCGACCAGATCGGCGAGATGACCGATCACTCGCGGTACACGCTGGGGATCGCCCTCGACCTCACGGACCGGCTCTCGGAGTCCGTGCGAATCCTCGAAAAACTGGCCAAGGAAAGCGAATCCGAATACATCCGCGCGCTCGCGGTGTGCAGCAATGGCTCAAAGACCGTCCTTGTGGAAGACAGGCTGAAGGCCATCGACGCCCTTTGGGAGACGGACTCGTCGGATGGCGCGGCGATGCTGATCTGGGTGCTGGTCAAGAACAACGCTGAAAGCGACACGCAGCAGCTTTACGCCACAAGGATTCTCGAATCGACCGATCCTCAGGGGCGCTTATACGCTTACGTAAAAGCGGAGTCCCACGTCCTTGCGGGCCAGAACGACGAAGCCGTCGAATGGTACCGAAAGGGCCGACAACTGCCGCCCGGCATCATCGAGGACTACCTGTTTCAGATCGGCGAGTACATCGTGCTTGGGTCCTTGAAGAGGTTCGACGACCTAGAAAAGCTGTTTGCGGAAACGGACTCTGTCGGCGAGCACCGAGCGTTTTGGCTCTTGGCGAAGGCGCGGTTCCACAAAGACAACGACCGCTTCGACGAGATGATCAGGTTCGTGCGGGAGGCGATGAAGGAAAGTCCCGCGCCGAACGAAATCATCGCCGGTCTTCGCATAGCGGGCATGAGAGTCGCCCTAATCGCCGACGAGGTCAAGGCGGCATCGGAAGCGCACCCTTACTCCTGGAAGGCTTGGCTCGCCAAGATGATCGCCGAATCCGTGAAGAACGGCATGGAGAAGGGCATGGACCTCATCCGGCCAACCGAGAAGTATGCCGAGAGCGAGGTGGACTTCGTCACGATGGCCTTCACTATCGTCGACGAGATGCTACAGGAGACGTTTGAGGCGGGAGCGATCGATGGGATGGCCTACGCTCAACTCCAAACGACGTTCTTCAACCTCATGATCGAATACGTTCCCAAGTTCGGGCTGGACGCCGAACTATGGGAGCGCCTCGTGACGATCGGACTCAGCAACGAGCGCAACCTTCAACTGTACTTTTTAGCTCGCGAGCATCTGACGCCCTTGGAACGGCAAGGCAAGATGTCGTCCGGGTTGCTGTCGATCTACATGATGATTTGCATCGGGGTCGGAGACTCAGAGGAAGTAGAGCGAATCGCTCATTCGGACAAGTTCGTCGCAAGCGATCGGGTCGATTCTCAGTGGTTTCTCGCCATGACCTGGGCGACGGCAGGCAAGTTCCAAGAGGCTTACGACCTCGTCAAGAAGCTTGTCGAACCCTCGCATCCGCTCAAGGACCACGCACGAGCCACGCGCGCGTTGCTGGAGGCGATTGTGGGTGATAAGGACGAAGCGCGGAAGCTGCTCGATCCCGAGTTCAGGGACCCTGCCCAGCGAGCCCTCGCAGGGATTGCATGGCACGCGCTTGGAGAGTTCGACAAGTCGTTTCCGCTGCTCGAGGAATCACGTACCCAGCGCAACTCGAACTGGCTTCCGATTCATGCCTTCGCGGTCGGGGTTCTGTTCGAGGAGGTCAAAGCCGCGGGCGACAGCGCCGCATGCGATACCCTCGCCTACGAGGCTGGCCTAGCTCATCCGGGCAATCCGCTCTTCGCAAGGTTCCACTATGGGCTCAAGCCCGACGTCTCGATCTACGTCGGCACAAAGTCGCTCCCCGCGATCGGTGTGGGCGATCAAATGGAGCCACGAGTGACGACGGTCGAATGGACGGTTTCTGCCGATGGGTCGGCAAAGGGTCGTCTGGGGATCGAGGAAGGCAAGGCCCTCGAATTCACCGGAACCGTGGACGAATACGGCAACTTGGCTGCGGTTGGAACTTGGGACGGCTCGGAGCACAAGATTTATGCCAAGGTGCCTCCGCCGGACAGGTACGGCAAGGTCGAGCGCCTGGAGAGTATGGGCGTGGTCTTCATGGCGTTCGACAAGCTGCAAGTTCGCAAGACCTGGATTGCCCGGCCCAATATCGGCGCTTACGGTCCCTAAAAAACGGACGCGGGCGGCCAAGACCCCCCGCGTCCGTTAGACTGCTGCCCCCTTAGTAAGCGGGCGTGATCGTGATCCCTTTCAGCTTTCCGTCCTCGAACATGACGCCGAGGTTGAGGCCGCTGAAGTACATCCAGGTCTCGACCTTGCCACCCTTGGCGAGTTCCTTCTCTTTGGCGCCCTTCAGGTTGAGCACCTTGGCGAAGTCGTCCTCGCTCATTCCAACGGTCAGAAGGAATTCCCTCGAGTCGGTCGTGTTGACCGGACGAAGGGAGACGGAGCTCCCGGCAACATAAGTGGTCAGGCGCATGACTCGCCCGCTCTCGGTGAAGATCGAGAAGTCGCCGCCTCGCCACCTCATCTCCGTAAGGTCGGGATACCGCGAATCGAACGAGATACGCAGGTCCGCCGGGCCGAGCCCATCTACGATCTCTTGGACTGGGTCGAGCAGGCCCAACGTTTTATCGCCGAGGGTTACCGTCAAAGGCTTGCAGAGGTAGGACGGCTTGGGCTCAACCTTCTTGGGTTCGACGCCCAACCTTCCGCAAACGGTCTCGTAGTTCTTCTTGACTGCGCTCCAATTGACGTTCGATGAAGGCGTCTCCGCGAGCCACATGGCAAGCACGTCGGCGGTCAGAGCGTCCGTCTCTTTCGACGCGCCCTTCACGCTGATCCGACCGAGGTTCTCCGCGATTGCAGGGTTGAAATACTCCGATTTCTTCTGCGCGCCGATCATCGCGTCGTACGCCCCTTGAACGTCGCCCATTCGATCGAGCCCGAGGCCTAGATTGACCGCGTGACGAAGGAGGTCCCAAGTGTCGGTCGCGGCGCCCGTTAGCTTACGCAATGCGGCGATTCCAGCTTGGAGCACGTCCTTCTTGCCATCGGGTTCGAGCACTTGCGCCAGAGCCATCAACTCGGCAACACGGGGGTTGCCGGACGCCTTTTCGGCGGCCACCTGGAGCTTCAGCAGAGCCTCAGCGTATCGCCTTCGATCGGAGTCGCGAATCTCAGGATCGCGGGCTTCCGAAAGCGGAATGTCGGTTAGGAGCGGGCCGAAGTCCGGCCGAAACCAGTTCTCTTTGACGGGTACGGGCAGGTTATCGTAGTAGTTCATCAGCGAAGCCTGCGCCGAATTGACGTAGGCCGCGCTGAGCATCGGATATCGGGTTGCCGCCGAATCGAACAGGCGGCTCGCGATGCCAAACATCCGAGCCTCCATATAAGTCAGCGCGACGTCGAATTGAACGAACGACTCCAATACCGCAGGCTCGGTAGAGATTCGCGCCGCGCGAGCCTTAGGGTCGGGGTGCGTCCCGGTCAATCTACCGAGCCAACTCCCTTGGCGGCCGCGCAAGGTCTCGAGTTTCAGGAGCATGTCGACCATGTCCTTGTTCGCATGGCCAAGCCTCTCCAAATACGAGGCACCGCTTACGTCGGCTTCCGTTTCTTGAACGCGCGTCCACAGCTTGGCGAGGTCTCTTGCGGCAGGTTCAGAGGGCTTGACGTGTCCATTTGCGAGGTGCGCCACTTCGTGGGCGACCACGGCTCGGATGATCCGCGCGTCTCCGTCACAGAACTTGACCAGCCCAGTGTGGACCCTTAGAATGGCCTGCGGCTTCTTGCCCTCCTCGAAGATCGCGCTGGCGTAGGCGTTGACTTCGTCGTCCTCCTCAAACGCCACGTCGATCGGATATTGGTAGGCCTCGTTCTTCGGAGCGATCGCCTCAATCTCGCGGACCATCTTCTTGAGGTCGTCGAGGGTGAACTCCGCGCCCAGCGCCCCAACCGCTGAAGTCGCCAACAGAATGAGGGTTGCAAGGCGCAACCCGAGTCGTTTGATCATTGCTTTCTCCCTTGGATGACAGCCCCATGGTTAGCAGCCACCTCTCAAGAAGACGGACGAAGGCCTGCGTAATTACGCAGGGTTCAGTTCTAATCGAAAAGGCCGTAGAAAGGCCTGGGACCTTGGCGAAGAAGAACCTTCCCTCAACGCCAGTCTCCCAGGCCGAAATGGACCCTGCGGATCGTCAGAACCGGAACCCAAAGGCAACGGTAAACGTCGTTTGGGTCTTCTCCTTCGGGCCCTTGCTCAAGAACATCGCCTTGTTCGAGCTATCGTGCCGAGCTTCGAACCGAACGACGTTGTTCGCGCCCCATAGGTAGTCGATCGTGCCGGTCAGCGAATCGATCGTAACCTTGTCACCGGGTACCTCGACTTCGACGGTTTCTCCTCGAAAGGCCAAGGCGATCTGATCGTTGAACTGATGCTTCAGGTACACGCCCCCGCCAAAAGCGTCGGCCTTGTTCGGGGTTTTCGCCCTTAGGCCCTGTGCCTCGAACCCAAGCGATGTGCGGTCGTCGACCTGATGGCGCAGGTTGAAGATCGCAGAATCGACCTGTGTGCTTCCGGCAGACCCGAATCCAAGCCCGCTGTAGCTCCCGGAGTTGTTCGTAGAGGTTCCGCCTTCACGCCCAGTGATCAAAGCCAGCTTGGCTTTCGTCCGCTCGCTCCAATCGACGTTGAAAACGCCGCCAAAAGTCTTGCTTCCATTGGGGTCGTCGGTTTCGTTCCAACCGTTGACCACGAACGCCGTGAGCTCGATTCTGTCGTTGAGCGGAATCGTTCCGCGGATTCCGGTCATGTGTCTTGGCTGGGCCATCGTGAAGAGGAGGCCGCGGCTGTAATTGTCGTTGTTGAAGTTCTCGGTGTCCTCATATCCCAAGAAACCTTTGAACTTGCCAAGGTCGATCGTGCCTCCGCCCGTGGGGAAGGTGATGAACGCTTCGAGCAAATGCTTGGCCAGCTTTCCGTTCGACGAATCGAACCCGAAATGCTTGTCTGCGGCGTCGCCGCTCCAAATCGTGAAGTTCAACCCAAACGGGTTCTTCGGCGTCGGGACCATGTTCAGGTGCAGAAGGAACGCCATGTGCTGGAGTTCTTGGTTCCGCGAGTCGAACAGGCGGCCGTTGACGCTGTGCCCTCGGTAGGACTCATTGTCGTTGTATTGATAATAGAAATCGAGCGTGCCGCTGGACTCCCAATTCTTGAACATCGGGTCTTCGTCTTGCTTGGAATTGACGGAGAGGCGCGTAGGAGGCTCCGCGCTCGCTTCCTTCTCGACCGCAGCCCTCGCCGAACCCACTGCGGACACCACGTCCGCCATGGAAGCTCCTTCGACGAAGGGGCAAGCGACTCCCAAAGAGGCCAAGACCCCAATCCATTTGGCCGAATAACAACGCATATCGTTCACCTCGGTTCCTTTGTCGCGCCCAAGCATCCAAGCTCAGACGCGCGCGACCTTACTATTCTGGCAAAAATACCTGAGAAGCGCAGTCGCGGATACTTGAAGTGACGGAATCCGAGCCTCAATAGCTTCAAAGGAACCTGAAAAAGTGAAGTTGGGAAAGAACTCTGGCGCGGGCGGAGGGACTCGAACCCCCAACCCTCAGTTCCGAAGACTGATGCTCTATCCGTTGAGCTACGCCCGCGCGGGCATGGAATTCTACCAGACTCCCCCCGTCCAAGGCGCCCGATCCTGTAGGACCACCAGTTGCGATTCCGTCCAGGTTCGGGTATGACTGACAACGAGAAAGCAAAGGGTCTACAAATGACCCTTCGCCCTGCCGAAACTCAAGAATGTCCGCTATGGTCGAAACCCTATCGAAACCGATCCTTGGATTGGACAGCGAGTTCCCGGACGTCGTTTACGTGTCCTTTCACAGCGCTTCGGGCAAGTACGGATGCTATTGCCATCTGGGCATCCACGGCCTTGCCTGTTTTAGCAGCGAGGCGGCGGCGATTCGGTTCACCGAATGGATCGATCTCAGCGGGATGACCGTCGTGGAACTCACGTTCGACGAAGCCCGCGAGGTGGCAAAGGCGCGGCCGTTTCCCGTCGTCGCGCTGATGCTTCTCGACCGGATGGATCAGCCGAAAATCCATTACGTTCGGTAGGGCTAAGAACTACTCGTCGGTCCGGCCGAGCGAGCCGATCGTGAGCTGAATCTCCTCGCGCGACTCGACGCGTTTCAATTGGCCGTCCCTGATGTGGAACACCCGGTCGGATACGTCGATCATCTTGAGATCGTGCGTCGCTGAAATGACCGTGACCCCCTGCTCCTGATTGAGCTTCTTTAGGAGAGTGATGATCTCTTGCCCTGTGCTGAGGTCGAGGTTCCCGGTGGGTTCGTCGGCAAGGACGATCGAAGGGCTGTTGGCGAGCGCGCGCGCGATGGCGACCCGTTGCTGCTGTCCGCCCGAAAGCTCGTTAGGACGGTGGTTGAACCTCTCCTTGAGGCCGACCAACCCCAACAAATCCATCCCCCGTTCCTCGGCCTCCTCCGATTGCGTTCCCGCGAACAGCATTGGCAGCACGACGTTTTCGAGGGCGGTGCGAACGGCGATCAGGTTGAAAGTTTGGAAGACATAGCCGATGGTGTGGCAACGCAAGAACGCGAGCTCACGGGCGTCGAGCTGTGCGATGTCCATCGAGTTGATGAACACGCTCCCGCTGGTGGGTTTGTCGAGACCGCCGATCAGATTGAAAAGCGTGCTCTTGCCCGAACCTGAGGGCCCCATGATCGAGACGTACTGGCCCGCCTCGACCTGACACGAGATGCCGTTCACCGCATGAACGGCCGTCGACCCCTCGCCATAGGTGCGAACGAGATCGAGCGTCCGTACGATGGCGCTCGAGCTCAAATCTCCGTCCTCAACGCAGCGACCGCGGGCATTCGAGCGGCCACGATTGCCGGGGTGAGAGCAGCGATCAGCGTCAATCCCGTGCCCGCCGTCGAACCCAACGCGACCGCAGACAGCACCCAACTCGCCATTAATTCGGAGCCGCCCCAACTCAAAACGAAGGCCGAACCCCCTGCGCCCAGGGTTGCCCCGACGACGGACCCCAACAGCCCCATGAAGAGTCCCTCAAAAAAGAACACCGCCACAATGAAGCCGTCCGTCGCGCCCAAGCACTTGAAGGTCCCGATCTCGCGGAACCTCTCCGTTACGGCGATGAACATGGAGTTCGAAACGCCCAACAAGCACAGCGCGGCCGCCGCTGCAGCTTGCCAATCGACCCGAGCCAACGTGACGGCGTCCACTGTCGGCTTGGCGACTTCGACCGATCGAATAACGAGCGCCGCCGCGAGGTATGCCGAACCCGCGCCGATGCCAAGGGTTGTGAGCGTTTGCCTGAGGAGCCGCAC
>Ga0226835_1000887_pt1 | contig 22008 bp, 20 predicted proteins | sample LAC_MetaG_1_FD_163627 | JGI IMG/M metagenome (GOLD analysis project Ga0226835, IMG submission 163627) | Anaerobic ammonium oxidizing microbial communities from anammox membrane bioreactor (MBR) in UC Berkley, California, United States -... | ecosystem: Engineered > Bioreactor > Anaerobic >...
GGCAGGAGCGGGAGAAGCAATTTCTCGATGTCGTCGCCGAGGCCAGGGCGCAGGGCGCTCCCTATGACTGTGTCCTGCCATTCAGCGGCGGCAAGGATTCGACGTTCACCCTCTATATGGTGGTGAAGAAATACAAGCTCAAGCCCCTTGTAGTCTCATTCGACCATGGCTTCTACAGGCCGAGGATGCAGGAGAATCGTCTGCGCACCTTCAGGCAGCTGGGAGTCGATGTTCTATCTTTCACCCCGAACTGGCTGATTGTCAAAAAGCTCATGCTGGAGGCTCTGATTCGCCGGGGCGACTTCTGCTGGCACTGTCACTCGGGTATTTTCGCTTATCCGGTGAATGTCGCCTGCAAGTTCAAGATTCCGCTGATCATCTGGGGTGAAGGCGGCGGTGAGTACGAGGCTTATTTCAAGTATCAGGATCTGGAAGAGACCGATGAGTGGAAGTTCAACCGTCGCATTGTCCTGGGAATAAGGGCCGAAGATATGGCTGGCTTTATCGGCGTCGAGCCCCGGGAGCTCTATCCCTATATGTATCCCAGCCGCAAAGAGATCGAAGAGGTGGGGATAAGAAGCGTGCCGTTCGGCAATTACATTCCCTGGGATGTGAAAAAGCATGTCGCCATTATCGAGAAAGAGCTGGGCTGGCAGGAAGACGAGATCGAGAGCGGTCTGCCCGGTCTCACTTATGAGAAGATCGAGTGTGCCATGCAGGGGGTGCGGGATTATGCCAAATTCCTCAAGCGTGGCTTCTCCAGAGTCACCCATCTAACCGCCCTCGATATCAGGCACGGGCGTATGGACAGAGATCAGGCTCTCGAGCTGATACACGAATACGAATGGAAAAAGCCCCGCAGTCTCGAGGTCTTTTGCGAGTATGCCGGCATTACCGAAGACCAGTTTCACGAGATCGTTCTGCAGCATGTGATCGCCCCTCACAAGCCTATCGATCCCGATATCCTTCCCTATGGCGAGAAGCTCTGGGATCAGGATTATTGGTATCGCGAATACGGCCGAGAAAAGGCCGGGCAGGCAAGCAAGCTCGAGACTGTATAAATGGAGGGCCCCGGAATGAAGAAAATCGGCATAGTCAATTACAGTCTCGGCAATGTGGGCTCGGTGGCCAGCGCGCTTTCCTTTTACGGTCAGGATATCAGGCTGATCGACAGCGCTTCGGGTCTGGCCGATGTCGACGCAATAGTGCTTGCCGGGGTCGGCAATTTCAAGACGGCGGTGGACAAAATCAATGCTCTCAAGCTCCGGGAAGCTATTCACGAGCAGGTGATCGAGAAGAAGAAGCCGGTTCTCGGTGTTTGTCTGGGTATGCAGCTCTTCGCCGATTCCAGTACCGAGGGCGGGGATATACCCGGCTTCGGCTGGATAGAAGGAAAAGTCGAGCAGATCGAAGGGGAGGACCTGAGGCTTCCTCATATCGGCTGGAACGATATAGTTCCAGTAGGCTCCGAGCTTTTCGACGGGATGCGGGGACGGACTTTTTATTTCATGCACAGCTATCACTTCCGCCCGGTAGATCCGAGCGTGGTCATAGCCACCACCCGTTACCATGATGCAGAGCTGGTATCAGCCGTCAAGAAAGACAACATCGTGGGGGTGCAGTTTCACCCCGAAAAGAGCCAGGGGGATGGCTTGCGATTCTTGCGAAACTTTCTGGAGAGTATCAATCGAGCATGAGCACCAATACCTTGAAAGCGCCGGCTACGAAAACCCGGGGGCTGCCAACCAAGCGGATTATTCCACTCTTTCTCCTGAAAGGCGAGCGTCTCGCTAAAGGCACCAATTTCTGCGACTTCACCGATGTCGGCGATCCGGTGTCCCAGGGCATGGTCTTCGACGCCCAGGGCGCCGAGGAGATAGCTATAGTCGACATAACCGCTTCGAGCGAGAATCGCTTGATTCCATCGGCGGTGATCAATTCGATGATCACCAAATGCAAGCTTCCTATCGCCGCCGGTGGTGGCATCAAGACCGTGGACGACGCCCGGGAGTGCTTCCATGCCGGTGCCGATAAGATCATCATCAATACCTTCGCGGTTCTCACTCCGCAGCTCGTCTCGGACATGGCCGCCGAGTTCGGCTCCCAGTCCGTCCTGGTATCTCTCGACGTGAAGCGCAATGAGAAGGGCGACTATCGGGCTTATGTCTGTTCCGGGACCAGAGAGGTCGAGACGCCTCTTCTCGAGCTGATTGAGATGCTTGTGGACAGAGGCGCAGGCGAGCTCATGGTCACCTCCATCGACCGGGAGGGAACCCTTTCGGGTCTCGATCTCGAGCTTTACGAGCTGCTTCGCGATCGGGTCAGCGTGCCTCTTATCGCATCCGGCGGCGCCGGTAGTTATGACCATCTGGTCAATCTCTTCAAGACCACCGACTGCGACGCTGTGGCCCTGGGTAAGATGCTTTTCCTGCGAGACTACGACATAGTCAGGATCAAGTCTTACCTGCTCGGCAGGCATGTAACGGTCAGGGAGGCCTGAGGGCATGAGCGCTGTCGCGGTGATCACCGCCCGTGGCGGCAGCACGCGGGTTCCTCGCAAGAATATCCGTCCGTTCCACGGCAGGCCCATAATAGAATACACCATCAAAGCCGCTCTCGAAGCAGGCTGTTTCGACCTGATCATGGTTTCCACCGAAGACCGGGAAATCGCCGAGATTGCAAGGCAAGCCGGAGCGGCGGTGCCTTTCATGCGCTCGGATGCCACCGCTTCCGGTGATGTGGATCTGGTTCATGTCCTGCGCGAAGTGGTAGGAGAGCTCGAGAAACGCGGGCAGACTTTCGACTATCTCGCTCTGCTCATGCCCTGCGCGCCTTTTCTGAAGGGCGATCGTCTCAGGGAAGCTCTGCGAACCATCGAGGAGAAGGGAGCGGACACGGTGGTATCGGTGGTGGAGTTTCCGTCCCCGGTGGAGCATGCCATGCAGATCGAGGACGACTTCTTGAAGGCTGTATTTCCGGACAAGCTGTCGGCTCATACCCAGGACCTCAAGACCAGCTATGCGGATGCCGCTCAGTTCTATGTTCTGAGAGTGACAAGATTTCTCGAGACCGGCGAGATTTTCATGCCGCGGTGCGCGGCGGTCGTCTTGCCCGAGCTCGAGGCACAGGATATCGACACCGAAGCCGACTGGTCTCTGGCCGAGCTGAAATACAAGATCCTCAAGTGAGTGTGATGACCGCATTGAAAGTCCTGGTTATCGGTGCCGGAAATATGGGGGCTTTTTACAGTCAGCCCGGAGCTCAATACAGGCTTTCCCACGGTCATGCCATTGCTGATAGCCCGGATCTCGAGCTTCTCGGATTTGTCGATACGCGACCCGGCCAGGCCGAGAAGGCCTCCGAAGTATGGGGCGGGAGCCCTTTTGCCGATCTGGAGAGTGCCCTTTCTTCTCTGTCTGTCGATTTAGCAGTGGTTTGCGTGCCCGATGCCGAGCACGCGCCCGTTCTCAACCGTCTGCTATCCGAAAAGAGTCTGCGCCTGGTCTTTACCGAGAAGCCCCTGGCCGATAATCTTGCTGACGCCGAAGCGGTGGTGAGTGCTTATGCCGAGCAATCGATGCCGCTGTCGGTCAACTATTCACGCCGCTTCATAAGAGATTTCCAGGATTGCGCTCAGGCGGTTCGCAACGGCTCATACGGTGCGTTCCACGGCGGTTGCGGCTACTACGGAAAAGGACTTTTCCATAACGGCTCTCATCTTCTCGATCAGCTTCTCTTTATTACCGGCGAGAGTTTCAGTGTCGACCATGTGTCCGGAAAGCTCGTCGATTTCGACGACTCTGATCCCAGCCTGAGCGCTGTTTTGAAGACGGGCGGCGGCGCCACTTTCAATCTTCAGGCGATTGACTGCCGGAATTTCTCGATTTACGAGCTCGATCTGATTTTCGCCGGAGGGCGTATTCGTATAAGCGATGCGGGCAAGCGGATGGAGCTCTACAGGGTCGCTGCCGACGAGGAGTTCGCCGATTATAGAAGTCTTGCCGGCGAGACTGTGGCGGTGCCTCTTTTTAGCTGTCTTCCGGCTGCCTATGCTAATTTGACCGGATATCTGGAAGAGGATGAGGACCTAGTGTCCCCCGCCAGTGACGCGCTCGAGGTTCTATCGCTTTGCCAGCGTATCAGGAGCTCTCTGTGAGCGTCCCAGGCAGGAAAGTTCTACTTCTGGCCCGGGACCCCGGGGCGGCCAATACTCTTTTCCCTCTGGTAGAACCCCTCCGGAGCCGGGGCTATGAGGTGCTCCTCTACGGGGAAGGCCGGGCTCTGGAGAAATACAGGCAGTTTGGTTTCTCCGGGATCGATCTGGCTGATCTGATCCCGAATTGCACCGTTAATGATACCGAAACTTTTATAGCCGGTCTGGCTCCGGATGTACTGATCACAGGCACGGGCTCCGAGACCAATCTCGAGAAGTACGCCTGGGAGTCTGCATCCAGGCTTGGCATTGCCAGCCTGGCCATTCTCGATCAGTGGGTCAACTATGGTGTCCGCTTCTCCGAATTCAACCTCTATCAGCTCGATGAATACAGGGCGAATCCGCGCCACCCGTATATGCCGGACCGTATTCTGGTCATGGACGAGACTGCCAGGCAGGGTTTGATTGCCGACGGAATCCCGGCAGAGCGTATTGCGATAACCGGGCAGCCATATTTCGAGTTCGTTTCAGAAAGGGGCCGGCATTTCAGGGAAGCCACCCGCAGGGACGATATCTATCGAGTCCTTTTCGTCTCCGAGCCGATAAGCAAATTCTCAGCCAGCACCGCGGAGTTGCCCCATGGTTATTCGGAGGGCTCGATCCGCCAGGCGGTCCGCGATGTGTTAACCGAGATTCATGCCGAGACAGGCAAGCGTTTCGAGCTCGCTGTGCGATTGCATCCCCTCGAGGAGGATCCGGACCATCTCACGGCGGCAAGCGAGGACGGGGTGGTGGTGGTGATCGATACCATCGAGCATCCCTGGCGCTCGATTCATGCCTGCGACCTGGTCACCGGCATGGCATCCATGCTTCTGTTTGAAGCCTATCTCATGGACAAGCCCGTGCTGAGCGTTCAGATCGGGCTCACCGGTGAGGATCCGTTCATACTGTCCCGGATTGGATGTTTGCCCACGGTTACCGACAGGCAGAGGCTTCATGACGAGTTCTCCCGGGCGATTGTTAGTGGTAGGATTTTGAGCGAGCAGACCCAACAGATAAATCAGTTCGATCAGTTCGAATGGATCAGGAACCCGGTACATCGGGTCATCGAAGAAATGGAGAATCTCCTGTGCAAAGGCTTGTCAAGCAAACTCTAGCGATCAAGGGCGGTAGCCCTGTGCGCACGAAGCCCTTCCCGGGCTACAGAACCATCGGGGAGGAAGAGCGGCAGGCAGTCAATAGAGTCATCGACTCCGGGGTGCTCTCGAAGTTTCTCGGTTGCCATCATCCCGATTTTCACGGGGGCTCCGAGGTCCAGGCGCTGGAGAAAGAGTGGGCCGGCTATTTCGGCGTCAAGCACGCCGTTGCCGTAAACTCAGCCACCTCGGGACTTTTCGCCGCTGTTGGGGCGTCCGGTATCGAGCCCGGTGACGAGGTGATCGTCTCACCATACACCATGTCCGCTTCGGCGGTCGCGCCTCTGGTCTATAACGCCATACCCGTATTCGCCGATATCGAGCCCGATTATTACTGTCTATCGCCGGCCTCGGTGGAAGAGCGGATTACGGAGCGCACCAGAGCGATCATCGTGGTGGACATCTTCGGCCAGCCATATGATGCCGAGGCCATCAATGCCATCGCCAGAAAACACAATCTCATCGTCATCGAAGACTGCGCCCAGGCCCCCGGGGCCAGGCTGCAGGACAGGTTCGCCGGGGCTCTCGGTCATATGGGCATTTTCTCCCTCAATTATCACAAGCATATCCACACCGGAGAAGGCGGCCTCATCGTCACCGACGATCCGGTGCTCGCCGACAAGCTTCGTCTCATCCGCAACCATGCCGAGGCTGTCACCGGCGACTGGTCGCAAGAGCGGCCTGAGATTGCGGGATTCACCAATATGCTCGGCTTCAATTATCGAATGACCGAGCTCGAAGCCGCCATCGCTAGAGAGCAGCTCAAAAAGCTCGATGGTCTTCTGGAGGAGAGGATCGACAATGTCGAGTATCTCAACCGGGAGCTGTCAAAGATTCCCTGTATCGAGGCTACTCCGGTGCGTCCGGATGCGAAGCATGCTTTTTATGTGCAGGCTCTGCAGTTCGATTCCGAGGCTGCCGGTGTGCACCGCGATGTGTTTATCGAGGCGGTGAAAGCGGAGCTTTCGCCGATTGAGAAGCGAGAGTCGGAGGGGATCGGACTTTCGGTGGGTTATGTCCGCCCGCTCTATCTGCAGCCGCTTTACCAGAAGCGCAGGGCTTACGGCTCTGACGGCTTTCCCTGGACAGCCGATTTCTACAAAGGACAGGTGGATTACAGCAGGGGCATCTGTCCGGTCACCGAGAGAATGCATTTCGAGCGGCTCTTCTATCACGAGATGATCAGACCGCCCATGACCAGGGCCGATCTGGATGATGTGGTCATGGCTTTCGCCAAGGTCTGGGAAAGAAGGGAAGAGCTATCGTGAAACACCAGCCTTTTCTTCTCGGCAAAGCGGTTTATCTCAAGGCCCTGACGAGTGATGAGATATCGGATCGCTACCTGGCCTGGCTCAATGACGAAAATGTCTGCCGGTTCAATTTCCACCATGTCCAGCCTTTCACGCGCTCGAAAGCCGAGGCTTATGTAGGTGCTCTGAGCGACGCCACGGACTGTCTCGTCCTGGCCGTCTATGCTCGCCAGGACGACAGGCATATCGGCAATATCTCGCTGGGCTCCATAGACTATGTGCACCGTAATGCCGAGTTCGCGATTCTGATGGGCGAGGCCGACTACTGGGGCAAAGGACTGGCCAAGGAAGCAGCCCTGCTCATCGTCCGTCACGGATTCGAGACCCTCAATCTGCATCGAATTCATTGCGGCACTCATGCAGAGAATGTCGCCATGCAGAAGCTCGCCCTCTATCTGGGCATGCAGGAGGAAGGGCGCCGCCGCCACGCCATGTTCAAGAACGGCTCATATGCCGATGTAATCGAGTACGGAGTCCTGCGCGACGAGTTCTTGAAATGCCATCCGGCAAAATAAGTCTTGTTTCATGTAAACTGCTAATTTTGCCAGGTTTTGACTGATTCCACAGGCAAACGTATACTGTCCCGGTACAAAGCTACGCGAAGCCCAGTCGAGGCAGGAAATCTTTTGTTCAATAACAAGACCATTCTGGTGACCGGTGGAACAGGCTCTTTCGGGCAGCAGGCGATTCGCACTATTTTGAGCCGCTATTGCCCCCGCAAGCTAATTGTTTTCTCTCGCGACGAATACAAGCAATTCGAGATGCAGCAGAAGCCCGAGTTCCAGGTGGAGCCCATGCGCTTCTTCCTGGGCGATGTCCGGGACGCCGAGCGTCTGCGCCGGGGATTCGACGGAGTGGATTTCGTCATACATGCTGCTGCCATCAAGCAGGTGCCCGCCGCCGAGTACAATCCCATCGAATGTGTCAAGACCAATGTACACGGCGCCGAGAATATCATAAATGCTGCCATCGATTGCGGTGTCGAGAAAGTGATCGCTCTTTCCACGGATAAAGCCGCCAATCCGGTCAATCTCTACGGCGCCACCAAGCTCGTCTCGGACAAGCTCTTCACAGCCGGAAATACCCTGGTGGGCAATCGCAAGACTCGCTTCTCCGTTGTTCGTTATGGCAATGTCGTGGGCTCCCGGGGCTCGGTTATTCCGTTTTTCAAGAAGCTCGTGGAGCAGGGCGCAACTGAGCTGCCCATTACCGACCCGCGTATGACTCGCTTCTGGATCACGCTTCCCCAGGGTGTCGATGTGGTGCTCAATAGCTTCCAGCGCATGCAGGGTGGCGAGATTTTCGTTCCGAAAATCCCCAGCATGCGGATCACCGAGCTTGCCGAGGCGCTTTTCCCGGGCTTGCCCCATACAGTCGTCGGTATCAGACCCGGCGAGAAACTGCATGAGGTCATGTGTCCTGCCGACGATTCGCATTTGACCCTCGAGTTCGGCGATCACTTCGTGATCAGACCGACAATCCAGGCGAGCCAGCTCGCCGACTACACCAAGAACAGTCTTGGCGAGACCGGCACTCCGGTGGAGCAGGATTTCGAATACAGCTCGGCGACCAACAGCCACTTTCTGACCCCGGACGAGCTGCGGGCGATGATTGAAGGAATACCGGCGAACCTTGCTGCAGCAAGAAGCTAAGTCAGTGATACCCTATGGGCGGCAGAACATCAGCGATGCTGATGTTCAAGCTGTAGTAGATGTCCTGCGCTCGGACTTTCTCACCCAGGGTCCCGCTATTCCCAGATTCGAGAAAGAACTGGCCGATTATTGTGGCGCCCGCTATGCCGTGGCGGTGAGCAACGCCACAGCCGGGCTTCATATCGCCTGTCTGGCTGCCGGGCTCGGCCCCGGAGACCGGCTCTGGACCTCTCCCAATACTTTCGTGGCTTCTTCCAATTGCGCGCTCTATTGCGGAGCGCAAGTGGACTTCGTGGATATCGACCCGGTCACCTATTTGATGAGTGTCGAGGCTCTTGCGCGCAAACTCGAGGACACTCCGGCCGATGAGCTTCCGAAGATCGTGGTGCCGGTGCATTTCGCCGGGCAGTCCTGCGATATGGTGGCGATCGCAGAGCTCTCCCGCGAGTATGGTTTCATGGTCATGGAAGACGCTGCCCACAGTGTCGGTGGCTCTTATAAGGGAAGCAAAATCGGCTCCTGCCAGTATTCGGATATGACGGTATTCAGCTTCCATCCGGTGAAAGTAATCACTACCGGTGAAGGCGGAATGGTGATGACTAATGACGAGGAGCTGTATCAAAAGCTCATTCGCCTGCGCTCTCACGGTATTACCCGTGATGCTGAGTTTCTCGCCGAGAAGGATGGCGGACCCTTCTATTACGAGCAACTCGAGCTCGGCTACAACTACCGGATGACTGATATCCAGGCAGCTCTGGGCAGCAGCCAGATGGGACGTCTCGATGAATTCGTCGCCCGCAGGCATGAGCTGGTCCGGCTTTATGACAATCTGCTGGCCGGCCTGCCAGTCAGTCTACCCTTTCAGCATCCGGACAGCTATTCAGCGCACCACTTGTATGTAATCAGGTTGCGGCCGGATGAGATCAAGAGAACCAGACGCCAGGTTTTCGATGCTATGAGAGCTGCCGGAATTCTCGTGAATGTGCACTATATCCCGGTTCACACCCAGCCCTATTACCGCAATCTGGGCTTCGACTGGGGGCAGTTCCCCGAAGCAGAGCAGTATTATCGGGAAGCGATTACTCTGCCTCTTTATTTCGATTTGCACGACTACGAGCAGGATCGGGTCGTGGATGCATTGAAGGCAGCTATTTCAGAGAACGCCTGATGAAGCTTGCTCTCGGCACCGCCCAGTTCGGTATGGATTATGGTGCCACCAACGAGACCGGTCAGGTGGGTCTCGAAGAGGTCCGCGCCATACTCGACCTGGCGCGGGAAAGAGGCGTCGAGGTTCTCGATACGGCTTTCCAGTACGGCGATAGCGAGGCTGTCCTCGGTCTGGCGCTGCCGCCGGAGCACAGCTTCAAGATCATCACCAAGACTCCGTCTTTCAAGACCGGTAGAATCGAGCCTGTTCATGCCGAAGAGCTGGAGCGCGTTTTCCGCGACTCCCTTGCCAGGTTGAGGCAGTCGAGCGTTTACGGACTGCTTGTGCATCATGCTCCGGACCTCACCGTGGAAGGCTCTCGTTGTCTGCTGGATCTTGTCGAGGGCTTCAAGAGCGAGGGTCTGGTGAAGAAGGCGGGGGTCTCGGTTTATAATTCCGCCGATCTCGATGCGGTGCTTGCCCGGTGGCGTCCCGATATCGTGCAGCTTCCCCTCAATGTTCTCGATCAGAGAATGATTGCAAGCGGACATCTCGAGCGTCTGAAAGGCCTGGGCATCGAGGTCCATGTTCGCTCGATATTTTTGCAGGGAATATTGCTCGAGGAGCCGGCAAGCCTGAAGCCATGGTTCGAGCCGGTTCGGGAGCATCTTTTGCGGTACAGGAGCTATCTGGCGGGACGTGGTCTCACTCCGCTTCAGGGAGCGCTTTCTTTGATCTCATCGATGGAGGCGGTAGACTATGTGCTGGTGGGCGTCCTTTCCACCAGCCAGATGAAAGAGATTATAGCCGCAATCGACCGGGAGCGAAGTCGGGCGCAGGCAGAGCCCCTCGACCTTTCGCCCTTCGCCTGCCAGAACGAGCTGATGATCAATCCCGCGACCTGGAAGCTGAATTGAAGATGAAAGCGAGCACCCTTCCGATCTTGAGAGCCGAGCGTCTCTATCTGCGCCCGGTGACCCTGGACGATGTCGGTGAGCGTTATTTGAGCTGGCTCAATGACCGCCAGGTCAATCAATTTCTCGAGACCCGATTCGCCGTCCAGACCATGGAGTCGATCAGTGATTTCGTAGCACGCAAGATCAATCGCGAGGAAGAGCCGTTTTTCGCGATTTGCTTGAATGAAGATGATCGCCATATCGGCAATATCAAGCTCGGCCCGATCAGTCCCTATCATCATCATGCCGATGTCAGCCTCTTCATCGGCGATCGTGATCAGTGGGGTAAAGGCTATGCCAGCGAAGCCATTGCCGCCATCAGCACCTATGCTTTCGACCAGCGCGGGCTCAATAAGCTCCGGGCCGGCTGCTATGGACGCAATGAAGGAAGCGCCAGAGCTTTCGAGAAGTGCGGCTATGTCAGGGAAGGACTTCTGAAAGGCTATCTTTTCGAGGAAGAAGGCGAGACCGATATGATCCTCCTCGGTTTACACAAATCAGACTATCGGAAGAACCGGGGGCAGGCGAAATGATCCCCGATATGATCTCACCGGTGACCCTGGCGGTGCTGCAAGCCCGGGTTACCTCGAGCAGGCTGCCGGGCAAGGCGCTCAAGCCGCTACTAGGCAAGCCGATGCTGCTCAGGCAGATCGAGAGGATTCGAAGATCATCCAGGATAGGAAAGCTCGTTGTAGCCACCAGCTGGGACGGCACCGACGATCCTATCGAGGCTCTCTGTCTCGAAGGTGGAATCGATTGCTACCGGGGCAGTCTGGAAGATGTGCTGGGTCGCTTTTACGAGGCCGCGAAATGCTACTCTCCCGATCATGTCGTCCGCCTGACCGGGGATTGCCCTCTTGCCGATCCACAGGTGATCGACTACGTGATCGCCAGGCATCTCGAAGGCGGATTCGACTATACCAGCAATTCTATCGAGCGGACCTATCCGGATGGTCTCGATGTGGAAGTGGTGAAGTTCTCGGTTCTCGAAGAGGCTTTCAGCGATGCTGCCCTGCCTTCCGAGCGGGAGCACGTGACGCCTTTCATCTACAAACATCCCGAGCGTTTCCGGATCGGGCAGGCGACCCAGAGCCGGGACTATTCAGCCATGCGATGGACCGTGGACGAGCCCGAGGACCTGGTTCTGATTGAGCGTATCTATGAGGCTCTCTATCCCCTGGACCCTGGCTTCGGGCAGGACCGCATTCTCTCCTTCCTCGAAGAGAACCCCGAGCTGGTTGACCTGAACAGCCGTTTCGAGCTCAACGAGGGCTATCGCAGGTCTCTGGAGTCGGATCCCGGTTAGCTGCTAGAATGTGCGCTCCAGTCTTTTGAGGAGGGCGGGCCATTTCTACTGATTGCAAGATTGCTCGTTACACTAATTCGGCTGCCTGGCTCGAGCGGGCTCTCAAGACCATACCGCTTGCATCGCAGACTTTCAGCAAGAGCAAGACCCAGTACCCCGGCGGAGTGTCGCCCTTCTTCATCGAGCGCGGCCGGGGCAGTCGGGTCTGGGACGTTGACGGCAACGAATATATCGACTTCGTCAATAGCCTGCTCTCGATTTCTCTGGGCTACCAGGATCCGGATGTACGCAAAGCCGTGGACGCCCAGCTGGATGAAGGCACAATCTTCTCGCTGCCTCATCCCATCGAGGTAAAGGTGGCGGAGAAACTTGTCGAAATGGTCCCCTGCGCCGAGATGGTGAGGTTCGGCAAGAATGGCTCCGATGCCACTGCCGGAGCGATCAGGCTGGCCCGGGCCTATACTGGCAGGGATCATGTGGCGGTTTGCGGTTATCACGGCTGGCAGGACTGGTATATCGGCTCCACAGCTCGTAATCTCGGGGTTCCCCAGGCGGTCCGCGATCTCACCCATACTTTCATGTATAACGACATCGGCTCTCTCGAGGCAATCTTCAAAGACTATCCGGACGGCCTTGCTGCGGTTATTCTCGAGCCTATGAATATCGCCGAGCCCAGACCGGGATTTCTGGAGGAGGTCAAAGACCTCTGTGCCAGGCACAAGGCTCTCCTGGTTTTCGATGAGACCATCACCGGCTTCCGCTTCGCCCGGGGGGGAGCCCAGGAGCTCTTCGGGGTGACGCCGGATCTAGCCACTTTCGGAAAGGGCATGGCCAATGGTTATCCCATTGCGGCGGTGGTAGGTAGAGCCGAGATCATGCGCCTGATGGAGGAGATTTTCTACTCATTCACTTTCGGCGGCGAGACCCTCTCTCTGGCGGCCAGTCTGGCGGTGCTCGAGAAAATCGACCGGGAGCCGGTGCTTGCCACAATCCACAGGCAGGGAGAGAAAGTCCGGGACGGGCTCAGGGAGCTCATTGCGAAACACGGTCTCGGGGACGTCTGCAGCGTCGCCGGACATCCCTCCTGGACCTTTTTCGTGATCAAGGACACCGAGGCATACGGGATGTGGCATCTCAAGACCCTCTATCTGCAGGAGATGTTCGCTCGCGGGATTCTGACCGTGGGCACCCACAATATCAGCTATGCTCACAGCGATGCTGACGTTGCGCGGCTTCTGGACTGTTATGATGAGATCCTTATCATGCTCAAGACCGTGGTGGACAACCGGAACATCGAGGAATTCTTGAGGGCGAAGCCCCTGGAGCCTCTTTTCAAGGTCCGCTGAAAGGCTGAGGCAGCCAAGTCGCTTTTACAAAGGGGCAAAGCTTAGCGGTTTTCAATATAAACCGTAAATCGGATCCGTAAACTATTGCCTATGCCGAAGCGGATAGCCTCATTCATACCCAATTTCTGGACTCCTCACCTGGAGACGGATGCCGATATCATCAAGAGCCATGTCTACAGGGGAGACATGGTCAGGGTCTATATCTGCAGCGGCGAGCTGCCGAGCTGTTACGGCAATCTCCTGGGCGATCCGGAGACCTGCAAGATGTGTGTCGGTCGAAGACGCAATGTTTTCGATATGCTCGATCTCGAAGGCAGGGTGGAAATCCAGAATTTCGTCAATCTAAGCGACGAGGATGAGGCTGTCCTGAAGAGTTACCGTGGACTGAAACCGGAGAGTCTCGAGGCGCTGCAGGAGATCAGCCTGGGCTCTTGCCAGATGGGCAAAGCGGCTTTCAACGAGATAGTCAGCCATTTACGGGAGACCGAGCCGAAGATCGAGGACCACCGGGAGTATCTGGAAAGGGTCCTGGAAAGCGCCGCTCTCGTCTATCTCTCCTTCAAGAACAATCTCAGGGAGTTCCAGCCCGACTGTCTCTATACTTTCAACGGGCGATTCGTGGTCTCCCACGGAGCCATCGCCGCCGCCACCGAGCTGGGTGTGCCCTTCGCGGTGCACGACCGCGGCTGGTTGCGCAATCATTATCAGGTCGTCCAGAACGAGTCCATGCACTCTCTCGAGGTCTGGAGCCGGAAAATCTGCCGGCACTGGGACGAGAGCGAGCTTCCTGTCGAGGAGCGCATCGCCCTGGGATCTTCCTGGTTCGAGCAGCGAATAGCCGGCACCAATGATGCCCTGGTCAATTTCACTTCTTCTCAGAGCGAGGATCTTCCGGCATCTTTCGACTCCTCGAAATTCAACGTCGCTATTTTCAACACCTCCGAATTCGAGAATGTCGGGATGGATGATTACGAGCTGGAGCTCTATGAGAGCCAGGATCTGGCTATCGAAAAAATCGGCGCCGATCTTGCCGGCGTGCCGGATGTGCAGATCTACCTTCGTGTCCATCCTCATCTGAAGACCATGGACAATACCCAGACCCGTTTTATCAAAGAGCGCCTTACCGACCGCTTTCCCAACCTGGAAGTGATAGCTGCCGATTCGCCGGTGAAAACATACGGTCTCATGAAGGCCGCCGATGCGGTGATTACTTTCGGCTCTACGACGGGTGTCGAGGCAGCTTATCTGAATAGACCGAGCGTGCTCCTGGCGCCGGCCTTCTATCAGGATCTCGATTTCTGCTTCGTTCCCGGCAGCCACCGGGAGCTGATGGATGCCATAGCCGGTCGGGCTTTCTCGTCCATCTCCGAGGAAGAGCTCGAGGAGCGCAAGCTGCGTGCCATCAAATATGGTTATTACATGCTGAGCGGCGGCACCCGATTCACCTATTTCGAGGAGAACGAGAAATACGAGATCATCGAGAGGGCAAGCGGCGAGAAAGTGCCTTTCGATCCGCCCGGCCTGGCGGCCCTGAAAATGGAAATCCGCTCGAGGCGCGAGCTCCAGGATAGCGCCAAGCCCGGCCCGCTTCGTGGAATCGTCAAAGAGATGGCTGGCGCCATCGAGTCTCTGGAGTCCGAGAATCAAGAGTTGAAAGCCCGGATCGCCAGTCTCGCCGAGGAGGCGAGGCTGCGCTCGAATCCCGCTATCGCGCACCGGATTTCGTCCATGGGGCGCTCGTTCAAGAACCGCATAGGTAAGTTTCTATGAGTGAATCGAAGAGAAAGCCGAAAGTATCGGTTTGCATGCCCGTCTACAACGGCGAGAAATATCTTAGGCAAGCCATCGAGAGCATTCTGGCTCAGAGCTTCGATGATTTCGAGCTGGTTATCGCCGACGACTGCTCCACCGACTCGTCTTACGAGATAATCGAGGAATATGCAGCTAAGGACAAACGCGTTCGTGCCTGGCGCAACGAGAATAATCTCGGTCTTTTCGGCAACTGGAACCTGACCATGCAGAAAGGCGAGGGCGATTACATCAAGCCTTTCGCCCAGGACGACTTTTGCAAGCCGGCGCTGCTCGAGCGCCTGGCAGCCGCTCTCGATGAGAATCCAGGCGTCAGTCTTTCCGGGTGTGCCCGGGAGCAGCTCAACTGTGACGAGCACGGCGAGAGGCGGGTAGCGGTCATGCCCGACGCCCGCAAGTATTACCGGGACAGGATCTTTCCCGGGCGCGATGTGAGCTTGATGTTCCTGCTTCACGGGGACAACCTGGTCGGTTTTCCTCCGGCAGTGATGTTCCGCCGGGAGCACCTGGACCGGGGCGGATTCGACAGCCGCTATTATCATTGCGGCGATGTGGAGTTTTTCATCAGGTTGTTGAAGAAAGGCGACTATTATTTCGTCTATAAGCCCCTGGTCACTTATCGGTATCATGGGCAGAACCAGACCCATAAGAATTTCGCCGAGCTCAAATATATGTCTGACATCCTGCTTCTTCAGGAAGACTACGGCAACTTCGTCCGCGAATCCGGCATCGAGAATTATGACGAGATCGTGGCGGATCTTCTCACCAGCGTCATCACCATAGGGCGCGATACTCTAGGCATCGATTACAGCCAGGTGAAAAGCGCCGAGGTGCTCTCCGACACTAATAAAGCCGTCCGGATAATCGTCGCCCTGGCCAATCGTGTGGAGCAACTCAAAGGGACTCTGGACTCGTCGCTGACCGAAGCCGGTAGAGACGATCTCGAGCGGGTCAGCGCCGAGAGGGAGGAGTTGAGGCAGGCCAACCAGGCTCTCAATATTCAAATCAACAGTATCGTAAACAGTACCAGCTGGAAAATCACAAAACCCATTAGAGCCGTGAAAAGGCTCGTTGCTAAAAGCTAGAAAATAGATTGGAGATAGCCATGAAGATTCTGGATTTGTTCTCGGACAGGAAGCAGAGCGCCCCCAGGCAGGAAGAGCCGGCCGCTCCCAAGATATCGCCGCCGATCTCGCCTGAGAGACCGGCAGGAGAGATCGAGGCCCGCCAGGTGCTGCCTCCTCCTTTCGAGTCGAGCAATCCGCATTATTCTCTCGTCTATCCGGCTCTTGATGATCCGGCAAGACCGAGCAAGCGTCTCATCGAGCTGAGCCTGGCGGCAGCCGGTCACGCAGGCAGCGTGGATCTGTCCTCGATTCTCTCCAGGATGCCGTCCCCACCGTACTGGCCGGATGTCTGGCCCGGCGAGCACTACAAGCTCCTTGCCGGTCTTATCAAAGAGCTCGCGCCCAGGCAGGTGATCGAGATCGGCACCTCCACCGGACTTTCGGCTCTGACCATCAAGCAATTCCTGTCCGAGGACGCTAATGTCACCACATACGATATCCTGCCCTGGCAGGAGTTCGATGCCACGGTTCTCAAGGCGGAAGATTTTGATTCTCGCCTGACCCAGCTCATCTGCGATCTCAGCGATCCCTCGGTATTCGACCAGCACCGCGATCTACTGAAGAAAGCCGATTTCGTTTTCATAGATGCTGCCAAGGATTCCACCCAGGAAGATCTTTTCCTGGCCAACTTCGACACTCTCGAGTTCGATAACGATCCGATTTTCATGTTCGACGACGTCAGGCTCTGGAATATGCTCCGCACCTGGCGCGAGATCAAGCGTCCCAAGCTCGATGTCACATCTTTTGGTCACTGGTCCGGTACCGGCCTGGTGGACTGGAAAGGACAGGTGAATCAGTGATGAGAACAGCAGGAATCTCGCTTCTTGCTTACGATATCGCTTATTTCGAGGAGAGCGTCCGCTCTTATGTGGATATCGTGGACGAGGTGGTAATCGGTCTGGATGAGAACCGCGAGACCTGGTCCGGTGGAACTTTTGAGCTCGACTCCGAGATTACCGGCAAGCTTCTTGGGGTGTCCGACAAGGTGCGAATCATCCAGGATCAGTTCTATATGCCGGGGCTGAGCCCCATGGAAAATGACACCAGGGAAAGGAATTTTCTCTCCTCTCATATCGAAGGAGCGGACTGGCTGCTCTCGGTGGATTCGGACGAGCTGCTCATGAACGCCCGGGATCTCAATGATTTTCTCCATGCCCAGAAGGACAACAGCTCCTGTGTCCTGGGAAACTGGGTAAGCGTGTACAAAGAGCTGGATGACAGCTATCTGGTGGTGGGCAAAGACGGCGAGATCTTCCTCCACCCCACCCCCATCGTCACAGCGGTTCCGGAGATCTTCATAAATGCTCGCTGGACGACCCAGAGCAATATCATGAGCCCGGCCATCCTGCTTCATTTCACCTGGGCGCGCTCCGAGGCGGAGCTGCGCCGCAAGCTGGCAAACTGGTCTCACAGCAGCGACTTCTCCATCGAGCATCATTTCGATCTCTGGGTCAATGCCGATGGCAACAATTACAAGACCTATAAAGATTTCCATCCCCTGACGGCGGATGCCTGGCCGGGGCTCGTAAAGATTGCCAAAGACGAGCTGCGATCAGTCTCCAGAAAGCTGGCGGGTGGTTGACTTTAGCTGGTCAATGATCGACAGGCTGGTGGGAACCACCGATCGCTGCTTAAGGAGCGCTCCCGGGTTCTGCCAGGATAGCTGCGTGTACTCGTCAGTGGGTGATGAGATCGGTTGTCTGGAGAAGCCAGCGGGAAGCATTATGGTGCAACAAATATCGTAGGTGGACTCTTTCTGGTCGAAACAGATTCCGATAGTGTCAATCCGGAGGATGCTTTCCTTCTTAATAGTGGTTTCTTCTTCGAGCTCCTCGATGAGTCTGCTTTTGTAGTCGAGGGTCTCGCCCAAGTTCTCCAGCCCACCTGAGGGCACGAGTTCCAGAAAGCCAGGGTACTGGGTGACTGTGTTCGCTCGTTTGCCCACCAGGACAAATCCCTCGGACAGACAGGCTCCACATACAGCAATCGGTTTCAGGTCGATTGCCTGTTTGAGCTCTGTGCTTTGGCTCTGGGCGTAGAGGAAACGGTAGGGAAACGAAAACAGATCTATCCGGTTCTCTTCAATAGATGCGACGAAGAGAGCCTTCCCGTCGAAGAGTCTGGCACCTTCGGCAGAAATAGCCATTTCCCAGATTCTGTCCACTTCCAAGGTTACCCAATCCGGAAGGACAGGCGGCAATCCCTCCAGGGTAATAGTTGGACTGATACTTGAGAGAGCCAGGAAGCGGGCGCTCATCGATTCAGATCTCCCAGGCGCGTTTCAGTGCCGAAGCGAGGGCTTCAAGGTCTTCGAAGCAATATGTTGCTCCTGCTTTGATGAGTGTGTTTCGGTCGCTTTCCCGGCAGAGCCCGATGGTCTCGATACCTGCTGCACAAGCAGACCGAATCCCATTTTCCGAATCTTCAATCACCAGGCAATTGTCGGCTGAGGCGCCGAGAGCCGCCATTGCCCTCTGGTAAGGCTCGGGGTCCGGTTTATGATCACGGCATAGGTCCCCTGTAATCACCACGTTGAAAAAGCCGCGCCAGTCCAATCGACTGAAAAGATTCCCAGTGGTTTCGCTGTGCGCACCGGTCACCAGAGCGAGCTGCTTGCCGGCATTCCCTGCAGTCTCCAGCAGCTCTCGTGCGCCAGCCAGAGGCAGGCAGAGCTCGTAGTTTCTTTCCATGATCTCGCCATAAATCCTGGAGAGCTCATTAACGTCCTGCTCGAGACCATGGTTGTGTTTGAGCGCAATCACAACAGCTTTTAGAGGGGGACCGATTAGCGAACTGAATTCAGCCAGGCTTCCGGTCTTTTCAAATCTGCTCAGGAATGCGAAATAAGTCGACCGGAGACAGTCCATGCTGTCGACCAGTGTGCCATCAAGATCGATCAAGAGATTGTCTGTGTTTCTGAGAAGAGTCGTTTTGCCACCCGGGCTCTCAGTAAGAGACATCGTCTTCTCCGATCCCGTCGCCTACCGGGATGAGACGCTGGGCCCTGGCGCCTTGCAAACGCTCGATATTTTTCGGGTGCATGCCTCGTCTTTGTTTGCCCGGGCGCAGGATGGCGAAGTTCTCGCCTTCCACCAGGGGGGAGCCGGCTTCGATGCTGCGGATGGCTTGCACGCCGCGACGGGCATACTGATAGAGCTCTTCTTCTTCTTCGTGGACTCGTTTGACGCCGTCTCCGATGGCTTGCTCGGTGCGTCTGATCGCCGCCACCATCTCTTTCAGTTCACCGGCGGTAACGGCGAATTTGTGGTCCGGTCCGGGCAGATCGTTGTGCAGCGTGTAGTGCTTCTCGATCAGGTTGGCGCCCAGGGCAACGGCTGCAAGAGGACCGGTGATGGGATCGCGGCTGTGATCCGAGAGACCTGCCGGTACCGACCAGCGTGCCTTCATCCATGGTATCACCGCAAGATTCAGGGCAGAGAGCGGCGCCGGATATCTGGCTGTGCACTGCATGAGGGAAAGCGGAGCCTGGCTCATGCTCCGGAATTTGGTAACAGCCCAGTCTATGTCCTCGGGGCTGGATGCGCCGGTGCTCAGAATCGCCGGCTTGCCGGTGGCAGCCATGGCTTCTATCAACCGAAGGTGGGAGATCTCGTAGGATGCCAGTTTGTGAATTGGCGTGAAAGGGTCCACCGCTTCGAGATCATCCACTGAAAAGACCGAAGACATGAAGGTTATGCCCAGGGCTTCGCAGTAAGTGGCCAGACCTTCCACCATCTCGTATGGCATGGCCAGGTCCGAAAAAATGTCCCTGATCGACTCTTTGATGCCGGACTGGGAGAGATAGTCGCTTTCGCCGGCATTCTCGACATATGTCGTCTCCGGTCGATAAGTCTGGAATTTGACGGCGTTGCAGCCCGCTTCCACAGCCACGTCTATGAGGGTGCGTGCCATCTTCTCGTCCCGGCGGGTAGAGCCCATACGCCAGTTGGAGCCTGCTTCGGCGATCACATAGCAGGGATTGCCGTCTCCTATCGCCGTTCCGTCCGGGAGCCTGGTCCCTCCGGTGAGATCCGCCACCAGGCGATGGATTTCTGCTCTTTCGCCCGTATCGGGAACTGTTTTAAGCTTTGTATCCTGAAAAACAAAGCCGGCTTTCTCGAAGGCTTTCTTAGATCCGGGGTTTTCTGTTTTGACTTCGGCAATGATCCGGTGATAACCCAGGGATCGCGCCACTCCCCTGGAGAGCTCCAGAGCTATTGGACCGATGCCCATGCCCCGGAATTGCGGTGCTATCCCGATGGAGATATCGGTGTCCTGGAGACCGCCGGCGCTTTCATTCTCCAGGCGGCGAAAGCGTATATAGCCTGCCCTTTCACCGTTTTTCAGAATAAAGAAGACCGGTGCCCGGCAGTCAGCGGCGTAGGAGGCGGCAAACTCGGGCCAGAACGTGTCCCAGGTTTTTTCCTGGCGGTGGAAAGAGCTTTCCCTGATGACCGGATCGTTGCGCCATTCCATGAGCAGACGGGCGGCGCCCTCGTCCAGTCCGACAAGCTCCAGGGAAATATCAGTGCTTACAGCGCTCATGGCTGGAAGTATGACAGTTCGTGCTTCGGCAAGTCTTTAGCTCGTCTTAATTAGATCTGCTGGTAAAATGCCAGTTTGCTTGAGAGTACGGACATGAAGATAGCTCTTGTCTCATCATCGTTTCCAAAGAGCCTGGAGGAGGATCCCGGATTCCCCGCCAGTTTCGAGCTGGCAAAGGGGCTTGCCGAAGCCGGTCACGATCTCCTCGTTCTTACTTTTGCAAACCCCAGGGACGAGTCCGATACCGAAAGGGTGGTGGATCTGGGGCGTCTTCCAGGGCGTATGAGAGTCTTCCGCCGGCGGGTCGATTTCAATCAATACGCTACTTTTCAGGGTCTCTCCCGGATGCCGACTTTTGCCTGGCAGCTCGCCCGGGCCCGGGATCTTTTCGTCGCCACCAGGGAGCTTCTCGATGAGTTCGAGCCGGATATCATCGAGGTCCAGGATTTCGACGGGCTCGGCTTCTTTTTTGCTGCCCAGCGGAAATACCCGGTGCTGGTGAAAGCATACGGCCCGATGTCTCTGATCACAGAGCGCGGGCTGGTCGGCGATGTGCCGGTGGCTGATCGGGAGCTCATCGCTGCCATGGAAGCGGCTCCCCTGGCGCAGGCCGACGGGGTTGCCGCCATCTGTCACGATATCGCAGCCTGGTGGAGCGGACGAACCGGCCGCAATCTCGATGAGATAGATATAATCCGCACTCCGATGACCATGCCAGGCGCTCTCCCCGAAAAGACAGGTGTGTTCAAAGGGCGTTTCCCCACCATTTTTTTCTGGGGTCGTGTAGAGCGGCTCAAGGGCGCCGACCTGATGGTGGAGTGCCTACCGGAGATAGTGGCGAAATATCCTCGGGCCAGAGTGCTCATCGGCGGTCAGGAGACGACGGAGTATGGCGGGGAGAGACCGTATGCCGAGACCATGAGGGAGCGCCTGGCAGAACTCGGCTTGAGCGAGCATGTGGAGTTCCTCGGATTCATGAGCCGGGAGAAGATCATCGAGACCGTGGTCAACGCCGATATCTGTGTTTTCCCGTCTCGCTACGAGACTGCCTGCTATTCGTGTATCGAAGCCATGGCTTACGGGGCCTTTTGCGTGGGCACTAAAGTCGGCGGTTTGCAGGAATATTGCACGCACGGAGAGAGCGGCTGGCTCGTCGAGCCGGATGATCCGTCAGCGCTGGCCGCGGGCATTCTTCATGTCCTGGGCGATGACCAGTTGAGAATCCGGATCGCCGGTCAGGCACCGGATCATGTACGCCGGTTCTGCGACAAGAAAGAGAGTGCCGAAAGGTCTGCTGCTGCTTATTCCCGGGCCATCGACCGCTTTGCGGCGGCAGAGAAGACCGGGGCTTTTCCGGTATTCGCCGAGTTCTTCGGAAACGCGCTCTGTGACGAGCCTTCCAGGCAGAGTCAGGACCGCTCTTACGAAACCGGTTATGAAGAGGGCTACCAGGCGGCCACC
>Ga0226835_1000888_pt1 | contig 21991 bp, 17 predicted proteins | sample LAC_MetaG_1_FD_163627 | JGI IMG/M metagenome (GOLD analysis project Ga0226835, IMG submission 163627) | Anaerobic ammonium oxidizing microbial communities from anammox membrane bioreactor (MBR) in UC Berkley, California, United States -... | ecosystem: Engineered > Bioreactor > Anaerobic >...
AGGTCGACACCGTGCGTGGCAAACAGGCAGGTATAGATCCGCCCTTCCGGCGACAGGCGCAGTCGGGTACAAGCCCCGCAGAATGGCCGCGTCACCGAGGCGATCACGCCCACTTCGCCGCCGCCGTCGCGGTAGCGGTAACGCCGCGCCACCTCGCCAAAGTAGTTGGGCGGCACGGGTTCGAGCGGCAGCTCAGCGTCGATCAGCGCCACGATCTCATCCGCCGAGACGACATCATCCATCCGCCAGCCGTTGACGTTGCCCACGTCCATATACTCGATGAAGCGCGCGATATAGCCGCGCTCGCGGCAGAACCGCGCCAGGTCAACCACCGACCCCTCGTTCACCCCGCGTTTGATCACGGCGTTGATCTTGATCGGGGCAAACCCGGCGCGCTCGGCAGCTTCGATCCCGGCCAGCACATCGCGCACGTCCGCCCGGTCCCCGTTGAGCGCCCGGAACACAGTGTTGTCCAGGCTGTCCAGGCTGATCGTGATCCGGCGCAGCCCGGCGTCTTTCAGCGCCTGCGCCTTCTGCGGCAGAAAGTAGCCGTTGGTAGTCAGCGCGATATCTTCCACGCCCGGCACAGTGGCGATCTGCGCCACCAGCCTCTCAATATCCTTGCGCACCAGCGGCTCGCCGCCGGTCAGCCGCACTTTGCGCACGCCCAGCGGCACCAGGATACGCACCAGCCGCGTGATTTCCTCAAAGCTCAGAACTTCCGATTTCGGCAGGAACCGGTAGCCTTCGCCGAAGATGGTAGCGGGCATGCAGTAGGTGCAGCGGAAGTTGCAGCGGTCGGTGACCGAGATGCGCAGGTCGTGGAGCGGGCGGTTGAGCTGGTCGGTGAGAGTCATGATGGCGCCACTACCGTCGCTTACCGGGCGGGAATTCCTTCAACGTGTCTTGATTTTCTGCGATTATACCCAACGCCAGTCCATCTTCACACTCCAGCCGCATATAAAGCGCCGGACAGGTGCTGGTCCGGCGCTCGGTGGGCATGGGCTGAAGGCATGATCAGCCGCGCAGCGGTACCCGCTCCAGGTGGCTCAGCACGGCGTCGGTAAAGGCCGCCGTACTCAACGCGGAACCGCGATCGGGCGCCAGATCCGCCGTGCGCGCGCCGGCGTCTAGTGCCGCCTCGACCGCGCGCTCGACCGCGCGCGCTTCGGCATCCAGCCCCAGGCTGTGGCGCAGCAGCAACGCCGCGCTGAGGATCGTGCCGATAGGATTGGCGATGCCCTGCCCTGCGATATCAGGCGCCGAGCCGTGAATCGGCTCGTAAACACCGAACGCCCCGCTGCCCAGCGAGGCCGAGGGCAGCATCCCCAATGACCCGGCCAGCACGGATATCTCGTCGCTGAGAATGTCGCCAAACATATTCCCTGCCAGCACGACGTCAAAGCGCGCCGGATTGCGCAGCAGATGCATCGCCGCGGCGTCGACCAGCACGTGCTCCAGCGCGACATCCGGATATTCGCGCCCGACGTCGGTCACCGTCCGCCGCCACAGCCGCATCGATGCCAGCACGTTCGCCTTGTCCACCGACGCAACTTTCCCGCGCCGCTCTCGTGCCGCGCGAAACGCCACATGCGCCACCCGCTGGACCTGCTCGACGGTGTAGAGCATCGTGTCCCAGGCCGAATCGCCGTCGCCCTGCTCCTGCCGCGGCCCAAAATAGATCCCGCTCGTCAGCTCGCGCACGACGAGAATATCCACATCCGCCAGCAGGTCGGCGCGCAACGGGGCGAATCCGGCCAGCGCAGGATATGCCTTGACCGGGCGCAGGTTGGCGAACAGGTCGAAGTGCTGCCGCAGTTGTAGCAACCCCTGCTCTGGTCGGACAGGCGCGGTCGGATCCGACCACTGCGGCCCGCCCACCGCGCCAAGCAGAACCGCGTCCGCGCCCTCACAGGCACGCAACGTCTCATCCGGTAGCGGATCGCCTGCCGCGTCAATCGCGCAACCGCCGATCAGCGCCGCCTCGAATGAGAAGGTGTGGCCCGCCTGCTGCGCGACTGCCTGGAGCACGCGGACCGCCTCAGCGACCACCTCCGGGCCGACGCCGTCGCCCGGCAAAGTCACGATTTTGGCTTGCATCACAGACTGCCTTTTGCGTGTGCCCCCATGCTGCCGTCTGCCAGCATGAGTCCGTATTCGACGCTGTCGGCCAGCGCCAGCCAGCTTGCTTCGATAATATTCGTGCTGGCACCCACCGTGCTCCAGCGAGCCGCGCCGTTCTGCGTGTCGATCAGCACACGCGTCGTGGCGGCTGTCCCGTTCTGGCCGTCCAGAATGCGAACCTTGTAGTCGGCAAGCTGGAACGCGGCAAGCTGCGGATAGACGGGTGTCAATGCCTTGCGCAGGGCGCGGTCGAGCGCATCAACCGGGCCATTCCCCTCGGCGACGGTGTGCAGTTCCTCGCCGTGGACTTGCACTTTGACCGTCGCCTCGGCGAACACGCCGCGCCCGCGCCGGTTCTCGACGACGGCCATGAAGTCGACCAGCTCGAACGGCGGCACGTAACCCGGCTTCTGGCGCGCCATCAAGACCGCCACCGACGCCTCGGCACCCTCGAACACAAACCCGCGATTCTCCAACTCCTTGATGCGCTCCAGCACGGCGCGCGCCTCGGTCGTATCCAGATTCAACCCGTATTCCTCGGCCTTGCTGAGCATGTTGCCACGCCCGCTGAGGTCCGATACCAGGATGCGTGTCTCGTTGCCGACCAGCGCCGGGTCGATGTGCTGGTAGCTGTCGATGTTGCGGCGGATCGCCGCGACGTGCATCCCGCCCTTGTGCGCAAAGGCGCTGCGGCCCACATAGGCTGCCTGGTTATCCGGCGCCATGTTCGCGATCGCGGCGACGGTGTGCGATACACGAGAGAGCTGGCTTAGCGCGCCTTCCGGCAGGCAGCGATAGCCCATCTTCAGTTCCAGGTCGGGCACAACCGAGCACAGGTTGGCGTTGCCGCATCGCTCGCCGTAGCCGTTAATCGTTCCCTGGACGTGTCGCACGCCCTCGCGCACGGCGGCGAGCGTATTGGCAACAGCCAGTTCGCCGTCGTTATGGGTGTGGATGCCAAAACGCCTGCCGGGAAAAGCCTGCTGCACGGCGCGCACGATCTGCTCGATCTCCCACGGCATCGAGCCACCGTTGGTGTCGCACAGCACCACCAGATCGGCCCCGCCCTCGAACGCCGCCTGAACAGTCCGGAAGGCGTACTCGGCGCTGAGCTTGTAGCCGTCGAAGAAGTGCTCGGCGTCGTAGATCACCTCGCGGCCATGCGCCTTGAGAAAAGCGAGCGACTCGCGGATCAGGCGCAGGTTTTCTTCAGGGGTGGTGCGCAATACTTCGGTCACATGCAGCAGCGAGGTCTTGCCCACCACGGTCACAACGGGTGTAGCGGCCTCCAGCAGCGCCAGGATGTTCGCGTCGTCCTGGGGCTGGCTGCCCACACGGCACGTCATCCCGAAGGCGGCCACACGCGCGTTCTTCAGCGGCATATCGCGCACGCGCTGGAAGTACGCGGCGTCCTTTGGGTTGGAGCCGGGCCAACCGCCCTCGATGTACGCCACGCCCAGATCGTCCAGCAGGCGGGTGACGCGCAGCTTATCGTCCACCGAGAGCGAGATGTTCTCACCCTGGGTGCCGTCGCGCAGCGTCGTATCGTAAATCTCAACGAATGGAGCGTGTGAAGTCATCTTTTCTTGCGTGGACATCCTTACTCCCTCTTTTCTGCCTTGAGCATCCGCTTGATCGTGCCGTTGAAACGACAGGAGCAGGGCCACGCTGCGAAGCACCAGGCCGCCCTGCCCCGTGCGGAGCAGGACGGCCTGCTCCGCTAGCCGGTAATGTCGATCCCCAGTTCGCGGCGGGTGTAGGGCACCAGGCCGCCCGCGTTGATGATCCCCAGCACAAAGGGAGGGTAGGGGCTGGCTTGATAGGTCTTGCCGGTGCGCCGGTTCGTGATCGTCCCGGCGACCAGGTCCACCGTCAGCGTGTCGCCCTTCTGCGCCTCACGCGCCGCCTCGGGGCTTTCCAGGATCGGCAGGCCGATGTTGATCGCGTTGCGAAAGAAGATCCGCGCAAACGACTCCGCGATGATGCACGAGACGCCCGCGCCCTTGATGCTGATCGGTGCGTGCTCGCGGCTGGACCCGCAGCCGAAGTTGCGCCCGCCGACAATGATGTCGCCCGGCTGCACCTGGCTGGCAAACGCCTGATCGATGTCTTCCATACAGTGCGCCGCCAGCGTCTTCGGATCGGTCGTCACGAGATAGCGCGCCGGGATGATCACGTCCGTGTCGATGTTGTCGCCGTATTTCCAGACCTTGCCTTCGAGTTTCATCCGTCTGCCCTCTCTCGCTACAGCTCATCCGGGTGCGCCAGACGCCCCATGATGGCGCTCGCCGCGGCGACAGCCGGGTTCGCCAGGAAGACGCGCGCGTCCCGGTGACCCATCCGCCCACGGAAGTTGCGGTTGCTGGTGCTGACGCAAACTTCGTCCGCCGCCAGCACGCCCATATGCCCACCCAGGCACGGACCGCATGTGCTGGTGCTCACCGCCGCGCCCGCCAGCGTGAACAGCTCCAGCCAGCCCTGACGCAGCATATCGAGGTAGACCGCCTGCGAGCCAGGAATGATCATCACGCGCACATCCGGGTGAAACTCGCGCCCGGTGCGCTGCAGAATGTCCGCCACGATCGCCATATCCTCGAAGCGCCCGTTGGTACAGCTTCCGATGAAGACCTGATCGACCTTCTCCGGCTTGATCTGGCTGATGGGGTGCACGTTGTCGGGTGAGTACGGGCACGCAACCTGCGGCTCCATCTCCGACAGATCGAACTCGTGCACGGAGACATAGCGCGCGTCGTCGTCCGCGAAGAATGGCGTGTAGGGCCGCGTGGCGCGCGCCTCGACGTATTCACGCGTGACATCATCGAAGGGTATGAAGCCGCACTTGCCGCCCGCCTCGATAACCATGTTGGTCATAGTGAACCGTTCGGACATGTTCAGCGCGGCGACACCCGGCCCGGTAAACTCCATCGAGCGATAGAGCGCGCCGTCCACCGTGATCTCGCCGATGGTGCGCAGGATCATATCCTTGCTGTATACCCAGGGCTGGCGCTCGCCGTAGTAGACAAACTTCATCGTCTCCGGCACCTTGAGCCATGTCTTGCCGGTCGCCATCGCGAAGCCGATGTCGGTCGATCCCATCCCGGTTGCGAAGGCGCCCAGCGCCCCGTACGTGCAGGTATGACTGTCGCCGCCGACAACCAGATCGCCGGGCAGCACCAGGCCGCGCTCCGGCAGAACGACGTGCTCGATCCCCGCACGCCCTACCTGGAAGCGATGTTCCAGCACCTGAAGCTCGGCGAAACGGGTCAGGGTGCGGGTCTGCTCGGCGCTTTTGATGTCTTTGTTGGGCGCGAAATGGCTGGGAACCAGCATCACCCGGTTGCGGTCAAAAACCTCTCCCACACCGATCGCGTTGAACGACTCGATCGCGATGGGTGCGGTGACGTCGTTCGCCATCACCACATCGACATTGACGGTGACCAGATCGCCCGCCGAGACCTCGGTTGCGCCGTCCACATTGTGTGCCGCGATGATCTTCTCGGCTAAGGTCTTACCCATGAGACTCTCCTGATCGAGGGACTAAGCCCGCTGCTGAGGTTGTGTCGAAACCACACCGGCTACCGGAACGCCCGGCATCGCCTGGCCGAGCGCCACCCCGTCCCAGGCCAGCTCCCAGGCGCGCGGCGCGTCATATGGCCCGTCTGCGCGCGGAACCGGCGCCAGAGGCGGTCGGCTGCCGTTGTTCAAAGATCGTGTGCGTTGCATGGTATTCCTCCTCAAAGCTCAGGCGCGCCAGCGCCACACTCTCGCCGCCATCAGGCAACCGGTGTTTTGACCCCCACGGTCGCGGCGTCGCCTTCCGGGGCGTGGTCTTGATATCCGGTGTAAGCCAGCATCTTGTTCAGAGCGGCCAGGTAGGCTTTGGCGCTGGCGACGATGATGTCGGTATCGGCTCCATGCCCACCAAAAGTGCGCTTGCCGTTCTCATCCCGGCGAATGCGGACGGTCACTTCGCCCAGCGCGTCGATCCCCTCGGTGATGGCGCTGACCCGATATTCGACCAGGGTCGCCGGCACAGCTACGATCGCGTCGATAGCCTGATACGTCGCGTCCACCGGCCCGGTGCCGATCGCCGCGCGAATATGCTCGCGTCCATCCGGGCCGCGCAGCTTGATCGTCGCAGTCGGCATCCCCGGCTGCCCGCACGCCACCTGAATCCCCTGCAGCGTGAAGATCTCCTCCGGGCCGTAGAACTCATCGCTGATCAGGGCTTCGATGTCGGCATCGGTGACCGTTTTCTTCTTATCGGCCAGTTCTTTGAAGCGCTCGAAGGCCTGGTTGAGTTCGGCGTCGGTCAGCTCGTACCCCAGTTCTGCCAGGCGCACGCGGAAAGCATGCCGCCCGCTGTGCTTGCCCAACACCAGGCTGCTTTGCGACAGGCCGACCGTCTCCGGCGTCATAATCTCGTAAGTCGCGTGGTGCTTGAGCATACCATCCTGGTGGATCCCGGCCTCGTGGCTGAAAGCGTTGGCGCCGACGATCGCCTTGTTCGGCTGGACGAGAATCCCCGTGTAGTTGCTGACCATGCGGCTGGTGCGTGTGAGTTGAGTCGTGTCGATGTGCGTCGTCAGGCCGTAGACCTGCGGGCGCGTGTGCAACGCCATGACGACTTCTTCCAGCGACGTATTGCCCGCGCGCTCGCCGATCCCGTTGATGGTTACTTCGGCCTGGCGCGCCCCGGCCTGCAGACCGGCCAGCGTGTTCGCCGTCGCCATGCCCAGATCGTCGTGGCAGTGGACCGACCAGATGACACGGTCACCGCCGCGCGTCTCGGCGATCAGTTTGCGCATCAGCGCCGCGTACTCTGCCGGCGTGATATAACCCACCGTGTCGGGGATGTTGAGCGTGGTCGCGCCCGCCTCAACCGCCACGCTCAGCACCTCGACCAGGAAGTCGGGGTCAGAGCGGCAAGCGTCTTCCGGCGAGAACTCAACATCCGCGCACAGCGAGCGGGCGTACGCAACCATCTCGCCCACGCGCTCGATAACCTGCTCGCGCGTCATGCGGAGCTTGTGCTGCAGATGAATATCCGAGGTCGCCAGAAAGGTGTGGATGCGTGGTTTGGCTGCGTCGCGGATCGCTTCCCATGCCTTGTCGATATCGCTTTGCGTGGCGCGCGCCAGCCCGCAGATCACGGGGCCGTCGGGCGTGCCCACTTCACGCGCGATGCGGCGCACGCCTTCGAGATCGTCCGGCGATGCGGCAGGAAACCCGGCTTCGATGATGTCCACACCCAGCCGCGCAAGCTGCCGGGCGATGTCGATCTTCTCCGCGCTGGTCAGGCTGGCGCCGGGCGACTGCTCGCCGTCGCGCAGGGTGGTGTCGAATATCCAAACGCGGTCCGGTTGAACCCCAGGCTCATCCATCTTCGCTGCGTCCTTTCTCCGTGCTGCCATTTCAATCCTTCAACTCGCCGTGCAAGATCATCCAGATCAGCCTCGCTCATAGCACCAAGGCCATCCTCGGACATTCGATCACCCCCTTTCTGTTCCGTCTGTGCTAGTCAGTCGGCACTTTCTTAGCGTTCAGGAACGGCATCATGTCGCGCAGTTCGGCGCCGATCCGCTCGATAAGCAGCTCGCGCTCGCGCTGGCGCGCCTGGTTGAACCAGGGCCGCCCCGCCTTGTTCTCGGCGATCCACTTCTCGGCATAGGTGCCATCCTGGATCTCAGTGAGCATACGCAACATCTCGCCCTTGGTCTCTTCGGTGATCAGGCGCTCGCCGCCGGTATAGCCGCCGTGCTCGGCAGTATCGGAGACGGAATACCACATGTAGCCCATGCCACCCTGATACATCAGATCGACGATCAGCTTCAGCTCGTGCAGCACCTCGAAGTAAGCGATCTCCGGCTGGTACCCGGCCTTGACCAGTGTCTCGAACCCGGCCTTGACCAGCGCGGTCACGCCGCCGCACAGCACGGCCTGCTCGCCAAACAGATCGGTCTCGGTTTCTTCGGCGAAAGTTGTCCGGATCACCCCCGCTCGCGTGCAGCCCAGGGCGCGCGCGTAGGCGAGCGCACGGGGAAACGCCTCGCCGCTGGCGTCCTGCTCGACGGCGACCAGCGCCGGCGTGCCGGCGCCCTCGACGTACAGCTCGCGGACGCGATGACCAGGGGCTTTCGGCGCGATCATGCTCACGTCGATGTGCGCCGGGGGGCGGATCTGGTTGTAGCGGATGTTGAACCCATGCGCGAACATCAGCGTGTCACCCGGCTCCAGGTGAGGCGCGATGCTTTGGGCGTAAACTTCGGGCTGGCGCGTGTCCGGGATCAGCACCATGATCACGTCCGCCTCAGCCGCCGCGTCATCGACGGATTTGACCGTCAGCCCGTCAGCCTGGGCTTTGGCCCACGAGTTGCTGCCTTCGTACAGGCCAACCACCACGTGCACGCCGCTGTCGCGCAGGTTGAGCGCGTGAGCGTGCCCCTGGCTGCCGTAGCCGATCACCGCTACGGTCTTGCCGTCCAGATACTTCATGTCCGCGTCTTTGTCGTAATAGAGCGTTGCCACAACGTGTCTCCTTAGCAGGTGAAGCGCCGGATCGCTCCGGCACAGCGAATCCAGAGCTACGCGCCCTACAGCACGCTGGCGCGGTGGCCGTTGCTGGCAGGGCGCCGCGCCTCATAATCGGGAGGAGCCAGAACATCATCGCCCCGCGCCATCGCAACCACACCGGTGCGCACCATCTCCAAAATGCCCAGCGGGCGCAGCATCTCGACCATGCTGTTGATCTTCTCCTCGTCGCCGGTGACCTCAACAATCATGGCGCGCGAGCTGGTATCGACGATATGCGCGCGGAAGATGTCGCAGAGCTGGATCACCTGCCCCCGCGTGTCCGCATCCACATGCACCTTGATAAGGGCCAGGTCGCGGCTGACGTTCGGCACCGTGCTGACATTCTCCACCTGGATCACGTTCACCAGCTTGTAGAGGTGCTTGGCGACCTGATCGGCACCAGCATCCACCACGATCGTCATGCGCGAGCGTTCTGGCGACTCGGTCCGCCCCACAGTCAGGCTGTCGATGTTGAAATTGCGCCGCCGGAACAGGCTCGCCACCCGGTTCAACACGCCCGGCTTGTTCTCCACCAGCGCCACAAGCGTTTGTTTGGTTTGCATGGCTTGTTCCCTACTTCCCTTCGATTGGGCGGCGGATCATGTTGTGCAGGTCCGCACCCGCCGGCACCATCGGATACACAATGTCGTGCTTCTCCACGACAAAATCGATCAGCACCGGGCCATCGTCGATGCCCGCTGCCCACTCGATCGTGGGGATGACGTCCTGGCGGCGGGTGACACGGCGCGCGGGAATCCCGTAAGCATCGGCCAGCTTGACGAAATCGGGGTTGTGCATTGGCGTGGCGTTGTAGCGTTCCTCGTAGAAGAACTCCTGCCACTGGCGAACCATCCCCAGATAGCCGTTGTTGATGATGCAGATCTTGATCGGGACGCGCTCCTGCGCCGCCGTGCCCAGCTCGGTCATGGTCATCTGGAAGCCGCCGTCGCCCACAATGGCCCAGACATTGCTGCTTTTCAGGCCCATCGACGCGCCGATGGCCGCCGGCAGCCCGAAGCCCATCGTGCCCAGGCCGCCTGAGGTGATAAGCGTGTGCGGGCGCTCGTGGGGGTAATACTGCGCTTCCCACATCTGGTGCTGGCCCACATCGGTGACGATCACCGCGTTGCCACCGGTCGCCTGCCACATATCGCGGATCACATGCGCGGCAAAGAGGCGCTCGCCGGCGTCCCAGTGAATGATGTCGCGCTCGTCCGCGTCTTCCATCCAGTCTCGAATCTGCGCCCACCACTCGCGGTGCTCTTGCGGCTTGACGTGCGGATTGAGCTGGCGCAACACGGCACGCAAATCGCCGACAATCGGCACATCCGCGCGCACGTTTTTATGGATCTCAGACGGGTCGATGTCGATGTGGATCTTCTTCGCGTGCGGGGCATAGGTCTTCAGATTCCCGGTCACGCGGTCGTCGAAGCGCATACCGAACGCCAGCAACAGGTCGGCGTGCTGGATCGCCAGGTTGGCGTGGCCTGTGCCGTGCATCCCCATCATGCCCAGCGAGAGCGGATGGGTCTCGGGCACGCCGCCCTTGCCAAGCAGCGTCAGCGCGATCGGCGTCTGCGTCTTCTCGGCATATTCCAGCACCTCGCGCGACGCGCCGGACATGATCACGCCGTGCCCGGCCAGGATCACCGGGCGCTCGGCCCGCTCGATCAACTCCAGCGCCGCCCGAATCTGCTCCTCAGTGGCTTCCTGCGGTGGACGGTAGCCGGGCAGCACCGGCTCCTCTTCCGGGTAGACAAACTCGGTCACCGCGTTCTGCACGTCTTTCGGGATGTCGATCAGCACCGGGCCGGGGCGCCCCGTCCGCGCGATATGAAACGCCTCGCGGATGGTGTAGGCCAGGTCCTCGACATCGTACACAAGATAATTGTGTTTGGTCACCGGCAGCGTCACACCGGTGACGTCCGTCTCCTGAAACGCGTCGGTGCCGATCGCGCCGGTCGGGACCTGCCCGGTAATACACACAATCGGGGACGAGTCCATCATGGCGGTGGCGATGCCGGTCACCAGGTTGGTCGCGCCGGGGCCAGAGGTGGCGATCGCGACGCCCACCTTGCCGGTGGCTCGTGCGTAGCCGTCTGCCATGTGCGCGGCGCCTTGCTCGTGCCGCACAAGAACATGCCGGATCTGCGGGTATTTCGTCATGGCGTCATAGGTCGGCAGAATAGCGCCGCCCGGATAGCCATACATGACTTCCACACCTTCCCGCAGCAGGCACTCCAGAATGATTTCTGCGCCAGTCAGTTTCACGGTAGCTGCTCCTCTTCTCAGCGACGCTGGACGGCCCGACGGCTAATACCCGTCGAAGCTGCGCGCAATTCCATAACTCACGCTGGTCTCGCGGACCGGCGTCAGCCAATCGAACCGGTCGGGCGCATGCCCGCTGGTGATGGCGAAAAATTGATCCTGGATTTGCCGGGTGACGGGGCCGCGCTCGCCGTTGCCCACCGGCAAGCGATCCACCGAGCGCACCGGCGTGATTTCCGCCGCAGTGCCGGTCAGGAAGATTTCATCGGCGATATAAAGCATCTCGCGTGCGATCATCTGCTCGCGCACCTCGTAGCCCAGCGCGCCCGCCAGGGTCATGACGCACTGACGCGTGATGCCGGCCAGGACCGACGCGGCAACCGGCGGGGTGTAGAGCACATCGTTCATTACCAGAAAGATGTTCTCGCCCGCGCCCTCGGCCACGTAGCCGTTGACGTCCAGCCCGATCCCTTCGTGGAAGCCGTTCTCTTTGGCTTCCATGGTGATCAACTGGCTGCCGATATACTGCCCGCCGATCTTGGCCATAGCCGGGAGTGTGTCGGGCGCCATGCGACGCCACGAGCTAACCATCACGTCGATGCCCTGCTCGATTGCGTCGGCGCCCAGGTAGCGGCCCCAGTCGATGGTGAAGATGACGACTTCGGTCGGGCACGCCCGCCCGTCCAGGCCGATCACCTCGCTACCCCGGAAAACCATCGGGCGGATATAGCAGCTTGTGTGCCGGTTGCGGTCGACCGTCTCCACAATGGCGCCGGCGATCTCAGCCGGCGAATACGGCACCGGGATGCGGGCGATCTTGCACGAGTCGAACAGACGCCGCACATGCGCATCCAGGCAGAACACCGCCGGCCCGTCTGGCGTGGCATAGGCGCGGATGCCCTCGAACACGCTTGAACCATAGTGCAGCGCGTGCGCGGTGACGTGAACCGTCGCGTCTTCCCAGCGAACCCATTCCCCGTTGCGCCACATCCATTCGGATTTCTGTTCGTTCAACCCCATGACCATGCACTCCTTCGATGCGTAGCCAAAATCCAGACTCAGTCCAGAAAAACCGCGCCGGTGCTCGCGCTGCTCACCAGACGGGCGTAACGCCGCAGCCAGCGACTTTCGATCGTCACCTCAAACGGGGGTAACGCCGCCAGCCGCCGCTCAACTTCAGCCGGGTTCACCAGCAGATCCAGCGTCCGGCGATCCAGATCGATTGCGATCAAGTCGCCATTCTGCACGGCGGCGATCGGCCCGCGCGCGGCGGCTTCGGGGCTGACATGCCCGATCGACACGCCGCGGCTGCCGCCGGAAAAGCGCCCATCGGTGACCAACGCCACCGAGTCTCCCAGGCCCATCCCCTGAAGCTGCGCGGTCGGCCCCAGCATCTCCTGCATCCCCGGCCCGCCGCGTGGACCTTCGTAGCGGATCACGACCACCTCGCCCGGCCGGACCTCGCCGTTCAAGATGCCGTACGAGGCCGCCTCTTCGCTCTCGTACACGCGTGCCGGGCCGGTGTGACGGCGCAGCGCCTCGGGAACCGCGCCGGTTTTGATCACAGCGCCGTCCGGTGCCAGCGAACCGAACAGCACGGCCAGCCCACCGTGCGAGCTGTAGGGGTTTTCCAGCGGGCGGATGACCTCGTAGTCGCGAATGGCGGCGTCGGCGATGTTCTCGCCCAGGGTTCGCCCGGTCACCGTGGGGCGGTCCAGATGCAGCGTGTTGCCGCTGCGCGCGATCTCGCGCAGGATGGCCGGCACGCCACCGGCGCGATGCACATCTTCCATGTGCCAGTGCGAGGCAGGGCTGACTTTGCAGATGTGCGGCACGCGCGCCGCGACATCGTTCAGGCGCTCCAGCGGATACTCGATCCCCGCTTCGTAGGCGAGGGCCAGCGTGTGCAACACGGTGTTGGTGCTGCCGCCCATCGCCATATCCAGCGCGAAGGCGTCGTCGATGGCTTCTGCACTAACAATTCGGCGCGCCGTCAGGTCCATATCGATCAGGACCATGATCAGGCGCGCCGCTTGCTGCGCGAGGGCGATGCGCTCAGGGGTCTGGGCCAAGGCGGTTCCGTTGTACGGCAGGGCCAGACCGAGCGCTTCCATCAGGCAGTTCATCGAGTTCGCCGTGAACATGCCCGAGCACGACCCGCACGACGGACAGCCATAGTCTTCCAGAGTCTTCAGCTCTGTCTCGTCGATCTTGCCCGCCTTGTAGGCTCCGACTCCTTCGAACACGCTGATCAGATCAACCGTGCGCCCGTCGGGCGTCTTGCCAGCCGGCATGGGGCCGCCGCTGACAAAGATAGTGGGGATGTCTACGCGCATCGCGCCCATCAACATCCCTGGCACAATCTTGTCGCAGTTGGGAATGCAGATCATGCCGTCAAAAGCGTGCGCCATGATCATTGTCTCAACCGAATCGGCGATCAGCTCGCGGCTGGGCAGGGAGTAGTTCATCCCCACGTGCCCCATCGCAATCCCGTCATCAACACCGATCGTGTTGAACTCGAACGGCACGCCGCCAGCCTCGCGCACAGCCTGCTTGACGATCTGCCCAAACTCTTGCAGGTGGACGTGCCCCGGGATGATGTCCACGTAGGAGTTGACGATGGCAATAAACGGCTTGCGCATGTCCTCGTCTCGCACGCCGGTCGCTTTGAGCAGGCTGCGGTGAGGAGCGCGTTCAAACCCTCTCTTAATTCGATCGGAGCGCATTCCAGGTCCTTCCCGGTCAATCTATGTCTGCCACGAAAACAACCGAGCCGCCTGGGTTGGAGCGGCTCGCTGGTGTTCTGCTGTCCTTGCTGTCGCCCTTATCGCCTCTGGCGCCACGCGGGGACCACCGCCACTCCAACCTGTTGCCCCTCCTCCTCAGAAACGAGAAGGAGGCTGATAATGATGACGAGCAGCGGAACCAGAAGATCGAGCATGGCGATGTCCATCGTATGACCTCTTGGTGTTATGCGGCGCCTTATGACGCGTCTGACGTCCCCCAGAACGAAAAGGGCCTCCCGTTTGTTGGGAGGCCCTTGTGTTTCCTCTGATTGACCCGGCTGCTACACCGCTGCCTCGGTCCTCCCAACGCCGAAAACCCCGCCAAGAATGACGAGGAGAACAACAATAAGGAGGACGACCAGCCGAGATGCCACGTTCAGAATCACTTTCCTATGCACCCGCAGCAGCCAGCGCCGCGCGGAATGTGTCGAACTTGCTCTAGACTGTATGCCAAGCCCCGCGCCGTGTCAAGCAGTTGGAGCAAAAACCGGTTTGGCGAATATGTACAAATTAGCGGCAGACAGCCCGCCGAGCGCGGGATAATGGACAGCAGTGCAGGCCGCTACGCGAGCCGGTCTCCGGCGCGGTGCCCTGCCCGAACTCACACGCATCGCAAGCGATTTACCCACTGCGCCGCCCCGGCGAGGCGCGCTTCTATGCTGCGCTGGTTATCTACATAGAGAGGAAGCAACAACGCCATGCAGCCGATCAATAAGGTCGTTCTCGCATATAGCGGCGGACTCGACACGTCAATCATCGTGCCGTGGCTGCGCAACACCTATCACTGCGAGGTCATCTGTTTCTGTGCCGACCTCGGCCAGGCCGAGGAGCTGAACGGGCTTGAGGAGAAGGCGCTCAAGACCGGCGCCAGCAAGCTGATCATCCGCGATCTGCAAGAGGAGTTTCTGACCGATTTCGTCTTCCCCACCCTGCAGGCAGGCGCGGTGTACGAGCGCGTCTATCTGCTGGGCACATCCTTCGCCCGGCCGCTGATCGCCAAGCACCTGGTCGAGATCGCGGAAGCCGAAGGCGCCGACGCCGTCGCGCATGGCTGCACCGGCAAGGGCAACGATCAGGTTCGCTTTGAGCTGACCGTGATGGCGCTCAACCCGAAGCTGCAAGTCATCGCCCCGTGGCGCGAATGGGACATCCGCAGCCGCGAGGACGCGCTGGCCTACGCCGAGGAGTTTAACGTTCCGGTCACCTCCACTTTGAAGAGCATCTACAGCCGCGACCGCAACATCTTCCATATGAGCCACGAAGGCGGGCCACTCGAAAACCCGTGGAACGAGCCGGTAGAGTCGATGTACGTCCTGACCCGCAGCCCGGAAACCGCGCCCGACGAGCCGACCTACATTGAGATCGACTTCGAGAAGGGCATCCCGGTCGCGATCGATGGCCAGCGGCTGGGTCCCGTCGAGCTGCTCACCCGGCTGAACCGGTTGGGTGGCCTCAACGCGATCGGGCGGGTGGACATGGTGGAGAACCGTCTGGTCGGGATGAAAAGCCGCGGCGTCTACGAGACCCCCGGCGGCACGATCCTGCGCGTAGCTCACCAGGCGCTCGAAAGCCTGTGCCTGGACAAGGCGACGATGCACTACAAAGACTTTATTTCCGTCAAATATGCGGAGCTGGTCTACAACGGCATGTGGTACACCCGCCTGCGCGAAGCCCTGGACGCCTTCGTCCAGGAAACGCAGCAGACCGTCACCGGAACTGTGCGCCTCAAGCTGTACAAGGGCAACGTGATCGTGGTCGGGCGCAAAAGCCCCTACAGCCTGTACCGCGAAGACTATGCCTCGTTCGGGCATATGGATATCTACGATCAGACGGACGCCGCCGGGTTCATCCGCCTGCTTGGCCTGCCCATGAAGGTCGATGCGCTGCTCAGTATTGATGGGACCGGCGCGAGCCGCTATCGCCAGCCGGACTACACGCGCTTCAAGCGGGACTGAGGGGCCGGTCACCCGTGACACTGTGGGGCGGCGTATTCTCTGAGCCAACGAATGACGCAGTCCGCCGGCTCAACGATAGCCTGCGCTTCGACTGGCGCCTGTACGACGCGGACATTACCGGCAGCATCGCCTGGGCAGATGCTCTGTCGCAGGCCGGGGTGCTAACCCCCGCCGAGCGCGATCAGATCGCGGCCGGGCTGGAGCGCGTCCGCGCCGAGTTCGCGCAAGGCACGTTCGCCGCCGCGCCCGGCGACGAGGACATTCACACCGCGGTCGAGCGCCGCCTGGCCGAGTTGATCGGGCCGGTGGCGGGCAAACTGCACACCGGCCGCAGCCGCAACGATCAGGTGGCGACCGACCTGCTACTGTGGCTGCTGAGCGCCCAGCGCCGCATCGTCGATCATGTGTGTGCGCTGGGCGCAGCGCTGCTGCGACAGGCAGAGCAGCACCTCGACACGCCTATGCCGGGCTACACGCACTTCCAGCCGGCGCAGCCGATCACCGCCGCGCACTGGTGGCTAAGCCACTTTTGGCCGCTGGCGCGCGATGTCGCGCGGCTGGAGCAGGCCGCCGATGCCTGGCGCGCCAAATGCCCCTTGGGGTCGGGCGCGCTGGCAGGCACACCCTACCCCATCGACCGCCACGCGCTGGCCGGGCGCCTGGGGTTCACCGCGCCCAGCCACAACAGTCTGGACGCTGTGGCGGACCGCGACCACGCCGCCGAGTTCCTGTTCTGTCTGTCGCTGATCGGCGTGCATCTCAGCCGGCTGGCGGAAGATTTGATCGTCTTCGCCAACCCCGGCTTTGGCTTCGTCCGGCTGGATGAGCGGTACAGCACCGGCAGCAGCCTGATGCCTCAGAAGCGCAATCCTGACCCCCTGGAGCTGGCACGCGGGAAAAGCGCCCGTCTGATCGGTCACCTGACCGCCCTCCTGACCGCGCTCAAGGGGCTGCCGAGCGGCTACAACAAGGACCTTCAGGAAGACAAAGAGCCGCTCTTCGACGCCGCCGACACACTCGACGCCCTCTTTCCACCTGTGATCGGGCTGGTCAGCACGCTGGTTCTCGTCCCCCAGCGGATGCGAGCGGCGCTCGATCCGGCGATGCTGGCGACCGAGCTTGCCGATTACTTCGTGGCTCGAGGCGTCCCATTTCGAGAGGCGCACACGCTCGCCGGGCGTGCGGTGAAGCTGGCCGAAGCACGCGGGGTAGCCCTTTCCGAACTGAGCACCGAAGACCTCGCCACCATTTCGGAACAGGCGGGTGACGATGTTACCGGCGTTTTCGACTTCGATGCAGCGATCGCGCGCCGGGCAGCGTTCGGTGGCGCGGGCGAGGTCGACGCCCAGCTTGCCCGCGCCCAGGCATGGCTGGCGCGCCGCAGGACTGGCGCGCCGGAATGAGGCGGCGCCGGGCAGGTTCAGTCGCCACGGGCTTTGGCGCGCGGGCATCGGAGCCGTGGGGCCATTTGTCTTAACTTGACAACGCCCCCGTCTCAAGATATAGTTTTTTCAGCGTTTATAAGCTTTCATAGAAAAGCATTAAGAGACCCACGAATAGTTATTATGAGGTGCGGCGGCGGGACATGCTGATGGGGGTGTCCCAGCCCATGTACCTTACCGCCCTGCACCACCGGATCGAAAGGAGACAACGCGCAGCCAAAGACTCGTATAAATGTGTATCCCGAAGCTGTCACACTGATTCGGACCCCTTTGGTCAGAATTCACAACTCGCAGCCTGGTGTCCCGAATGCAACCGTTTATAGTACATCCGACCTCGATTGGCTGGATTTTCGCTTATGGATGAAGGAGAGAAACACCTCATGCGCAAGTGGTTTGCTCTCGTTGTTGTATTGGCTCTGCTGGTGCCGCTGGCGCCAGGAAATGTCTCGGTGTCAAGCCGCGTCGCCGCGCAAGGGAATACGTTTACGTTTGGGGAATTCGGCAACGCCGTAGCCCTTGACCCGGCCATTGTGACGGACGGCATCTCGTTCCGCGTTACCGTCCAGGGCTGCGAGGCACTGCTCTTCTTTGACGGCTCGACCACTAATCCGATCCCCGGCCTCGCGGAAAGCTGGACGGCCAGCGAAGACGGTACGGTCTGGACCTTCAAGCTGCGCGAAGGTGTCACCTTCCACGACGGTACGCCCTTCAACGCCGAAGCCGTGGTGTACAACTTCGAGCGCTGGCGCTTTACCGACCACCCCACGCACTTCCCGGAGCAAATCTTCGAGTATTATGCCTATATGTGGGGCGGCCTGGACGATGAGTCGCTCATCACCAGCGTCGAAGCCACTGGCGAATACGAGGTCACCTTTACCCTGTCCAGCCCCTACGGCTCCATGCTGAACACCCTCGCCATGCCGATGTTCGCGATCTCCAGCCCGGCGGCCATCGAGGCAGCCGGCCCCGCGTACGGCACTCCGTCGGTGGGCTATTCCTGCACCGGCCCGTACAAGTTCGTCGAGTGGGTGAGCGATGACCACATCACCCTGACCCGCAACGAGGACTACTGGGGCGAGATCCCCGGCAACGTTGACACCATCATCTTCCGCGTCATCCCGAACGCCGCGGCGCGTTTTGCGGCCCTTCAGGCGGGCGAGATCGATGCTTTCGAGCAGCCCAACGTGGAAGACCTGCCGGCAATCGAGGCGGGCGAAAACACCTACATTCTGATGCGCGACCCGCTGAACGTGTTCTATCTCGCGTTCAACTACCGCATTCAGGAGTTCCGCGACGTGCGGGTGCGGCGGGCGATCTCGATGGCGATTAATCGCCAGGAAATCGTCGATGCCTTCTACCCGCCCGGCGCCGTCGCGGCCAAGACGATGATCCCCCCCTCGCTGTGGGGCTACAACCCAGACGTGCCTGCAGTCGAATATGATCCCGAAGGGGCGCGCGCCTTGCTGGCCGAAGCGGGTTATCCCAACGGCTTCAGCGAAGTAACGCTTCTGGGTGTGGACGAAAACAATATGGTCACCGACGAAGTCGTCGATGTCATCCCGCTGACCCTCTACTACATGCCGGTGCAGCGCCCCTACAACCCGGATGGTCTGGGCATCGGCGAGGCGATGGCGAGCTATCTGTCTCAGATCGGGCTGAACGTAACGCTGAACCAGGTGGGCGACTGGTCGGCTTACCTCGATGCGCGCTCGCGCGGCGAGTTGCTCGGCCTGTATCAGCTTGGGTGGACGGGTGACAACGGTGACCCGGACAACTTCCTGGGGTACTTCTACACCAACCAGCCGAAGCCCAGCGAAGGGTACTACTACAACCCTGAAGTCGACCAGTTGCTGCAGCAGGCGCGTACCATGACCGATCAGGCGGAGCGCGAGCCGATCTACCAACTGGTGGAGCAGATGCAGCACGATGAAGTGGCCCGCCTGTACATCGCGCACACTGGTGTGCCGCTGGCCTTCAGCAGCCGCGTCTCCGGATATGTGACGAACCCGCTGGCCACCGAACACTTCAAGTTCGTGTCGGTGAACTAAGCAGGATTTGCGTCGCTAGGCTGCCTTCTGGCATCACATCGGGATGGGGCCGCCGGCAGACGGTTCCATCCCGGTTTCGTATCCGCTGCGGCTGGGATGCCACAGGGTGAGTCTGCCAGAGCAAGCCGCGCGACGTCATCACGCTGTTTGCGCAGTAACGGATGGATCAATGGCAAAATACATAGCGCGTCGCATCATCGAGGCAATTCCCGTTATTTTCGGGGTGTCCATACTTGTCTTTATGCTGTTGCACCTGATCCCAGGCGATCCGGTGATCGCAATTCTGGGCGAGCGCGCGACCCCAGAAAATGTCGAGGCCATGCGCGAACGCCTCGGCCTCAACAAGCCGCTCTATGAGCAGTATTTCATTTGGGTTGGCAACATCCTGCAGGGCGATCTGGGGAATACAGTACGCGGCAATATCCCGGTCTCCAACGAAATCGCTGCACGCTTCCCGGCAACCGTAGAACTATCCCTTGCCGCGCTCTTTCTGTCGACCATCGTAGGGGTTCCGCTGGGAATTATCTCCGGGATCAAGCGCAACTCATTCATTGACACCCTCACAATGTTTGGGGCGCTGTTCGGGGTTTCTATCCCGGTCTTCGTCCTGGGCTTGCTGCTGATTTTCCTCTTTGGCGTCGAGTTGGGCTGGTTACCTTTTGTTGGCCGGCTGACCTCGGGCGTCAGCATCGAGCGCCGGACCGGCCTGCACCTGATCGATGCGATTCTGAGCGGCAACGCCCGCGGTTTCAAAGACGCCCTGGAGCACCTGATCCTGCCGACCATCACCCTGGCGACCGTGTCGCTGGCAATCATCGCCCGCATCACCCGCTCGGCCATGCTCGAAGTGCTGAACCAGGACTACATCCGGACCGCCCGCGCCAAAGGGCTGAAGGGGCGGCAGGTGATTATGACCCACGCCTTCCGCAATGCCCTGCTGCCGGTCGTGACCATTATCGGGCTGTCGCTTGGTCGGCTGCTGTCGGGCGCGGTGCTCACCGAGACGATCTTCGCCTGGCCCGGCGTTGGGAAGTGGCTGTTCGACTCGATCATTGCGCGCGATTATCCGATCGTACAGTCCATGACCCTCTTGATCGCGCTCGTGTTCATTGTGATTAACCTGGCCGTCGACCTGCTGTACGCTGTGATCGACCCGCGCATAAGGTACTGACCATGGAAGAAACCAAACCGCTTACCCTCACCGAAGCGCCTTCATCGCCCCGCGCGGTGTTGTTCGTGCGACAGGACATTCTCTATGACTTCCTGAAACGGCTCTGGGCCAGCCCCAGCGCGCGAGTCGGCGGGGTTATCGTGCTGCTCACGCTGGGGATCGCGCTCGGCGTCACGGCCTTCGATAACTACGACGCGACCCGCGACAGCAGCCTGCCGGACCGCTACGCCGAACCGGACTGTGTGATCGGCTATGTGCGTGCCCGGCTCAGCGATACAGAGGCGGCCATCCCCTTCAGCGAGATCACGTGCAAGCACCCCTTCGGCGCCGACAAGATCGGGCGCGATATCATGCGCCGGGTCGGGCATGGGATGTCCGTCTCGCTGCGGGCAGGGCTGATCGCCGTGGCGCTGTCGCTCTCAGCGGGCACGGTTGTCGGGCTGGTCGGCGGCTATATGAGCGGGTGGGTCGACAGTGTCCTCATGCGCACGATGGATGTTATCCTGGCATTCCCGTCGCTGCTGCTGGCCGTTGCAATTGTGACCGTCGCGGGGCCAAGCCTGCGCAACGGGATGATCGCGGTCGCCATTACGCAAATACCTGTCTTTGCGCGCCTGGCGCGCTCGATGGCGATCTCGATTCGCAATACCGAGTACGTCATGGCGGCACAGAGCATCGGCGCCGGGCACGGCGGCATCCTGTGGCGGCACGTGCTACCGAACAGCCTCGCCCCCCTGATCGTCCAGACGACACTAGGCCTGGGCACAGCCGTCGTCGAGACGGCAGCGCTCGGTTTTCTCGGCCTGGGCCAGCAGCCCCCCTTCCCCGAATTGGGCAAGATGCTCGCCGAAAGCCAGCAATCCCTCGCTTCGGGCAAATGGTGGGTGATGGTCTTCCCCGGCGCGACGATCATCATGATCGTGCTTGGCTTCAACTTGTTGGGCGACGGTCTGCGCGACGTGCTCGACCCTCGCCTCAAAAAATAGCCGCCTGGACGGCAGCTTGATCCCCAGGCAAACACAGCGCCTCGCGGAAATGGGATCCGGCGAGGCGCTGCTCGTTGTCACGCGCCAGGGTGCGACACGGCTACCCTTCGGTCACTTGCGGGATGGCCCAGAACGTCACCCGGTTGTCGGCGCCTACAGCCGCCAGGATCAGTCCATCCGGGCTGAGGGTCAGCGCCTGGATCGCCACGTTATGCGCATCGATGCTAAACACCTGAGTCTCGGTCGCCAGGTCCCAGAACTCAAGTGCCCCTTCGTCGTTGCCCACGATCAGCAGCGCGCCGTCTGGCGTAAAGGTCACGGCTGTCACCACCGTGCCCGTTTCGAGCAGCCGGGGCGGGTTCTGAAGCTGCGCCACATCATACAGCCAGACGCCGCCCAGCACCGTGTTCGAGTTGCCAACGGCCAGCGTTGCGCCGTCCGGCGACCAGGCAACCGCACCCTGCAGATTGCCCTCGATGCGCGAGACCTGCACCAGTCGGGTGATGTTCTCTGCGATGAGCTGCGCCAGCCCGGCACGCGCCGGCAGCGGTTGCGGAATCGGCTCGATATAGTACAGGCCCTGCTCCCCCTGCGCGATCCAGCCGGTCAGATCGCCCGCCTGGATCTGCCACCAATAC
>Ga0226835_1000889_pt1 | contig 21988 bp, 18 predicted proteins | sample LAC_MetaG_1_FD_163627 | JGI IMG/M metagenome (GOLD analysis project Ga0226835, IMG submission 163627) | Anaerobic ammonium oxidizing microbial communities from anammox membrane bioreactor (MBR) in UC Berkley, California, United States -... | ecosystem: Engineered > Bioreactor > Anaerobic >...
AATTGATAAAGCAGACTGATTATATTAACTTTGCATCACAAAATTTGAATGCACCCGTAGCTTAATTGGATAGAGCATCTGACTACGGATCAGAAGGTTCGGGGTTCGAATCCCTGCGGGTGTACAAAGAAAAGCTTGATTATTAGAAATAATCGAGCTTTTTTTATTTCGTTCTGCTTTAACACACCCGATGACTTTCGCTTTTTTATGTATGGAGTTTGTATGGAGTCCATACAGTGCCATTTATTTATAATAAATATTTAATTAATTATAGTGAACAGTAAAAACTATAAATTATGAATTACTAATCCAACCCATTGGGATTATAATATTCAAAGACTTCACCACATATTTTACATTTACACTTACGAGCTATAACGATATTGTGAAGTGAATTTACAGAATGAGTTTCCTCAATTGTGCGTAAATGCTGTTTACATTTGTGCTGCGGTATAATTTCAGATTTTACAAACTCATTAAAATGTAATTCTAAATCGATGTTGTGTAAATTCATTTTATCACCTTTCAATTATTAAATATACATCAAGGCACACCACCCTGAAAAAAAACATTTTGCCCCGTAGCTACTGCCAAAACGTTTTACTGAGTGGAGGCAAGTTGAAAAGGAATGCCGAGAGTGAAACGGTGGTATTGTCTTTTTGACTTGCTCTTGTTAAGTAAGAATGAGGATTACTGATTATTGAAAAGGGAGAGTGAAGATAAAAAATATAAATTGGTAAAAGGGGCAAAACTTTTCTTTGGTTCAAACCTGGGAGGTGTGGAACAATAGTTACACAGCTACCATCTTATGATGACAATATGACGATTTAGTGAGAGCCTTGTTGATTGAGTGTAATGGAAAGTAATGGAGCTAAATTGTTACGAAGTATATAGTGGAATGAATTGAAATGAAGCGAATGAAATAGGGCGAAGTGGACGAGAGAAAGATTATTCTAAGAGTTACATACCGCCTGCCCTAAGCAATAATGGAGTGAAGTGAATAAATGCAGAGAAACGAAATGATTGAACTGAATGACATTTTTGCGTTTTTAGGGATGAATATATTATGATTTACTATGAGCCTTATATGAAGAATGTAGCGTGTATCAGTTTACTGTCACAAAGCGAAATGATGAAATAAAGGGCGAAGAAAAAGTTAAGGAATGGCAACACGCTGTAAATAATGAGCAAATCTATCCGCTAAAGATGTATAATAAATATGATCTAACTTATAATTGAATTTGTTTTTTTGAGAAGCGGTATTTACAAATTCAACAGGCAAAGTAAAATATTGCTTAAAATCTACAAAGAGATTTGGGATTGAGGCCAAATTAGATTTCAGATAATGATAGCGAAATTCAGATTTATAATATTTTTCTTTTTCTTTCGAATTTATAGCTGGCATAGAAAAACCAAATTGTGCTTTAAGATGGTTACCGGAAAAGAAAGTATCTTCATCAAATGCTGGACAAAAAAGAATCTGTGTGATTATCTGCCGATCACCGAGAACAATACTATCATTACTATTCGTGGATTTTGTCAATGACTTAAAATAACTCTCGATATCACAAGCTTGTGTAAGAATAATACTAAATGGATAAATAGCGAAATTTGACGATTCTTCAATACTTAGAAATACAGGGAGATCATTAACCAAAAGACCCGAACAAATCGATATTTCACTTGCTTCGTTTGGGAGCCACATCCGAACTACTTTTATAAATTGATTTTAATTCATCAAATGATAATTGTTTTTTGGATGAATATTTTGATTCATCTTTTTGTTTTGAAGCAGCACTCGATGCTGAATTATATGAATTGGATTTACTAGAGTTATTATAAGAATTTGTGGCTGTATTTTTATTATAAGCTGCCATTAGGTATCCATTATTTTTTTAAGTTCAGTTGTAATAATTTTATTGAAAAAATTTGTATTGACCGAATTCATATTAATTGGACGTTTTATTATCTCATCCGAATCTAAAATGAAGTTGTCTATATAGCAATCTAAATCCAATACAAATTCTTGGTTAATAATTTTTCCGGGGAAATTTTCATTCCAAACACCAATGTTTGTTGAAAGTATATAGTCACCATTACTAAATATGATATTATTCATATTCCTACGCAATGAGAATGTCTCATCAGGCATAACAATATTAGCATAATAAGAAATAAATGATTTATCCAAATATTTTGCCCAATCTGCTAACGTATTTATATCGGGGAGATTATTAAATACGTTTATGTATCTTAAACCTAATCTTTTAAATTCCTTAATCTCGGCGACATCCAAAAGAGTATTAAACGCTTTAGTAAATAAATCATAAAATGTCTTAAAATCAGTGTATGAATTAACTGTCAAAGAAATACTCATTGGATCGATAATTATCTTTTCAATACCTCCATTCAATGAAAATGTACCACTACGACCAACTGTTTTAATGTCAAATGCAGGATCGTTTGCAGTGAGTTTTAATTCAACTGACTTAATTTCATTTTGTTTTAATTCAACATCAGGAATACCTAATTTATCCTTAAACAAAAGCAAAGAATCAGGATTAATATTAAGAGAAGGATTAGTAAAATCAGCTCTACAAATTACTTCACGAAGAAAGTTTTTCTTATAAATCATCTAATAAACATTTTTTTGTTTATTAAAATTAAGTATTAAGGATTATTAAACAAAGGGAAAAACAAAAGGTTTCCCCAGTGATGAGGAAACCTTAACGTGAATTAGCTGAGTTGGGTGAAAGTTGCGGAGTTCTGAACAACTTTACCATCAGCGGTTTTGGAAGCAACTGCAAAGAAAAGTATTGAATGCTGATATTTAGCAGCTAAAGCTTGCTGATTAACATTGTAAGCAATGTTTAGTTCGTATGTTTGATCGAAAGTGTAATTATCAATCTCGTGATTCAATGTTATAAACTGATATGCCGGATCTGTTGGATTTATCGGATCATAGTAGCATATAACACCATTTGCAGAGAGATTAACTTCTTCAGGTGTGAATACGGAAGCAGAAGTTAATGCTAACAATTCCATAGTTAAATTATCTACTTGCACTGTTGCTGCTTGTACAGGAAGTGCAAAACCACCAGGGGTGATGATATTATCCACTGTTGGTCTTTCAGTAGATGAATAAGCAAAATTGCTCTGAAAGACTTCATTGAAAACAGAGTTTGCAACATTCTGAACTTTCTTCCAGATAGCTGAAAGAGTTGGAAGTGAAATTACTTGACTTGCTAATTTTGCAGTAACTGCAAATTTAGATCTTACAGCAAGGGAAGCCGGGTCTTGGCTTGCATTAAAGCTCGAAGGACGAGCAGCTAAAATAGTTTTACCTTTTACGGTTCTTGCGGAAAGATTGCCAAGTTTACCACGAAGATTACCGATTACATTACCATTTAAGATAGCCATTTTATTTTTCTCCTTATTTTTTGTTTATGACTGATACAATCCTAACAAATTTGAGTTTTGATTTTGGTGTATTTGTGAGACAGTAAAGGAAGTTATTGGGAGACTATTTAGTGGCTTGTTACAGGCTTGTTAAAGCTTAGTTAAATAAAGGCAAGTGAACGGATTTGGTTTTTCTTTTTCTAAATAGAATTGAGTGAACTGCATCGTAAGATAAGTGATATTTTTCTGAGAGATCAAAGATTGCAGAAAGCTGAGATTGTGTTCGTCTTAATTGAGAATATTCAGATTTAATGATGTAATTACGTAAAGCAATTTCATCAATTAGCCCAATAGAATAAAATGTTTTAAATAAGGGATTAGTAATAAGTTGTTCCAGATCGAAGTTTTGATTTTCCATTTCATCTATAAAACTTTTGATGAAAAAATAATAGGATTGTTAGAACTGTGCAACGCTCAATGTTTATGATTTGTTTTCGCTTATTTAACTTAAAGGTAAAATTGAAGATGAAAAGGCAATGGCACACGGATTAAACGGATTAATACAGAATTAAAATCAATACAAGTGACAGCGAATGAAGGGTGTGCGAAAGCGTGAGCCACCCGTAATGAGCGAAGATGAACTGATTAGTTAACGTGCCGAGTTTACATAAGCCAACATTATGAGACTTCGATAGGACTACAAAGTATCAGATAGAATTACTTAGTTAGTTGCATAATGTTTCTTATGTAATACTGGCTGACTATGTCAGGGTGAACTGAGTAAAAAAATGAAAAGTTAACTTGATAATGTCCTCCCTTTTCTAATTTCTTTTCTAAGATGATGGTTTTTTGCTGAGAAGTGAAAGAAATTTTAGAAAAGGTAACTCATTGTTTTTTCAATAGGTTGTGGGAGAACCTTTACTTGTGCTTTACTAAAAAAGACGATTTCTTTACTAAAATAGAAAATCTTGTTGACTTTAAATGTGAAATCTGTTTATGTTTGCTGTGAACATAACTCACAATAATAAATCAAGTAAAATGAACGATATAATTGGAATAAATGAAATAGCGGATATTGCAGGTGTAAGTTCCTCCGCAGTTATTAACTGGAGAAACAGGGATAAAGACTTCCCTACACCAATTGCTGAACTAAAATCTGGACCAGTATTTAATTACGATCAAATAAGAAGATATTTAAAGAAAAGGAAGGTTCATATGGCTACAGTTATTTCAACAATTAACTTAAAAGGCGGAGTTGCAAAAACAACAGTAACAGTTGCTTTAGGTGAATTTTTATCTGCTGAACATAAGAAAAAAGTATTGATAGTTGATTTAGATCCTCAAACCAATGCAACTGTTATGTTAATTGGAGATAAAAAATGGAAAGCATTAAACGAACAGGAATACACACTTGCTAGATTATTTGAAGATGCACTCGATCCAGAAAATGCAAGATTCAATCTTGATAAAACTTTACAAAAAAATGTTTCAGATGTTGCTGCAGTTAGATCATTAGATTTATTACCATCCAGTCTGAATCTCATTGACCTTCAAGATAGGATTGCAACAATTTCACCGGGAAAGTTTTTCTCTGTTATGCCAACTGATATTTTAAGAAGAGCATTGAAAGAAAAATTAGAAGAATATGATTTTATTTTAATTGATTGTCCACCGAACCTTGGTATTATTACCCTCAATGGATTAAAAATTTCTGATGGATATATTGTTCCAACTATCCCGGATATTTTATCTACATACGGAATTCCTCAAATAATAAGTAGAGTTAAAGATTTTTCATTCAATATTGATAAAGAAATTGAGAATTATGGAATTATAGCAACTAAATACGATGCAAGAAACACAATCCATAATAATATTATTAAACAATTGGAGAGAGAAAAAGACGGACCTTTCTTTAAAACAATTATCAAACAGAATACACAGAGTTCGGCAGCAGCTGAACACAGCCAACATAATACAATGAGACAAAAATGGGGTTACAGTCCAGGACAATATGAAGCTTACCTTGCATTAACAAATGAACTATTAGAAAAGGTTGGTTAATGAAAAAGAAATTAAAAAAACTTTTTGAGATCATAATTCAGGAAAGCGAAAACAATGAAGCTTTCAGGAAAAAGATTGAAGAACTGCTAGAACCATCGATTGAAAATAAGATTGAAAGTAAGAAGAAAACAAAAAGAGAAAAAGCAATATTAGATCCGATCAGTTTAGCTGAAAAAGATGTTAATGAACTTAAAACAAAGTTAGAAGAATTGGATATTGAGAAGCTAAAAGATATTGTTTCTGAGTTTAGATTGGATTCTTCCCGATTAGTTTTGAAATGGAAAGATAAATCAAGAATGATTGAGCATATAATTAATGCTTCATTAAGCAGAGTTGAGAAAGGCGATGTATTCAGAAAATAAATTAAAAAATGTTGCCGATGGGAATACAATTAAACTAAATTTGTAATTAAATAATAAATTAAAGTTTTGGTTATGCTTAAAAACGAACAAAAGTTTTATTCAGCTTTAGAAGATGTTTTTATTGGCGAAGCCGGTAAAAAAATCGAAGGGAAATCTGGCTTTGTTAATCTAATGAAAATTAAAAGTCAGTACTTCGAGAAAATAAAACCATTCATTCAAAAAGAAGTAGCTGAAAAAATAAAAGACGACAAAGAACGAGAAGAACTCTATCAAAAGCTTTATACTTTCTTTGAAAGTTATTTAAATGAAACCGGTACTCCCTTCTTTAGTCAAACTCCATTCTATAAAAACCTTTATGAAAAAGTTTACAGTGAAAGAGAAGATGTTTCCCTATTCTGGAAAACACAAAGACTTTATTATGTGAAGTCTGAGGCTACGTATAGTACTGTTAATAATCTGGAAGTTGATGAACTTAAATTTGATTTTGATGCAAGCAACATTGAGCATAAAAAGAGTAATGAGAAAAAGGAATTAGAGTTTTATTTAACCGATGCTTCAAATGAAAAACTAACATTTAAAGTTTTTTATGCCGATAACGCACGAGCAAAGTATGATAAGATAAAAGAATATTTGGGACAGGACTCACCGGATGCAGTAAGAAAATTTATTGCTGAGAATGATGGAAAAGTTAAGCACCCAAATATTAAGGTTGTTAAAAACAACTTGAAGCGGGAAGGATTAAAAACTAAAACACTACAAGACGCATTATTATTTTATAATAATGATGATGCCCTTAATTCTGTTACGATTGAATTTGCAATAAGTAAAATTGATGATATGCTTGCTTACGCAGAAGTAAATAATTTGTATAAAGTTACCGAAGATGTTTTGAAAAAAGCCTTTGCAGTTTACAAAAAGCAAAATGAGGTGGATTATTTTATTCATAAAGACGCTGAAGCATTTCTTAAAGAACAGTTTGATTTGTTTATGTACCAGCAGCTTTTCGGTGATAATAATCTTTACAATGAATGGAAAGCTGAAAGGATTGAATACATACAGAAGATAAAACAACTTGCCTACAAAGTAATTGAGTACATTGCACGGTTTGAAGATGAACTAAAAGCAATTTGGAATAAACCAAAATTTGTTAGAAACAGCAATTATGTTTTAACGCTTGATAAGCTTGAGAATAATGTTGAATTGATAAAGAGAATTATAAAACATCCAGGATGGAAAAAGCAAGTTGATGAATGGAAGGAATTAGCAATTGGAAACGGATTAGAAGAAAATAAAATTATCGATGGGAAAGGGAAACTAAATAAAAAGTACAAGAACCTACCAATTGATACAAAGCACTTCAAAAATATAGAATATGATATATTGAATGAATTTAAAAATATTGATAAAAACCTTGATGGAATTTTAATAAAGTCAGAAAATTATCAAGCTCTAAATACCATTAAAGAAAAATATTACCAGACTATAAAAACAATTTATATTGATCCACCATTCAATAAAGAAAATGAAGCAGATTTTGAATATATAGTCAAATACAAAAATTCAACTTGGAATACAATTCTTGAGAATCGAATAGATGTTAGCAAAAATTTGCTTAATAATTATGGAAGCATTTTTGTCCGATGTGACTATAATGGTAATTACTTAGTGCGTGAAATACTTGATAATTTATTTGGTAAACAAAATTTCAGAAATGAAATTGTAGTAAACAGGTTCAAACGCCAATTGGATGAATTAAAGAGATTGAATTTTGCAACTGAGACTTTATTCTATTATGGGAAAAGTGAAGGACATACACCTAACAAAATTTATAGACCAAGAAGTTGCACATTCTGTGGTAGAGAAGTTGAACCAAGTTGGAGACCAATGAGTTCACCGGGGGTTAGGTGGTCTGCCATTGATGAAAAATATATAAAGAAATTTTCTAATAAAAATATTATTGAAAGGAATGGGAAGTTTTTAACACAAGCAAGGATAATTAATGGAATAGAAATGTTGCCGCCCCGAAGAAGGCATTGGACATTTACACAAGAAAGAATAGAATTACTTGAGAAAGAAAAAAGAATAAGAATAAATAATGAAATAGCGTATGCAGATCAGAGTGGTGAAAAACATCCAGGATTACCAGAATATCTACAGACTGAGGATACACCGATTGATACATCGTGGAACGACTTAAAAGGTTATGCCTTTGGGACAGATTTTTCCACAGAAAATGCCGAAGAATTATTGCAACGTGTAATTGAATTTTCAAGCGATGAAAATGAATTAGTAGCTGATTATTTTTTAGGTTCTGGAACAACAATAGCGGTTGCACAGAAAATAAAGAGACGTTGGTTAGGAATAGAAATTGGTGAACATTTTGATACTTATATCTTACCAAGGATGAAGAGAGTTCTTGCAGGTGAAAAATCACAAATATCGAAAGATGTGAATTGGCAAGGCGGTGGCTTCTTCAAGTATTATGAGTTAGAGCAATATGAAGAGGCATTAGCAAGAGCAATGTATAATCCAAAAGAAGGCGATTTGTCAAACGTTAACTTCTCTAAAGATGAAAAGCTCTTAGATGCAATGGTAATTGATGAAGAAAAAGAAGAAGTAAAAATACATTTTGAACTGCTCTACCCGGATGTTGATATAGCAGAAACAATATCAAATGTAACAGGCAAAAAAATAAAGAAGCTGAATAAAGAAAGAGTAATATTTGAAGATGACACACAAATTGAGTTTGCAAATATGAATTACTACGACCCAATCTTCAAAGATGCTTATAGAAGTCTTCTTTGGTGGAAAAGTAAGGAATAAATTCAATTAAAAATTATAAATGAAAAGTTAAAAATAGAAAAGTAGATGCCGGAGAATCAAAACATAGAATTTAAGTCAAGCTGGCGGGATGAATGGCTTCAATGGATATGCGGGTTTGCGAATGCAAATGGCGGTAAGCTTTATATCGGTAAAGAAAACAACGGTAATGTAATTGGTATTGAAAACCACGATAGATTGATGGAAGAACTGCCAAATAAGATTAGAGACTTGCTTGGGATTTCTGCAGAAGTAAATTTACTGGAAGAGAATGGATTAAAATACATTGAAATAATTACACAGCCGCAGAGTGTTGCAATTTCTTACAGAGGGAAATATTACCAGCGTGTTGGGGCAACAAATCTTGAATTAACCGGTAACAGATTAAATGAATTTTTGTTAAAGAAAAGCGGCAGAACGTGGGACGACGTAATTGAAGATAGAGCAGCCGAAAAAGATATTGATGAAGAAAGTATAAAAAAATTTATAACCGTTGCAGAAAAAACAAACAGATTACCGGAAGTTACCGGACTTGCAAATTTTGAAATACTTGAAAAGTTAAGACTAACTGAGGGAGAGAAATATAAGAGAGCTGCAATAATACTTTTTGGGAAAGATCCGGGAAAATTCTATCCGAATATTTCAGTTAAGATCGGCAAATTTGGTAAAACTGCTGATGAGCTTTTATTTGAAGAAGTGGAAGAAGGAAATTTGTTTAAGATACTGCAAAATGTGTTACAGCAGTTAAATAGAAAATTCTTTAAAAATCCAATTGACTTTGAAGGAATGCAAAGAGTTGAAAAAGGTGAATATCCCGTTGCAGCAATACGTGAGATGTTGTTAAATGCACTTGTTCATAAAAGTTATCCAGGTGCTTCCATTCAAATAAGAATATATGATGACAAGATAAACATATGGAATGAAGGCTCTCTCCCATCCGAATTAACAATAGATTCTTTAACAAAGCAGCATCCATCCATACCAAGAAATCCTATCATTGCAGATGTATGTTACAAAGGCGGGTTTATAGATACTTGGGGACGAGGTACTTTGAAAATTATCAATGCTTGTAAAGAAGCTGAATTACCTTCACCGGAAATTAAAGAAGAGTTCGGTGGTTTTACAGTAACAATATTCAAAGATGTACTTACTGAAGAGCAATTAAAAAAATTAGGGATAAATGAACGACAGATAAAAGCTGTTATGTATGTAAAGGAACATAAAAATATTTCGAATCAGAAATACCAGGAATTATATAAAGTATCTAAGGCTACAGCAACGCGAGATTTGACTGAATTAGTTGATACATTCAAATTGCTTAAAAAGGAAGGCACAACAGGTGCCGGAACTACTTATGTTTTAATGGGCTCATAATTGGCTCAAACGGCACATAATGGGCTCATAATCGGATCATATGTAAAGTAGATGGAGGTTATTTGACGGATAAAATATATTGAACTGAAAGTCATTAAAGTAAAAACCTCTTAAAGACGAAACCTTAAGAGGCGTTACTGTCGTGATTCTATAAAATGATGTAATAAACTTAAAAAAAGTTACTGAATAAAAGAAAATAATCTAAGAGTTTATGAAAGAAATAATATTAGAAAAAATATGTGAAAATGAACTGCCAGAGAGCTATAAATTCATTGATTTGAAGAAATTTGGTGAAAAAGAAGGTAAAATAATTGAACTTTTCGATTATCAGCAAGATGCATTAAAAAATGTAATGAATTGTCTCTATTTGTACTATCAGGACAGAGAAAATTTTTATAAAAAGTACAGATTTAACGGATTAGATGCGGAATTAGAAGAAAAAGTAAGTATAAAAAAAGCTGAGGATAATAGTTCATTTGACATATTAGAGAACCACTACAAAACAAATCAGGACAAGTTAGAGTTTAAGAGTATTTGCAATAGAGCTTCATTCTGGATGGCTACCGGAAGCGGTAAAACGCTTGTTATGATAAAACTGATTGAAGTACTTTTTGCACTATCAAAAATACCGAAAGAAGCAGGGGGAATACCTAAGAATGATATACTTATTCTTGCCCCACGACCTAAAATATTAAATCAGATAAAAGAGCATATTGAGGATTTTAATAGAAAGAATGATCTGCAAATTGAGTTGAGAGATTTGAGAGATTGGGAATACTGCAAGAGAAATAGTCCCAACTTGTATTCAGAAAATATAGTTACTGTTTTTTATTACCGTTCGGATAATATAAAAGAAAGTGGTTATGATACTGAGAATGAAACTAATTATCAGAATTATTTGCACGGAACCGACAGCGATGGTTATAAATTTGGAAGCTGGTATGTAATTTTAGATGAGGCACATAAAGGTGTAACCGGCGACAGTAAAAGACAAAACATTTATCAAGTACTGGCTAAAGAAGGATTTTTATTTAACTTCTCCGCAACATTTACTGATGCAATTGATAAAGCTACGACAGTATTTAATTTCAACTTAGAGAGGTTCATTAATTCCGGATATGGTAAACATATTAAGGTGACAAACCAGGAGTTCAGGAGCTTTAATAAAAAGAAAGAAGATGAGTTTACTAATAAAGAAAAGAGAAAAATTGTACTGAAATCTTTAATTACACTTACTGCAATTAAAAAAGCAAAAAAGAAAATTAAAGAGATAAAATCTACCCTTTACCATAATCCCCTACTGATCACTATTGCTAATACAATCCAGACCACTGAAGCCGATCTAAAATTATTTTTTAGAGAGTTGGCAAAGATTGCAAAAGAAGAAATAGATATAGAAGATGCAAAAGGCGAACTAATATTAGAATGGAGAGAATCGGCAAATAGAATATTCCAGTTTAATTCAGGTAAAATATCAGATAAGTTTATTAGTCTTTTGTCATCCATAACATATAATGACATTAAAAAATTTGTTTTTAATACAAGTGGAAGCGGAAGTATTGAGATAATTAATATTGAAGGGAACCAAAGAGAGTTAGCTTTTAAGATGTCAACAGCGAACAGCAAACCTTTTGCTTTATTGGTTGCCTCTGATGCTACTAACTGGATGAAGGATTTAGATAATTATACAACTAGTACCGACGTAATAGCTGAGAGTTTCTTTGAAAAACTAAATGAACCAGATAATGAGATAAACATACTTTTAGGAAAACAAATATTTGCTGAGGGTTGGGACAGCAACCGCCCAAATGTGATTAACTTTATTAATATAGGTGTTAGTGATGCACAGAAGTTTGTTCTCCAGGCAATGGGACGTGGAATAAGAATTGAACCTTTTAAAGGAATCAGAAAGAGATTTGATCATATTGTTGATAAGGATAAATATTTAAGTATTGAAGAAGTAGAAAAGATTGAACCACTTACACAAGGATTGGAAACAGTTTTCATTTTTTCAACAAATAAAGAAACTATCGGTGCAATACTAAAGAACATTGAAACAAACGAAACAAGAGATGAGTGGATAAAAGTTGATGGAATAAATAAAACGGGTATTAAAGAAGATTTACCAATACCGGAATATGAACTTGATGTTATATACAATGAAAATAAATTTAAGCTTAGCAGAGAAGATTTTGAAAGCGTTAATGAACTTATTTCTACTGCTGGCGAAAGAGTACTGATAGCAGCTAATAGTTTTAGCATAAAGACACTTAAAAAACTAAAAGATGAAAAGAATTTTAAGGATAATTTTGAAACTGGAACAAGCTATAATTTAGCAGCAGAAAAAGTTATTACACTTGCTGATGAACATTTTACAACAATCCCGAAAAGACTTAGAGGCTTTAGAAAAGTAATAGATGGAGATATTTCTCATTTTGAAAAGATAAAAGCAAAGGCATTTAATGAAGTAGAACTAAAGGAATTAAGAGAACATATCGAGAAAATAATTGAAGAAAAGTATAAGACAAAAGAAGAGCTTGTTGCACTATTGAAAGAAGGAAAAATTGATAACACACAATTTGCATTTGAATTTGAAAGATTAGTAAAAAGAGATGAGGGAACTTCTTCAACAAAAATACCTTTAATAAACCGAAAGTTTCTGAAAGAACATTATTATAATCCAGTTTTGATTGCTACTAATGATTCAAAAGAATATTTTAGAAATATTATTAAAGAAGACAGCGAAATAGAGTTTTTTAACGACCTTGTTGAATATTTTGAGAAACCAGATAACAAACTTAAAAGGTATGACTGGTGGTATTTTTCAAAGTTGGTTGAAAATGTTGATGAAATAAAAATTCCGTACTTCAATAAAGAAAAAGGAAAGTTTGCAGATTTTAATCCAGATTTTATCTTCTGGCTTAAAAAAGGAGACAAATACTTTATAAAATTTGTAGATCCAAAAGGAAGACTACTTGCTCTCCAAAATTCATTGTATAAAGTACAGGGATTTGAGAAGATATTTGATAAAAAAGGATACACTTTTAATAAGAAAAAACTTGAAGTTGAACTGCATTTATACAATCCAACAGGGGAAGTTCATTTCGTAGAATTGAAAGATTATTATAAAAACAGCTTAGAAAATATATTTAAAGATTAAGTAAGAAATTATAGCTAATTGTATGAATTATACTGAATACAAAAATAACAATCAGATAGTAAACAGTTAATTAGCCTATGGGACATAAACGTTACGGTTATCTTCCAAAATCAAAAATCTGGCGTGAAATTGTAAACAGCTTAGGGGGTTACTCTTTAGGCAGAACAGAAATTTCAGAAATAGCCAAAAGCACACTCCGTCAATTACAAGCACAATACAGCAACTTAAAAAATGATCCCTCAATAAATGCAGGGTTTGAATTTCTTGTACAAGTTTCTTTAGCATTCCAGAAAAACAATCCAATAAAATATTTAACTGAAAAAAGAATACTCGATAAAGAAGAGTTGTCTTTAATCAGATTAGCTAAAGGTGTTACAAAATACAAGAATGATGAAGTGGCTTCGCACGAATATCAAACTTTTGCAAAGCAAGCGGCAATAGATGCATTAAATAACTGGTATAAAGCAAATATAGACAGAGGGACAAATTTATTCAGCGAAGGAATTGACACAAACGCGATATTCCGTAAAACTGCGAAGGCGGATGGTTTTTGCGAATTATCGAGACTTTATTTTTCAAAAATAACAGAAAGGTATTTGAAATATTTTTTAGAGAGAGAGGCTTCATCAAAGATAAGTAATATTAATGAGCGAGAACGGTTTTCAAATGAAATAACGAAGCAGATTGATGATATTTCCAAACACGCATTTGAAACTGCTAAAATAACAGAATCATTTTCTGCTGGATGGTTTAATAATCACGTAAAAGAAAAAGAACCAACCGATATTGAGCTTAAGAATTTTCTTGGCGTATCGTTTGGTAAAATGAAAAGTGAACTCTTGAGGGAAGAAGCAAAATGACCGAGTTCACTGAACATATTGTTGCTTGCGGTGGTATAAAGCTAAAAGAGTATACTGAGGATAGCAGGTATTTAGAACTAAATCATCAGGAAGGCAGTGCTGAACAAAACGTTAATCTTAAGCTAAATACTTTTATAACTAAAATTTTCAAACTAAACAATAGATTAAAAGACTTGCTAGAAATAGCGGGATATGTATTTGCAGCAGATAGAAAAACATACAGAGGCAAGCCAGATGATCTTGAATACCATAGCTGGAGCAGAGCATTTAATTTTCATTTAAATGTAAGAGATTTGACGTTTTGGAAAAGAAAAGATGTGCAGGAGATTTTAGAAAATGCTCTTGTATTTATGGGCGGTGATCATAGTTATAAATTTAATTTCTATAAAGCTACAGAAGACTTCCCTACCAGTATTTTTGACAATGAAGAATTTGACATAAACTGCCCGGAAAAATTAAAAGTTGCTCTCTTTTCAGGCGGTATTGATTCACTTGCAGGTGCTATTGAAATTCTTGAAACAACAGACTCAGAGATCTGCTTGGTTAGTCATCAATCAGGACAGCCAGGCACAATAATGACACAAAGAACAATTTTTGATGACCTTAAAACACTTTACCCGGATAGATGCACGCATTATAAATTTCATTGTAGTTTACACGGAATCCAAGCAAAAGATGAATCACAAAGAACAAGGTCATTTTTATATTGCTCAACTGCTTTTGCTATCGCAAAGACTTATAAACAAAATTGTATTTATGTTTTTGAGAACGGAATTACATCCTTGAACTTTGCTGAAACTCAAGATTTAATTAATGCAAGATCAAGCAGAACTACGCATCCACAAACGCTATCAAAGTTAGCTGAGTTATTTACTTTAATCGCGGAAGAAGATTTTACTATAAACAATCCTTATTTATTTAAGACGAAGACTGATGTTGTTGAAGTAATAAAAAATTATGATAAACTGGATTTCTTGGATAACTCAGTTTCTTGCAGTTCGACAAGGAATAAAAAAAGGAATACAACTCATTGCGGAGAGTGTTCGCAATGTATTGATAGAAGATTTGCGGTTTACGCTGCAAGTGTTGAAAATGAAGATGAAAACGGAATTTACAATTTTGATTTTTTGCGTGATGATTTATTAGAAGATGATATTAAGAAAAGATTAACAGATTACATCAGGTTAGCAAATAGATGGGCAAAACAAGATTTTGACGGCTGGTGGGATGAACGAAGCTTAGAGATATTAGAGATAATTGATTATATAGAAGGTGATTCTGATACAGACAAAATGAAAGTTCTTTATGATTTGTGTTTCAAACATTCTCAAAATGTTGAAAAAGCCATTAAGAGAATGAGAGATTTATACGATTCACCCCTTTCCCCAGTTAGACCAAATTCATTTTTTGATGTTATTATAGGACCAAGAGAATATCTGAAAGAAGTAAAACTTGAAAAAGAAAAACTGCCAACCGAAATAGAAATACCTTCAAAGCAATTGAAAAAGTTTGCTAAAGAAGCTTGTGAATCTTTAATTAAAACAAAAAAGATTACCGAGGTTCTTAATGAAACTAAAACCAAAAAAACAATAAGTAAGCTGGTTATTGGTGAATTAAAAAGGAAACGATATAAGGTTACTGCCCGAAATGAAAGCACTATAAGTGATTATTTTAGGAAATTTGATTTACAGATAAAGAAAGATAAAAGTGGTAATCTGTTAGTAATAGATAACCACCAAAAGAATTAAAAAAGGATAATCCCCAAAATCCCTTCGAAATCCCCGCTTGTTCCCCCTCATCTTCCCCTTTTTCTTTGTGTTAAAAAAAGGAGAAGAAAAGAAAATGAAACAGGAAGCAATTGCAAAACAGTTAGAAGAAATCAAAGTTCTTCTTAAAAAGAAAGATGACAAACCATTAAGCTTCAAAGAAGCGTGTGCATATTTAGGATTTGCACCGAGTTACCTCTATAAACTAACCTACCGCAAAGTTATTCCGCATTACAAACCTACAGGAAAGATGCTGTTCTTTTCTAAGTGTGAGTTGGATGAGTGGATATTTTCAAAGTCAAAGGTCAAAAGTGAAAAGCCAAATGAAATGCAAAACAGTGATGATGAGGAGGAAGAATCAGAAGCAGAAAGTCAATGGAACGCTGAGAACACAGATAGAACAGCTTAGCACGGATTAAAGCAATGGAAAATGGAGTTCAAAATATATTAGGGAAATTCTCGCTCGAGGATATTGAAAAGTTAAAAGTACTTCTTTCAATTGTACCGGAAGTAACGCAAAAAGAAGTGATTACGCTGAGGGTATTTGCTGATGAGTACAGTAATCTTATTAAAGAGAATAGATCAGCAGCCTATTATAAATCGGTTACTAATGCATTAAAACATTTAACTGATTTTTTTGGTGCACAGAGACCAATAAATTCTATTGGACTGAAAGATATTGAGAGCTTCATTTCTCACCTACATAAAAAAGTAGCAAAAGGTTATCGTGTGTATGCAAGAACACTAAAAGCAGCTTTTAATAAAGCAATTGATTGGAAATATGTTAAGGAAAATTATTTTATGAAGATTAAACTGCCGAAAAAACAACAGACTAACCCAGCATTTATTACCAGTATGCAATTGGCAGTAATCAGTACACAAATTGAAAACAAAACAATTAAGGATGTTGTTATTTTCGCTTTCTATACAGGGATGAGATTAAACGAAATTGTGAATTTGACTTGGCGAAATTTGAATCTAACGACCAAAATAATAACCGTTGGAGATGAACATTTTACAACTAAATCCAGGAATCAGAGATATATTCCTATTTGTGAAGAAGCCCTCACCTCAATCCTAGCCCAAAGGGAGAGGAAGAAAGCTATTCCAATCGGGAATGCTTTTGTTTTTTGCAAAGATAATGGCGAAGCTTTTACCGGAGATTATATTTCTAAAACATTCAAGAAAGCTTGTAGAGAAGCTGGAATTGATAAAGATATTCACTTCCATTCCTTAAGACATTCATTTGCTTCCAACCTTGTACAGAAAGGCGTTAATCTTTACACAATTAAAGAATTGTTGGGACATTCTTCAATTGCTACAACTGAAATTTATTCGCATTTGAATATGGATGCTTTAAAAGCAGCAATCAGAACTTTCGATCAACTTCACCTAAATCCTCTCCTTGCTAAGGAGAAGACTTTATGAATGAGAGATTAAGAATGAATTTTAGAGAAATAGCTAAAGATTATTATGATGTTTATGGATTTAACTTGCTCCCATTAGAAAATAAAGTACCAAAATTGAACTGGGAGCACTGGCAACATACTAAAATGGAGATGAGTGATATTGATGGTTTAGGCTGGAATACTAATACTAATGGAATAGGTGCTATATCCGGAATAAACAAACTTAGATGCTTGGATTTCGATGCGGTAAACAGTTATGAAATAGTCAAAGATTTTGTTAAAAGTTTGGGATTGCCAAGCGAGTATTTATGGGTAGTAAAGAGCGGAAGCGGTAAAGGCTATCATATTTGGTTTTATAGTGATAGCGACAGTTATTTATTCAAATTTCTCGGTGGTGAAAAGTCTTATTACAAGCTGATGCTAAAAGAAAAAGGACTATGCGATCATATAGAATTACGATGGCAAAATTGCCAAACTGTGCTTCCTCCATCTCTCCATCCAAGTGGTGGTGAATATAAATTTATACATTTAAGGGAGAAAGGAATACCAGGTTATGCTCCGCACACAGTTGGAGTTGGCAAATTGATTGAAGTGCTTCGTAAGTTTTGCATATTAGAAAGTGAAACGGTAAAAGTAAAAAATGAAAAGAAAATTCTTAGACAAAGCAAAACACCGATAGATACAAAATATGCGAAGGATGCTGCGGAATTTATAAAAGGAAAGGTTGATAATTATGATGACTTCTTACGAATTGGCTTTGCCCTTGCTTCAATTGGAGAAAACGGGAGAGAACATTTTTTATTGATCGGAAAGGATAATCCTAAGTATCCAGAAGATACGGAATCAGCTTTAAGTAAAAAGTTTGATGGATTGTTGAAGGATTATCGTGGAGATATTACGCTTGGTTCCTTTTTTGAGATTGCTAAAAAATATGGATATGAGTTTCCTAAAATCAGATTCTGGCAAATAGTTGATGGTAAAGCAAATATTATCAGGAATACACTTATAGAATTTTTGGAAGCTGAAGGTTTTGGGAAAATGTTTCTTGGTAAGGATTATATATTTATACAGGAAACTGAGAATGTAATTCGTGAAGTATCAACGGTTCTTATTAAAGATTTTGTTTTGGATTATGTGAATGAAATTAGCGATACAGGATTAAGAAGAATAGTAAAAGAGAGTATCATTAAAAGTGCTAAAACATTATTCAGTGATGCTACTCTTGAATGTCTTAAAACTGTAGAAACCAGTTTTGCCGAAAGTTCAAAGGGAAAAGCATTATTCTTTTTCAATAATTGCTGGGTGGAAGTAAACAAAGATAAAATTGAAGTAAATAATTACAATACCTTAAACGGATGCATCTGGGAAAAGCAGCTTATAAAAAGAAAATTTGTGCATACGAAGGAAAAAACACAGTTTGAGAAATTTATTAACAATGTTTGTAGAAATGATGAAGAAAGAATTAACGCCTTAAAATCTGCTATTGGTTATCTGCTTCATAGTTATAAGGACCCGACAAAATCAAAGTCAATAATATTTATTGATGAAAAGTTGAGTGAAAATGCTTTTGGAAGGTCTGGGAAAGGTTTGATTGCTAATGCGATTAAGCAATTAAAAAATGTTCTGAGAATAGATGGAAAGAACTTCAAATTTGATAAAAGCTTCCCCTTCCAATCAGTTAACCCGGATACTCAGATTTTATTCTTTGATGATGTTACAAAGAAGTTTGGTTTTGAAAAATTGTTCTCAATTATTACAGAAGGAATTACTATTGAAAAGAAAAATAAGAATGAATTTGAAATACCTTATGAAAAATCACCAAAGATTTTAATTACGACTAATCATTCTATTACAGGAAGTGATGATTCGTCAAAAGCGAGACAGTTTGTAGTTGAATTTTCGGATTTCTATAATGCAAATCACGAACCTTTAGATGACTTTGGAAAGATGTTTTTTAAGGAATGGGATGAAGCTGAATGGAATGCTTTCGACAATTTTATGATTGAATGCTGCCAGTATTATTTGAGGAATGGACTCAAGGAATATGAATATGTTAATCTAATTAAGAAAAAACTGATTGATGAGACCAACCAGGAATTTGAGGAATTTATAAAAGAGGTACCTTTAAATATCGAGCACAATAAGAAGGATCTATTCGAGCAATTCAAAAAAGAGTACGAAGATTATGGACAAATTAGGCAAAACACATTTTCCAAATGGACAAAAGTTTATGCTGAATTATATGATTTGAGGATTGATGAGAGAAAATCCGGTGCGGACAGATACTTCACTTTAAGAAAAAAAGGTGAAATCGCTGTTGAAGCTGGACAGTTGGACGAGACAAGGACAAATGATGAAAATTTATTTGACCAGGAATGAACAAGAGAACTAACTAAAAATGAAGAGGTGGACGGAAGGACGTTCAGAATGAATAAATCATAAATTAAAAATTCTAACTAAGAGAGTAAGAATAAACAATAGCTAACCTTCAAATTCAATTTCTTTGTATCGACCATCGGGATAGTGGAATGTAAGATATTTCTTTCGATTTGAAAGATCAGAGAAATCGAGATAAAATGAGAATTTTTCTACTGGTTCTATTCCATCATCCAGTTCAACTGATTCGTTAAAAGAAAGCACACTACGCCAATTTACATATCCAAAAAATAAAACATCAATCATTAATGTGTGTCCTCCAGGAAGAAATCTAATACAATGGAAAGGAAACCTTTTATCACTTTTTCTAATTATACAGGGATTTATAGTATAATCAGAGATTTTAGAATTAAAACGCGAGTGCTTCCTAAATTCAGCGTACAAAATGAAATTAGATAATAAATTTGGTTTTATAAAATAGTGTATTGCAGTAAAAATAATTTTAGCTATTAAGGGAGTTATACTTGGTAAATTTTCTTGATCGTATTCTATATTAGAAATTTGACGTCTTTTAATTTCTCCTAACACAGGATCAATAATGCTGTCACCGATATTTAAGTTAAAGTAAGCCTCCTTAATCTCAGTTAATTTTTGCTCAAGTTCTTCAGAATTATATTTGGAAGATAGAGTCATTCTAAAATTCTTAATAACTAGTTGGTCAAAATCTCTTTCTGAACATTCAATATATTTTTCTGAGATAATAGCTTTCGATTTGTAATTTCCATTTCTACGAATCATTTTCACTGGTTGATTGGAATGAATATCTTTACCTATAAAATTTAATTGTTCGTAATATTTTTCAGGATTGCCTAAATTAAGTTGTTTCATAGAGTCAATTATGAGAGGGTTTTGTGTCGCGAGTTGATCAACATTATCCCCAAAATATTTACGACAATCCTCACATACATCATAGGAACGCCAAAATCCAAAAATAGATTTAGGGATAACGTGCTCACCTTCACCACTTCTTTGGTCTTGTGGCGGTAGCTCTTTAAAACAAAAGATACAGTATTGATAAATTCTAAATAGATTTTTACTGTCTTCATTCATATTTATTTGATAATAAAAATAAAATAATCGTAATAATTATAACAAATTTACAGCATCTTTTAAATTTTGCTTTTGTAAATGGCTATAAATTTGAGTTGTTGCCAAATCTTCGTGCCCAAGCAACTCTTTTACCACATACAGAGAAACACCTTTTTGAACCAATATAGAAGCGAACGAATGACGTAAAGTGTGGAAATGGATTTTATCACTAAGATTTGATTTACGGATTATTTTTTTGAATTGCTTACTTATTGATTCTTGATAGAGCAGCTTCCCTCTCCTATTGTAAAAAACGACTTCAGCTGAATTATGCAAAACCGAATTGAAACGCTTGAATAGTATTGCTCTAACTTTATCACTCATTGGAACGATTCTTTCTTTTTTGCTTTTTGTTTGAAATTCATCCGAGCACTTAACAGTTAATTGATTTTGTATGAAATCGACCCAATGCCAACGCATATTAACCAATTCACCGAGACGTAAGCCCGTATAAAAAGCAACAGTAAAAATGTCTTTAAGATGCTGATATTGTGTGTTTGCCAGGATTATTAATAGCTCATCTTCCGATATGAAAACCGGAAATGTTTTAGATAGCTTTGGAAATTTAACTTTAGTGAATGGATTTACTGAAATGTAATTCCATTCGACAGCTTTATTTAATGCTGCCTTAAGTGTACGGTAATAAAGATGTGCACCTCTCTGAGTGCGTGTGAATGTTAAATTAATAAACTTATCAACTGTGCGGGCTTCAATTCGATCTAATGGAATATCTCCAGCATACGTAATAAAGTATTTGAAAGAGTATGAAATAGAATCAAGATACTTTTCCGATTTGACAGGTTTAGCATATTCGAGATATTCTTCTTTGAATTTTGAAAGAGTAAAAGTATTTTTAGAACAAGTTTTTTCAGTTATTGAACTAACAGCACCCGAAGGATTAGCCAAAGATTTTTTGAATTCTTCGAGATATTGGACCGCTTCAGATTGAGTTGTTTTTTTAGTTGAATGAGTTGTTCTTTTACCATCAACAAAATAAACGATTTGGTAAAATGAAGACTTGTTGTTTTTTACTAAGAACATTTTAGAACTCCTTCACTGTATGGACTGTGTATGGAGTTCAAAACAAACTCTTTGTTTTTAGCGAAATATAAACGATTCCCGATGACTACGGATCAGAAGGTTCGGGGTTCGAATCCCTGCGGGTGTACATTGATTGGCTCGATTATATATTGTAATCGGGCCTTTCTTTTAATTGGTATTTAATGATATCCGATGACTTTCAATTTTT
>Ga0226835_1000893_pt1 | contig 21868 bp, 18 predicted proteins | sample LAC_MetaG_1_FD_163627 | JGI IMG/M metagenome (GOLD analysis project Ga0226835, IMG submission 163627) | Anaerobic ammonium oxidizing microbial communities from anammox membrane bioreactor (MBR) in UC Berkley, California, United States -... | ecosystem: Engineered > Bioreactor > Anaerobic >...
GCATTAGCAGGAAAGCTTTCCATATCGCCACCTCCGTGGATTCGCCATATATACTGTACGTTATAGTTACCTTACCCCGAAAAGGAAAAGCCTAATCACCCCCCTGTCGGAAAGTGATCAGGCTTCATTCGAAATACGAAACGATTACACCACCGGCGTTGGCGAGAATGTCCGGGATCACGAAAATGCCCCGGTCATGGAGGATTTTATCGGCTTCCGACTCGGTGCAGTCGTTGGAGCCCTCCGAAACGATCTTGGCTTTGATCTTCTTGGCGTTCTTGGTTGTGATGGCGTTTTCGAGAGCGGCAGGTATGAGAATGTCGCACTCCTGCTCCAGGAGCTCTTCATTGGTCATCCACTCTACATTCGGGAAGCCTTTCAGAGAGCCGTTCTTCCGGTAATAGGCATGAGCAGCGACGATGTCGAAGCCTTTCTTGTTATAGATAGCGCCCTTGGAAGTGCTCACGCCGACTACTTTAGAGCCGTACTCTTCTTCGATGATCTTCGCCCCGAATGACGCCAGGTTGCCGAAACCCTGGAAGATCACAGTCGCTTTGGACATGTCCAGACCCAGCTCTTTGGCTGCTTCTCTGGCCATGAGCACCGCACCGCGGCCGGTGGCCTCGTCCCGGCCGAGGCTGCCGCCCAGCTCTATGGGTTTGCCGGTGACCACTCCGGGTTTCTGTCCGTATCTCTGACAGTATTCATCGACGATCCAGGCCATGATCTGACCATCGGTGTTGACATCAGGAGCCGGAATATCCTTTTCCGGTCCGATGGTGGAGCCAAGCAGATTGGTGAAATTGCGGGTCAGGCGCTCTACCTCCCGGCTGCTCATCAGACGGGGGTCGACAGCTATCCCGCCTTTACCGCCGCCGAAGGGGACATTGACCACGGCGGTTTTGAGAGTCATGAGACAGGCGAGGATCTTCACCTCGGCCAGGTCGACCTTGGGGTGATAGCGCAGACCGCCTTTGAAAGGACCGCGAGCGTCGTTGTGCTGAACACGATAGCCCTGAAAAGTCGCATAAGTGCCATCGTCTTTGCGAACCGGCACCTCCACGAGGATCTGCCGCTTCGGTCTGATTATCGAGCGCAGGAGGTCTTCATCAAGCGAAAAGTCGGTCTCCATCATTTTGTCGATGGCAGCTTTCGTATAAGCAGCTACCGAGCTCTCTTCGCTCGACTTCTTTTTCATGGTCGTACTCATCTTTGACCTCCTGGGGCTGTCATTTTTTGACATCTGACTCCTTCGGGATTCCTGCATAAATGCGGCACATTATAGCCGATTCACAAACGCCAAAGCGCCGACTCGTCGCCGTCCGGAGCCTCTCTTTTCAACCCCGCCGGACGGAGAATCCGCACCAGCTGAGGAATAGAGCCGACACACCGGGCGCCAAAAAGATAATGAGAAATCTCTAGCGAACTGTTAGCAGCCACTAACAGGCGTTAGCTGCCACCACGAGCGGCGATTTCAGCCAGAGAGGCAATCAGCTTCTCTACTTCGTCCATGGTATTGAAAGGACCGAAACTAGCCCGCACGAGCCCTGATTTCTCGGTTCCCAGGCTTTTGTGAGCGGCGTAGGCACAGTGCAGCCCCGAGCGCACCGCTATGCCATATTCGCTATCCAGGACATCGGCAACCCGGTTGGAATCGAGCCCTGCTAAGCGAAAAGCCACCACCGGCATTTTCCCGGGCTCGGCCGCTGTCCTGATTCCATCCATAATCGAAGGTCCGAAGAGCTCCACGTCTTTCCGCTCGTCGGCCCAGGCATGAAAGCGCTGGGTGAGATTGAGCTCGTGCCTGAGCATGTCCTCGGCTCCCCGTTTCTTGAGCCAGCCTACTGCCGCAGCCAGGCCGGCTATATTCTGTCCGGGCTGGGTGCCGGCTTCGAAGCGATCCGGCAAAATCGCAGGAATCTCGTAGCTTTCCGACTGAGAGCCGGTACCTCCGGTAACCAGCGGTGCCAGCTCGGCACCGGCAGCTATATAGAGCAATCCGACCCCGGGGGGACCCATGAGTCCCTTATGTCCGGAGGCGCACCAGAATGTCACTCCGGACCTCGATAAGTCCACCTCCACCTTGCCCGCCGACTGTGCAGCATCCACCGCCAGGGGAACACCAGCCTCGGCACAGAGTTCGCTCGCTAACCTGACCGGCAGGAGTTCGCCGGTGACATTGCTGGCTCTGGACAGGATACACAGCCCGGCACCGTCTTTCAGTGCCTTTCTCAGAGCAGCACCGAATCTCTCCTCCTCGCCGCTGTATGGTACAGAAACAATCTCTATGCCTGAGTCTCCGGCGATCTCGGTGAGCGGCCTCATTACCGAGTTGTGCTCCATATTCGTGGTCACGACCCGGTCGCCTCTGCCCAGCGTTCCCTGACGCACCATGCCCTTGAGCACGATATTGATACTCTCGGTGCAACCAGGAGTAAAAAGCAGACGCTCGGTCTCGACTATTCCGAGAAACTCGGCGATCGATTCTCTGGCCTCGAAGATTGCCCTGGCGCCGGCCAGGGAAAAACTGTGTCCGCCTCTGCCCGGATTTCCCGCATGCCTCAGGTAGTGGTCGATGGCTCGGAAAACGGGTTCGGGTTTAGGAAAACTGGTGGCGGCATTGTCGAAATAAATTCGTTTCATGGCAACAATCCGGGTTCTCTCGACTCGGCTATGCTAGCATTCTTAGCCACATGCCGCTGAAGCCAGAATCAAAGATTTCGATTGCCGCCATCATCACCCTGTGGTCCCTCTTCGGCTGCTCGGGACAGGCCGAATCGCCTCTGAAATCGCCGCTCAAAACTCCGGCGAATTCCGGTCTCCGTCATGACAATCGACAACTGATCGCCTTTGCCGAGACCTCCGACGAATTCGCGAAATTCCTCCGCGATCTCGAGCAGAAGGGAAGAGCCGAAAAAATCGCCGCTCTCAAAGAATTTCGCACCAGGCTGCTCGGCTCGCCGGCCGAGAAGCAGCTTTCCGACTATCTTCTTGCCAGGCAGCTGCAAGCATCTAGCGACCGGGCCGACCTCGAAGAAGCCCTCTCCCTCTTCGAGGAAGCCGCTTCCCATGAGGATCTCGGCGAGCGAGCCAGGCTCCATGGCGCCGAGATCGCCCTTTCGCTAAACAACGAGAAGAAGCTTCAAGAGATTCTCGAGCCCATAAGGGCCGCAGCCGAGAAAAGCGCCGCCGAAAAAGCTGCGGCATCCAAAAGCAAGTCACCATCCGCAGTGCTCTCCAGCGAGACCGCCGCTCGCATCAAGACCCGCTCCGAAGCCGTCTACCGCCTTGCTGAATCTTACAATCGCGCTGAAAGCTATCGCCAGGCTATCGACACTTTCATCCTTCTACGCCGCGCCTATCCGAAGACCGAGTTCGCCACCGGAGCGGCCCAATATCTCGGTACCCTGGCCATCGATCAGGACAACAATCCCGAGCGCGCTCTGGATTATTTCCGCATCTATCTGAAAGCCAGCCCCCAGGGTAAGTTCGCTCCGTCTATCGGGCAGCGCCTCTTGAAGTTGGAGACGCCACCACAGCCGGATGGCACCAAGACAACGCCTCCGATCAGCCTTACGAGAGATGACCACTTGCTCATCGCCTACGCATTCTACCGCCACGGGCTCTGGAGCCTGGCCCTCGATCAGTGGGACAGGGCAGGCAGCAAACACATCTTGCGATCTCTGTGCCTGGTCAAACTGAACAAGAAAGCGGAAGGTATCCAGACTCTCATAGCTGCTGGCAAAGCCAATTACAAAGACCCTCTGATCAAGAATGTCGCCACCCAGATATGTCATTCACTCAGCACCGCCGAAGCCCTTTCTCTCTGGAAACAGGTCCAGGCCCTTGCTGTTCCGGGTCAGGACGAAGTGCTCTGGAATATCGCCCGTCGTTCCGGCAACGCGGCCCCGCCGTATTACCAGCAGATCGTCTCGAAATTCCCGAAGTCGGTTTATGCCCCCGAGTCGCTCTGGTGGCTGCTCTGGGACCACGCCGAGAAAGGTTATAGGCTCAAGGGCAAGCCCGGCTCGGTGCACATTGGCAGAGCTGCAGCCTATGCGGCTCAGGGCTTGAAGAGCTATCCGACCAGCGATTCGGCGCCCCGTTATGCTTTCTGGCTGGGCAAATTACAGGAGCGACTGGGCAACGAGAGCGTCGCCGTGGAACTCTATGCCCAGACCGCAAAGCAGTTTGCCGGGTCTTATTACGGCTACCGCTCCAGCCACCGGCTCGCTCACCTCAAGTCGCTGGCCAGCGCCCGGGCTCTGAAAAAAGCCGGCAAAAAGCCGGGCACGATAGTGCCGGACAGGCTGTGGTCCATGCGCCGACGTCACACTCCCGATCCGAACTGGACCTGGCCCGAGCCTCCGAAGTTCTTCCGCTACGAGAGCCTGCCCGCAGCCATCGGCCCGTGCCCGGCGGTGCTGGCCTACATAGGCGAGTACGACGAAGCTCTCTCGCTTCTGCCTCCTATCTCACCGGTCAATTTCAAGTCCTGGATCTGCCGCAAAGCGGGACAGACAATGCGTGCCATCGGTACCGCTTCCTACAAGCTCGACGGCGCTCCCGGCAAGGATCTGCGCTGGCAATTCGCCTATCCCCTGGCCTATGCGGCTGATGTGGACAGGGAGGCAAACAAGCAGGGTCTCGATCCTCTCCTCGTCCACGGGCTCATTCGTCAGGAATCGCGATATGACACGAAAGCCCTGAGCAGGTCTAAAGCGATGGGACTGATGCAACTCCTGGTTGGCACCGCTTATGGTACCGCCAAGCATAACAATATTACCCTCGCATCCAAAGAGCAGATTTTCGAGCCCGCCACCAATATCAGCCTGGGCTGCTCGTATCTGGCCTATGTGCTCAAGCGTCATAACGGCAATCCGATGCTGGCCGTAGCCAGCTATAATGGCGGACCCAACGCCGTGAAAAAATGGATGAATCAGCATCAAGCAGCTGGTCACGGCGACCTCGACGTCTATGTCGAAAGTATTCCATACAAAGAGACCCGCGGTTATGTCCGCAAGGTCTTCAACAATTACTGGAATTACGAGTCGATTTACAACTAACCGATTTTCAACTAACCGATTTTCAACTAACCGAGAGCCGGCTTTTCCTGCCCGCTGGACTCCGCCGTCTTGGGCTCGGCGCTACCCATGAAACGCGACCAGAATGTGGCTTTCTTGACCGTCCGGCTGGTAGAGAGGTCTTCGGCCCCGGTATCGGCAGCCGGGATTTTATACCCGCAAGTCTGACACAACCGCTTCTTGGCCGGCATTCTGAAGTTGCATCTGGGACATAGGAAGTATTGCATCGCGACCTCTCTTTCTACCTAGCAGTATAACACCGTGTAATTGAGCATGGAAGCGTGTTTCAGGCGAACTGACTAGCTTTGCCGATTTTTTTACCTGGATCTAACTTTCCACGTCTGATAACACTGATAACCCATGACATGCTATCTTGGCGCTGTCCGAACATACCGGCTGCCACCATGACACGCATACTCCTCACTTATGAAAGCCTCCATCAGCTCTTGAAAGCCGAAAGCCGGCTGAAAGGTGAGAAGCAAAGCGACTTTCGCATCAGGCCGACACCCACTCCCGCCGGTCTCACCGAATCGGTTTGCGGAATGGCTCTCGAGATTCTCGTGCCGGAGCAGAAAGAGCCGATCCTGAGCTTCCTCGAAAACGCCGGGCTCGACCCGGCCGGCATCCACATCATCTGACTCCGTCCCGCTCCGTCAAATCAAAACTCACCTCCTTCCTCTGACTCTAACCCCACCGCCTCCGGACGAAACTTAGGAGGACTTCCTGGTTAGACGAGGCACATCCAGAATCCGAATTGAAAAGCCACGAGAAAGTCCTGACCCTCCTGGCTGACATGCCTGCAAGGTCAAGTTTTTTTCGAGAATTATGACCTGTGAGTCATACTCGAGCAGAAAAATGCCTCCCAGATCATTTTTCCTGGCGAAATCTTGTCCTGACAGGCATATCGCAGCAGAAAAGGCTTGAGGTTGACGGTTGAAATCATTTGTCGAATCTCGAATCGGCGTCTCTTATCTCTTATAGTAATATGGGATGTAGAAAAAAAGAACGCACCGGCCCGGTCACCACATGAAGTGGCAACCGGAACCGATACGTTCAGGGACTACCGACCCGAAGGTCAGCAGTCTGGACTCAGCACGCGGGCTGCGCCAGGCCGGAGCCGGTGATCATGGTCTCGTACTCCTTGCGGCGACCGCCGGACAGGTACTTCTTCTGCCAGCTGGTGTCGCTGGCCAGTACTCCCTTGAACGTCGCCTTGCCGCTTGCGACCAGGTGACGGAAGATGAAGTGGTTGTACACGTCCATGCAGTGCACGAAGTAGCCGATGGCCAGTGCCCGGTTGCCCCGGATGGCGAGCGTCGTCTCGTCGTTGCTGACGCCGGCTTTCAGACCCAGATTGTCGCTGGCTGCGCCCAGAACCCACGGATCATCACCGAAGGGATCGACGACGATCACCTTCGAGTGCGTGATGGCGTGAGCGTCCGGGAGCTTGAGCAACTCCTTGTGCCAGTCCTGCCAGCCAGCCTCGAGAGCGCCGGCAGCGATGATGGTCGGAGCCTTCTTGCGCGGCTGGTAGGCCGCCACCTGAAGCATCCCCGGGATGGCGCCGGCGGGCAGGATGAGACCGAGACCGGTCTCTTCCGTCGCACCGAAGGTACCACCCATGTCGAGAATGCCCTTGGTCGGGCTCGTCTTCTTCCGGCGCGGGCGCGGCAGCGCTTGCGGGCTGCTGACGATACCGCGGATCGGAAGCTCCGGATGCTTGTACTGCATCCAGGTGACCACATCCAGGAAGCTCGGGAAGCCCGGGTAGAAGGCGACGAAATAGATGCCCTGCTTAGCCCCGAGCAGGACCTCCTTCACCTTCGCAGTGCTCACCGCCATGTCCAGGAGCGGGAAAGTGCGCCCGTCCTCAGGGGTCTTCGGCTTCGTCCGCTCCTTGGTGGAGGGCGAGAAGAGAGCCTGGATCTGAGTGCCGTCTCCGAGGATGACGGGTTTCATCACCTTGGCGTTGGCGGCACGGTACGCTTCGCTCTGGACAGGGTCCGCCCCGCAGTCCTCGCGGGTGCGGTTCCAGTAGTCCATACCCTCCTGAGCCAGCTCCGGAGAGTCGATCATCAGGGCATGGTTGGCCTGGGTGTAGAAGCCCGTCGGCGTCGGGTTGACGCTCTGGAGCATCCACTTCGCCGGCTTGCCGGCCTTGTCCGTGACCACCGACGACTTGTTGTGGGCGATGCCGGGCTTGGGCACGAACCGGTCGGTGATGTCGGCGCCGTCATCGTGGAACGCCTTGCGAGCCGGAGCATTCCGCTCGTCGTCGTCCCCCGAGTTGCCGAGCACCATGCTCCAGAGGTCTTCGTTCTGGCGCAGGTATTCGACGAAAGCCGGCGTCGAGAGCTCGTAGAACAGCGAGTAGACATGCCCGCCGATCTTCTTCGCCTCCTCGAAGGGAAGCTTCACGAACTCAGGCAGGCTGGCGCCCAGCCACTTGGCGATGGGGCTGTCCGGATCGTCCATGGCTTTCACCAGGGCTTCCGGGTCCGGACTGCCATCCGGCAGCTTCGGCAGAAGGCTGGCGAGAGCCTGGGTGGAGACCAGATGCCCGCGGTTGAAGCAGGCCTTGATGAAAGGCCCGTAGTCGACGCCGAGGGTGACCTCGTTGGTGACGATCCCTTCGCCCCGCTTCAGATTTCCCGGCGTACCGATCATCGGGAAGATCTCCCACTGATAGGTGCCGCCTTCCTTGGCGGTGCCGTCGGTCCACTTGCAGCCCTGGATAGGATGCACGTCGAGGGTGGAGAGCTCATCGCTCTTCTCCTCGCCTTCGAAGCGGACCACGCGCGAGTTCAGCGTCTTGCGCTCCCCGGTCTTCTTGTCGATCTGATCGATGCTGAAGCCCAGGCAGTCAGGAATCATGCCGTCCCATACCCAGACGAGTACGGCGGCTGCGTTGTTGCACAACGCGACAGCTCTCAGATTGTTCATAACTTGGTTTCCTTTGCTAAGAATTCGTCCGGGGCCTTTGTTGTGACGCCAGACTCGACACGGAGATGGTGATGGCCTGTTACAGGCGCGAAGATATTCCGGAGAAGAGCTCTGTCTGTGAGTCTCCGGAGTTTCCACGCGTCTGCGACGTGATCTAGAGCAGCCCGTGAGCCTGCTTTCAATCAGCCTGTTTAGAGATCAGCTCTGCTTTCTGGTGGGTTTTTCTCTCTAAAAAGAAAGGAGCTATTGACAACTCATAGATACCAGACCCTGTTTGTCTCGACCAAGAGGTCTTGAGTACCCCTTTTTAAGCTAAGACTGCCAGAACAGTCAGCGAAGGTACCGCTGCAGGCAGCAAAAAGCTTGTTGCGCAATGGTTTAGAGCATTCTTGCTTAATCGCGGACCTGGCGCAACAGGTGGCGCCAGGCTGATTCAGAATGATTGCGCTACTTACGCTAGCGAGTTAATCGAGTAGATGTAGCTAATAAAAACAAATTTTCTGGTTTTCGAGTCCTGAAATATCGAGTCGAACTTATTAAAGTCTTGCACCTGCCTCCCGGGACCTCGTAGCCTCGAGCGTACCTCTATCCCATCCCATCTACTTTCCGGCAAGCAAACCCACAGACCTGAAACACCCGACCACCCCGACTGACGCTTCCTTGCCGAGGAGGCGTTTTTGCTTGCCGTGACAGCATCAACTGTTAACAGGAAGACACTTATGACCAAGCGAAAGAGCTCCAGCGGAGCTGGTTTTTCTCCTGCCCGGGCACTGGTGATCGTGAAGCAGACCATGAAAGAAATGGTGGAGGCTTCAGAAGATCAGCGGCTCAAGCAGCTTCTTGACTCCGAGAGTCCGGATCGCGAGCGGATAATCGCCTCCGACCGGGACCACCGTCTTACCCTCGAGCACGTCGTGAATGTCCTCACAGACAGAGGCATCATCTGCCGTTGCATCGAGCGAGCTCCCGGAGAAAGCTTCAAAGTCGAGGAAGACATGGTCATCACCATCGGTGGTGACGGGACCTTCCTGGACGCTTCCCATTCGATCCTGAGCAAGATTCCGGTTCTGGGCGTCAACTCGGCTCCGAGCTCCAGTCACGGTCATTACTGCCTCACCGACCGCGCCGGTTTCGAGAAGGCCCTGGACGGCATCCTGGCAGGCTCGATCAAGTTCTATGCCCTCAACCGCCTGCGCCTCATCCTCGACGGCGAGACGCTTCCGGTACCCGTGCTCAACGAGGTCTTCGTGAGCCACAAGTGCCCCGCCGGTACCACGCGTTACAAGCTGACCATCGGCGACCTCACCAGGGAGAAGAAATGCTCCGGGCTGATTATCGCCCCGGCAGCCGGCACCTCAGGTTTCAACCAGTCCGCCGGAGGAGTCCTCCTGGACATCACTTCCCGCAAAATCGCCTTTGCCACCCTGGCACCTTTCCGCCCGCCGGGCAGCGACAGCGACCTCCTGCGGGGTTATATCAAAGGCGGCTCCATCGTCTCGGTCGTCTCGGAAATGGTCCAGGGCGCCATCTATATCGACGGCGCCCATATCAGCTTCGACTTTCCCCGGGGCGCCGTCCTGACGGTGGACAGCAAAGCGCCGTCTCTCAACGCTTTTATAAATCCGCGCTGCCACAGCCGCTACGGAGAAACAGCCGGCTGAAGCGCTAAAATAACTACATCGATAAGGGAGGCGAAATGAGATCATTTTTTGACCCCCGCATCATTTCCAGAGGCGCGCTCCTCGGGCTTGCAGCAGCTCTGCTGTTCGGTCTGAGCACGCCTCTGGCCAAGCTTTTCGTAGGCGAAGTCCAGCCGGTTCTTCTGGCCGGGCTTCTCTATCTCGGCTCCGGCATCGGACTTTCAGTCTGGTGGCTCGCCCGGCGACTCAAGAATCCAGAGCGGAGCCGCCCCCTGAAAAGGGAAGAGCTGCCTTATCTGGCAGGAGCCGTGGTGGCAGGCGGTATGGTCGCTCCAGCTTGCCTGATGCTCGGACTTGCTCTGACTTCGGCAGCCGGCGCCTCCCTCCTGCTCAATCTCGAAGGTGTCCTCACGGCAGTGATTGCCTGGATCGTATTCAAAGAGAATTGCGATCGGCGCGTAGTGGCAGGCATGATCACCATCACCGCCGGCAGTGCCATCCTCACCACCAGTGGACAGAGCGGTTTCGTCCTGTCCTGGGGATCTCTGCTCATCGTTCTGGCATGCCTGGGCTGGGCCGTGGACAATAACCTCACCCGCCAGATCTCCCAGGCCGATGCCGTCCAGATTGCGCTCATCAAAGGGCTCTTCGCCGGAGGCAGCAATCTTGCCGTAGCGCTTCTCTTTCTCTCACCGGCAAGCCCACCACTCCTCACCGTTGCCTCGGCAATGCTGGTCGGCTTCCTCGGCTACGGTGTCAGCCTGGCTCTCTTCGTTCTGGCCATGCGGCATCTCGGCACCGCCCGGACCAGCGCCTATTTCTCCACTGCACCTTTTGTCGGAGCAGTGCTTTCGGTGCTCATCTTCGCGGAGCCCTTGAGCCTCTCCCTGGTCGGTGCCGCCACCCTGATGGCTCTGGGCGTCTACCTGCATGTCACCGAGCGACACGAGCACGAGCACTCGCACGAGCGTCTCGTCCACGAGCACGAGCACGTACACGACGATCACCATCAGCACGAACACTCGCAAGGCGATCCGTCCGGCGAGCCCCACAGCCACCCTCACGCTCATGACCCCCTGGTGCACTCGCATCCGCACTATCCGGACCTGCACCACCGCCACGAGCACTGAAACAGGAGCACGAACATGTCCCTCACTCTCATAGCCGGTATCTTGCTGCTGGCTCAGCTCGGATTGCTCGCCGCCACCATGTGGCTGCGCTATCTGGGCAACAAGAACCTCTTCAAGAGCGGTTCGACACTGGCGCCCGTGCGCAGCAAGAACGGCTTTTTCGGAGCCTTCTCCGGTCTCTACGACTTCCTCGACCGGATCCCGGGGCTGCGCCGTAGCGGCACCGCCAACGAATTCGACCTGCTCAAGGCGATGCTTATCACGGTGGTCCCGATCATGGCTCTGGAACTGGCGATCCATCGCCCCAACGCCCTGGTCGCCCTGCTTGCGATCAACTTCCTGCTCCTCCTGGTGAATATCACCATTCTGGCTCATCCGGTCACCAAACGGCTGGTCAGAGGCAGATAGGGGAGCAGCCAACCAGCACAAGAGGGCACCATTTCTGGTGCCCTCGCACTGCTTCGAAATTTTATTATATGCTATCGTATAATTCGATTCAAAGATTCAAAGAAGAAAGGAAACGAACCCGCTCCTGGGCAGCCGCCGTAGCGACACCGTACGGCAGGCCGGTCATGGCCACGACGACAGCAGCCAGAATGGCGATCAGGGCCAGTGCGCCCAGGGAGCAGTAGCAGGTCGTGAAGACCCAGTATGCGGCCACTCCGATGGATTCGAGAGCCGCGCTTGATTTCGATTGACGAGTGGACACCAGGAAAACCTTTCTCAGATGCCGGTTTCATTGCGGCGCGATCGGGAATCATCCCGACCGCGCCGTCATGATTCATGCTCGTGCCGCTACGAGTAGCGGTGCGGGCAGAGCCAGAGCTCGCCCTTCTCGAGCTGGTAGTCGTAGAGATTCGCGGTCGTGACGTCCCAGCCACGGTCGGTGAGAATCTCCACGGCCCGCCCCTTCTCCTCGCTAGTATAGGTGGAAGGCATCGTCACCTTCAGACGCAGGCCCTCGCTGGGGTCCTCGTTGTGAATGCGACGGTGCTCGTCCATGCACCAGTCCGCCAGCTCGACACAGCGAGCCAGGAACCGATCGACGATGACACCGTCGTCGGCCGCCAGGCGGGGTGCGGTGCATTGCCAGTTGCCGCGCCGCTCCAGACGTCCTGAGTTTACGTGCAGAGTCAGGCTCGGTTGCCCAGACGTATGGGAATGTTGTTGCAGGCTCATTGTCCTATCCTTTCGATTGACACTTTGGTTTCAGGTTATGACGAATCGCCCTTGCGAAAGGGGCGGTGCCGGGGCGCCCCGAAAGGCGCCCCGGACTTCAGCTTACGCCGACTTCAGTCGGCGCCCGGCAGAGCCATCGCGAATGCGAGCGATGGCCCTCATCTCGATCTGCCGGATGCGCTCCCGGGTCAAACCGTAGAGCTCACCGACTTCTTCGAGGGTGTGCTCGCGCTCGCCGTTGAGACCACGGCGCAGCGTCAGCACGCGCTTCTCCCGCTCGGGCAGGGAGTCGATGCCAGCCCGGAGAATCTCCTCGAGATTCGCCTGGATAACCGCCTCCTCCGGGTCCACCGCATTGACGTCGGCAACGAGCTCGCCGAGCTCGGTGTCGCCGTCGCCGATATTGGTGTTGAGCGAGACCGGTTCCCGGGAGAAGAGAAGCAGGTCATGCACCGTCTCGAGGTCCACGCCCATGGCCACCGCGACCTGGTCGGCCGTGGGGGTCTCACCGGACGCAGAGAGCTCTTTGATGGTGGCATTGAGCTTCTGGATCTCCCGAAACCGGGTGGTGGGGATGCGAATCGTCCGGCCGTTATCGATGGCGTACTGACGAATCGCCTGCCGGATCCACCACCAGGCGTAGGTAGCGAAGCGACCCTTGCCGGGGTCGAAACGCTCGGCAGCATCGATCAGCCCGACATTGCCTTCCTGGACCAGGTCCTCGAAAGGCAGTCCGGTGCCCCCGAACTTCTTGGCGATCTTGATCACCAGGCGCAGGTGCGAGCTCACCAGTTTGTCTCTGGCGCGGCGGGCACCCGGTCCTCCGTTGACCACGGCCTGACCGAGAGCCTGCTCCTCCTCGGGAGTGAGCATGGACTCCTGCCGGACATGACCGAGATAACGGGCGAAAGCCTCATCCTGAGGCGGAACTTTGTTCTCTTTGGACATCTCTCAAATCCCTCTTTGAGATGGAATGCGGCGATGATTCGCCGCTAAAGACGATTTCGTCATCACCCCGAGTCTTCGGTATACCAGGCGAGAAGCTGATAGCAGATACCGGCAGCTCCTTGCGTGAAGGTCATGTAGAAGAAAAGCCTGCCCAGAAGAAGAGGGTGAAAGCCTTCCTGCTCCATGATGATGATGATGATGATGATGAGAATTCCGGTGAAAGGCACCACCACACCGCCGAGGAAAGCACCGGCAAGCGCCGTGCTGGCAATGGTGGCATACCGCCAGTGAATCATGAGCGAGACCAGGGAACCGGTCAGAGCTCCGAGACACAGGAAGATCCATTCGGCCGGAAGAATGAAACCGGTTCACATATCTGCCGCGAGGCACGAAGCCTCATCACCACACGCGCGCCAGCTCCCGAAGCATCCGAAGATGCCGAACACCGGTTACTCGTACTCGTGGACTCTTACCCTGGCTGGCTTAGCGTTTCTCTGGAGGTGAATGACGGAAGATATCTCGACTATTGGTGTTTCATAGAGCAAAGAGCAATAGCATCTTGATAACTTAACAAATTGAGCAAGAGAAAATGCTCTAAAGCCAGGGGGGCGAAAACTTTCGAGAGATCAGTAAGAGATCTTCTTTGCAACCTTAAGAAATATAAACTCCCAGATTAATCCCCTCCGCGAGCTTCGTAATCCAGCCCGACTGACCGACTGCCTACCGGGAAGCCGGGAAGCCGGGAAGCCGGGAAGCCGGTAAGCCGGTAAGCCGGTAAGCCGGGAAGCCGGGAAGCCGCCCCTGTCAAGTGCGGCATATATTGCACATCAAAAGAGAGTTCCTGAGAAATAAATGCCGCACTTTGGCTGGTTTTGAGAAATATATGCCGCGAACAGCGATTTGGAGAAACATATTGCTCGATCTTGAGCTTTGCGGCAGACGAACAGATCTCCTATATTGCTTAGTAATACTAAAAAAGATGAAAGAAAGAACAAAAAGAAGGGGCTGCCCTGCTCGCAAAGCGTGCAAGGGCAGCCCCGAATTCAACTTGCCGAACTGGTCACTGGTCCTTCAGTAAATCAGTCCGGAGATCAAGACTTCCGGCTCAGGGCAGCCAGAATGCGAGCGATGCCGGCTTTGACCACGGACGGCTCGATATAAGCCGGCTGGATCTGTGCGGCATGACGCAGGGACTGCTCGAGACCGTGCTCCAGACGGAAGTTGAGGGCCAGCTTCGAAGCAGCGATGGCAGACTGCGACTTGGAAGCGATACCGGCGGCCATCTCATCGAGACGATTGAGAAGGACGGTCCGGTCCGGAACCAGCATGGTGACGAAACCGAGCTTGAAAGCATCGTCCGCCGAGAGTCGCTGGCCGGTGAAAGCGAGCATGCGAACGACACCTTCCGGCAGCTTGCCCGGCAATCTCTGGAGACTGCCCAGGTCGGCCATGAGACCGACATTGATCTCCTCGATAGCGAACTGCGAACCGCGAGACGCGATCACGAAGTCGCAGGCGGAGACCAGATCGAGACCGGCGCCCAGGCAGAGCCCGTTCACCGCGGCAATCACCGGGAAGGGCGCCTGGGTCAGAGAGCCGAAGGCAGCCTGCATCTTGAGGATGGCATCGGTGACAGCTTGACGCTCAGCCACCCCGGCAATCTTCTCCGGAAGCAGCTTGCCCAGACCAGCGAGGTCGATGCCGGCGCTGAAGTAGAGAGTGCCCTCACCGGTAATCGTCAGGACCTTCGTCCCGTCGGCGGTGAGCCGGGCGATGGCGCCGGGAAGCTCGTCGAAGAAAGCGAGCGTCAGGCAGTTGGCGCGCCCGGGGTTGTTCAGGATGAGTCTGGCGACGCCCCGGTCGTCTCTCGTCAGAGAGAAAGACTTGAAGGGATAGGAGACCGGCTTCGGCTCTTTCTCGCCTTTGTCTTCAGGCACCACAGCCGTCTCCTTGTGCACCACCACAGGAACCGGCATGTGCTTGGGAGGCTCGCCCAGGAAGAAGTCCTTGATGAGCTCCGCCTCGGGATCCACCGCATAGGCGGAGAAATCCTGGATGCCCTTCGACTTCAGAACCTCGGTGTCGATCAGGAATTTGCCGGTGAGCTCTTTGTCCTCGCTGGTGAGGACGTGGTAAGCGGCATCAGCGACGATCTCGGGCTGGCGAGCACGCTTCACAGACTCGTCCCCACCCAGGAGGTTGCGCACCGCCGAAGTGTTGATGGCGGTCTCGGGCCAGAGCGAGTTGACCGCGACGCCGTCACTCTTGAGCTCGTTGGCGAGGCCGAGCGTGCACAGGCTCATGCCGTACTTGGACATGGTGTAGGCCAGGTGCGGTCCGAACCAGCCCGGATCGAGGTTGAGGGGCGGCGAAAGGTTGAGGATATGCGGATGACGCCCGGCCTTGGCGCTCTTGCGCAGATGCGGAAGGGCAAGCTTGGAGACCAGGTAGACGCCACGCGCATTGACGCTCTGCATCAGGTCGAAGCGCTTCATCGTGGTCGCTTCGGTGCCTGTGAGCTGAATAGCGCTGGCGTTATTGACGACGATATCGATGCCACCGAAGGTCTCGACGGTTTTGTCGATAGCCGCCTGAACCTGCTCTTCGCTCCGGACGTCGACGACCAGGGGAAGGGCTTCACCGCCGGCGGCTTTGATTTGCTCGGCGGCACTGTAAATGGTGCCTGGCAGCTTGTCGTTCGGGCTTTCCGTCTTGGCGGCGATGGCAATCTTGGCACCATCCCGGGCAGCTTTCAGAGCGATTGCCAGCCCGATGCCCCGTGAGGCTCCGGTGATGAAAATGACTTTGTTCTTGAGGCTCATATCAGCTCCTGATTGGTTTCGGAGAGGGAGGCCGCTGACGTCGCGGCCTCCCGGTAGCAAGATTCAGCCTTTGATCGCCCTGCGGGCGAAGAGGCTGTAGATCAATCCGCTGACGCCGCCGACAACGGCGATGGAACCAACGGCAGCAGCCAGCTCAGCCAGGCTGAACTTGCTGACCATGGCTCCGTCGCTGAAACGGACTGCGATGACGAAGAAGACCATATAAAGCACGGCAGCACCGATGGCGCTGACCGAGACGCAGCGGACACCGGAGACGGCTGGACCGCTGTCGAAGAGGGCCGTGGCGACACCGAGGATGACGCCGAAGATGGCGCCCCCGATGATGATGCCGGGGAAGTTGGCGGCAGTTCCGAGGACGATCAGGTTGAGGACCAGGAAGGCCGCAATCGAACCGATGATGCTGCCGAGGATTCCGATGAGCTTGCGCATGATGAGCTCCTTGTTTCGATATTTCGGTGTAGGTTGAATCGAGACCGCTCCCTTCTTCTGATTGGTTACGGTCTCGCGAAACTCAGGCTGATGCATTCAGGAAAGCGACTTGCTGTTTCGCCTTCTCGCTGAGGGGCTTATAGAGCCAGAGGTTGTTCTGGTCGATGTTGTTCTGCGGCCATGTCGGTCCGCCCAGATAGTAGGGCTCGGGAATGAGCTCCACCGGACGGAGGCTCTGCAGGACGAAGAGCCAGGATTCCTGCAGTCGCGACAGGTTGACCCTGGCTTTGAGCGCTGCGGCTCGTTCCTGGAAATCACTGATCCTGGCAGCCAGACGGCTGTCCGAGCAGACATAGCCTTTCGCTCCGTTCCAGCCATAGACATGCAGGTGACTCGGGGCGGTCTCCAGGAAGTCGTAACGACAGAGCTTCGCTACCGCCTCGAAAGCGGCATGGGCCTGTTTGCCGACGTCATAGATAGGCACCGCCACCTGACCGGGATAGCGTCCGGTGTTCCAGGCCACGAATAGAAGGCGCAGGAATTCTTCCGGACGGTCCAGATAGGTGAAAGGACGGGCGATGAAATCCTCCAGAACCTCGTCACCGCAAGCCTTGGCTATGCCGGTGCCGGGCAAGTAGGAATAGAGAGACGTCTCGAGAGATGTCCCCGAGAGCTGCTTGCCGTCGATGAGGAGCGGAATGTTCTGCGGCTCGTCATACGGGTAATCGAGGAGCGCCGTATCGTTGGCGCGGGGGGTACCGTCATAGCGCCGGTCACGCAGACCGAAGCTGAAAATCAGCTCCCCGGGCTTGCCGGACAGGACATCGCCGTACCAGCCGAACGCCTTGATCTTGACGGCGTCACGCTTGACGATGAAAGCACCATTACCGGTGCGGTAATAAGTAGCCTGGTAAGGGAGCCTTACCGACTTGCTCTCGCCTTGATCGCCGGCTTTCGACCAGCCGTTCAGGTTACTGGTCTCGTCTCCGGAGAACAACCCTTCGGTCGTCTCGCAATGACGAGTAAAACCTTTCCCGATCGGTCCAAGCAGAGCCCGAACCATGGGCGTAACAGCATGCTTCCAGATTGCCGCGTCGCTCGCCATCGCAATAGGCGTGGGCATGAGCTCGGCTCGGGCAACCGGAAGGAACGTCGCGCGTTTCACGATATTCCTTTCTAGAGTGGGTGGAAGAAGAAACTGTTGAAAAGACTGGGATAGATACCCGCGAAGGATGAAAGACTTGAGAACGTGTAATACCTAGCATCATGAAGCTATTACAGTTTCTCTAAATGATCGTTCCTTAAGTTAATAACTTCTGCATTCATGGGAAGAGCGCCCCTCGACAACCCTGCGGGCAAAAGAGGGGAATCGCCTCTATACGGGGGCATCGAGAGCTCCCGAAACCCGCTTGACAATAGGATTGCCGGGAATCGACACGTTTATGCGAGATGCGCGAGCGCCGGTGACAAATCGGCTGGCGAAGACATAGAATATGCTTTCCATATAGCTTCTGAGACACGATTATGACCGCATCGACAAAGACCAGGGCCGGCGACCTTCTCGAAAGAGCCCGGGCGATCCACGCCGACCTCATCGCCTACCGCCGCCATATCCACACCAATCCCGAACTGAGCTTCAAAGAGAGCAAAACCGCCGAATATGTAGCCCAGCGCCTGAAAGAGTTCGGGCTCTCTCCCCGGGTGGGGGTCGGCCGAACCGGTGTGACGGTGGATATCGGCGATGGCAAGACCGTTGCCATAAGGGCTGATATGGACGCTCTTCCCATCGAGGAGACGAATGGCACCGGTTATGACTCCTGCAACAAGGGGGTAATGCACGCCTGCGGGCACGACGCTCACACAGCCTGTGCGCTGGGCGCTGCCCGGCTTCTGGCCGAGAATCCCCCGGAGCGGGGCAGGATCCGTATCGTCTTCCAGCCCGCCGAGGAAGACACCAACGAAGACGGAATCAGCGGGGCGACCCTCATGATCAGGGACGGCGCCTTCGAATATGTGGAGAAAGTCGTGGCTCTGCATGTCTTTCCGGATCTGGGCACCGGCAAGATCGCCCTGCGTCCGGGACCGCTCCTGGCTGCCTGCGATCGTTTCGACATCAAGGTACAGGGGAAAGGCACCCATGGAGCCTGGCCTCACCTGGGGGTAGACGCCGTGGTGGTAGCCGCTCAGATGATCCAGGCAATTCAGACCATTACCTCGCGCAGGAAGTCGTCTCTTTCGCCGGCGGTGGTAACCGTGGGTGGTATCAGGAGCTCGACTTTCCGCCCCAACATCGTAGCTGACTCGGTTGAGATCACCGGGACCGTGCGATTTTTCCACAAAGAAACCGGCGACATGATCCGCCGGGAGATCGCGAATATAGCCGGGATGGCCGACGCCCTGGGCGGCTCTCACGAGCTCCGATATATCAGCGAGAATCCGGCAGTGGAAAACGATCCCGCCGTGGTCGAGCTGGTGGGCAGCGTGGCAACGGCGATGCTGGGCGAGCAGGCTGTGGAGGAAGCGCATATGGAGATGGGCGCCGAAGACTTCAGCTTCCTGTCCGAGCAGTTCCCATCCTGTTTCATCTGCCTCGGGGCCCAGATCGCAGGGGACAAGCGAATGCTTCATACATCCACCTTCGACATCGACGAGAACTGCCTGCCGGTGGGAGCCGCCCTCCTGGCCGGCTCGGCTCTGGCTCTGCTCGATGAATGAGCCGAAGACCGACGCTGGATAATCCTTTCTGCGATGACCGTTCGTTATCGGGGAGCTTTACTGCGTGCTATAGTAATATGAGTGACAAAAGACAAAGACACAGAGGATAGATACCGGATGTGGAGTCCGGTATCTAACCCTGTGCTCTGTCAGACTGCAGGTGCTAGCCACCAGAGACGTTTCGCGAAAACGTCCCTGGCTTGCGGCCAGTCATCCTGCGTGCAATCAGCTCCGAGGCTTGCTCTTGGCGCAGGGGTCGCCGCAATCCTTGCGATCGACCCGGCACTGCAGACCGGACTCGAGGAATCGCTTGGCCTGCGGGGTGCAGGCGATTTCGATCTCGAGGGTTCCGTCACCGCGCTTCGATTCGAGCACCCTGCTGGCGACTCGCTTGATCAAAGACGCGGTTCCCTTGAGCTTCATGCTCCCTTGCGTGATCCGGTTCGGAATGATGGGGATCGTCAGGCGATTGACCTTGAGCGCCACAGCACGATCGACGGCATTGGTGACCATCTCACGCACGGTTGCGCAGCAGAAGCTTTGCGCCTTGCCGAGCCCGACAAACAGAACGCGGTCCTGTGCGCAGTCGGCACCCAGGTTGATGCAGACTTGCTCGCCGGAATTACCGCCGAAACCGCGAGCTTTCAGCCGACGCTCGATGACACCTTCGCTCGCATCGATGAGCGGCTTCAGGTCATCGGGCATGCCCATCCCGGAGAACTTCGTCAACATGAGCAACGGCGTCTCGATTCGCTCGATGCCCGGCTCACCTCCCGCTTTGAGCAGCGGGGAGATAGTGAATTTTGCTTTCATTGAAGACCTCTTCCAGGCTCGGATTGCTCCGAGTTTAGATATTTGAACGACCAGGGAGGGTCGAGCGGGATGCCACCATAAGCAGCATCATCGACTTCCATCCATGGAACTCTTGCGAACTCGACCGGGGGCCGCGACTTGTCGGTGGAACCACACTCTGTGAGCTGGTGCCCCTGTACTGTCGCGACGCCGGTTTCGTCCCTTGGTCACCAAAAGGTGAACTGCACTTCCACATCTCTCGTACACTCGATACCCGACAGACCACAGCCATCACAAAAGACGGTTCGAGGTCAGAGCTTTGGGCTTGTAATGTCTACAGGGTCTTGATTCGGGATATAGCCTGTCTTGAATGAGAGTTCGAGAAATGGATCGTCACCTTAGGCACATAAAGGGGATATACTCAACGGGCCTCTCTTAATTACTGCTCAGGCATATCAAGAAGTCGAGATCGTTGCCCCGGCAGGGCTGAGCCGATCCCATCCAAAAGTCCTGAAACACTCTTCAGAAGCCAGTTTTACAAAGCTGCATGTAGCAATGTAACAGGCGCTTGATAGCTAGCGCAGTTTAGCCACTTACGCAAACTACCGCAATAAAGATGTCCCGAAACAGTCATTCTGCGCCGGATACGAAGATCGCCCCACGACCGTGCCCGAAACCCTCATGACTACTCGATCAACATTGAATTTCATGAAAGCTCTTTGTTAGTTAGATACCAGCTCTTTTTTATTTCCTTCGTCAAGGTACGAAACCAAGCAAGTTTCTCTTTTACTGCTCAATCACAGGCCCGCTACCCTTGCCCCGCGCCAAGCCGGTCGAGCCTGTCATAACCTCTATAACCGGAGAATAAGATGACCCCAAGAAGCAAGTTGTCTCTGGTCCCTGTCGACCGGATTCTTTCCCGGCTTATTCATCCGTCGGTCTTCGAGCTGACCGGTATCGTGCTTTCCGAAGCCGAGCCGGTGATGCTCGAGACAGACGGTGTAGTTTCCCACACCTACACCAGTGCCGACGGCAAGGGACGGATTCTCGTCCGCAACGACGGTATCAGGGTGCTGATGGAAGGCTGGTACAAGGAGGACAAGATCCTCATGTGCGCCATCCGCGACCGTCAGCTCGACGGCACCGAAGAAAGCTCACCCCTGACCTTCTACCCGAACCGCGACCCGGCCTGCAATCGCCTGCCCGGTCCCGGCTTCCTCGCCTGCGAGCTCTCCATCTACTCCTGGGATCCGCACACCTACCTGGACGGCCTCGACATCGAAGGCACCCTCGGTCACTTCATCGCGGACCCCGATCACTATGTCTGGAAGCATTTCGATCCGGGCGTTTTCTTCCCGCTCTGGGAGCAGGCTTTTCACATCGGCCGCGGTCCCTGGCAGAGCGCCAGGCCCATGAAGGGTGTGCCGCAGTTCTTCGTCGAGAATGCCATCAAGGTCCTCACGGAGCTGGGCTACAATCGCGTCGACGCGGTTCCGAGCTGGTTCAATGTGGCACGCTTCTTCGAACCCTACGGCTTCCGTTTCACCTATGGTGAGCACGAGCTGATGTATCAGGGTCTCTGCGAAGGTCTCAAGCGGTTCGCCGACCGCGAGGGCAGATCTAATCTGACTCGCCCTCAAGAATCCTGGCTGGTCTCCCTCCAGAACCTGCCGGACGCCTATATCCCCGAGGAGCTCAAGCTCCCGGCACGCTGGCCCGTGACGCATACGAACACCTACTGGATTCGTATGCATCTGGATCTCAACCCCTACACCCTTCCCGAACGGGAAGAAGCCGGGGAGAGCGGTCTGATGAAACGGGTTCGGGGGCTGCGCTCTAAGGACTGCAAGAACAAGCGCAAGCTCAAGGTGACTGTGCCCAACCGCGGACACCGTGCTTGCAGCGAGACGCTCGGTGCCTCGAGCCCCGGCGCCACCAGCCCGAAAGCCACCGACTGATTGCGAGAAGGGAGCCGCCGCCGGGGCTCCCTTCTTTTTTAGAGTCGCTTTCTATTATATCCTATCGTATTTTTGACAAAGCCTGAATAATTCACAGGATTTTGGATGTCCCGATTTTAGGCGGCTTCACCGATAGGCCTCTTGCACGAGGACGTGTTCACGAGTCTCTAAGAGGGCACCGTGGGGGAGTTTCCGAGTGCAAGGGTC
>Ga0226835_1000894_pt1 | contig 21852 bp, 19 predicted proteins | sample LAC_MetaG_1_FD_163627 | JGI IMG/M metagenome (GOLD analysis project Ga0226835, IMG submission 163627) | Anaerobic ammonium oxidizing microbial communities from anammox membrane bioreactor (MBR) in UC Berkley, California, United States -... | ecosystem: Engineered > Bioreactor > Anaerobic >...
AGGCAATTTCATGTTGGATGAGAACTAGTTCAACGCGATTTCGCGCGCGTACTCGTTGCTGATACGCACGACCCAATTTTCAATATCGCTGTCGGGCAAAATCGCGTCGGGCGTATAGCGCACGCGCGCGTCGAAATTTTCCACCCCTTCGATGCCGCGACGGATGATATTGCCCTGAAACATTTCATCGTACGCGACCAGAACGGGGACGACCAGCGCGACCTCTTTTTTCTCGAGCGCGCTCTGGATGGCTTTGGTCGTCTCGGCGGGATTATAGTGCGCGATATGACCGCACCAGCCATAGCCGTGTTGGCTGATGCCGATGTTTTGTTTGACATGCTCCGCCACCACGTTAAAAAGTTCGCCCCATTCTTTATCATACGTTTCGTCGCCATACCCAATCAACACCAGACTCTCTTTTTCCGGCTGTTGCGAGAGCGCTTGACTGCGGCGCAGCACATTCGTCGGCAGCGTATTGGAAAAATCGAGCAACGGCGCGATATGCGTTTTTGCTTGCGCTGCATAGCGCTCGATTTTTTCTTCTTGCAGACTGGCTATAATTTGTGGGTCATCCTTTTTGCCGAGAATGGTTGGAATGTCGTCGAACGAATGAGGGCTGATGGTCAGAAAAATTGGCACGATAATTACGTCGGTGAAACCTGCTTGGTCAAACTCTTTCATCCGCGTCGCAATGGACGGTTCGGTGTATTCCATAAAGGCGGTTTTGATTTCTTGCACGATGCCCTCCGCCAAAATCGCGTCGCGCACGCGCGTTTCGAGGTCCAAGAGCGCTTGGCGCCAGGTGGCAGAGTGAGAGCCGTGATTGACTAACAATAAGCCGATTTTTTGTTTGCTCATAAACATTACGCTCCAAGTTTGGATTTGGCGTGTGAGTATAAAGCAAACCCGATTCTGGTCAACATTTTTGGCTTGCGCAAACCTTGCCGCGTGGCTTGACGGCGCGCCGTAAAATGCGCGCTACTCAAATCTGATATATACTCTTGACCCGTTCCAAACTCATCGTATTGTACGACCATTTGAAATGCGCCTTAAACAAGTCCAAGTTCACGGTTTCAAAACCTTTGCCAATCCGACCGCCTTTTATTTTCAAGAAGGCATTACGGCGATTGTGGGTCCCAACGGCTGCGGCAAGTCCAATATCGCCGACGCGATTCGTTGGGCGCTCGGCGAACAGTCGCCGTCAAATCTGCGGACCAAAAAGACCGAAGATTTGATTTTTACCGGCAGCGCGACGCGCTCCAAAATGGGCATGGCGGAAGTCGCGCTCACGCTTGAAAATCCGTTCGCGCTGGACGAAACTCCATCCTCTGAAACGAATGTGGAACCCTCGGCGAACGGCAGCGAAACGCCGCGCCCGCGCGCGTCCATCGTCGAAGAAATTCTCCACACCCGTCCCGCCGAAGTCACCGTCACGCGCCGCGCCTATCGCAGCGGCGAAAACGAATATCTCATCAATCGTCAGCGTGTCCGCTTGCGCGATGTCCATGAATTGTTACAGCGCTGGGGTTTGGCGCGTTTGACGTATGCCGTCATCGGACAAGGTTTGATTGACCAGGCGCTTTCACTGCGCGCCGAAGAGCGCCGCGCGTTGTTTGAAGAAGCGGCGGGCATCGGTTTGTATCAAAACAAAAAAGCCAACGCGCTCGAAAAATTAGAAGAGACGCAGCAAAACTTGGTGCGCGTCAACGACATTATCAATGAAATCGCGCCGCGCCTGCCCGCGCTCGCGCGCCAAGCCGACCGCGCGGGCAAATATGAAGCCGTTTCGACGGCGTTGAATGAAAAACTGCGCGCGTGGTACGCGTTCAATTGGGCGCACGCGCAAGAAGGTTTTCTCGCCGCCCAAACGGCAGAGGCGCACGCGCGCGAAACCTTGACCGCGCGGCGCGGGGCTATGCACGAACTCGGCGCGCAGCTCACCGACGCGCGCCGCGCCGCGCAAACGCTGCGCGCGAAATTGTCCGAACAGCGTCGCGCGCAGCAGCAGCGCGAAAATGAATTTGCCGTGTTGGAGCGCGAGGACGCGGTCTTGCAAGAACGCGCGCGCTTTGCCGAAACGCAAACGCTGGACGCGCAGCGCGAATTGGATGTCGCGTGGAGCGCCGAGCAAAACGCCGAAACCGCGTTCCAAACTTTTGAGGCGCGCCCGTTCACGTTGACGCTGGAAACGACGACGGCGGAAACGTTCGCCGAAAGCGCGCTTGCGATAACGCCCGAAGCCATCGCGCAGCAGTTGGTCGAACATGAAGCGTTTCAACGCCGCGAAATCGAAAAACTCGCGCTCGCCGCCCAGCGCGCCGACGCGGAATATGCCGCGCAGTTGGCGGATCTAGAGTCCGCCGCGCAGCGCGACGAAAACGCATGGCTCGCGCAAACCGAACAGCTTGCTGTGGCGGACGAACAAGACGCGCGCGCCGCGCTCGCCCGCGCGGATGAACACGCCGCGCGGTTAGAGCAGGAACGCATTCAAGTCGAGTTACAGCGCGCCCGCGCGCTCGCGCAGCGGCGGCTCGCGCAATTGCGCGCGGTAGAGTTTGAAACGCCGCAGCTCGGTACGCTCGGCGACGTGTCCGCCGAAAACGACGCGCCCGACCTCGCCGCGCATTTGATTGCGCTGCAAAATAATTTGCCATTGTACGAATCGGCGCTGGCGGAAATCGCAGGTCTCGCCGCGCAAGCCGACGATATGGCGCGCGCGCAGCGCGCGCAGCGCGAACGCGAACGCGCCCAAGAACGCGTCCGTTTGGAATTGAACGCGGCGCAAACGACGTTGACGCTGGCAGAGCGCGACGTACAACAGGCACAGCTGGCTATCGCCAGCGCGCAGCGCGAACGCGAGCGCGCCGAACGCGAACGCGTCCAGACGCAAGACCGTAATCGCCGCGAGCGCGAGCGCGAACGCGCCCACACGCGCGACCAATTGGCGCGCGCGCGCGAAAACATTGCGCGGGAACGCGAGCGCGCGCAGCGCGAATACGCGCAGCGCGTCCGCGAGCGCGAGCGCCAGATTCAGGAACGCGCGCGCGAGTTGGAGCGCGACCGCGAATTGCAGCAGCGCGAACAGGAACGTTTGGCGCGCGAACAGGAACGCGAACGCGAACGACTGGCGCGCGAACGGCAGCAGGCGCAGGAACGCATCGCGCAGGAACGCGAACGCGCCGCGCAAGAACGCGTCGCCAAAGCGGCGCGTCTCGCCCAGTTCTCCGCGCAGCTCGTCGCGCTGCGCGAACAGCGCGCGGAATCGCAAACGCGCGTGGATGCAATGCGCGCCGAGCTGGAAGCGCTGCGCGCGCAGGCCTTGCCCGACGAAGACGCGTTGACGGCAAGCGAGACGCTGCAAAATGAATTGGAAGAGCGCGAGGCGCAATATCGCAGCGCTTTGACCGGCGCCGAAGAATTGTACAATCGCGCCGTGTTGGAAGCCGAACGCCGCCGCGCCGAAATCGCGCGCCTCGAACAGGAAATCGAAGACGACTTGGGCCCCGTCGAATTGGATTCCGCGACGCCGCGCCAATTGCGCTTGCGTTTGCCGACGCGAAATCGCGCGGGCGAAAATGGCGGAACCATTTCCAATTTGACTGACGGCGACGCGACGGATGGCGCGCTGGAAAATTTGTCCGGTGATGCCGCGCCAGAGCTCGTCGTTCTCCCGCCCGTCCCAGCGCTGCCCGACGGATTCGACAAAGAAATTCGCCGCTTGAAAAATCAGATGCGTTACATCGGCAACGTGAATCCGAACGCGCCGCAAGAATACGCGGAACTCAAGGAGCGCCACGCGTTTCTTACCGAGCAGGCGGCGGATTTGGTCCAAGCCATCGAGCGCATCCATCTCGCGATTCAAGAACTCGACGCGATGATGAAGCAAAAATTTCAGGAAACCTTTGACGCCATCAATGTCGAATTCAAAAGATATTTTTCGATTTTATTTGGCGGCGGCACGGCGCGTTTGGAATTGACCGACCCGAACGATTTGATTCGCAGCGGCATCGAAATCACGGCGCGCCCGCCCGGCAAACGCGCGGCGCAGTTGGTGTTGCTGTCCGGCGGCGAACGCGCCTTGACGGCTGCCGCGTTGATTTTTTCGATTTTACGCGTCAGCCCCACGCCGTTTTGTGTGATGGACGAAGTGGACGCCGCGCTGGACGAAGCGAACGTTGGGCGTTTCCGCGATAGTTTAAAAGAATTAGCGGACGCGACGCAATTCATTGTCATTACGCACAATCGCGTGACGATGGAGGGCGCGCGCGCCATTTACGGCGTTTCGATGGGCGAAGACGGCGTTTCCCAAGTTTTATCGTTAAAGTTGGAACAGGTTGCGGCAAAGATGTGATGGGATGATAACGTCAATGACCAATTTACTCTCGGCGGAAAAAATTTCTTTTGCGTACAACAACGCGCCGACCTTGACCGAAATTGATTTTGCGTTGGCAAGCGGCGCGCTGCGCGCATTGTTGGGACCGAACGGTTCGGGCAAGACGACGCTGTTGAAAGTTTTGACGGGCATTTTGCCGCCCGCGCGCGGCGCGGTGAAATATGCGGGCGTGGATTTGAAAAGCATGTCGCGGCGCGACATCGCGCGGCGCATCGCGCTCGTGCCGCAAGAATTGAATTTGCAATTTGGTTTTACGGTGCGTCAAATGGTGATGCTCGGGCGGACGCCGCACACCGGCGCGTTGAGCGGTCCATCCAAACAGGACCGCGCGATTGTCCAAGACGTGATGGAAATGACCGAAATCGGCGCGATGCAAGACCGCGTGATTACGGAACTTTCGGGCGGCGAGCAACAGCGCGTCGTGATTGCAATGGCGTTGGCGCAAGAGCCACACGTGTTGCTGCTCGACGAGCCGACGGTGCATTTAGACATTAATCATCAAATCGAAATTCTCGACCTCGTACGAAAACTGAATCGCGAACGCGGCTTGACGGTGCTGGCGACGATGCACGATTTGAATCTCGCCGCGTTGTATTTTGACGATTTGGTTTTGTTGGAACGCGGGCGCATTGTGGCGCAAGGCGCGCCGTCGGAAGTGTTGAACGCGCAACGCATTCACGCGGTATTCAACGCGAGGGTTTTGATCCAAGCGCATCCCGCGCGTGCGAACGCGCCACAAGTGATTCTTTTGCCAAACAAAGGGAACGAATAAGCAAACAGATGTGTCTCGCAAGGGCGTCAAAATGACCCAGAGACGCGTTTTGTGCTACAATCTCTCGCCGTGAAGATGCGAAAGCGGGGGCAGCAGCGTGCAATGTTGCGCAGCCCCTTTTTGTTGACCGTCGCCGCCGTCGTTTTGGGCCTAGTCGGTTTGACCCAACTCAACACGCCGGTCATGCAGGTTTTATCATTCGCGACGCCGACGCCGACCGACACCGCAACCCCTTTGCCGACCAACACATTGACCGCGACGCCGACGCGCACGCAAACGCCGACGCGTACGCCGACCTTGACGCCGAGCGCCACCGCGACGATAACCTTTTCCCCCACTGCAAATCGTAAAGCCACGCGCCAAGCGCGCGCCACGCAAACCGCCGCCGCGCCCACTGTCACGCTCACGCCGACTGCGACGCAGACGCCGCTGCCGATTGCGCGTTCCGCGCGCGTGCCGATTTTGATGTATCACCACGTCGGCGATTTACCGCCCGACGCGGACGCGCTGCGAAAATCGCTCACCGTATCGTCCGAACGCTTTAACGAGCAAATGAAATTTTTGGCGGAACAGGGCTATACGACGATTCATTTGGCGGAATTGGTGAATCATTTGCAAACCGGCGCGCCGCTGCCCGAAAAACCGGTGGTTCTGACGTTTGACGACGGTTATGACGACGCGTATTTCAATGTGTTTCCGACGTTAAAAGATTTTGGTTTCAAGGGGACTTTTTTCATTATCGGCGCGCCGACGGATTACGGTTCGCCGGGGTACATGCGTTGGGAACAGATTTTGGAATTGTACGAAAACGGCATGGAGATTGGCGCGCACTCGTTGACGCACCGTTACAATTTGGGCCAATTTCGCGCGTCCATTCAGGACAGCGAGATTATCAAAGGCAATCAATTGATGGTGGATCATTTGCCAAATTGGACGCCGTTATTTTCGTACCCGTCGGGCAGTTATAATCAATACACGTTGGGGCTGTTGAAACAATTGGGTTATATCGCCGCCGTGACGACGAAACAAGGCGCGCTGCAAACGAGTCAGGCGCCGTTGGAATTGCGCCGCATTCGCATTCGCGGCGAATGGAACACAAGCCAATTTTTGTATTGGTTCAACTATTGGTCGTCCCGTCCGTGAGCGTGATGCGTTCCGAAAATTTTCGGACGCCGCCATCTTTTGGCAGCGCCGCCGCGAGTTCGCGCACGGCGCGCTGCAAACGTGGATGAACCAAGTTGGGCGCAATGTCTTGTAACGGAATCAAAACAAACGCGCGTTCCGCCATCCGCGCGTGCGGAATTTCCAGACGTTCGGTTTGCAAAATTAAATCGTCGTACAACAAAATATCGAGGTCAATCACGCGCGGCCCGTAACGAATGGTTTCTTGACGCCCCATCGCGCGCTCGATCTGTTTGAGCGCGTCCAGCAATTCAAACGGCGTTAGCTTGGTGTGACCCTCGACTGCCATATTCAAAAAATCGGGTTGGTCGGTAACGCCCCACGGCGCGGTTTCATAGACGGCAGAGCGGCGCGTGACGTGGACGGTAGATTCCAGCAGCTGTACAGCGCGCCGCAAATTTTGCAGACGGTCGCCTTGATTCGTTCCTAACGCGAGATAGACGATTGACATGGTTTGATTGTAACAGGAAATTGATTCGTTCGACGTTTATGTTATACTCTGGATTCGCTTTGCTTATGGTAAATGTATGTTGGTCATTCCTCGTGAAATTTGCCGTGAAATCAAGCACGCGTTTGGTTTCGAATGGGTTGTCCGCAATGGAGCTGGGAGTTATGCCGCCGCCAGTTTGGGCGGCGCGCTGACGCGGCGCCAGCACGGTTTATTGGTTGCGCGGCCGGCGAATTCGGAAACTCCTTTTGTCATGCTTGCCAAGTTGGATGAAGAAGTCGAAGTTGAAGGTCATTTGTACAAACTGGGCGCAAACGAATATCAGACGAATGTTTTGAGTCCCGATGGTTTTTTGTATTTACAGCAAGCGACTCAAAGCGGCGCGCTCATGCAGTTTGTGTATGAAGCGGGACGTTTTCAATTGACCAAAAGCATTTGGCTAGAACCTGCGCGCGCGACGACGTACGTTCATTATGCCTTGTCCGAGCAATCTGTTCCCGTGCAATTGACGCTGGTGCCCCTGTGCGATTATCGCGCGGTGAATACTTTGACCGCCGGCAGCGCGCAATGGCGCTTTCAGGTTCAACCTATCGAAAACGGCGCGCGCATCATCGCGCGCGAGGGCGCGACGTCGTACACTTTGCAAACCGCGCCGCACGCGAATTTTACGCCGTTGGATTTGTGGTATTGGCGGTTTCAACTGCGCGCCGACGCGAATAGTTCGACCGATTTGTATGTTCCGGGCTTGTTACGTTTGACGTTGGAACCCGGCGCGACGTGGACGCTGACGGCTTCGACCGAAGCGGACGCGACGCCGGAAATTGACGCGCTCGCCGCCATGCACGCGGCGCGTCAACGGGAATGGTCTGACAGTCTGCCCTTTGTCCCCGCGCTTTATCCTGCGCTCTGATTATGCCTTCGCTCAATGACCTTGCAAGCGCCTTTGCGCTGTTGGGTACGCACGAATTAGAATTTGGACTGGTGATTGCCGTCGGCGTGGTCGCGCTGGTGGCGGATTGGCGGATTGCATTGGTCGCCCTCGCCGCCCAATACCTTTTGGTCGCCGTTCTGCTTTCGACGCTGATTCCGCTTCAAATTGCCGCCGTGCGTATGATTGCGGGCGGTCTGGTCGCGATGATGTTTTACATTACGGCGCGGCGAGTGCAGCCGCAGCGGCGCCGCCGCGCTCAAACGCAGCCGCAGGAGAGTCGCGTCTTGACGCCGCGCGCCATTTTTTGGGTCAATCTCCCTTTTCGTTTTGTCGGCTTGACGTTGGTTGCCGTCGGCGTCATTGCCGCCAGCGACCAAATCGTCTTATTGAACGCGCCATTATTATTTTGGGTCACCGGCTTGTGGTTGACGATGGGCGGTTTGTTGACGATTGCGTTGACGCGCGACGCGCTCCGTTTGGGCATGGGCCTTTTATTTTTCACCTCCGGCTTTGGTATCATTTATCTCTCGATTGACAACAGTCTAGTCATTTACGCGCTGCTTGTGATTGCGGACTTGGTGATTGCGTTGGCGATAGCGCATATCGCCAGCGCGCCCGCGCATTTTCAAGGCAAGCGGCGCGGCGAAATGTAAGCGGTTGCTGTGTCGCTTTCTGTATTCATCTTGATTTTGGTCGCCGCCGCGTTGACGCTGCACGTCGCGCGGTATTGGCGTCCTTTGGCTTTTGTGGCGAGCGCCGCGACCACCGTGATTTTGGTTTGGGTGGCGCAAAACATTGGCGCGGGTACGACCGAAATTTTCGGGATGCATTTTGGCTTGCAGCCGTTGGCGCGCGATTATCTGATTGTGGCGCTGGCGCTGTCGGGCATCTTGGCGATTGCGACTTCATTCGGCGACGTGCGGCGCGGTCTCGGCTTTTTGCTCTGGAGTTGGGTGGTCTGGCTCGTCGCGCTGGCGATTGACGATTTTGTGATTGGCGTGTTTGCGTGGGTTTCGGGCTTGGCAATCATTGTTATTGCGATGGAGCCGCGTCACGCGCAGCGCACCGGCGGCGCGGCATATTTTTTGGTCTTGATTGTGATTGCCGCTGGCTTGCTGCTCATCGGGCATCGCTTTGTGCAACTCTTTCCGCTCACGCCCGACCGCATCACGCTGCTCGATTCCGCCGTCCTATTTCTTGCTTGGGGCTTGGGCTTGCTCCTCGCTATCGCGCCGTTTATTTTGTGGCTCGGTCCGATGGCGGATGAAGCGCCGCCGCCGATTATTGCCGTACTGTTGGGTTTGGGGCAGCCGCTCGGTTTGTGGTTACTCTATTTACTCATCGGACAATCGCCGCGCCTGTTGGAACAGACTGACTTGAATGTAGCGCTGGCGATTGGCGGCTTGGGTTCGATTTTCATCGGCGGCTTGTTATGCGTGTTTGAACGACGCGTCGGGCGCTTGATGAGTTATGCGGGTTTGTTGGCGCTCGGCTTTATCTTGATTGATTTGGCGCGCGGCACGCTGGAAGGCGCCGCGTTTGCGGTGATTGAAATTTTTGCGCGCGCGTTGAGTTTGTGCGTGATGGCGGCGAGCGTTACGATTGCGCGCGCGATTCCAAATCGTTGGGTCAAGTATCTCGCGCTCGGCGTTTTTCTCTTGGGCGGATTGAATCTCGTCGGCCTCGGGCCGGGCGTTGCGCTGGCGACACGCTGGAATGTGCTTTTGGATTTCGAGGCGACGGATCGCCGCATCTTTATTCTGATTCTCTTGTCCATGCTCGGCGTCTTGATTGGTTTGGCGCGATATGTTTTGACGTGGCTCGAAACGCTGCCCGCCCAAGCGCCCGCGCAAGACGCGCTCGCGCCGACGCCACCCCCCGAATCCATTAGCGGACGCATCCGTTTTCGTTTGCGCGGCGCGTGGTTAGCGTGGCGCGCGCGCGCCGGGCAGCGCGTCCCCGCATCCGTGCGTTACACGGCGGGCGGCATCGCCGAACATTGGCGCGCGTTGTTTGCCGGAATCTTGTTGAGCGCGCTCGGCGCGTTTCTGTTGTGGTACAGCGTATCGCCCAATCTGTGGTTGCAGCGCGCGTTGGAAACGGCGGCGCAATTGGCATTCATTCGCTAAAAAAAAATCGGCGTCACGAACGCCGATTTTTTTTAGGTCAGTAATTCCGCTTCGCGCAAAATATCGCGCAACTTGGCTCGTTCGTTTGCGCCGAGCGGCGAGAGCGGCGCGCGCGGGGGTCCGCCGTAATAACCCAATTCTTCCAACGCCGCTTTCAAACCCGGCACGCCCCATTTCGCCGTCACCGCATTGTTGGGGCGAATCATTCGCAGCTGCGTATTGCGCGCCGTGTGAAAATCGCCCGCGTGAAACGCGTCATAAATGGCTAGGCACGCGTGCGGCGCGATGTTGCCCAACGCGGGAATCACGCCTTTGGCGCCGATGCTCATTGCCGCGAGAATGGCTGAACCCGTTCCGACCATGACCGCAAAATCCGGCGGCGCATAACGGACAATTTCACCCATCTTGGTCACGTTTGCCGAACTATCTTTGAGCCCTTTGATGTTTGGATGCTGCGCCAATTCAATGACGGTGGCGGCGTCAATTTCCAGCGTCGTCAGCGCCGGCACGTTATAAATCATGATGGGAATGGGCGACGCGTCGGCGACGGCGCGATAATGCTGCGTCCACGCGGCGGCGTTCATTTGATTGCGAAAATAGTGCGGCGTCACAATCAATGCCGCGTCCGCGCCCAGCTGCGCCGCGCGTTGCGTCAACTCGATTGTTTCGCGGGTCGAATCCGCGCCCGTTCCGGCAATCATCAAGCGGTCGGCGGGAATCGTTTCGCGCGCCAGTTCCAACACGCGAATTTTTTCCGCGTGGTTCAACAAGGTGTATTCGCCGTTGGAACCCAGAATGACGAAACCGTGCAAACCCGTTTCGAGCCAGCGCTTGAAATTGGCGCGCTGCGCGGCGGCGTCGAAATTGCCATCGGCGTCAAACGCGGTGGGGACCGGCGGCAGAACGCCTTGAATCTTTTTTGCCATGAATGTTCCTCAATCAAAATTGGATTCGAGAGACGAAACACGGTTTAGCGGTTGCGGCTTTTGTCTCTCTGCTCACGGCGATTCTACCACACTTGGCTTTTAGAATTCGACGCCCGCCTGCGCGAGAATGCCCTTTTGATACGGATGCTTGATTTCGCGCATTTCGGTCACGAGGTCGGCAAACTCGATTAATTCGGGCGGCGCGTCGCGTCCGGTGAAAATGAGATGCAAAGCCGACGGTTTGTGTTCGCGCAACCATGCAATCACCGCGTCCACCTCCAACCAACCGTAATGAAACGCGTACGTGATTTCATCCAACGCCACAATGTCATAAGCGCCGCTCGCGATTTTTTCTTGCGCCAACGCCCAAGCCGCGCGCGCTTTGGCGCCGGACGCTTGCAAATCTTTTGAATCCCACGTAAAGCCGTCGCCGAACGAGCGCCATTCAATCTCTAATTTTTTCGCCGCGCGGATTTCGCCCCAATTGCCCGTCTCGGCTTTGATAAATTGCACCACGCAGACGCGCATTTGGCGGCCCCACGCGCGCAGCAGCGTGCCGAGCATCGCCGTTGTTTTGCCCTTGCCATTGCCGGTATTGACAATCACCAAGCCGTGTCGCATTTCGATTCCTTTCGCGCGTCGAGCGCAGTTGTTTTGATTTCAAGCGGCAGTCCCGCAACCATCAAATAAACGTGGGTTGCGCGCTGCGCGACATAGGCGTTCACGCGTCCCAAGACGTCGCGAAAACGCCGCGCCAACGCGTTTTCCGGCACAATGCCCCAGCCCACTTCATTTGATACCAGAATCAAATCAATGTCGTGTAAATAAGCCCATTCGATGAGCAAATCCAATTGTCCCCGCAATCGTTTTTCCAAATCCGCTTCGTCGGCGAGCATTTCATTCGTCACCCACAAAGTAAGGCAATCCAAAAGAATAAGCTGCGGCGCGCGTTCGAGCGTCGCAATCGCGCGCGGGATTTCGCGCGGCGCTTCGAGCGTTTCCCATTCCGGCGGCCGCGCGGCGCGGTGCGCCGCAATGCGTTCGCGCATTTCATCGTCCAGCGCTTGCGCGGTTGCGATAAAGAGCGTGCGCTTGTCCGACCGGGCGTGCGCCAAGGTTTCGGCATACGCCGACTTGCCGCTGCGCGCGCCGCCCAAAATCAAAATCAAGTCCGCCGCGCGGCGGTGAAAGGTGGATTGTCGTTTCACGCAAGTCTTGAGGCGCGCAGCGCCGCCGCGCGCGAAGTAAAAAAATCTGTTTCGCCAAACACTTCTAACGTCGCCACGCCGTCAAAATTTTTTTCCTGCAAATAATCCATCACGCGCCGTAACTGCTCAAAGGGCGTATGCGTCAGCGAAACATGGTCACGCGCCGCGACGCCGTGCAAATGAATCACGCGCGTACGCGCCAAGTGCGTTTGCAGCTCGCGTAACGGGTCGCGTTGATTCAGCCACAAATGTCCGACGTCAATACAGCGCGCGGCGTTACTCTGTTCAACCAGATCCGCGAAATAGTCGGGGTTCCACGCCTCCACATTTTCCACGCACACGCGCGCGGCGTCTCCCACCTGCGCGATAATGTCAGCCAGCGCGCGCGCCGCGTCCGTTTGCCAGCGCGCGATATTTTCAGCCGACGCGTTTTGCATCAACGCGCGTCCGTCGAGATGCACGATATAGGCGAACGGATTGAGCGCGTGGGTCGCCGCGATGGCGCGTTCATTGCGCGCGCGCCATCGCGCATGATTCAAATTGACATCGTGCGGCAGATGCGCCGTATAGGTGAGCTGATGTTTTGCCGCCAACTCGTTCAAACGCGCAACCGTATCCGCGTCCGGGAAATTGGCGCCGTGCGTTTCCGATTCAAACAGGACCAATTCCATGTCGTCCACGATGCCCGCCAATCGCTGCGCGTTGCCCACCAAATCCGTCTCAAACACATACGACGTCGCGCCGAGCCGAAATTTTTTTTGCATAATCGAAAAAATTAGAGGTCGCGGCGCAAGCGTTACAACTTGGCTAGCGCAAGCCCCACAAACAAAACGCTCACTTCGACGCTTTCACATATCAAGCCGTAAATATCGCCGGTCAAGCCGCCGAGCCGCGCCATCGCCAAACGCGCGAGCAGCGTAGCGATGATTACGGCGCCAAGCCACGCGCCCGCGCCCAACCATCCGAACGGCGCGACCAAGAGAAAGGTCAAAAGCGTTGCGCCCGTGATTTCGCGGCGCGTCAAGGTTTTGGCAAACAACGCCGCCATGCCTTGCGACCGCGCCAACGGAAACGCGGCCGCATACACCAGCGCCCAACGCGCGAGAATGGGCGCAAGAAACAGCGCCGTCAGCGTCGTATCGGCAAGCGCGGCAAATTTCAAAAGCAAAAGCAAAACCAATATCGTCGCGCCAAAAGCGCCCAGATGCACGTCGCGCAAAATTTCCAAACGTCGCTCGCGCGTCGTTTCCGCCAACAGCGCGTCGCCCGCATCGCTCGCGCCGTCGAGATGCAGCGCGCCGGTAGCCAAAACCCACAACGCGGTTCCGAGCGCGGCGGCGGCGAACGGCGGGAGGAGCAGACGCGCTCCGCTCTGCGCGAGGACGAGGACGCCAGCCAAAGCGGCGCCGACCAAAGGAAAATACAGCAGCGCGCGCGCCGAAAAATTTAGTTCGCGGCGAATCGGCGCAATCGTCAACAACGCGACGGCGGCGAGCAGGTCATTCATTTTTTAACGTCACGGCGCTTTGAGGTCAAAACGTATATTCCTTTTTCGTGCGACGCAGCAGGATAATAAAGAATGGCGCGCCGAGCAGCGCGGTAATGACGCCGAGCGGAATTTCTTGGGGCGCAATCACCGTGCGCGCAATCAAATCTGCAATGACCAAAAAAATCGCGCCGCACAATAAAGACGCGGGCAATAACACGCGATGCGCGGGCCCCAATAAAATGCGCGTCACGTGCGGCACAATCAAACCGACGAAACCGACGAGTCCACTCAACGCGACGGCGGCGCCGGTCATGAGCGCGCCGACGGCTAACAGAAAAAATTTCTTGCGTTCGACATTGACGCCCAACGACGCAGCTTGTTCTTCGCCCAACAAAAACGCGTCAAGGTCGTTTGACAACCAAAACGCGAACGCGCTGCCCAGCGCAATTAACGGCGTCACCGCGAGTAACATGTTCCAGCCGCTCGCGCTCACGCCGCCGAGCGTCCACAAGACCACGCGTTCCAACGTGCCGCGACTGAGCAGCATCAACGCGGACATGATGGCGGCGAGCATCGAACTTACGGCAAACCCCGCGAGCAGCAGCGTCGTAATCGGCGTGTGCATGCCGACGCGCGCGATGCGATACACGAGCAAGACCGCGAGCAGCGCGCCGATAAACGCCGCGAACGGTACGAAACCGAACGTAGCAAAGCCGAGCGAAAAGGGAACCAAAAAGGCGATTGTCGCCGCGAGCGCCGCGCCGCCCGAAGTGCCGAGCAAGTACGGGTCCGCCATTGAATTACGCAGCAATCCTTGAAACACCACGCCCGCGCCCGCGAGCCCCGCGCCCACAATCGCCGCGCCCAATACGCGCGGTAGTCGAATTTGCCAGATAATGGCTTCTTCCGCCGCCGTCCACGCTACGCCGCCGAGTTCCAGCCCGAACGCGCGTTTGAGCGTGATGGCAATGATTTGCGCGGGTTCGATATTGACCGTGCCGAGGCGCGTCGCAAAAATTATTGTGGCGAGCAAGAGCGCACTGAACGCGCCCAACACAAACAGCGGATGGCGCGCCAACACGCGTACATTCGGCAATATTGCGCGTGTCATTTTGACGGACGATTCGGGCGAGACGACATTTTGACGTGCCATGATTTTTGCGGACAGGATTAACGCGCGCGTTGCAATTGTTTGCACGCGTGCGCGCGTTAATCCCGTCCTATCCAAAAACTATTGCGCGAACAATTCGGGATGAATCAATTTCGCGGCGACTTCTAAACCTTCGGCGACACGGGGTCCCGGCCGACTCACTAAATTGTCGTCAATGGGAAACACCTTGCCGTTTTTGACCGCTTCGATAACCTCCCAGCCCGGACGTTTGCCTACCGATTCGGGCGCGATGCCATACGCGGCATCGCTGAGGATAATGATTTGCGGATTCTGTTTAATGATTTCTTCGGCGTTGAGTTGCGGATACGGCGAAGCGGCGTTGGCGGCGATATTGACGCCGCCGGCGCGCGCGATAATTTCATCTACGAAACTGCCGGGTCCAACCGTAAAGGGTTTGGCGGGGTCCGTCGCGTCCACTTCCCAAAACACGCGCGGTTTGGCGGCGGCGGTCGCGATTTTGGCTTCGACATCGGCAATTTTCTTGGTCATGGCGGCGACGACGGCATCGGCTTGATCAGGATTTCCAACCACCGCGCCGACCATTTGGATTTCGCTTTTGATGGTGTCAAAGGTGGTTTTTTCGGCGCCGACGATCAACACCGGCAATTTTAATTCGTCCAATTTTTTGATGGCATCGGGCGATGTAATCCCAGCCGCTAAAACGAGGTCGGGTTTTGCCGCGACGATTTGTTCGTAATTTGGATTAAAGCCGTCGCTGAGAACGGGGACGCTCTTGACCTGTTCAGGATAATCGGAAAATTGGTCTTTGCCGACCAACTTGTCGCACGCGCCGACCGCGCAAACAATTTCTGTTGTGCTGGGCGCAAGCGAGATGATTCGTTCGGGCGCTGCCGCCAACGTGAGCGTGCGCCCTGCGCTGTCTGTGACCGTGATGCCGACTGCGGCTTGGGTTGGCGCGCTAGTTGGCGCGCTAGTTGGCGCAACCGTTGGCGCAACCGTTGGCGCGACGGTTGGCGCAACCGTTGGCGCGGCGGTTGGCGCGGCGGTTGGCGCGACAGTCGGCGCGGCCGTGGGTAAGGGCGCGGGGGTCGCGGGCGCGCTGCACGCGGCGCTCAAGATTGCGACGAGCAGCGCGGTGAATAAAAGGGCGATTTGATTTTTACGGGAATGCATTTCGACTCCAATGGTGAAATTATGATTTGGTCGTACAACGAAAAACCTCTTGTCCTTTGCCGACAAGAGGTTGATTGAATGTCACAGGTTTGGATTACACAGCCAAACGCTTGATATGCCTGCCCCCTTTCTCGCGAAGGAATTTTTGGGAAACTTGGTTTCCCACAGGAACTTGTGAATGATGAGCCCGTAGAATCATTCACCACAGTACACAGGCGGCCTGGCTGGTAGGGCGACAGCGCGCGGGCGAAAAAGCGGTATAGTAAAAAACGGTTCCTATCGCGCTAAAACGCTGGCGCACGCGAGCGCTCTATTCACAGTTGCGGGACAGCGCGGGATTTGCACCCGACTTCGCTGCATACAGCAAGTCAATTGTTAAGCGGCGCCATGCGCGCCGCAGCCGCAAACATTATAACCGATTTGACCGCGCGCGCAAACTCGATTTTTTGCCGCGCGCGCGCCGCGCATATAATTTATGCGATGCAAAACGCCAACGAAATTTTATGGACTGGCGCGTTTCTCAACGAGCGCTTTATCGAACCCGTATCGCCGCTGGGGTGGGCGCATGTCGGCGCGTTGTTTCAGGAACTTGCGCTGCGCGACCCGTTGCGTTACATGGGTTATCCCGAAGCGGATACGATTCCCGCGACGCGTTTGTGGCGCGCCCAACCGTTTGTAAATGTAGAACTGTTCGAGATTATTTACAAACCCTTTCCCGCGGCGCTCGTGCCGGCTGACGCGACGCGCTATTTTCCCGACGGCGACGTGCGCTATCGGCTGCGCGCGCCGTATCCGACCTCGCGCTATCAACCGCGTTTTGTGTTGGCGCTGTTGCGCCATGCGCTGCGCGACGCCATGAACGTTTCGCCGCTGAATTATCGCAAATGGCAAAAATTTGCGCTTGCTCACGACGCGCAAAGGCGCCGTCTGGCAAGCCAACTCGCCGCCGCCGCCGACGCGCGCGCCGTGTGGCGTGTGATTGAAAAATTGTACGCGCTCGATACGCAATTGTTATCCATTCATCGCTGGTCGCTGACGTATGCGGATGTGCTGTACAAAATTCTGGCGGATTGGACCGGCGCGCGCGCGCCGCAGCTCATCAGCCAACTGCCGAGCAAAACGCGCGCGGTCAACGCGCAGCTCGCCGCGCTCGCGCAAATGCCCGCGCCGTTGAACGCGGCGCTGTTGGCGCTCATTCAAACGAACGCGCCGTTGAACGACGCCGAACAAGAAACCGCGCGCGCGTTGCAAAATTTTCTGGACGCGCACGGGCATCGCGCTTTTTCGCTCGACCTCGCGCAGCCGACATTTCGTGAAGACCCGACTCAATTGCTGCCGCTTTTGTCCGCGCAGCCCTTTGCGGCGCAACCCAATGTCGAGCAATGGCAAGCGACGTATCGTAAGGCGCGCCGCGCTTTGCCGTGGTGGCAGCGTTTATGGTTTCGCCCAATAGTCGGTTTGGCGCGGCGGTACGCGCAGTTGCGCGAAGACCAGCGTTACTATTGGCAGCAAACGCTCGCGCTTTCGCGCCGCGCGTATTTACAAATCGGCGCGGCGCACAATCTCCTTGCCGCGCCGCAAGATATTTTTTATGCGACGCGGACAGAAATTCGGGCGTATGTGTTTGGCGATTTGGACGCCGCATTTCTGCGCGCGCGGATTGTCGCGCGTCAAAACGAATGGCGCGGATATTGGCGCGAATTCGAGCTGCGCGGCAGCCAAGCGGCGCCGTATTTTTTGCGCGGCGATATGCCGGTGCAAGATAAAAGCGTGGACGCCCAAGTTCAAATTTGGCGCGGCCGCGGCGTCAGCCCGGGCCGCGCGCGGGGCAGGGCGCGCATTGTTCACACGCCGCGCGAATTACATCGCGTCGGCGCGGGCGAAATTTTGGTCGCGCCTTCGACGGACCCGGCTTGGACGCCGGTGTTTGCGCGCTTGGGCGGCTTGATTCTAGAGCGCGGCGGCGCGCTTTCGCACGGCGCGGTTGTCGCGCGCGAATATCAATTGCCGACGGTGACGGCGCTTGCCGAGATTACGCACGCGCTGCGCGATGGCGAATGGATTGAATTGGACGGCGCGACTGGCGTGGTGCGGCGCATTTCAAATCAAGACAGCGCTTAGGATTTGGACGCGCGAAAAAAAATGCGCCAACGCCGCGCGAGAAAAAAATCTTTTGCGCGCGCAAAAGATTTTTACGTCAAAAAAATAGCCGGTTATTGCGCCCGGCCGCGCAATAACCGGCGATGGGCTGCTTGTGGGGGGAAACAAGCAGACCCATTTTCCTGCCAAAAAAAAGCCCGCTTCTGCGCCAAAGAAGCGGGTTTAATTTTGCAAGCCCGTTGGTCGAATGAAAAAAATTCGACACACTCTTTGGTAGCCGGGCTGCCATGACGTTTCCGTTTTAGGTCCCTTGGCTTTGCGTCCACAGCTTTGGCTGTGTTTGCCTTTATCAGAGCGAAAAAATTGATGTTTAATTTGCGTTGAAATTTTATCTGAATCTCGCGCGGCGTTCAATGGGAGAAAGGTACTCGTTTTAGAGCGTCTTGTTGGATAGGACGCCGCACAGCAGTTCGATTGTATTTTCAATATCGCTCGCGTGCGCCATTTCCGAAGGCGTATGGAGATACCGCACCGGCAGACCCAGCGCGCCGGTGACAATGCCTTCGCGCGCTGCTTGAATCGGCGCGCCGTCGCCGCCATGCGTCGCGCGCGCTTGAATTTGATATGGCAACGCCGCGCGGCGCGCGGTTTGCAGCAATATTTGACGCGCCGCCGCGCTGGCGACCATATCTTGATCCTGTATCACAATCGCGGGGCCTTGGCCCAACGCCAGATTGGAATTGCCGCCGGGAAAATCTTGCGCGGACGCGGGCGCGACGACGAACGCCACATCGGGTTGCAGCGCAAAAGCCGCCGCGCCCGCGCCGCGCGCGCCCACTGCGGATTGAACGGTAAAGACGCAATACACATCGTGCGCGACGCGTTTCAAACGGCGCCAAGTTTCGAGCAAGACCGCGCAGCTCGCGCGTCCGCCCAGCGCTTTGCCGTACAAAAAATTATCCGCCGCGCGAAACTCGCCCGTCAAACAGGCGGCGGCGCCGACTTGGACCGGCAAAGCGTCCGCCGCGGCCGCGCCGAGATCCAAAAACAACGCGTCCGTTTCAATTTCGGCGCGCGGCGCGCCGCGCGTTTCGCGGCCAAAGATGCCGATGGCGCCGTTTTCAAATTGCGCGCGCGCGCCGAGCAGCGTCAAAGGATTGACCGCGCCCAACAGATCAAAACGCGCGAAACCGCGCGCGTCAATGAATGTGACCATCACGCCGATTTCGTCGAGCGGCGCGGCGAGCATGATTTTTTTGCGTCCGCTGCCCGCGCCTTTGCGGAGGGCAATCAAATTGCCGAACGCGTCGGTACGGATTTGGTCGGCGAGACCTTTGAGCTCGGCGCGCACGAGTTCGCGCACCGGGTCTTCGCTGCCAGAGGGGCCGTACGCGGCGGACAGGCGTTTGAGCAGCGCTTGAAACGGCGTCAACGCGGCGGACGGCGCGGCGTCGGACAGAGACGCCGACGCCAAATCAAAGGTGGGAAAATGCGCGGCGGGCGCGCGCTGGGTTTCTTTGCGAGTCATAATTTAATAGCCGTTCAAGAGCTCGTTCGCGCGAATAAAATTTATGCGTCGAGCGCGTCTGCGAATTTGGGCAGCGCCGCGCGCGCGAGTTTTAACGCGTTTTGAAAATCGTCGAGCGAAATCACGGCGGCGGGCGAATGAATGTACCGCGCCGGTACGGACAGAACCGCGCTCGGTACGCCGCCGCGCACGCGATGCAAAATTCCCGCGTCCGTACTGCCGACGAGCGGCTGTTTGTACTGGAATGGAATTTTTTCCGCGCGCGCGGTTTCGGCGATGGCGCGGGTCAATCCTTTGTGCGCGAGCAAACGGCGGTCCGCTAACGTCAACGCGGGACCCGCGCCGAGCTGCGTGATGGGCGCTTGGGCGCGCGGCGGAAAGGATTGGGCTGCGCGCGCGCGACTGCGAATTGACGCGTCGTCGCAAATGGTCGCTTCCAACACCAGCGCGGCGTTGGGCGCGACGGCATGGCCCGCGACGCGCGCGCCGCGCAAACCGATTTCTTCTTGGGTCGTAAAGACGGCGTACAAATCGAACGGAAAATTTTCGCGCACGAGTTCGCACAAGAGCGCGCAGCCCGCGCGGTCGTCCAACGCTTTGCCGCGCGCGCAATTGTCGCCGAACGTCGAAAATTGGGTGGCAAAGGTCGCATACGCGCCGGGCGTAATGACGCGCTGCGCGTCCGCGCGCCCGGACGCGCCCAGATCAATCCGCAGCGCGTCAGCGGCAACGACCTGTTTGCGTTCGCTTTCCGTCGAAAGGTGACGCGGCTTGAGTCCAATTACGCCCGGCACGGCTTGGGCGCCGATGAGAACCGTTTGCGCGGGCAAGATGCGGTCGTCAATGCCGCCAATTTTTTCAAACCGCAACAAGCCGTCGCGGTCAATGTGCGTGATGAGGAAACCCACTTCGTCCATGTGCGCGGCGACAAGAATTCTAAAGGGCGCGCGCGCGCCGCGTTTCGACGCGCGTTTCACGGCGAGGATATTGCCCAGCGCGTCCACGCGATATTCGTCCACATGTTTTTGCAAATGGGCGGCGATGAGGGCGCGCACCGCGCTTTCATCGCCGGACACGCCGCGCGCGTTGGATAATTTTTCCAGTAACATAATTTCAGCGTTGACGTTGCGTGCGCCGCGCCGCGTTTTTGCGCGCGCCGCGTTTCTGCCGCGCGGCTTTGCGCGTAAACGTTTCGCCTTGCAGCGCGCGCGCGTCCGCCGCGTTCAGATTCATCGCAAACGCGCTCAATAGTTGTGCCGCGCCTTGGATATCTGACAACGCGAGCGTTTCGACCGCCGAGTGCATATAACGCAATGGGATTTCGACGAGACCGGTGGGGATGCCGTTGCCGGTCGTTTGCATCATCCACGCGTTCGTTTCGGTGTTGCCGCCGTACACGGTGATTTGATGCGAAAGCGCATGACGCTGCGCGGTTTGGCGCAATTTTTCAAAAACAACCGGATGGATATTGGCGCCGCGCGCAATGCAAGGACCCTGTCCCGTTTGCGGCAGCGCCTCGTCGTTCAAACCCGCTTGCTGCGCGTGCGTCACGTCGAGACACAGCGCTAATTGCGGCTGAATGGCGTACGCGGCGGTTTGCGCGCCGACGTAAAATGGGCTGTCCTCTTCGTTCACGTTCGCCACCGCGTAAATGTCCCACGCGGGCGCGCTGTTTTGCAGCTGTTTCAAAAATTCGAGCAGCGCGACGACGCTCGCGCGATTGTCGAACGCTTTGCCCGCGCACATTTCGTTTTGCAGCGGAATGACCGCGCGGTCGAGCGTAATCATGTCGCCGGGGCTGACGAGTTCGCGCGCGCGCGCGTCCGTCATGCCGACGTCAATAAATAAATCGTCGAGCGTGAGCGCGTGTTTGCGTTCTTTGGCGGTGAGAACGTGCGGCGGACGCGAACCAATGACGCCGGGCAGCGTTTTGCGCCCATGCACCCAAACATTTTGCGAGGGCAGGACGCGCGGGTCCCAATAGCCGATTTCTTCAAAGCGAATAAAACCGTCGCGGATTTCCGTTACGACGAGACCGATTTCGTCCATGTGCGCTTCGACGAGGAGACGCGGCGCATTGGTAGCGGAGGCGCGGCGGGAAGGGCGACGCGCTCGAGTTCCGCCCGCGCGTTTGACGCCAATGACAGAGCCGAGCGGCGTGATGTCCACCGTGTCGGTGAGTTTTTGAAATTCGCGGATGATCAGCGCGCGGACCGTATCTTCATAGCCCGACGCGCCATGCGCGCCCGCGAATTTAACAAGGGAATCGGTTAGCGTTGCCATACGCTTGTGTTGCAGATTGTATGCGAAACGCGCGCGGCGTCAATCGGGGGATGGAGAGGTAAAGCGGGAGGCGCAGCGCAATAGAAAAAAATTGCGCGACGGGCGAATTGAGCGGTTTATTTCTTGCCCAATAATCCTCGCAACAATAGCGCCGCGCC
>Ga0226835_1000896_pt1 | contig 21758 bp, 16 predicted proteins | sample LAC_MetaG_1_FD_163627 | JGI IMG/M metagenome (GOLD analysis project Ga0226835, IMG submission 163627) | Anaerobic ammonium oxidizing microbial communities from anammox membrane bioreactor (MBR) in UC Berkley, California, United States -... | ecosystem: Engineered > Bioreactor > Anaerobic >...
CTCGGGGCGCTACTGCTACTTCGTCGCCGAGGCGGCCGGGGTGTCGGTGGAGAACGTCAACGCCATCGTGCTGGGCGGCCACGGCGACGACATGGTGCCGGTGCGCAGTTCCTGCCAGATTGCCGGCATCCCGGTGACCAAGTTCCTGGACGCCGACACCCTCGCCAAGATCGAGTCGCGCACCCGCAAGGCAGGCGGCGAGGTGGTGGGCCTCTTGGGATTCGGCTCGGCGTTCGTGTCGCCGGCGTGGGCGGCGCTGGAGATGGCCGAAGCGATCATCTTTAACAAGCGCAAGATCCTTCCCGTGTGCGCCAAGCTCGAGGGGGAGTACGGGGTGCACGGCCTGTTCGTCGGCGTTCCCGCCATCCTGGGTGCCGGCGGCGTGGAGAAGATCATCGAGCTCGACCTCACCGACGAGGAGCGGGAGGCCCTGGCCAGGTCGGTGGCCGGCGTCAAGAAGACCTGCGACGAGGCCGAGCAGATGCTGGCTTCGTTGTAGCCAGAATTGCCGCTTCGACTGGGGGGGCGGAGGCGACTCCGCCCCTTGCCTTTTCCCCCAGGATTCTCCCCCGCCGCGTCCCTCGTCGCGGGGAACTGTTTTCCCTGCGCCGTCGCGCGCCTTCACCAGGTGGCGCGGTTGCCTTTCGCTCCCCGCTACGGCACCATCTCCCCGTGCAGGCGCACGTTGTGGGGATGGGTGAGGTGGGTCGGCGGCTGGCCGGAGCCCTCGAGCGCGCCGGCGTGGACGTCACCCCGGTGACCCGTGGGGAGGGGTGGGACACGCTGGCCGCCGGGGATGGCCCGGTGCTGGTGTGCGTGCGGGAGGAAGCGCTGCCCGAGCTGTTGCCGCGCCTTTCCGGGATCCGAGAAGAACGCCTGGTGTTCGTGCAAAACGGCTGGGTCCGACCGCTGCTGGCGGCGCGGCCGGCGAGCTCCCGCGGCCTCATCTGGTTTACCTCCAAGGGGGAGTTCTTTCAGGTCCTGCGCCCCTCCCCCTTTGCCGGCCCGCTGGCGCAGCCCCTCACCCGGTGCCTGAGCCAGGGTGGTATCCCCTGCGTTGCCCTGGCTGATCATGATTTCGCCGCCGCCGACGTGGAAAAGATGGGGTTCAACTGCGTCGTCGGCCTGCCCCTGGCGGTGCACGGGGTGAACCTGGGCGAGTACCTCGAAAGGTGGCGAGATGAGGCCCAGGCGGTGTTCCAGGAGGCGGTGACGGTCCTGGCCCGGGTGGCGGGCATCGCCCCTGATCCCCACTGGTGGGCGGCCTTCGAGGAGAGCGCCGCACCGCTACACTGGGTGCGGGTGAGCACCGCCAAGGCGCTGGAGTGGCGCAACGGCGCCGTGGTTGAGGAGGCCCGCCGCCTCGGCCTGGCCGCGCCGGTCAACGCACGCCTGCTGGCGTCCCTCCGATGACCCCGCAGAGGGCTTCGACGGCGTCGCACGTCCACGACCGCGGCGGGAGAGGACAGTGAGGGCTCGCCGAGCGGCGACACGCCTGGCGGGCGCCCGAATGATCGGGGTTGCCGCCGTTTCGACCCTCGGGCAGCTCGCCGTCCACACCTCGCAGGGGCACTTCGGGCCCTCCAGCGACATCACCAGCTTCGGTGGGCTATTCGCGCTCGCGGTCACTGCTGGGGCTGGTCTGGCCGCATGGGGTCATCTCGGCAGCAAGGCATGGGCGAACGCGGTTTCTGGCGTGGTGCTCGCCGTCGGTCTCGCCGCGTTCATCCCGGCCCTCCCGAGCGATCCGGTGGTGGCCGGCGCGGTGATAGGGTGGCTCCTGGTCGGTTTCTCGCGCGTCGTCTTCCCCACACCGCCAGCCACGATCGGTCACGACACCGCCCGGCTTCGAGGCGCTCTGACCCCCCTCGATGACTGGCTCGACGAATACCGACCCGCGGCGCAGCACCTTCTTCTCGTGTCCGTGGTACTCATCGTCAGCGCCGTTGGTTTCCGCGTCGGAAGCCGTCTGCCCGCCCTGGGCGTGTGCCTCGCCAGCAGCGTCCTGGCGCTGGCCTGGGCACTCCCGTACGTGCGCGCCCTCCTCTCTTCGGGTTCGCGGCTCCCCTGGCTGCTGGGACTACCCTTGGTGCTCGCTGCATTCAGCGCCGCGCGGCCCGCGGTGGCGCTGGGGTGGCTGGGAGTCCTGCAGGCGGCGATCCTGGCCACCTTGCTTGGCCGCTCCCGGGTGACGGGCGAGGTGCTGAACGTTTTTTTCCGTCGTCCGGCGCTGCTGGTGGCGGCCTCCTTTGCCGGGCTCATCACCGTCGGCACCCTGCTGCTGAGTTTCCCGGCGGCGGCGACGGGGGGCGTGGCGATTTCACCCATCGACGCGCTCTTCACGGCAACATCGGCGGCCTGTGTCACCGGACTGGTGGTCGTCGACACCCCCTCTACCTTCACCCCCTTCGGGCTGGCGACCATCCTTGCCCTGATCCAGGCAGGGGGGCTCAACATCATGGTGCTCTCCGCCTTCGCCGCCCTGCTGTCGGGGGATTCCCTGGGGTTGAAGGGTGAGCAGGCGCTCGGTGAAATCCTCGAGGTCCCCCGTGCCCGCACCGCCACCCGCCTGGCCGTCTTCATCGTGGTCGCGACGCTGGTCATCGAGGCGCTAGGAACGGTTCTCCTCGCCTACCCCTTTGCCGCCCGCGGTGAAGGGCTTGGCAACGCCCTGTGGAAGGCCCTCTTTCACTCGGTGTCGGCGTTCTGCAACGCCGGCTTTGCGCTGCAATCCGACAGCCTGTCTGGTTTTCGCGCCGACTCCTACGTTCTGCTCGTTGTCGCTGCCCTCATCGTGCTGGGAGGTCTCGGTTTCACCGTCCTGGGGGCGGGGTGGGCACGGCTGACCGGCAGCCGCGCCCCGCTTTCCGTTCAGCTCAAGGTGGTGCTTACCGCCTCGACAATCCTCACCCTCGGCGGGGCATTTTCCTTTGGTGTCCTCGAATGGCAGCGCTCGCTGGCGGGTCTCGCCGCGGGCGAGAAGATCGTCAACGCGATCTTTCAGAGCGTCACCGCCCGCACCGCCGGCTTCAACACGGTCGAGTTCCTCCACCTGCACCCTGCGACGCTGGCCATACTCATGGTGCTCATGTTCATCGGCGCCTCGCCAGGTGGCACTGGCGGGGGGATCAAGACCACCACGGCCGCTGTCCTTCTCGGCGCCATCCCGGCCATCGCGCGAGGCCAGTCGGGGGTGGTGCTCTTCAGGCGAGCGATACCACTGGAAACCGTGTATCGCGCGGCGGCCATTGCCGTCCTTGCCGCCCTGACGGCCACCGTCGGAACCGTGGGACTCCTGGCCATGGGCGTTACCCCTTTCGAGGGGGCCCTGTTCGAGGTGATCTCCGCGCTGGGCACGGTCGGGCTCTCCCTGGGCGCCACCGCCCAGCTCACCACCGCCGGGAAAGCGATCGTCGCTGCACTCATGTTCATCGGTCGCATCGGCCCCCTGTCCCTGGCCCTCCTCCTTGCCCGCCCCGGCCGCCGGCGAGTAAGATCGCCCGACGCGCGCCTCACGGTGGGATGATGGGAGGGGAGCGTGGCCGGGCAATTCATGATCATCGGGCTTGGCAGGCTGGGGAGGAGCATCGCCCTCCAGCTTGCCCGGCTGGGAGAGCCTGTTCTCGCCGTGGATGCGAACCGCGAGCGGGTCGAGGCGGTGGCCGACTACGTGGATGCTGCGGCCTGCGCCGACACCACCGACGAAGCGGCCCTCGCCGAGTTGCGTCCCGAGCGCTTCACCTGTGGGGTGGTGGCGATCGGGTCGCAGGCGGTGCACGCCTCGATTCTCACCACGACCCTGCTGCACCAGGCCCACGTACCGCGTATCGTCGCCCGGGCGGTGGACGATCTGCATGGGCGAGTCCTGCGAGCCGTTGGCGCCCACGAGGTTGTCAACCCGGAGGCGGAGCTCGGCCAGCGACTGGCACAGCGACTGAGTCGACCGAACGTCCTCGAGCAACTGGAGCTAGGAGGCGATGCGGACCTTGCCGAGATCACCGTTCCCGAGGGGTTTGTTGGTCGCACGCTGATCGAGCTGGACGTTCGCCGCCGGCACGGTGTATCCGTCGTTGCCATTCGCCGCGGTGGCCAGGTCCGTGCTAACTTGAGCGGTTCGGAACGCCTGGAAAGCACGGACCTGTTGGTCGTCATCGGTGAGCGGGCCTCCATCGCCCGACTCGCCTCGCGAGTATGAGCCTGCGCACCCGCCTCCTGCTGGGGTACGGCCTGCTGACTGTGGCCCTGCTGGCCAGCGTGTGCGGAGCAGCCCTCGTCTTCCATGTGCTCGGCAGGGGGATCGATCGCGTCCTGGAGGAGAACGTCGCATCCGTGCGTGTCGCCACCCAGCTCATCGAACTGCTCGAACGCCACAATGCCAACGTCTTTCGGGCGCTTTCCGCTCGCCGTGGGGAGGCAGGGCCGCAGGAAGAGGCGGCGTTCTTCGCCGCTCTGCGGCAGGCGAGGAGCAACATCACGGTTGCCGGCGAGTTGGAGGTGATCGACGACATCGAGATTGCCTACCGGGACCTGGCTGGGGCCAGCGACCGGTTACTGGCGGCCCCGCTCGAGGACCCCATCGCTCAGTACGAGCGCGAGGTAGCCCCGGCGTTCGCGGCCTGCAGCGCCAAACTCCACACCCTTCTCGACCTCAACACCACCGCCATTCACGCCGCCGACCGCCGCGCCCGGCGGCTGGCGACGCAGTCCAGCATCGTGTTTGCCACCCTCGCTGCCGCGGGGTTGATGCTTCTGACCCTCGTCTCGAGCCAGATGCACCGCCACCTCTGGGAACCCCTGGCCGGCTTGCGGGAGGCCGCCGAATCCATGGCTGGCGGCGACACGCAACGTCGTCTGCCCAGGCAGGTCGACAACGAGCTGGGACAGCTGGCGGCTCTCTTGAACACCGTCCTGGACGAACGCGACAGCGCTGTGGGGCGTACCCAGGGGGTGCTCGCCCAGCAGCGCCAGCTGGTCCTCGCCGTGCTCGTCAGCCTGGGAGAGCCGGCGGCGTTGATCGGATTGGACGGTGCCATCATCGCTTCCACGCTGGGCGACGACGAGACCCAGCGCTTGATTGCTTCCGAGTCGGAGTTGCGGGCGGCATGGAGATCACTGTCGGAGGCCCAGAGGTCACATCCGCTCACACTCAACCTCCGCACTGGTCAACCGGTGCAGCTTCGCCTGTTGCTATCACCGCCCGATCGCGCCCTCGGCTGGCTGGTAAGATTCCTGTGAGTCTGCAAGCGCCACTCAACGGCAAACCCCGGGCCGCCCTCGACGAGACCGTGCGCACCTGGAGATACTGGCTCACCGTAGGAGCGCTGTTCGCCGCCCTCACCCTGCTCGCCACCTGGCCGCAGGTGCTGCGCCTCGGGGACGGCGTCAAGGACCCCGGGGACCCCGTCTTCAACTCCTGGGTGCTGGCCTGGAACGCCCACAAGCTCGAGCGCCTGGAGTTCGCGGACTACTTCGACGCCAATATCTTCTACCCCCACCGACGAACTCTGGCCTACTCGGAGCACCTCTTCCCCCAGTCGCTGCTGGCTGCCCCCATCATCTGGGCCACCGGAAACCCGGTGTTGGCCCACAACGTCATCCTGCTGATGTCCTTCTTCACCTCGGCCCTGGGGATGTTCGCCCTCGCCCGCCGCCTCACCGGCGCCACCCTGCCCAGCCTCCTGGCCGGGGTGATCTTTGCCTTCTCTCCCTTCACGTTCGATCACCTCTCCCACGTCCAGATATTGGCGGCCGGCGGGATCCCCCTGTCCCTCCTGTTCCTGGACCGCTTCCTCGAACATCGAAAGAGCCGGGACGCCCTGCTGTTCGCCGCCGTTTTCACTGCCCAGATCCTCGCCAACGGCTACTACGCCCTGTTCCTGAGCCTGGCTGTGGGATTCTTCCTGCTCATCGAGCTGCCCCGCCGCCGGCTGCTGGGCGACGGCAGCAGCTGGCGGGGGCTGGTGGTTGCCGGCGTGCTCGTGCTGGCCGTGGCCGCCCCGTTCTTTCGCCAGTACGTGCTGATGCAGCAGGAACTGGCACTCCGCCGGGAGGTGATGTCCAAGCCGACCCTGGCATCGTACCTCGCCGCACCGACGGTCAACCGACTGTACGGCAAGTGGTCCAAACCCCTGCGCACCCCCGAGGGTCAGCTTTCCCCAGGGGTGATGGCCTTGCTGCTGGCGCTCGCCGGGGCGGTGACCTGGGCGCGCCGCGGCGGTCCGGCCAGCCGCGCCGAGAAGGCCCTCACGGCGGCAGCCGCGGTGGCGGCGTCGAGCGCCGCCTGGGTAGCGGTGGTGGGCCCCCTGTCGCTGCGCCCCCTCCTGTCGGTGTCCTCGTCGCTGCGGCCGGCCATTCTGGCCGCCCTCCTGCTGGCGGCCGCAGCGCTGGTGCGCAGTTTCCGCCTGCCCCGCGAGGGGGATGGGCGCCTGGGGGTGTACGGAGCGCTGGGCCTGCTGGCGTTCGCGTTGACCTTCGGAGAAGAGGGACCGTACTGGCTCCTCCACCGCTGGGTGCCAGGGTTCGACGGTATTCGCGCGGTTTCCCGGGTGCACGTCCTGACCATGCTGGCCATCGCCCTGCTGGCGGCGTGGGGGACGCGAGCGTTGCTGGCGCGAGCGCGCAAACGGCCCACCCTGATCTTCACCGCTCTGCTTGCTGTGGTGGCGCTGGAGTACGCCTCCGTGCCTCTGCCCCTCGTCCGGGTGGCCCTGGACGAGGAGGAACACCGCCTGTACCGCTGGGTGGCCCGCGCCACTGGCGAGGGCGATGCCCTCCTGGAGCTCCCGCTGCCCCGCGACCGCCACGAATGGTGGCGCCTCGAACTGCGGCGCATGCTCGCCTCCACCACCCACTGGCGACCGCTGGTGAACGGCTTTTCCGGGCTTGCCCCGCCGCTCTACTACGAGCTGCAGCGCCGCTGGCGCGAGCGGCCCCTGGCCGACAACCTGGCCGACGCCCGCGCCCTGGGAGTGCGCTACCTGGTGGTTCATCGGCGGCGCGATGGCACGCCGTGGGGGGCGGGAGTCGCCCTCGGCCGGCAGCTGCAGACCGCCTCCGGCGTGAGACTCGTCCAGCTCCTCCCCCAGGCGTGGGTGTTCGAGGTGCAGGGCAGCCACCCCGCGCACGTCCTGGGGAGAAAGCTGTCCCCGGCCACCGTGCCGGTGCGCCACATCACCGCCTCGGTGCATCCTGGCGACGCTCCCCTGGCCCTGGATGGGAAGCTCGGGACTCGCTGGAGCACCGGCCGCTCCCAACGACCCGGCGACAGCATGACCATAGAGCTGGGGAAAGTGCAGGGCGTGGCTGGACTACGCCTCCACCTGGGGCGAAGCTCTCGCGATTACCCCCGGGGTTGGCTGGTGGAGGCGGCTCGCGAAGGCCAGTGGAACGTCGTCGGCACCGACTCCTTCACCGGCCTTCCGATCACCTTTTTCCTCAGCCCCCGCGATCCCTTCGTCGACATCACCTTCCCCCCCACCTTCGCCGACGCCCTGCGGCTCACCAGTACCCACGGCGACCCGGTGTACTACTGGTCCATCCACGAGGTGGAGGTGCTCGCCGCCCACTGATTGGGCCAGCCTTGCCCCGGGCAAGGTCCCGGGCCGGCACGGGCCTCGGCCGGGGTTGCTACCATCGGACCGTGCCGATCCCCCTTCCCTGGACCCTGGGAAGCGTCGTCGCGGTGTGGGTGGCGGCGGGGCTGCTGGCGGTGCTGGCGCGCTCTCTCCCCCGTCGCGACCCGGGCGCCGGGCGCTCCCTCGCCGTTTTCGGCCTAGTGTTCGCGGTGACGGCCACCGCCTACCTGGCCAACTCCAGGCGCCTCACTCACCTGGACAGCCAGCCCCCGGCCTGGACGGCGGTGAGCCTGGTGCGCAGCGGGGATTTCACCCTGGACGAGTTCCGCCTCGCCCTCGACCCCATCCTGGTGCAGTGCATCACCACCCCGGGGGGGCGGATCGTCTCCATGTACCCCCCCGGCAGCGCCCTCGCCCTCGTACCGTTTCTCTTCCCGCTGCGGGTGGTCGGAGCGCCCCTGACCCTGGAGCTGCTGGACGCCGCGGTGAAGCTGGCCGCCGCCGCCTGGACGGCCCTCTCGGCGGTACTCCTGCTGGCCGCCCTGCGCCGCTGGAGCCCGGCGGGAGCCTGGCCGGCGACGATCGCCTACGCCTTTGGAACCACCGCTTTCTCCTCGGCGGCCCAGGACCTCTGGCAGCACGGCCCCTCCCAGGCCGGCCTGGCCGCCGCTCTGCTGCTGCTGACAATCCCCGGGCCTGCGCCGCGGCACGAGGTGGCCCTGGGTGCTGCCCTGGGGTGGGCGGTGCTGTGCCGCACCTCCAACCTGTTGCCGGCTCTCGTGCTGTTTGCTGCCGGAGCGCGCAGCGGCTGGCGGGCAGGGCTGCGCATCGCCACCGGGGGGCTCCCCTTCGCGCTCTTCACCCTGGCCTACAACCAGGCCACCACGGGTTCGCCGTGGCTGTTCGCCCACACCGTGCACCACGGTGGCCTGGGCTTTGGGCAGAACCTCCCGACCGGCTTGGCGGCGCTGCTGTTCGAGCCTTCGCGCGGACTGTTCGTGTACTCGCCTTTCCTGCTCCTCGCCGCGGTGGGTGCTTTCCGGGAGCTGGCGGCGTTCCGCCGGCGTTCTCCCCTCGCGCGGCAGGTCGAGCCCCCCCCGGTGGCGGTGCCCCTGGGGCTGGTGGGGGCGGTGGCGGCGCTGCCCCTGCTGTTACTGGTGGCCCAGTGGGAGGAGTGGCATGGCGGGTGGTCCTACGGCTACCGCATCATCTCCGAGGTGGCCCTGCTGCTGTCGCCGGCCTTCGCCCGGGTGGTGGCAGCCTGGCGGGGTCGACGCCGGGCGCTGGCGGGGGTGGGGGGACTGGTGGCCCTCTCGGTAGCGATCCACTCCCTCCACGTCTTCGCGCCCGAGAACGCGTGGAACGCCGCCCATCTGCACGGCACCGCCTACCACGGCATGTGGAGCGCCGATCCGCGGGACTGGCAGATCGCCTGGCACCTGCGAGCGGCCCTGGGGCGCCGGGAGTGAGGGCCTTCCCTCCGGAGCAGAGCTGTGCGACCCTTGGGGAGTCACCACGCCTGGTCGAAAGGGAGGAAAACATGCGACGGAGTATCGGACACCAACTTCTGGCAGTTACTCTTGTCGTCCTCGCTGCGGCAGCCTGCGGCCGGGGTCCGACGCCACCCCCGGCGACGCCCGCCGCCCAGATTCCCCCTGCGGTTCCCTCCGGCACCATCGTCGCCTACTACGGTCTCGAAATCCCCGCCGGATGGGTGCTCTGCGACGGCTCGATGACCGCCTCGGGCAAGCTCACCCCGGACCTGCGCAACCGCTTCATCATGGGGCTGGAGCCCGGCACAGGGGCGTTGGGAGAAGCAGGGGGGAGCCTTTCCCACACCCACGGGGCACGGCTCGGCCGCATCACCGAGAGCACCAAGGTGGAAAAGGGTGACGACGAGAAGGTGGCGGACGATGACCACGTCCATCCGGTCACTGTCGATGCCGCCGGGCACCTGCCGCCCTACGTGAAGCTGGCCTACATCATGAAGGAGTGAGCCTGGCTCACCCCCGGGCGAAGGCCGCCTCGACGAGCGCCTGCTGCTCCTGCTGGTGGCGGCGGGCGGAGCCGGTGGCCGGGCTGCCCGAGGCCGGCCGCCCCACGTAGCGGACGCGACAGTCCCCCAGCACCTCCGCGAGGAGCGGGGCCACGAAGCTCCAGGCGCCCATGTTGCGGGGCTCCTCCTGCACCCAGCGCACGTCGTCGGGGATGCCATGGCGCCCGAGGACGGTCGCCAGTTCGTTGGCCGGGAATGGGTTGAGCTGCTCCAGACGGACCACCGCCGTATCGGCGCCCAGCTCGCCACGGCGAGCGAGGAGGTCGTAGGCCACCTTGCCGGTGCACAGCAGGAGCCGGCGCGCCGGCGCGGGCGGCGCCGGATCATCCAGAACCGCGCGGAAGCCGGCGGTGGTGAACTCGGCGGCGGCGCTGCGCGCCTCGCGGGCACGCAGCAAGCTCTTGGGGGTCATCACCACCAGCGGGACGGCGGGCTCCAGATACGCCTGCCGGCGAAGCAGATGGAAGTGCTGGGCGGCGGTGGTGGGCACGGCAACTCGCAAATTGTCGCCGGCGCACAGCTGCAGGAAGCGCTCCAGGCGCGCCGAGGAGTGCTCCGGCCCCTGCCCCTCCTGGCCGTGGGGCAGGAGCAACACCAGGCGCGAGCGCTGCCCCCACTTCTCTTCCGCCGCCGCCAGGAACTGATCGATGACGATCTGGGCGCCGTTGGCAAAGTCCCCGAACTGCGCCTCCCACAGCACCAGGGCCTCGGGGCGGCTCACCGAGTAGCCGTACTCGAACCCGCACACGGCGTACTCCGACAGCAGCGAGTCGTAGATCAAGAACGGCGCCTGGGAGGGCGAGAGGTGGCGCAGCGGCGTGTGGCTGGCGCCGGTCTTGAAATCCACCAGCACGGCGTGCCGCTGGCTGAAGGTGCCCCGCCGGGAGTCCTGGCCCGACAGGCGCACCGGCACCCCTTCCAGGAGCAACGAACCGAAGGCAAGCAGCTCCCCGGTGCCCCAGTCCACCGCGTCCTCGGCCAGCATGCGGGCGCGACCGGCAAAGGCACGGGCCAGCTTGGGGTGCATGGTGAAGCCGGGGGGAACCGACGTCATGCCCGCCAGCACCTTCTCCAGCGTGGAGCGGTCCACCGCCGGCACCTTCCGCTCGCCCCCCGGTGCCTCCGTCGCCGGTGGCGCGGCGGTGGCGCCACCCAGATCCCGCGTCTCCGCGAACGCCTCCTCCAGCCGCGCCTTGTAGTCAGCCAGCGCCCTTTCCGCCTCCTCCAGGGTCAGGTCGCCGCGGTTGATCAGCCTCTCGGTGTAGAGCTTGCGCACCGAGCGCTTGGCGGCGATGCGCTCGTACATCAGGGGCTGGGTGTAGGCCGGCTCGTCGGCCTCGTTGTGGCCGTGCACCCGGTAACAGATGAGGTCGACGACCACATCCTTGCCGAAGGTGTGGCGGAACTCGAAGGCCAGGTCCATCACCCGCAGGCACGCCTCCGGGTCGTCGCCGTTGACGTGGAAGATGGGCGCCTGCACCATCTTGGCCACATCGGTGGCGTACACCGAGGAGCGCGCATCAGCAGGAGCGGTGGTGAAGCCGATGCCGTTGTTGATGACGATGTGCACCGTGCCGCCGGTGCGGTACCCGGCCAGAGCACTCATGTTGAGAGTCTCGGCCACCACCCCCTGCCCGGCGAAGGCGGCATCGCCGTGCAGCAGAACCGGCAGGACCCGCCGACGCTCGCCGTCGCCCAGGCCATCCTGGATGGCCCGCGCCATGCCCTCCACCACCGGGTTGACCGCCTCCAGGTGGGAGGGGTTGGAGGCCAGGGTCACCCGCACCCGGCCCCCGGCGGGGGAGGTGAAGGTGCCCTTGGCACCCAGGTGGTACTTCACGTCGCCGGTGCCCTCGCGGCTTTCCGGGTCCAGCTCCCCCTCGAAGGCCCTGAAGATCGTCTTGTAACTCATGCCGACGATGTTGGAGAGGACGTTGAGGCGGCCGCGGTGGGCCATGCCCATGACCACCTCCTCCACGCCGGCGTCGGCGGCGCGAGACAGCAGCCGATCCAGCATGGGGATCACCGATTCCCCGCCCTCGAGACTGAAGCGCTTGTGACCCAGATAGTTGGTGTGGAGGAACCGTTCGAAGGCCTCGGCGGCGTTGAGCTTGAACAGCAGGCGCCGCTTCTCCTGGGCGGTCAGCCACGCCTCCTTGTCGACGCCTTCCACCCGTTCCTGGATCCACACCTTCTGGTCGGGCTCCTGGATGTGCATGTACTCGATGCCCACGGTGTCGCAGTAGGCGTCCTGGAGGATGCGCAGGATCTCCCGCAGGGTGGCCCGCTGCCTGCCGGCCAGGCCACCGGTGAAGAACTCCCGGTCCAGATCCCAGATGGACAACCCGTAGCGGGCCAGCTCCAGCTCCGAGTGGCGCGGCATCTCGCTGCCCAGGGGGTTGAGGTGGGCCAGCAGGTGGCCCCGCACCCGGTACATGTTGATCAGGTGCAGCACCGGCGCCTGCTTGGCCACCAGCGCATCGGCGCCGGCGGCGAGAGCGGGATTGACATCGCGCGCCAGCCGGAACGGCAGATGCGGCGCGTCCAGGGCGGCGAACATCTCCTCGTAGAAGTCCTCTTCCCCCGCCAGCAGAGCCGCCAGGAGGGCCAGGAAGGTGCCGCTCTCGGCCCCCTGGATGACCCGGTGGTCGTAGGTGCAGGTCAGCGTCATCACCTTGCTCACCCCCACCCGCGCCACCACCTCCGGATCGGCGAGCTGGTACTCGGGCGGGTAGGCGATGGAGCCGGCGGCGAGGATGAAGCTCTGCTCGGGCATCAGGCGGGGCACCGACTGGGAGGTTCCCAGCATGCCGGGGTTGGTGAGACTCACGGTGGTGCCGGCGAAGTCCTCGGGGGAAATCTGGTTGGTGTTGACCCGTCGCAGCAGGTCGTTGTAGGCCGCGAAGAAGGTGGCGAAGTCCATCTGCTCGACGGCCTTGAGGTTGGGCACCAGGAGGGTGCGGCTGCCGTCGCGGCGCACGACATCCACCGCCAGGCCGAGATTTACGTGTTCGGGGGTGATGCGGTGGGGCTGGCCGTCGATCTCACGGTAGACCGCCCACATCCCCGGCCGGGCCTTGAGGGCGCGCACCAGCGCCCAGGCGAGGATGTGGGTGAAGCTGACCTTGCCCGCCTGGGAGTCCTTGAGGTGGTGGTTCAGGAGCGCGCGGTTTTCCTCCAGCAGCTTGACCGGCACGGTGCGCACGGTGGTGGCAGTGGGGATGGCCAGGGAGGCGTCCATGTTGGCGGCCAGCCGCGCCGCGCCCCCGCGCAGCGGTTCGGCGCCGCGGGGCACGGCGGTTGCCGCCTCCTCCGTTGGGGCGGCGGGGACGGGTGCCAGAGCCGGCACCGTTCGCCCTGCCGGTGGCCGGTAGTCGGCGAAGAACTCCTGCCAGCTCTCCCCCACCGAGCTGGGATCTGCCAGGTAGGCGCGGTACATCTCGTCCAGCAACCAGTCGTTGGGTCCGAATGCCGATCTGCGTGCGTCTTCGCTCATGGCTTTCCACCTTCCCGGCGGTGCGGCGCTGCGACCAACGGTCTCCAGTCTATCGCGCCCCCCCGGGCATCCCGCCTCTGAGGACAACCTCTCGACGGTCAAGGCCTGTTCCCGCCCATCCCCGCCTCCACCCTCTCTATAATGAGTCGCATGGCAGAGTTGGCGGCCCTCGTCGATCACCTGCGCGGCGTGCCCAGCGCCGTGGTTGCCTTTTCCGGGGGGACCGATTCCACGCTGGTAGCCTGGGCAAGCTACCAGGCTCTGGGGGAGAGGGCGCTGGCGGTGACCGCCCGCTCCGAGAGCCTGGCCGCCGGAGAGGTGGAGACCGCCCGCAAGCTGGCCCGGCGCATCGGCATCCGCCACCAGGAGATCACTTACTCCGAACTGGCCATCCCCGGCTACGCCGCCAATCCCCCCGAGCGCTGCTACCTGTGCAAGGGCGAGCTGTTCGGGCGGCTCGTCACCCTGGCCCGACAGCTGGGGATGGACACGGTTCTCGATGGCACCAACGCCGACGATCAGCGGGATTACCGCCCGGGCCGGCGGGCCGCCGCCGAGGCCGGCGTGCGTTCGCCCCTGGCCGAGCTGGGCTGGGGAAAGGAAGACATCCGCGCCGCCCTCAGGGCCCTCGACCTGCCGGTCTGGAACAAGCCAGCCTCCCCCTGCCTTTCCTCCCGGGTGCCCTACGGGGAGCCGATCACCGCGGAGAAGCTGGCCCAGGTGGGGCGCGCCGAGGCGGCGCTCAAGGAGCTGGGATTCTCCGAGCTGCGGGTGCGCCACCACGGCGCGGTGGCCCGGCTGGAGGTGCCGCGGGCGGAGATGAGCCGTCTGCTGGCCCCTGACCTGGCCGACGAGGTGGTACGCCGCCTCAAGGAGGCCGGCTTTGCCTTCGTGGCCCTCGACCTCGAAGGGTTCTCCTCCGGCTCCCTCAACCGGCTGCTGTCGCGCGCCTCTAAACCCTGAGCGGCAGCGGGCCGTATCATGATTAACAACGCTGCGCGCGCTGGCGTCGCTGCCAGCGCTGAGGAGTCGACGATGAGACGATTCGCCACCCTGGCCCTCGCCCTGGCGGCTGCCGCCCCAGCCGCTGCCCAGCTTTCCCCCCACCTTCGCTCCGCCTTCGACGGTCCGCAGGGGTTCTTGCTCACCAAGGCAGAGAAGGCCGCCTGGGAAAAGGTGGCCTCCGACGAGGAGGCCGAGCGTTTCCTGGCGCTCTTCTGGGCCCGTCGCGACCCCGACCTCGCCACACCGGAAAACGAGTTCCGGCAAGACTTCGAGCAGCGGGTGGCGGCGGCAAACAAGCTGTTCTCCTACGCGGGCATCCGCGGGGCCCTCTCGGCTCGCGGCAAGGTCTTGATCCTGCTCGGCATGTGCGACAAGCGCATGGACCTCGAGGCAGGCGGCAAGCGGGGTCAGGACCGCTTCGAGCGCTTCGGTCCCCGGGGTTACGCCTACGTGGAGTCGGGGGCGGTGCAGATCTGGGAGTACCAGCCCCACCGGTTCCCCAGCCTCAAGGCCAGGGAGCCGATCCACGTGGTGTTCCGCGAGCGCAACCCCAACGCCGGCGACTTCGAGCTGCTCATCGAAAAGCGCGTCAACATGCAGACCCTGCGCCTGCTGGAGGAAGCGCCGGAAGGGTTCATCCGCCACCCCGACCTGACCGAGCCTCCCACGGTTTCCCGGTGACGGCCTTCCTGGCCACCTCCAGGGAGAGGAAGGCGGTCGTCAGGAATCGCCCGGATCACCCCCGGGGCACTGAAAGGCGCTATCCGGCCAGGCGGGACAGCTGATCCTCCAGCCGCGCTTCTCCGTCGCCGTTGAGCTCGGAAAAGGTGATCCCCACGCCGGTGTAGGGCTCGTGCCGCTCCACCGTGTGGCGCACCACGCGGGCCCGCCCGGACACGGGAGCGAAATCCGGGCGCAGTACGAGCTCGAAGCGCACCTCCGAGCCCAGGGGCAGCACCCTGGGCAGGCGCACCAGCATGCCGGTGGCCGACACGTTCACCGTCTGACACAGCACGCGGTGCGCCAGCGCCTGGCTGGCCAGATCCAGGCGGCTCACCGCCTTGACCTTGACCCGCGGGGCGACGCGCAGGAGGCGATCCAGCAACCCTGGCAGCATCCGCGGGGCGTCCTCCACCGCCACCACGCGGTTGGCGCCCCAGCCGACGAAGGCCTCGGCGTTGCTGCGGGTGGCGCTCGAGGCCACGAACACGAACGCCGCCTGCCGGCTGGCCGAGGTCGGGCGGCGCAGCGCCGAGAGAAACGCCTGGGTGGAGTCGACGGCCAGAGGGTAACTCGCCACGATGGCATCCACGGGCGCCGCCGTCGCCTGTTCCAGGGCGGCCGCGGGGGTCGCGGCGGCAAGCGAAAAGCGGTGACGTCCCAGCGCCTCCCCGAGCGCCTCCGCGCCAGCCTGGTCGAAACCCACCAGCAGCACCGTTCCACGGGAGCCGTTGCCAGCCGCCATCGCCAACCCCCCGCCTGAGTATGGGACAGCGCTGCTGCCGGGACGGTGACGCAGATCACCAGAGGCGGCAGCGAAGGGAAAGTCAAAGAAGGGGCTTTGAGCGGGAAACGGCCCTCGCCAGTCAGCGTTGCCCGGCCCCCGTCGAGCGCCTATACTCGATGGGGAACTTGTTGGAGTGACGAGATTTCGCGAACGCGTTTCAGTTTCGACTGATAGCCGCCAGGAGGCCCCATGCAGGACGAAGACGGCCACAAGGGACACTGTTGCGGGGGAGTGAGTCGGCGGGGGTTTCTCTCCTCGGTGGGGGCCGGCGCCGTGCTGGCCGCGGCGGGACTGCCCGCCGCCCCGGTTCCCGCGGCCGAGCCGCCGGACCCCGCCGAACTGGTGAGGGTGACGCTGCGCATCAACGGGCGAGCCCACCGCCTGCTGGTGGAGCCCCGCTGGTCGCTGCTCTTCGTGCTGCGGGAGAAGCTGGGCCTGACCGGCACCAAGGTGGGGTGCGAGCGGGGGGAGTGCGGGGCCTGCACCGTCCTCATCGACGGGTTGCCCCGCTACGCCTGCCTCACCCTGGCGGTGGAGGCGGAGGGGCACGAGGTCATCACCATCGAGGGGCTGCTGCGGGGGGAGGAGCTGGGGGTGGTGCAGCGGGCCTTCCTGGAGGAGGACGCCTTCCAGTGCGGCTTCTGCACCCCCGGGCAGATCATGGCCGCCGAGGGGCTGCTGCGCACCAACTCTGACCCCACGGTGGCCGAGATCCGCGCCGCCATGGCCGGCAACCTCTGCCGCTGCGGCGCGTACGCGCACATCGTCAAGGCGGTGCGGCGGGCCGCCGCGGCCCGCCGGGAGGTGGGGCATGGATAACAGCGGAGCCTACTTCGTCGCCGGCGCCCTGCCCGAGGCCGCCAGCCCCGCCGAGCCGCTGCCGCCCTGGACGAGTACCCAGGTGGTGGGGGCCCGCCTGCCCCGGGTGGATGCCTACGAGCGGGTGAGTGGCACTGCGGTCTACCCCATCGACGTGGTACTGCCGGACATGCTGTACGCCGGCATCCTGCGCTGCCCCCACCCCCACGCCCGGGTGAAGAGCGTGGACCTGGCCCCCGCCCTGGCCCTGCCGGGGGTGCGGGCAGCCCTCGGGCCGGCTTCCCCCGGGGCCGACATCCCCTGGTACCGGGCCCAGGGGCGGGCGTGGAGCCGGCTCCTGGACCCCCACTGCCGCCACCAGGGGGACGAGGTGGCGGCGGTGGCCGCCGAGACCCCCTACCAGGTGGCCGACGCCCTGAAGGCCATCGCCGTGGAGTACGAGGTGCTCCCCTTCGTCCTCGACGAGGAGCAGGCCACCGCCCCCGGAGCCCCGCCGGTGCACGAGGGGGGCAACCGGGTGGGGGAGCCCGCGGTGTACGAGCGGGGGGACGTGGCGGCGGGCCTTGCCGCCGCAGCAGCGGTGGTGGAGCGCACCTTCCGCACCGCCTGCGAGCTGCACGCCCCCATGGAGGTGCACGGCTCGGTGGTGCGCTGGGATGGCAACCGCCTCACCGTCTGGGACACCACCCAGGGGGTGTTCGCGGTGCAGGCCGAGGTGGCCCGCGCCCTGGGCCTGCCCCTGGCCCACGTGAGGGTCATCGGTTCTTACATGGGGGGCGGCTTCGGCGCCAAGCTGGAGGCGGGCAAGTACACCGTGCTGGCCGCCCTGCTGGCCCGCGCCACCGGCCGCCCGGTGAAGCTCTTCCTGCCCCGGGAGGACACCTTCCTGGCCACCGGCAACCGCCCCGCCAATCGCCTCACCGTCAAGCTGGGGGCCGCCCGCGACGGCACCCTCACCGCCATCGAGATCACCAGCCTGGGGGCGGCCGGGGCCTACCCCGCCTCGGCGGCCGCCACCTTCATGGCCACCGAGCTGTACGCCTGCCCCAACGTCAGGGCGCGGGACGAGACGGTCTTCATCCACGCCGGGCGGGCCCGCCCCATGCGCGCCCCCGGCTACCCCCAGTGCGCCTGGGCCCTGGAGCAGGCCATGGACGAGCTGGCCGGCAAGCTGGGCATGGACCCCCTGGCCCTGCGCCTCAAGAACGTCCCCCGCACCGCCCAGCGTCGCGGCAACCTCCCCTATAGCACGGCCGGGCTGGAGGAGTGCCTGCGGCGGGGGGCCGAGGCCTTCGGGTGGGAGCGGGCCCGCCGCGCCCGGCCAGGGCAGGGAACCACCCGCCGCGGCGTCGGGGTGGCCGCCTGCTTCTGGGGGTTCTCCGGCGGCCCCCCCTCCACCGCCATCGTCAAGCTCTTCCCCGACGGCTCCGCCACCCTCACCATGGGGGCCTCGGACATCGGCACCGGCACCAAGACCGTGATGGCCATGGTGGCCGCCGAGGAGCTGGCGATCCCCGTGGAGCGCATCGCCGTGGAGCACGCCGACACCGGCACCACCCCCTACGCCACCCCCTCCGGGGGCTCCAAGACCGTCCCCACCGACAGCCCGGCGGTGCGCGCCGCCGCCGCCGCGGTGCGCCGGCAGGTGCTGGAGCTGGCGGCGGCGCAGCTCAAGCGTCCGGTGGAGGAGCTGACCCTGCGGGAGGGGCGAGTGGTGGCCGCCGCTGACCCCTCCGTGTCCCTCCCCCTGAGCGCGTTGGAGGGACTGCAGCGGCAGGGGGTGCTGGTGGGGGTCGGCACCCGCGCCCCCAACCCCGAGGGGACCGTCACCGTCCCCTTCGCCGCCCACTTCGCCGAGGTGGAAGTGAACACCGCCACCGGGGAGGTGCGGGTGCTGCGGGTGGTGGCCGCCCAGGACTCGGGACGGGTGCTCAACCGCCTCACCTTCGACAACCAGACCCTGGGAGGGGTGGTGATGGGGCTGGGCTTCGCCCTCACCGAGGAGCGCATCCTCGACCCCGCCACCGGCCGCATGGTCAACGCCAACCTGCACGACTACAAGATCCCCACCATGCTGGACGTGCCGGTGGAGATGGCCTGCGTCGCCATCGACCGCCCCGATGAGGGCTTCAACTCCACCGGCACCAAGGGGCTGGGCGAGCCGGCCACCATCCCCACGGCGGCGGCGGTGGCCAACGCCGTCTTCCACGCCACCGGGGTGCGGGTCACCGACGCTCCCATCACCCCGGCGCGTTTTCTCGCCGCCGCGGGCGGAAAGCGAGGGTAACGCCATGCTTCCCAACGTTCGCCACGTCCGTCCGGCCACCCTGGGGGAGGCCGTCCGCCTGGCCGCCGCCCCCGGGGCCGTGGTGCACGCGGGCGGTACCGACCTCCTGGGGTGCCTCCGGGACGGGGTCTACGGGGCCGACACCCTGGTGAGCCTCGCCGGGCTTGCCGAGCTGCGGGGCATCCGGGAGGAGGGGGGCAAGCTGCGCCTGGGGGCGCTGGCCACGGTGGCCGAGGTGGCGGCCCAGGGGGTGGTGCGGCGCCTGCTGCCGGGGCTGGCCCAGGCGGCGGCGGCGGTGGGCTCCCCGCAGCTGCGCCACCAGGGCACGGTGGGGGGCAACCTGTGCCAGAAGCCGCGCTGCTGGTACTACCGCGGTCCCTTCCACTGCCTGCGCAAGGGGGGGGACACCTGCTACGCGGTGGCGGGGGACAACCGCTACCACGCCATCTTCGGCGGGGAGAGCTGCCACTACGTGCACCCTTCCGACCTGGCCCCGATGCTGGTGGCCCTGGGGGCGCTGGCGCGCCTGGCCGGGCCCTCGGGCGGCCGGGTGGTGCCGCTGGAGAAGTTCTACGTCCTGCCCGAGGAGGACTTTACCCGGGAGACGGTGCTCCAGCCCGGGGAACTCCTCACCGAGGTGGTGGTGCCGTTGCCCCCGGTGGGCACCCGCACCGCCTACCGCAAGGTGGGCCCCCGGGCGACCTGGGACTTTGCCCTGGCCGGGGTGGCCGTGGCGCTGGCCGGGGAGGGCGGAAGGGTGCGGACCGCCCAGGTGGTGCTCGCCGGCGTGGCCCCCGTGCCGTGGCGGGCCACCGCCGCCGAGAAGCTCCTCGCCGAGCAGCCCCTCACCCCGGCGGTGGCCGCCCGGGCGGGGGAGGCGGCGGCGGCGGGGGCGACGCCCCTGACGGGCAACGCCTACAAGGTGGAGCTGGTCCGGCAGCTGGTGCGGGAGACCCTGCTGGCCCTGGCATGAGCCCGGTGGCCGGCGTCATCCTGGCGGGGGGAGCCTCCACCCGCATGGGCACCCCCAAGGCGCTGCTGGCGGTGGGGGGGGAGACGTTCCTCACACAGGCGGTGCGCACCGCCCGGGCCGGGGGCCTCGACCCGCTGGTGGTGGTCACCGGCCCGGCCCACGCCGAAATTGTGGCTCGCCACGGGGAGCTCGCCCCCCTGCTGGTACGCAACCCACGCCCCGAGCAGGGGCAGCTCTCCTCCCTGCGGGTGGGGCTGGCGGCCCTCCCCCCCGGGGTCGACGCGGCGGTCGTACTGCTGGTGGACCACCCCCTGGTGCGGACCGAGACGGTGCGGGCCCTGCTGCGGGCGCGGGCGGCGCAGCGGGCGGCCATTGCCGTGCCGGTGCACGCCGGACAGCGGGGGCACCCGGTGCTCTTCGGGCGGGAGGTGTTTGCCGAGCTGGCCGCCGGCCCACTGGAGGCGGGGGCGCGGGCGGTGGTGGGGGCGGACCCCGCCCGGGTGGTGGAGGTGGAGGTGCAGGATTTCGGGATCCTCACCGATGTGGACGCCCCCGCCGAGTATGCGAGGATGGTGCCCCATGGCTGAGGGGGCGGAGCCCGACCTCTTCGAGGAGCTGGCGGCGCGGCGGCGGGCGGGGGAGCGGGTGGTGCTGGCCACGGTGGTGGCGGCCCAAGGCTCCACCCCCCGGGCGGCCGGAGCCCGCCTGCTGCTGCGGGCCGACGGCACCACCGTGGGGAGCGTGGGGGGCGGGGTGCGGGAGGCGGAGGTGCTGGCGGTGGCGCGGCAACTGCAGGCGGAAGGGGGATCGAGGCTGCTGCAGGTGACCTACACCGAGGCCGGCGCCGAGGGGCCCCTGTGCGGCGGGCGTATGGAGGTGTTCGTGGAGGCCATCGACCCCCCCCGCCGGGTGGTGATCGCCGGGGCCGGGCACGTGGGGCACTCGCTGCACCAGTTCCTGCGGCTGCTGGGGATTCACACGGTGGTCGTCGACCCGCGCCCGGAGTTCGCCTCCCCGGAGCGCTTCCCGGGCGCCCGGCTGCGGGTGGTGCCCTTCGAAGAGGCCCTGGCCGGGGTGGCCCTCACCCCCCGCGACGGGGTGGTGATCGTCACCCAGGGGCACCGCCACGACGAGGTGGTGCTGCGCCAGGCCCTGGCCACCCCGGCGGGCTACATCGGCATGATCGGTTCCCGTCGCAAGGTGGCGGAGGTGTTCGAGCACCTGCGCCGGGACGGCTTCAGCGAGGGGGAGCTGGGGCGGGTGCACGCCCCGGTGGGACTGCCCATCGGCGCCGAAACCCCGGCGGAGATCGCCCTGGCCATTGCCGCCCAGATCGTGGCCACCTTCCGCGGCCGGGGGGACGGTTAGGGTGGGGACGGCGGTGCACGTCCACCCTTCCTTCAGGCCCCTGGCCTCCCGCCTGGCCCTGGAGGGGCGGCCGGCCGGTGAGGCGGAGCGGCTGGCCCGCCTGGCCACCCTGCTCGCCCACCTCCCACCGCCCCCCGACCCGATTGGCCTGTACCCCCGCGCCGGGGAGCTGCAGGAGCGGCTGCGGGCGCTGCTGCCGGCGGGGGACGGAGAGGCGGTGGAGGAAACGTTCCTGGAGCTCTACGCCCACCTGCACGGGCACCAGGCCCCCTACACCCCGGCGGAGCGGGCCCGCATGGACCGCGCCGGGGGGTACTGGGCGCACGCCGGGGGGATCTCCCCCGTCCTCAAGGCCGCCGACGTGCTGCAGCCGGGCAGCATCTCCCTCGACCTGGGGGCGGGCAACGGGCTACAGCTGCTGCTCATGCAGCTGCTCACCCCGCACCGGCTGAGCGTGCAGGTGGAAATCTCCCTCCTCATGCTGCGCTCGGGCCAGGCGCTGCAGCGCTGGCTGGGGGTCCCCCGCCGGCGGGTGGCCTGGGTGCAGGGGGATGTGCTGGATCTTCCGGTCCGGTCCTTTCACTTCCTCTATATGTACCGTCCCGTCAAGCCCGACGGACCAGGGGGGGAGCTCTACCGGCGGCTGGCGCGGGAGCTGGCGATGGCCCCCCGA
>Ga0226835_1000898_pt1 | contig 21727 bp, 21 predicted proteins | sample LAC_MetaG_1_FD_163627 | JGI IMG/M metagenome (GOLD analysis project Ga0226835, IMG submission 163627) | Anaerobic ammonium oxidizing microbial communities from anammox membrane bioreactor (MBR) in UC Berkley, California, United States -... | ecosystem: Engineered > Bioreactor > Anaerobic >...
CCCGCATCGACGACGGCGACATCCTGGCCCGGGCCCACAACGAGCGCGAACGGCGCGGCGACCCGACCGCCCACGCCGAGCTCCTCGCGATGAGGGCCGCGGCCGCGGAGCTCGGGGGCTGGCGCCTCGACGGCTGCGCGCTGGTGGTGACCCTGGAGCCGTGCGCGATGTGCGCGGGCGCGGCGGTGAACGCCCGGATCGGGATGGTGGCCTTCGGCGCCGCCGACCCCAAGGCCGGCGCGTGCGGCAGCCTCTACAACCTCGCCGCCGACCCCCGCCTCAACCACGAGTTCCCGCTGCTCGACGGCGTCCGGGCGGACGAGTGCGCGACCCTGCTGCGCGACTTCTTCTCCTCCCGCCGGGGTTCAGCCGCCGGCTGATCCGGCCCCCTTTACCGACCCCGAGGCCGCGCCGCGGGCCTCACTCGCAGTCGACCGCCACCGACAGGGCGGCGCAGATCTCGCGCATGCGGTCGTCGCCGAGACGGCCCAGACGCCCGACCAGAACACCGAGCGACACGCTCTCGACCGAGTCGAGGTTCACGGCGCTGACCTTCGGAACGGGATCGGTTCCCGGTTCGAGGAGGACCTCGCTGGGGAGACCCCGGATGGTGGTGGTGCACGGCGCGACGAGCGTCCGCCCCAACCGCGGTATCGCGACGTCACGGCTGAGCACGACGACCGGTCGCCGGCCCGCTTCGGGTGGCTCACACCACCACACCTCGCCCCATCTGGGCCGGTCGCTCACGACGAGGCGGCGGCCGCGCGAAAGGACGCGAGGTCGCCCCACTCGTCGGGTTCGTCGAGGGGGTGCTCGTCGTAGGCGGCGTAGCCGCGGTCGACCTCGGCCCGGCGGTGCCGGGCCAGCAGCGCCGCGAGGGCCTCGTCGAGGAGGGCGGAGTCCGAGGCGGCCGCCGTGGCGGCGCGGGCGGCCCTCAGCAGGGAGCCGTCGACCGTGGTGCTGATCCGTGTTCGAGCCATGCCACAATTATGCCATCGCGCGGCCGGCATCGCCGGGTGCATGGGACGCCTCGTTACAATCCCCGGGCCGGAGGGATGCGAGAGCGGCCGAATCGGATGGTCTCGAAAACCATTGTGCCTCCGGGCACCGTGGGTTCAAATCCCACTCCCTCCGCCACCACCGACGGCACCGGGCCCCGGCACGCGCCGGGGCCCGCCCGCGTCCCGGGTCCGGCGCCCGCGGACGGCGAGGACTCGGGTCTCCCCGGTCGCGAGGGCCGCGCGGAGTGCTGCTCGCCCCGCCCCACCGGGAGGTCCGGGTCTCCTCAGTCGTGGGGGTCGCGGAGGGCCGCGACGAGTGAGCGGGCGCAGCCCTGGAGGCGCAGCCGGTCCTGGGCCCGGGCCAGGTTCCGGGCCGAGGGTGCGGCCAGCGCGAACCCGGCCAGCGAGAAGGGCGCGCCCAGGAAGTAGAGCCAGGCCGGGCCGACGACCATCACGGCGACGAAGCCCGCCAACGCGGGTACCTCCGCGGCCGCGACCCGGAGGAAGAACTCGGTCCGGTAGCTCCCGGCCAGGGCCCCGTCGCCGGAGCAGTCGAGAGGGCGTTCCAGCCGGGCCGCCACCGCGACGCCAGCCGCTCCCACCGCGACGACGATCGCCGCCGCCGGCCGGATCCGCGGATCCGGCCCGGCACCGGTGTCGGCCAGACCGAAGGCCACCACCACCCCGATCAGGACCACCGCGTCCACAAACGCGAGAAGGAGGGAACGCAGCTGGAGCAGCCCGTCGAACCCCCCTCGTTCCCTCAAGCGGCGCATGCGGCGCTGTTGCAGGCCGGGTACGAACCAGCCGAGCCCCGCGAAGACCGGCCCCCACCCGGGATCGGCTCGGCGGTCGAGGAGCGGCCCGTCGGTCGGGCGGCCGGGCGGCGAACCCGGCGCGGCCTCCCGCCCCGCGGGGCGCTTCCCGGACCAGGGACCCGCGCCCACGTCAGGCGGGGGCCGCGCGCGGGGCGAGGCCGAGGTTCTCGTAGATCTCCCGGGTCGCGGACGATCGGTTGAGGGTGTAGAAGTGCAGGCCCGGCGCCCCCCCGTCGAGCAGCACCCGGCAGAGCTTCGTGGCCTCCTCCACGCCCACCCGGCGCACCGCCTCGGGGTCGTCGCCGACCGCCTCGAGCCGGGCCGCCAGCCAGCGCGGGAACTCCGAGCCCTGGAGCTCGGACATCCGCCGGATGCCGGCCAGGCTGGTGACGGGCATGATCCCCGGCACCACCGGCTTGTCTACGCCCAGGGCGCGCATCGATCCCACCAGGTCGAAGTAGTGCTCGGCCTCGAAGAAGAACTGCGTGATGGCGAAGTCGGCCTCGGCCAGCTTCTCGGCGGTGTGCCGGCGGTCGGACTCGCGCGACGGCGAGCGCGGGTGGGGCTCGGGATGGGCCGCCACGCCGACCGAGAACTCCCCCACGGAGCGGATCAGGCGGACCAGCTCCACCGCGTAGGCCAGCTCCCCGGGCGGCAGGTCGAGGTCGGCGGGCGGGTCGCCGCCCAGGGCCAGGATGTTCTCGACGCCCGCCGCCGCGTAGCGCTCCACGATCGCCGTGAGCTCGGCGCGGGTGTGCGCGGCGCAGGTGAGGTGGGCCATGGCCAGCATCGACGTGTCGGCGAGGATGCCGGTGACCAGCTCGTGGGTCTTCTCGCGGGTGGTGCCGCCCGCGCCGTAGGTGACCGACACGAACGACGGGCCCAGCGGTTCCAGCTCCACCAGGGCGCGGCGCAGCGTCTCGGTGGCCTGGGGGGTCCGGGGCGGGAAGAACTCGAACGAGTACGACGGCCCGGCGCGGAGGACATCGGCGATCTTCATGTGGCGTCCCAGGCTACGCGACACTCTGCGCCACCGATATGCGCTTCACGCTGACCCAGGAGATCGAGGGCGACGCCGACGCGGTGGCCGGTGCGCTCGTCGACCCCGACCTGATCGCCCGCATGGACGAGCTGCCGGCCCTCGCCGCGGTGCGCCTCGTGGGCCAGGAGCGCGACGGCGAGGTCGTCGACCAGCGGGTCTGGTACCGCTTCGAGGCCGACCTCTCGGCCGCGGTGCGGGCCGTGGTCGACCCCGCCCGGCTGAGCTGGACCGAGGTCTCGACCATCGACCTGCGGGCCCACACCGGGGAGCACCGGATCGAGCCCGAGCACTACGGCCACCTGCTGAGCGGGGCCTACTCGTCGCGCCTCGACGCGCGACCCGGTCGCTCGCGCCGGGTCCGCCGGGTCATCGAGGGTGGGGTCCGGGTTCGCGTGCCCCTCGTGGGCGGGCGGGTCGAGCGGGTGATCGTCGACGGCCTGCGCGACAACGCGGCCGCCCAGGCCCGCCTGCTCAGCGAGTGGCTGCGGCGGTAGGCGCCCGGTCCCGGCCCCCCTCGGACCCGGGCCCCGACCCGGTGGCGGCGCCGGCCGGCCCCGAGGCCGCGCCCGGGCGGTAGCCGCGGAAGCGGCGCAGGCGCAGGGAGTTGGTGACCACGAAGACGCTCGAGAACGCCATCGTCCCCGCGGCGATCATCGGGTCGAGCAGGCCGAAGGCGGCGAGCGGGATGGCGGCCACGTTGTAGGCGAAGGCCCAGAAGAGGTTCCCCTTGATCGTGGCCAGCGTCCGGCGCGACAGGGCGATGGCGTCCGCGGCGGCCCGCAGGTCGCCGGAGACCAGCGTGAGGTCGCTGGCCTCGATGGCGACGTCGGTTCCCGTCCCCACCGCGATGCCCAGGTCGGCCCGGGCCAGGGCGGGCGCGTCGTTCACGCCGTCGCCCACCACCGCCACCCGGCGGCCCGACGACTGGAGCTCGGCCACCACGCCGGCCTTGTCGCCGGGCAGGACCTCGGCGACGACCCGGTCGATGCCCACCCGGGCCGCCACGGCCTCGGCCGCCGATCGGCGGTCGCCGGTGAGCATCACCGTCTCGAGCCCGAGGTCGTGCAGGGCGGCCACCGCGGCCGCCGACGTCGGCTTCTCCCGGTCGGCGACGACGAAGGCACCCCGGACCTCGCCGTCCCAGCCCGCGAAGACCGCGGTGCGGCCGTCGCGCGACGCGCGGTCGGCGCCGTCGACGAGCGCGGCGGGAGCGCGGCCCACGAAGGCGGCCCGCCCCACCCGGACCGTCCGGCCGTCGACCGTCGCCTCCACCCCGCGGCCGGCCTCGTTCACGAACCCGGCCGGGGTCGAGAGCGCCAGCCCGGCGTCGCGGGCCCCGGCGGCCACGGCCCGGGCGATGGGGTGCTCCGAGGCGTCCTCCGCCGACCCACCGAGGCGCAGCAGCTCGTCGCGGTCCTCGCCGGGGGCCACCAGCACGTCGACGAGCCGCATCCGGCCCTCGGTGACGGTGCCGGTCTTGTCGAGGACGGCAACGTCGATCGCCCGGGTGGCCTCCAGCACCTCCCCGCCCTTGATCACGATGCCGAGCTGGGCCCCCCGACCGGTGCCGACCATGATCGCGGTAGGGGTGGCCAGGCCCAGCGCGCACGGGCAGGCGATGATGAGCACCGCCACCGCGGCCGTGAACGCGTCGCCGGCCCCGTGGCCGGTGAGCAGCCACGCCGCGAGGGTCACGGCGGCGATCACCATCACCGCCGGGACGAACACCGCCGAGACGCGGTCGGCGAGGCGCTGCACCGGCGCCTTGGTCCCCTGGGCCTCGGCCACCATCCGGGTGATCTGGGCCAGGGCGGTGTCGCTGCCCACCCGGGTCGCCTCCACCACCAGCCGCCCCGACGTGTTGAGGGTCGCTCCCACCACGTCGTCGCCGATCGCCACCTCGACCGGAACCGGCTCACCGGTGAGCATCGACACGTCGACGGCGGACGCGCCGTCGACGACCCGGCCGTCGGTGGCGACCTTCTCCCCGGGACGCACCACGAACCGGTCACCCACCTCCAGGCTCGCCACCGGGATCTCGTCGCCGTTCTCGAGACGGGCGGTGCGGGCACCCAGCTCGAGGAGCGAGCGCAGCGCCCGGCCCGACCGCCCCCGCGCCCGGGCCTCGAAGAAGCGGCCGAGCAGGATCAGGGTGACGATCACCGCCGCGGTCTCGAAGTAGACGTGCAGCTCGCCGTCGCCCGCACCGGCCGCCCCCATGCCTGCCGACCCCATGCCGGCGTGACCGTCGCCGCCGGTTCCTCCGGAGAGGAACAGGAGGACGACCGTCGACCACGTCCAGGCCGCGACCGTGCCCACCGACACCAGGGTGTCCATGGTCGCGGCGCCGTGGCGGAGGTTGGTCAGCGCGGCCCGGTGGAAGGGCCACCCGGCCCAGAACACGACCGGGGTGGAGAGCGCCAGGGCCAGCCACTCCCACCCGTCGAACATCAGCGCCGGCACCATCGACACGAGTACGACCGGAAGGGTCAGGGCGACCGACACCACGAGCAGGCGCAGCACCGAGCGGGCCTCGGCGTCCTCGGGCGCCTCGCCGGCCCCGGCCCGCGGTTCGGGGACCGAGTACCCGAGCGCGGCGACCTTGTCGCGGAAGCCCGCGGGATCGGCGACGGCCGGGTCGAAGACCACCGTGGCGCGTCGCGTCGCGTAGTTCACCCGGGCCTCGCCCACGCCGTCCATGCGCCCCAGGCCCCGCTCGATGCGGGCCGCGCACGACGCGCACGTCATCCCTTCGATCGGCAGCTCGATCCGCTCCGAACCCACCGGTGCGTCCACCTCGGCCGGCGCCATGGTCCCTCCTACGTCTCCCCTGCCCTCTCCGTCCTCCGACCCGTCACTCCAGGCGGGCGGTGTGCGAGCGGGTGGTTCTTGCTTAGTATACCCCCCTACCCTATACTGATCAAGGCTGCGACGCAGCGGTCGCCCGGCCCGCACGACGCCCACGACGGAGGACCCATGCGGGGATACTCGCTCGACAAGGACGAATACCGGCGCCGGCTGGCCCGGATCGAGGGGCAGGTGCGCGGCCTGTCGAAGATGATCGACGAGGACCAGTACTGCATCGACGTCCTCACCCAGCTCGCGTCGGTCAGCAAGGCTCTCCAGGCGGTGGGGCTCGGCCTGCTCGACCAGCACGTGCGCCACTGCGTCCGCCACGCGGCGGAGGCCGACCCGGCCGAGGGCGACGCCAAGGTCACCGAGGCCGTCCAGGCGATCGAACGCCTGCTGCGATCCTGACGCCCATCCCGACCGACCCCACGAGCCACGAAGGAGCCACCGATGACCGCCACCTACTCCGTGCCCGCGATCTCCTGCGACCACTGCAAGCACGCCATCGAGACCGAGGTGGCCAAGGTGCCCGGGGTCGACCGCGTCGAGGTCGACGTGGCCTCGAAGACCGTCGCCGTCGACGGGTCGGCCGACGACGCCGCCATCCGGGCCGCGATCGACGAGGCCGGCTACGACGTGGCCGGCTGACGCGATCGTCTGGGTGGCGGGAAAGGCGGCGTGACAGACTCACGCCGGTCCTTCCGCACGACCCGGGAGTCGCGATGCCGCCCGAGAAGCCCCACTGGAAGCACCTCCACACCGAGGTGGTGACCACCGGCCTGTGCACGGGGTGCGCCGGCTGCGTCATCGCGTGCCCGCACGACGTCCTCGGCTACCGCGACGACGCCGGCGTCTACAAGCCGTTCCAGTTCGAGGACTACGGCGACGAGAGCGACTGCTCGCACGGGGAGAAGGGCTGCACCGCCTGCACCCGCGCCTGCCCGCGCTTCCGGGCCTGGGAGGTGGAGGCCGACGGCTTCCTCTTCGAGCGGGAACGCCGCCCCGACGAGGTCTCCGGCATCTACAAGGACATCGTCCTGGCCCGGGCCGCCGACACCACGCTCCACGAGGCGGGCCAGGACGGCGGGCTGGTGTCGGCGATCCTCACCTTCGCGCTGGAGAACGACGTCGTCGACGCGGCCCTGGTCAGCTACCTCGAGGGCGACGGCTCCACGTGGAAGGCCGTCCCCGGGGTGGCGCGGACGCGCGACGACGTGCTCGCCGCCGCGGGCAGCCGCTACACGTACTCGGCCAACACCCTCGCCTACGACGAGGCGGTCGCGGGAGGGGCGGAACGGATCGCCATCGTCGGGATGAGCTGCCAGAGCTCGGTGGCGCCGGTGATGAAGACCCGCCGGGTCGGCAAGGTGGCGCGCCGCTTCGCGCTCAACATCGGGCTCCTGTGCTCCAAGACCTTCGACGACTCGATCTTCGAGGACCTGCTCGAGGCGAGGTACGGGCTGCGCCGGGCCGACATCAAGAAGATGAACATCAAGGGCCGGCTCCAGATCTGGACCCACGACGGCGGTTACCACGAGGTGCCGCTCAAGGAGTGCCACCCCTACACCCGAGAGGGCTGCAAGATGTGCCCCGACTTCGCGGCCGAGCACGCCGACATCTCCACCGGAGGTATCGGCGCGTTCGACGACTGGACGCTCACCATCGTCCGCACCGACACCGGACGCGAGCTCATGGACCGGATGGTCGACGCGGGCTGGATCGAGACCCGCCCCGGCGACGACGACCCCGCGGCCGTCGAGCTCATGCACCGGCTGGCGGCCAAGTCCCGCAAGCGCTGGCCCGGCTTCGCCGTCAGCGACGCCCCCGGGCTGGTGGCCAACTGAACCGCCCGACCACTTGAGACGGCCGCCGATCGACCTCCGGGGCCGCCTGCTCCCCTTCGCCGAACGCTGGCGCGACGCGGTCCTCGCCGCCGCGGTCGTCGGCTTCTCCGTGGGCCTGATCGTCGCCGGCTGCCAGCGCCTCACCCTCGACGTGCTGCTCGACCGGGTCCGGGACCTGCCCCTGTGGGTGGTCCTCGCCGCCCCGGCCGCCGGCCTCGTGCTGTGCGCCGCAACCCTCCGCGGGCTGGCCGGAGGCGCGTCCCCCGGGATCTCCGACGCGTACATCGAGTCGTTCCACGACCCCCGCCACGACCTGCCCGTACGCGACGCCCCGGGCCGCACCCTCGCCTCGGTCCTCACCCTGGGCTTCGGCGGGGCGCTCGGCCTCGAGGGGCTCGCCCTCTACGTGGGCAGCAGCGTCGGCACCGCCGCCCAGCAACGCCTCCGTCGCCTGTTCCGTCCGTCGGACACCAAGGTCCTGCTCGTCGCGGGCGCGGCGGCCGGGCTGGCCGCCGTGTTCAAGGCGCCGGCCACCGGGGCGGTGTTCGCGCTCGAGGTGCCGTACTGGGACGACCTCGCCCGGCGCAAGCTCGTACCCGCCCTCGTGGGCGCGGCCACCGGCTACCTCGGCTACGTCGCCGTCAACGGCACCGCCCCCATCTTCCCCGTCGAGGGCGCCCCGCACCTCGACGCCACCGCGATCGTGGGCTCCTTGGTGCTGGGGGTGGTGGCCGGCGTGGGCGCCCGGATGTTCGCCCGGCTCCTCCAGCACGCCAAGCGGTTCGAGCGCCGCCGCCCCCTCGCCGTCCGGCTCCCGCTGGCCGGGGTGTCGCTCGCCCTGCTCGTCGGGGCCGGCCGGATGCTTACCGACGAGACCCTCGTGCTCGGCCCCGGCTACGACGCCCTGCGGTGGGCGCTCGAACCCGGCCACGGCACCTGGATCCTCCTCGCCCTGCTCGCCCTGCGCTGCCTGGCGACCGCGGCCACCTTGGCGGGCGGCGGGGCGGGCGGGCTGTTCATCCCGCTGGTGGTGGCCGGCGCGCTGCTCGGCCGCGCGGCGGGCGTCGCCGTCGGCCAGCCCGCCGACGAGGCGTTGTTCCTGGTCGTCGGGGTGGCCGCCTTCCTCGGTGCGGGCTACCGCGTCCCGCTGGCCGCGGTCATGTTCGTCGCCGAGTCGACCGGACGGGCGACGTTCGTGGTGCCCGGCCTCCTGGCCGCGGTGGCCGCCTACCTGGTGATGGGCAACGCGTCGGTCGCCGACGGTCAGATCGCGACCGGGGGGACCACCCGCCCGGGCGGTGCCGGACCCCCCGACGGCACGGGAGCGCCCGCCACCTGACCCCGGCCACGAATCGGCCCTCTCGGTGCTCGGGTACGATCCGGGCGGCGTGCCGGGAAGTCTGGTCGGCGATCCATCCGACCGACCCCTGGGAGCCCCGTGAAGCCCGTCCGCCGGATCCTCACCCCGCTCGAGGAGTTCCTCCGGGCCGAGACGTCGGGCGGTCTGGTCCTGCTCGGCGCGACGGTGGCCGCCCTCGCGTGGGCGAACAGCCCCTGGCGCCACGGCTACGCGAGCTGGTGGGGCCGGGCGTTCGCGGTGGGGTCCGGTTCCCTCGGCGTCGACCTCACCCTGCACGGATGGGTCGACGACGGGCTCATGGCCGTCTTCTTCTTCGTGGTGGCGCTGGAGATCAAGCGCGAGCTGGTCGGAGGGGAGCTGACCGACCGGAGACGCGCGGCGCTGCCCGTGCTGGCCGCGCTGGGCGGCATGGCGCTCCCGGCGGCGATCTTCCTCGCCGTCAACCTCGGCGGTGGAGCGGCCCGGGGATGGGCGGTGCCGGTCGCCACCGACATCGCCTTCGCCGTAGGGGTGCTCGCGCTGGTGGGGCGAGGCGTGCCGGCGGGCGTCCGGCTGTTCCTCCTGACGCTGGCCATCGCCGACGACCTGGGCGCGATCGTGGTCATCGCCGCGTTCTACTCGGGCGGCGTGGCGTGGTGGTGGCTGGGCGCGGCCGCCGCGATCGGCGGAGTGGTGGTGGCCATGAAGCACATCGGGGCCTCGCGACCCGCCTACTACCTGATCCCGGCCGCGGCCATGTGGCTGACCGTGTTCCACAGCGGGGTCCACGCCACCATGGCCGGGGTCGCGTTGGGGCTGCTGACCCCGGTCACCGCCGCGGGCCGGCCCGTCCTCGAGCGCCTCGAGCGGGGCCTCCACCCGGTCAGCACCTTCGTGGTGCTCCCCGCGTTCGCCCTCGCCAACGCGGGGATCCCCCTCGGGCGCGACTCCCTCTCGGGCGCGTACACCAGCCGCATAACGTGGGGCGTGGTCGCCGCGCTGGTGGCCGGTAAGACCGTCGGCGTCGCGGGCACGACCCTCCTCGCCGAGCGGCTCGGCTGGGGCCGCCGGCCGGACTCCCTGCGCGGCCACGTCCTGTGGGGGACGGCCGCGCTGGCCGGGATCGGCTTCACCGTCTCGCTCTTCATCGCCGGCCTCGCGTTCCACGACGCCGCGGCACTGGCCGACGCCAAGGTCGGGATCCTCACGGGATCGCTCCTGGCCGCGTCCCTCGGAGCCGCGCTCCTCGCCCCGGTCCGCCGTGACCGGCGCCGTTCCCGGGCGGGAGCATCGGAGGCCGAGTAACCGATCGGACCCGAGGCGGGTCGAAACCAGCATGAGATCAACCGCCGTCTCCCCGTCCGCGTCCGCCTCCCCGTCGTCCACGAGCCCGCACCGCTCGTCGTCCCTCATCACCCGCATCGAGGAGGGCGCCGCCTCCGGCGCCGTGGTGACCTTCGTGACGCCGGTCGACCGCGACGGGTGGGCCGAGGACCGCGTCCCCATGGCCCGCCTCCACGACGACGCCCGCTCCACCGCGGCGGCGCTGGCCGCCCTGGGCGTCGGCCCCGGGGCGCACGTGGCCCTGCTCGGCCCGACGACGCGCGACTTCGTGACCGCCCTCACCGCGGTGTGGATCTCGGGCGCCGCGGCCACGGTCATGCCGCTGCCGATGCGCCTGGCGTCGATCGAGGAGTTCGTCGACCAGACCCGCCGCCGCATCACCCGCGCCGACGCCGCCCTGGTGGTGGTCGACCGCGACCTGGCCGCGTTCTTCGACGCCCGGCCCGGCGACCCGCCGATGGTCTACCTCGACGACCTGGCCGCCGACGCGGCCCGTCGCCCGCCCGACTCGTACGTGCGCCCGGCCGACGACCCCGACGCCCTGGCGATCCTCCAGTTCACGAGCGGCTCGACGGCCGACCCGAAGGGGGTCATGGTCCCCCACCGCAGCCTCACCTCCAACCTCACCGCCATCCAGGAGGGCCTCGGCCTCACCCCCGACGACGTGGCCGTGTCGTGGCTGCCCCTCTACCACGACATGGGCCTGGTGGGGATCCTGGCCAACGCCCTGACCGCACCTGTGGACCTGGTGCTCGGCGCGCCGCAGGACTTCCTCGCGGCGCCCGCCCGGTGGGTCCAGTGGATCTCCCACTTCGGGGGGACCTGCACGGGGGGACCCGACTTCGCCTACGCCCTGGCGGCCCGGGCGATGCGTCGCCCCGGATCGCTCGACCTGTCGCGCTGGCGCATCGGCCTGAACGGCGCCGAGCCCATCGACCCTCGCTCGGTGGAGTCGTTCCTGGAGGCGGGGGCCCCGCACGGCCTGCGGCCGGGGGTGGCGTTCTGCGCCTACGGCCTCGCCGAGGCCACCCTCGGCGTCACCTTCCCGGTGCCCGAGAAGGGCATGACCGTCGACCCGGTCGACCGGCGGGCCCTCGAGGACGCCGGCGAAGCCCGGCCCGTGGCCGACGACGCCCCGGGCGCGAAGCTCTTCGCCCGCGTCGGCCGGCCGCTGCGCGACTTCGACCTGAGGATCGCCGGCCCGGGGGGCCGCGCCCTGGGCGACCGCCAGGTGGGCGAGATCGAGCTGCGCGGCCCGTCGCTCATGTCGGGCTACTACCGCGACCCCGAAGCCACCGCCGCGGTCCTCGCCGACGGCTGGCTGCGCACCGGCGACCTCGGCTACACGGTCGACGGCGAGCTGGTGGTCTGCGGGCGGGCCAAGGACGTGATCATCGTCGGCGGCCGCAACGTGTTCCCCGAGGACATCGAGCGGGCGGTGGCCGGGATCGAGGGGGTCCGCACCGGGAACATCATCGCCTTCGGCGCGCCCGCCAAGCGGGGGCGGGAGGCGATCGTGGTGGTCGCCGAGACGCGCCTCGAGGACCCGTCCCCCCTCCGCGACGAGTTGAGCCGCCGGATCGTCGACGCGGTGGGCATCCCGCCCGCCGACGTGGTGTTCGTGGAGCCCGGCTCCCTGCCCAAGACGTCGTCGGGCAAGCTCCAGCGCTCCCTGTGCCGCAAGCAGCACCTCGAGAGCAGCCTCCGGACCGTCTAGACCAGCGGCCAGGGCACCGACCGGTAACCGTCCTCGGGCTCCGGCAGCGCGCCCGCGTGGAGCAGGGCCACCGTGCGGCTGCGCGTGGCCACCACCTCGTCGGGATCGAGCAGGTCCGCGAGGCGACGACCCAAGGCGCCGTCGAGCTGCCGGGTCAGCCGTTCCAGCGCGAGCCGCTCGCCGCCGGTGAGCGGCTCGCCGGCGAAGTCCCAGATGACGGTGCGCAGCTTGGGAAGGGCGTGGAAGGTCAGCCCGTGGTCGATCCCGTAGACGCGGTCGTCGGCCCGGGCCAGCAGGCAGTGCCCGGCCTTGCGATCGGCGTTGTTGGCGACGACGTCGAACACCGCGAAGCGCCGGAGCTCGTCGGGCCGGTCGTCGAGCAGCACGAAGTAGTGGACCCGGGGATCGTGGTCGACGAAGCGCTGCAGCATCCCCGGCCCCAGCGGCCCGTCGGCGCGTAGCACGGTCTCGGGGACGATCGGCCAGTCGAGGGCCCGGGCCAGCTCGTAGGCGGCGACCTCGCGGCGGTAGAGCGACCCCGGCGGGAAGTCCCACAGCGGCTGCTCGCCGCGCCGGGGCTTGTACACGGCCTCCATCGCGGCACCCGACCGGTCGGCGACCGAGACCAGCCGGGCGTCGTTGGAGGACCACGCGATGCGCCCCCGGATCTCCACGTCGCCCCGGGCGAGGAGCTCCTCGATCCGTCGCGACATCAGTTCCAGCGGGGGCACCGGTGACCGTCGGGATCCATCGGCTGGTCGCACAGCGGGCAGCGGGGCCGCCCGCGGGCCACGGCCTCCACCGCCGTCGCGGCCATGGCCCGCACCTGGGCCGGCGTGGCGTAGAGGCGCGCCACGGCGCTCCCTGCCGCGCCGCCGCCGGTGCCGGCGGGACCGGCGGGCTCGGGGGTGGGCCCGTCCGGGGCGTCGCCGGGGGTGTCCGGGCGCCGCTCCGACAGCTCGATCAGCACCAGCTTGCGGTCCGGTTCGAAGCCGAGGCCGATGAGGCGGGCCCGGAACATCGGCTCCGCCGGTTCCAGGGGGACGGCCGGCGCCCCGGTGTCGGCGAGCTCGGGCGTCCACGCGGGGTGCTCGGCCTCGAGCCTCTCGAGGAAGGCCACCGACTCCATGGCCAGGAGCGCCATCTGCTCCTTCTCGACCACCACGGTCAGGCGCGCCGAGCCCTTGTCGGCCTGGATCATGAACACGCGGTGGCCGGGCTCGCCCACGGCCCCCACGGCCAGGGAATCCACCGGATCGAAGACGATGGGTTCGTAGCTCTCAGCCATCTCCACCTCCTGACGCGGCGGCGAGCAGCCCCGTGAGGTCAGCGGTGGCGTTGCACGTGAGCAGCGACGCACCGCCCGGCCCCACGTCGAGGACGCTCACCGAAGCCGGCGACAGCACCAGGCGTTGGAACATGTCGAGGTGCAGGCCGGTGTAGTGGGCGATCGCCGCCTTGAGCGGATCGGCGTGCGAGACGGCCGCGACGGTCTGCCCCGGATGGGAGGCCACGAGCGCGTCGAGGGCGGCGACGATCCGGGACTGCATGGCGGCCAGGGGCTCGCCACCGGGGAACCGCACCCGCGACGGGGCTCGCTGCACCGCGCTCCAGAGCTCGGAGCGGGCCAGGTCGGCCAGCGCGGCGCCGGTCCAGTCCCCGTAGTCGGCCTCGATCAGGCCTTCGTCGATGCGCACCTCGAGGCCGTGGCGGGCGGCGACGGCCTCGGCCGTCTGGACCGTGCGCTCCATGGGGCTCGAGTAGACGGCGGCCACGGGCGCCGCCGCGAGCCGCGCCCCGAGCGCCGCGGCCTGCTCCCGACCGCGCTCGGAGAGGTCGACACCCGGCGTCCGGCCCGACAGGAGCGGGCCGGTCTGGGCCGTCACCGCGTGGCGGACGAGCAGGAGGCGCGTGGGGGCGGTACCTCCCGGCCTCCCGTCGGTGACAGCGGCTCCGGGCGCCTCGACGGCCATCGTCCGGATCGTACCGGCGCCACCGGGGGACGCGGGACGGGCCGGTCCCGGGCCCGGGGGCGGGGAGGGCTAGCGTTCCCCTGCGGCGCTAACGGAGAGGACTGCACCGGCATGAAGCGAGCTCTGATCACGGGCATCACCGGCCAGGACGGGCGGCACCTGGCCCAGTTCCTGGCCGGCAAGGGGTACCAGGTCTTCGGCCTGATCCACGGTCAGGCCAACCCGAAGGCCCAGCTGGTGGCGGAGGAGAACCCGGCCCTCGACCTGGTCGAGGGCGACCTGCGCGACCTGCCCTCGCTGATCGCCGCGGTCGAGCAGGTGCAGCCCGACGAGGTCTACAACCTGGGCGCGATCAGCTTTGTGCAGCTTTCCTTCAAGCAGGCCGAGCTCACCGCGGAGATCACCGGGCTCGGCGTGCTGCGGATGCTCGAGGCGGTGCGGATCGTCGGGGGCATGGAGAACAACCCGATCCGCTTCTACCAGGCCTCCTCGTCGGAGATGTTCGGCAAGGTCCGCGAGACCCCGCAGAACGAGGGAACGCCGTTCCACCCCCGCTCGCCGTACGGCGTGGCCAAGGTGTTCGGCCACTACACCACCATGAACTACCGGGAGGCCTACGACCTCCACGCGTCGTCGGGGATCCTGTTCAACCACGAAGGCCCGCGACGCGGGCTGGAGTTCGTTACCCGCAAGATCACCAACTCGCTGGCGCGCATCAAGCTCGGGCTCCAGGACCGGATCAGCCTCGGGAACCTCGACTCCGCCCGCGACTGGGGCTACGCCGGCGACTACGTCGAGGCGATGTGGCTCATGCTCCAACAGGACGAGCCCGACGACTACGTGGTCGCCACCGGCGAGACCCACACGATCCGCGAGTTCCTCGAGGTGGCGTTCCGCATCGCCGGCTACGACGACTGGGAGCCGTACGTCACCCACGACACCCGCTTCGACCGCCCCGCCGAGGTCGACCTGCTCATGGGCGACGCCTCCAAAGCCCGCGCCAAGCTGGGCTGGAAGCCGAAGGTGTCGTTCGAGGAGCTGGTCCGGATGATGTACGAGTCCGACCTGGCGTCCGAGCAGGCCAACGCCGAGCGGGGCCTGCCCCGGCGCTGACGACCGTGCCGGCCCCGGCCGGCGGTCCGCCTCCGGGGGTCACTCCCGGCCCAGGCGGCTCACCGCGGCCCGCGCCGCGACCTGGACCGGGTCCCACACCGGCGAGAACGGCGGCGCGTAGGAGAGGTCCATCGACATCACGTCGTCGACGGTCATCTCGTTCCACAGCGCGGCCGCGACCACGTCGATCCGCTTGGCGGCGCCCTCGCGACCCACGATCTGCCCGCCGAGCAGGCGACCGGTAGGCCGCTCCACCACGAGCTTCACGCGGATCTCGGCGGCACCGGGGTAGTAGCCGGCACGCGTCGACGACGTGATCGACACCGCCTCGGCGTCGAAGCCGGCCGCGGCGGCCTCTCCCTCCCCTAGGCCCGTCCGGGCCACCTCCAGGTCGCAGATCTGCGATACCGCGGTCCCCAACACCCCCGGGAAGACGGCGTCGCCTCCCGTGACGTTGATGCCCACCACCCGGCCCTGCTTGTTGGCGTGGGTGCCGAGCGCGATGGCGACGGGCCGGCGGGAGATCCGGTGGAACACCTCGACGCAGTCGCCCGCCGCGTAGACGCCCTCGGCCGAGGTCCGCTGGTGGTCGTCGACGACGATCCCCCCCGAATCGCCGACGTCGAGGCCGGCCGCCGCGGCGAGGGAGCCGTCGGGCCGCACGCCGAGGCCCAGGACCACCAGGCCGGCCGGGATCGCTCCGCCCGCCGTGACGACGGCCGACGCGGCACCGTGATCGTCGACGTCGATGCGCTCGACGGCCTCACCCAGGTGCAGGTGTATGCCGAGGGAGCGCATGGCGCGCGCCACGAGATCCCCCATGTCGGGATCGAGGGTCCCCATCGGGCTCGGGGCGGCCTCGACCACGGTGACCTCGAAGCCGCGGCGGACCAGGGCCTCGGCCATCTCGAGGCCGATGTACCCGGCCCCGACGACCACCGCCCGCCGGTCGTCGGCGGCGTCCACCGCGGCGCGCACCGCGATCCCGGTGGCGAGGTCCCGGACACCGAACACGCCGGCCGCGTCGATGCCGGGGATCGGCGGGCGTCGCGGCTGAGCCCCCGTGGCGATCACCAGGCGGTCGTAGGTCTCCTGGTGCTCGGTCCCGGCGTCGAGGTCGAGGACGGTGACCACCCGACGGTCGACGTCGACGGCCGTCACCTCGTGGCGGGTGCGCACGTCGATGCCGCGACGCCGGTGCTCCCCGGGTGACCGGGCGACGAGGCTCTCGGCGGTGGGGACCAGATCGCCCACGAAGTAGGGGATGCCGCACGCCGCGTACGACGTGTGCGCGCCGCGCTCGAAGGCCACGATCTCGAGATCGTCCGCCTCCCGGCGGCGGCGGGCCTGGGCCGCGGCGCTCATCCCGGCCGCGTCGCCGCCCACCACCAGCAGCCTCTCGGTCATCGCCGACCCCACGGGTTCCGCATGTGCACCACCTCCGGCCGGGACCGTACCCCGAGCCCCCGGGGAGGGCGGTACCCTCCCCGGTCATGGACCCGGTGGTGGGCGTGATCATGGGCAGCGACTCCGACCTCGACGTGATGCGCGGGGCGGCGGCCGCCCTCGACGAGTTCGGCGTGGCGCACGAGGTGCGCGTCGTCTCCGCGCACCGGTCGCCGGAGGGGATGGTCGCCTACGCCAAGGCGGCGGCGGGCCGGGGCCTGCGGGTGATCGTCGCCGGCGCGGGCGGCGCCGCCCACCTGCCCGGGATGGTCGCCTCGCTCACGCCCCTACCCGTGATCGGGGTGCCGGTGCCGCTCGCCCACCTCGACGGCCTCGACTCCCTGCTCTCGATCGTGCAGATGCCGGCCGGCATCCCCGTAGCCACCGTGGCCGTGGGCAACGCCCGCAACGCCGGCCTGCTCGCCGTGCGGATCCTCGCCGCCTCCGACCCCGACCTGAGGGCCCGCGTCGAGCAGTCCCAGGCCGACCTGACCCGCCTCGTCGCCGAGAAGGACGCCCGGGTCAGGGGCGAGACCGCCGACGGCTGACCCGGCCCCCACGTCCGCCCCGGGCGACGGTCACTCGCTGCTGACGGCCTGGAGCACGTCGAGCTTGGCGGCCCGGCGGGCGGGGAAGTGCGCGGCGGCGACGCCGGCCAGGGCGGCGACCACCACGATCACGACGATCTGGGCCGGGGGAATCGCGAACTGGGTGATGCCCTGGTCGCGCAGCGCCCGCACCACCGCCCAGCCGAACATGATCCCCACCGCGAGGCCGAGCGCGGTGCCGAACAGGGCGATGATCACCGACTCCCAGCGGATGCTCGCCCGGAGCTGGCGCCGGCTCATTCCCACCGCCCGCAGCAGGCCCAGCTCCCGCGTCCGTTCGTGGATCGAGAGGGCCAGGGTGTTGGCGATGCCGATCAGGGCCACGATCACGGCCAGGGCGAGGAGCGCGTAGACCAGGTTCACGAGCTGGTTGATCTGCGCCTCCTGGCTCCGGCGGAACTCGGCCTGGTTCTTCAGCTCGGCGTTCGGGTACGCCTCGACCACCTTCTCGATGGCCCGGCGCCCGGCCTCGTTCGACACCCCCGGCGCGAGCAGGATGTACACCTGGGCGTCGAGCTGGTTCGCGAAGGACCGTTCGAAGCCGGCCAGGGAGATCATGTAGTCGGTGAAGCCGGCCTGCTGGCCGCGGCCGAAGACGGCCTCCACCCGCACGGTCCTCGTCCCCCTCTCGGGCGTGCGCAGCCGGATCGGCGAGCCGACCCGCCATCCGTGTTCGTCCGCGACCTTCTCGGAGACGGCGATGCCGTCGGGGGAGAGGGCCGCGAAGTCGCCGCTCTTGACGTCGAGGTCGAAGACGGCGTTGCTCCGCCGCGGGTCGAGGGCGAGGAGGAACTGGCCCGAGCCGTCGACGTCGGCCACGCCGATGCGGATCCCGGTGGCCGTCCTGACCTCGGGCAGCGCGGCGACGTCGTGGGCGAGCGCGGGGCTGAACCCGGTCTGCGGGCCTCCGCCGAAGGCCCCCTTGGGTTGGATCACGAAGTCGGCCCGCATCGCCTCCTTCAGCGCGACCGCGATCGAGTCCTTGGTCGACGCGGCGAAGATCGTGATGAACCCCACGAGGGCGACGCCGATCATCAGCGCCGCGGAGGTGGCGGCGGTCCGGCGGGGGCTGCGCAGCGCGTTCTCGCGGGCGAGCACCCCGGAGATGCCCGAGAACCGCGCCATCGGGGCCCCGAGGATGCGGCTCGCGGGCCGGACCAGGATCGGGCCGAGCACCGCGACCCCGAAGAACACCGCCAGCGCGCCGACGCCCACGTAGGCGATCCGGTTGTCGACGTCGGTGAACAGGCCGAACGCGAGGAGCGCGGCGCCCACGAGGATCAGGACGGCGCCGATCACGCTCCTCCGCCGGAACCGGGTCGGCTTCTCGACGGCGACGGCGCGCATCATCGCCACCGGCGGCACCTTCGCGGCGCGGCGCGCCGGGAAGACGGCCGACACGACGGTCACGACCGTCCCGACCACCAGGGCGCTCACGACGGTGCCGGTCGTGACCACCACCCCCGCGGCGGGAAGGTCGATGCCGAACGCGGCCAGGAGGGACTTGAGGGCCAGCGCGAGGAGGACTCCCGCACCCAGGCCGATGGTCGAGGCGACCACGCCGACCAGCGCCGACTCGCCCAGTACCGATCGCGTGACCTGGCGTCCGGTGGCGCCGATGGCGCGCAGGAGCGCCATCTCGCGGCTGCGCTGGGCCACCACGATCGAGAAGCTGTTGAAGATCACGAAGCACCCGACGAGCAGCGCCACGCCGGCGAAGATCAGCAGGGCCCGGTTGAAGAACGACAGGCCCTCCTCGACCTGGTTCTGGTTCTCCTCGGTGAGCTCCCGGCCGGTGATCACCTCGAAGCCGTGGCGGGGCAGGGCCCGGGCGATGCGGGCGCGGATCTCGTCCTGGGTGACGCCCGGCTCGGCGGCGACGGAGATGCCGTCGAGCTCGTCGCCGGCCCCGGAGATGCGGGCCGCCTCGGCAGTGGTGAACATCGTGATGGTCGCCCCTCCGGGGCTGTCGGCGTCGCCGAACCGGGCGATGCCGGCCACCAGGTAGCGCTTGGGCGCCTGCTGGGTGAGGACGGTGATCCGATCGCCCACCTCGATGTGCCCGTCGTCGGCCGACCCCTTGTCGATGACGATCTCGCCGTCGCGGCGGGGCGGGTGGCCGGCGACGATGCGGAACGTGTTCAGCTCCGGGCTGTAGGTCCAGTTGAAGCCGAGCGACGGCGGGCCTTGGCCCCCGATGGCCTTGCCGTCGTCGCCGACGGGCTGGGCGAAGAACTGGATGTCGGGGCTGGCCGCCTCCACGCCCGGTACGCCCTCGACCGTCGCCAGCGCCGACCTCGGGATCCGGCCGCGCGACTCGCCGAACGGCGTGTCGACCACGTTGGTGGACCGCACGTAGGCGTCGGTGCCCTCGAAGACGTTCGCGAACAGGTCGTCGAAGGTGCGCTTCAGGGTGTCGGAGAGCACCATCGTCCCCGACATGAACGCCACCCCGAGGATCACCGCCACCGCGGTCAGCAGGAAGCGGACCTTGTGGGCGAGGAAGCTCTTGACGGTCAGGCGCAGCACCGGGCGCTACTCGCTCAGCTGCTTCATGCGGTCGAGGATCGCGTCGGGCGTGGGAGCACGCATCTCGTCGACGATCCGGCCGTCGCCGAGGAACACGACCCGGTCGCTCTGGCCGGCGGCGCCGGGGTCGTGGGTGACCATCACCACCGTCTGGCCGAGGTCGTCGACGGCCCGCCGCATGAAGCCGAGGATCTCGGCCCCCGACCGGGAGTCGAGGTTGCCCGTCGGCTCGTCGGCGAAGACGACCGCCGGGCGGCTGACCAGGGCCCGGGCCACCGCCACCCGCTGCTGCTGACCCCCGGACAGCTCCGACGGCCGGTGCGAGAGGCGGTCACGCAGGCCCATCGTGTCGACGATCGTGTCGAGCCAGGCCGGCTCGGGCTTCCGTCCCGCCAGGGCGAGGGGCAGGGTGATGTTCTCGAGGGCCGTCAGGGTGGGGACGAGGTTGTAGGCCTGGAACACGAAGCCGATGCGGTCACGCCGGATGAGCGTGAGGCGCTTCTCGTTGCAGGCGCTGATCTCGATGTCGCCGAGGAACACCTGCCCCGAGGTGATGCGGTCGAGGCCGGCCAGGCAGTGCAGGAGCGTCGACTTGCCCGAGCCCGACGGCCCCATGATGCCGGTGAACTCACCGCTCGCGAACTCGACCGAGACCCCGTCGAGGGCCCGCACGGCGTTGTCGCCCTCGCCGAAGACCTTGGTGACGTCGACGGCGCGGGATGAGACGGCGGTCGCCTCGGTCGTGACGGCTGGGTTCACGGGTCCCTCCTCGGGTCGGGCCGGGCGGCCGGGGCGACGCGGATGGCGCATGGGGTCGTCGGTCGGGCTGTCGGTGAGGGTCGCCGGCGTGGCGGGGTGGGTACCCACCCGCCCGGTCGGGCCGGTCGCCGGCCGCCGGGCGCGCCGGTCAGGGGACGGGCGAGCGCCCGCGGTCGGGCGGGGAGGACGGGCGGGCGGGGTCGGGATCGGCGCCCGCGGCCGGGGGGTGATCGGGGGGGCGGGCCGCTCCCGGACGCTCGGGCCCGGCCGCTCCGTCGGCGGAGGCCGGCTCGGCCCGGCGGCCGAGCCACACGAACCACGCCACGGCGGCCAGGCAGACGGCGACGCTGACCCAGGCGTTGATACGCAGACCCCCCACGCGGTGCGCGGGGTCGATGCGGAGGTTCTCGAAGAAGAAGCGGGCGAGCGTGTAGAGGGCGATGTAGGCGGCGGCGGTCTGGCCCCGCCGGAACGGCACCCGGCGCTCCGCCCACACGAGGATCCCGAAGATGGCCAGGCAGGCGAGCGACTCGTAGAGGAAGGTCGGGTGGAACGTGGCGAACTGCTCGTAGCCGGCCGGCCGGTGGGTGGGCGAGATCTCGAGGCCCCAGGGCAGGGTGGTGGGCTTCCCGAACAGCTCCTGGTTGAAGTAGTTGCCCCAGCGACCGATGGCCTGGGCGAGCACCACGCCGGGGGCCATGGCGTCCATCAGGGCCAGGGCGTCGAGGCGCCGTCGCCGGGCCAGCACCGCCACGGCCAGCGCCCCACCCGCCACCGCGCCCCAGATGGCGAGGCCACCCGTCCAGATCTCGAACGCCTTGAGCCAGTCGTGCGTGTAGAGCTGGTAGTCGGTGATCACGTGGTAGACGCGGGCCCCGACCACCCCGGCCAGCACCACCCAGATGGCGAGGTCGGTGATGTCGCGGCCGTCGTGGCCCTTGCGGCGCCACCGCACCTCCGCGACCTTCACCGCGGCGAGCACGCCGATCGCCAGCATCAGGCCGTAGGCGTGCAGCGACAGCGGGCCGATGTCGATCGTCCCGTGGGACGGGCTCGGGATGGAGGCCAGCACCGCCGTCAACTCTAGACGCCGCCCTCCGCGACCGATGTGGGCGCCCCCCTAGATTTATCCAGTGAAGAATGTTAAAAATGACGCCGAGGACGCGCCCCGCGGACGAACCCGCGCCGGGAACCCCCGAGCAAGGACGAGCAGAGCATGGCCCGCACCGAAGCCAACCCGCCGAAGCCCGACTTCGCCACCGACTACGTGCTCCACGAGGTCGACCCCGGCTACCTCACCGCCGCGGTCAAGCCCAAGCAGTTCATCCACATCGACCAGGCCGA
>Ga0226835_1000899_pt1 | contig 21722 bp, 20 predicted proteins | sample LAC_MetaG_1_FD_163627 | JGI IMG/M metagenome (GOLD analysis project Ga0226835, IMG submission 163627) | Anaerobic ammonium oxidizing microbial communities from anammox membrane bioreactor (MBR) in UC Berkley, California, United States -... | ecosystem: Engineered > Bioreactor > Anaerobic >...
AGTTACGTTTATTACCAGTATCTTCAGTTATAACTCGTGGACCATTTGCTTGAGTTGTTAGGTTAGTAGCTGACTCGGCTAGGACATAAGCCTTAGATGCATCAGCTTGACTACGTATTAGGAAGTAGGCACCAACCGCTGCAAATAGAATAATAAAGACTGCTAGTTTGAAGTCGATCTTGTTTTGTAAAAAGTTATTATTAGCCGGACGCTTTGTTGGTCGGCTATTAGACTTAGTTGTACGAGCCACTTTGTTATATCCTTTCTTGTTATATTTTGTGGGTTTGGTGTGTGCCATATTTTAGAGCCTTACCTTACAGTTTTAGTTAATAGTTTGTGTAATAATAACATTATCGAGTAAGCTTTAGCAATATAATAATTATATAATATCAAAGAAGTTGTGGATAAATATTTATACCAGTACTACGGAATTCATATTTGTGTAGGATGAATAATTGTATTAGCTATGACTATTATGCTGGAATAATGTGCCCACTTGACATCAAAAAATAGAGCATCTAGGAGTTGGCGATTAGTGCTTTTATTAATCTAACTGTTGCAAAAAGCTTACCATTTGTTTCGGTGTCATTTCCGCCTTAATTATGTAGCCGTCTGCCTGGGACTCTACTGCGGCACGATGTTCTTCGCTGAATTCTAGGTTAGTTGCGACAATGATTCTAGCACGAAGATTCGGTTTGTCATGACGGACTTTTTTTAATATTTCTGTACCTAGCATTTCTGGTAGCATTATATCCAACAAGACTATGTCATAATTATCGGTGTAGAGTTCTTGTAGGCCCTCTTTCCCATCGGTAACGATTTTTACATCGTAACCAGCTTTGTTTAATGCCCTTTCGTAGAGTTCGTTTATAAACCGTTCATCTTCGATACAAAGAACTCTCTTTGTTCCTGTCTGTGCTTGTTCCATTATTTTTACCTTCTATACATACTATGATTCTTTATCCATCCATGTGCTTGACGAATAATCTCTTTATTATCACTACTTTTTAGCTCGTCGGCAAGGTTTGAGTATAATTGCAAGGTAAAGCTAAAAATACTCCCTTCCCCGGGTTTGGATTTGACCCAAATATTACCACCATGTGCCGTGATAATTACTTTTGCTAAATAGAGACCGAGACCTGTTCCGCTAAATTGACCACGCGTACGGTGGTTACGGTAGAATCTATCGAAAATATTCGGTATGATATTTGCTGGAATTCCTACGCCAAAATCCTGGATTGTAGTTTCTACCATTCCCTCGGGATTTAATTTTGCAGAAATTACTATTTCGTTACTTTCCTCGCTATATTTTATTGCGTTATCTAATATATTATTAATCACTTCTCCTATACTAGTCGGATCAGCTGCTACCGTAGGCAGGCCATCTTCTATATTAAATGTTATCCTTTTACCTAGCATTTGAGCACGTAAGACCAGACTGGCGGTACTTTGCTTAATTAAGTTACTGTAATCTATCTCAAAAAGCCTTAATGATAATTGATTATTGTCAATTTTTGTAACATTTAAAACATTAGTTACAAAAGTAGAAAGTTGATCTGCGGACATTCGGAGTTTTCTCAGATATCCTGTGAGCTCATCATCTAGTTTTCCTGATAGTTCTTCCTCAAATACTTCAATGTAACCATACAACATCGTCAGTGGTGTTCGAAGTTCATGGACAGCAAGCGCGATGAATCCTAACGAGTCATCGGCTTGGCTATATTCATTAGTTCGGTCGATAATCGTAACGATAAATTCTGTTCCACTGGGACTGTCGCGATTGTAATAGGCGGAGATGTCGCATTGTTTTACAGGGCGCTCGCCCAAGGGCTTGAGCTGAACTCGGTACCAATATTTATAATCCGTAACTTTATTTGCCTGACAATCATTCACCCAATTTTCTAATGTATCTGAGGAAGTGAAGTTTAAGTCTAGGACCTCAAATAGTTTATGACCAAGTAGTTGATTACTTTCTATTCCAACATAATCGAGTGCTATCTGACTGGTGCTTGTTATGATCTGTTCTTTATTAAAGACAAAGAGAGGATGAGGAAAAAGTTTGACGATATTTATTGATTGCAGTAATGACTTTCGATGTTCTGCTTCGTTGCTATTTGACGATGATACAGTTCCAGCGAACTGGTATATACGATTGGCCAGCGACGAGATGAGTTCACGTCCGAATTGGGTACGTTTCAGCTCCGGCGCTGAAAGACTCTTAGAATTACTAGATACATACAAAATAACTTGCCACAAGGTGCCGAGTGGCTTCATTATTATTGAATTTAAAATGCTTGTAATAATTAATTGGGTTAATACTGCTACAAGTAAGGCTAAGCCAAGAGCTCCTAGTTCCGAGTTGATTTCTTTTTTGGTAAAATACCAGACAGCAACTCCGATACCAGCAGAAAGAAAATGAGACAACGAGAACAAGACAAAGGATTGCCGCTGTAAGCGTTGGAAATCGTCCATGTTATTGTCTTGTTCCCCACCCTTAAGGATTAAATTTGATAGCGTCAGTACTGCTGACTAGTGATATCCAAGTTTGGCCAGGATTTAAGGCTATGGGCTTGTTATTTGAATCGACAAATGAAAGTTGATTATTGCGACTTGCTTTTAGCCAACTTCCTTTGGTAACTGCTCCGTCCTGAAAGATGTAGGCCTCCCCACGACCGTTTACGCCATATACAGAATATATACCGCTATAGTGGTGACTCATTACTAGCACTACTACGACCTTTGGGTTAATTTGCTTTTTGGCGGCCTCGTCATTATGCGGTGCGCCAGCGAGAAAGCGTAGATAGCTATTGGTGCCACTATCATAATCGAAGCGAGGGTTATAATAATAGCCAGAAATATTCAAATTGATACTTTTTGCAGTTGGTGTTGCTAGTTTCTTTTCATCTTTCCTAATAAATCCCTCAAATTTACTACTGTTCCAACCCTTACTTTTTTGAAGCTCTATTAATTTTGCTCTGCTTGTATAGAGATTATGTGGTGCGTATCTACTGGCTATACGCTGGTAATATGCGGGATTTCGGAAAGCCTCTAAGTCCTTGAATCCTTGACTACTTAGTTCTGCTAACGCTTGCCCGCTACCACCAGCATGTGCTATAGGTGCGTCAAATGGTTTCAAAAAGTCCAAGTAATATGGACGTACGGAACGTACAGGACCGATAGTACTAGGTTGAGATTCCTGAAACAGAGCTAAGAAACGCGTGATACCGCCCTCTGCGATTGCTTCAAAAACTACGCCTGCATCGTACAGGCCAGATTGAGGACGAGCATCTGGACTGTTCTCTATCATTACGCCAGTAACAGGCATTGAAGCTAGCTCTGGCTTTACCTTGATTCCTGTTAATGGTGAAGCTATTGTGGTTGGTTTTGGTGGCTCAATTTTCTTGGTAATAGGTGGTGGTGGTGGCGGCGGCGGTGATGATCTTGCACTAAATATAAAGAGCCATAGTAATCCACCAGTAGCAATAATCCAGCCAGCTATTACACTAACGATAATAATTTGTTTATTCTTGTCTAGCTTCTTAAAGTTTCTCCAAAATAACTTAAGGCTTATCCTTTTCTCTTTTCTAGGAGGAGAGATGTTATTACTACCTGTATTGAAATTATTTATATTTTCTTCATTCATATCGTCGTATATTGTAACACGATTTTTCAGTCTTAATATTTATTCTTGGATTGTTGATATCACGACTATAGCTTTGCAACAATCTGACCTATAACTCTGATTATTCTTGTTAGTAGATAGTTTCTTATACATGATTCTTCACTCCTACTCACAAACACTTTATATATTATTAAATTGGCCCGGTGAAATAATGTTTGTGTGGGATACATTAGCCGCCTAGTGCTTCTATTTGACGACCAACTCTTGCTATACTTACTTGTTTTCCTAAAACATGTAGCGTTTCAGCTAGTCCAGGACTGGCAGGAACTTGTGTAATTGCGATACGAATCAGGCTAAACAAGACTGTCGGTTTAGTGTTAGTTAATTCCAGTAAGTCATTTAGGCGGTTAGTAATATCGCTCATGCTGAAATCACTTTCAGACAATGATGCGTTGGTTGCTTCTAGTAGCAGACGTAAATCATCTTTGTTCACTTTTTTGAGTTGTTTATGGCCTGAAATAAGTTTCTTATCTATAGGTAATTCTTTAAAGAAAAATATTGTAAGCTCGGGTAGTTCGGCAAAGAATTTTAATCGTTCCTGGACAGTCTTTAGAACTTCTAATTTATAATCACTATCATAGTCTGATGCTTCCGCTGGCCAATAGTCAGTGACTCGCTCGTATAGCTCGTTAGCAGACATACTTCGGATAAAGCTCCCATTCACCCAGTTGAGCCTTCGTTTGTCGAAGTGTGCACCACTTCTGCCCACACGCTTTAAGCTAAATTTTTTGATTAATTCTGTGGTTGAGAAAACCTCTTGCACGCTACCATCATTCCACCCAAGCGTTGCAATGAAGCTACGTAGTGCCTCTGGCAGAAAACCATCTTTTATATATTCTAAAATGTCTTTGGCGCCGTCACGTTTACTGAGCTTTTTATTTCCCTGTTCATTTAATACGTGCGGTAGTGTTACAAAAGTAGGGTGATCTAGTCCTAGCGCTTCATATAGATTTAGATAATTTGGCATGCTGGCGAGAAATTCCTGCCCACGAATGATATGTGAAATTTTCATTTCGGCATCATCAACAATATGGGCAAAGTTATACGTTGGGAAACCATCGGATTTTATAATAATAAAGTCATCGATTACGTCAGTACTAGCGGATAGGCTCCCCATGACTTCATCCTGCCATCGATAGTCCTTAGGCTCAGACTTGAAGCGTAGTGGCATACGTTCGTCCCAGTCTGGTGGGCTGTCTGGCCTGTGATGCCGATATAGGAATGGCTTACGGTTCTTTTGTGCTACTTCGCGAAAGTTTTGTACTTGTACTGGTGTGTATGGGTCAGCGTATGCTCTGCCCCTGGCTATTAATTTACTAGCCCATTGTTTGTATATTTCTAGTCGCTCACTTTGACGATATGGCCCATAATTGCCACCGATATCTGGACCTTCGTCGTAGTCTAAACCGAGGGCTTGCAAGCTACTAACTATATGCTTGTCTGAACCCTTTTGTTCTCGTTTTTGATCAGTATCTTCCAAACGGAGTATGAATTTGCCATTATTTTGTCTAGCGACTAACCAAGCGAATAATGCAGTTCGGATACCGCCAACATGCAAAAATCCGGTTGGACTTGGAGCAAAACGAGTTCGTACCTTCATTTAGTTATATTGTAGCAAAGGTAAGGTTTTAGAGATATTGCACGCTACTTGCACGCTACTGTAAAACACAAATTCTTATTGATACTTATTTATTCTTCTTGCTGAGAGGAATGAAAGAAACAGCCGTAGCAACTAAAAGTGCGCCAACAACAAATGCCTGTGCAATTGGGGCAGAATATTGTGGATATTCTTGAGTATGATGCTTTTGTGGTAGTGGATTGACCTCAGTATATGTATCTTTAATTTGTACTGGTAGAACTGACTCTAGTTTTATCTCATTTTCAGGTGATGAGTTGCCCGCACTATTCATAGTATTATTAATAACATATAAGGCATAAAAACACAACTATATGTGCATATTTATATTATTCAAATCAATTAAAGGTCGGCGGGAGTCCTCATGGGGGTTTTGGTAAAAACTGTTTGACCTTGTGTTTTTGTTGACGGGGTTAGCGTAAACAAATAGTCGTAATCGCGATCAAAAAATGGCAAGAAGTTAGGATTAGCATTAACTAGCGTTTGAGCATTGATACCGTCATAGTCCCATACACGAAGCTTACCGTCAGTTACTGCTGTGAGACGATGTCCGTCCATCCAGTTGGCTTTCTGAGAACCGGTGAAATTTAACTTTGTATCATATTGATAACGACTGGCATGTTCAGCATCATACACGGCGAATTGGCTACCGCCTTGAGCGCTAATAAATCGAGCGTTTGCTGAGACTGAGATATTGGATAAGTCCTTAATTTTGAAAATAGATAACACGGCTGGAGTTTTTGATGGCTTATTATCCAGGTATTTGAATACATCACCATAAATATATACTTTTCCATCACTATTACTTCCCACCGCCATATACCAGCTGTCATCATATCTAGTTATATCTATCGGATATAGTGTGCTTGCTTTGATTTCACGTACTTTGAAGGAGCGATCATCTTTAATAATATTTACACTGACATTTTCTGGATTTGTACTTTCACCGGTAACATAGAAAATTACGTTGTCGCCATAGGACTTAAAAGAATAAACCTTATCAGCTACTCTCGAAAGTAGTTGTTTTTTGGAGTCCGCGAAAAATAGTGTGCCACCGTCTTTGTCCAAAATATGGAATTTATCTGGTTTCTTGTCGCGAAGTGCAATTTTGTATATTGGTACATCAAATAACTTATTCAAATTGAGACTCTTGGCAGGTTGTTCACGGTCGATTACAACAAACTCATGCCCATCTTTGAAGGTATGTTCAACCAGAACATGGCGGTTATCCGTAGACCATTCAACTAGCTTCAGATTGTCATCGCTACCAGCTGGTTGCTTCATTAGCTGTGGTGGAAGTGAAATTGTTGTAACAAGTGGATTTTTTTCATCACTTAAGTCGTATAAATCAAGCGACATGAAATTATCGGGTTGCTGAATTAGTAGCCACTTGCGGTCGGGGCTTTGGCTGGCGAAGATAGGAGCCTTGGAGTAACTAGTTATTTCCGTAGAGCTTAGTTTATTTGGAAAAAGAAATATATAGTCAAGACGTTCGATTTCACCACCACCTAGCATAAACTTTCGTTTCCATGTTCGATAACCGTCACGTGTAAACTTGAACTCATATTCACCGGCAGGTATCGTGAGACGGTTATTTGTCTTGCCCATAAATCTTCCATTAGCATAAATGGACGCTTGTTCAGGATGAGCTCCGGTAAAAATCAGCCCATTTTGAATAATTTCTCCCGTCTTACGGTTTAGATCAAATCCACGAGCTTCAAAAAATAAAATCGCGCTACCAAGAACTAATGCACAAGCCATAAGGATATATCCGATATATAAGCGGATTGTATGAGCACGTTTTTTGTTTGGGTCTAGGAAATCCATCATAATATTCATTGGATATACGTATAGTTTAGCACTAATACTCAATGAACAAATTATTGACTCTCTTTTTTTCTAGGCTTGCAATGGTAGCGTTTAGCGCGTAGTATAGTTAGCTATAGAACTATGATGAACTTTCAAGTAACATTATCAGGGTATTTTAAGTAACATAAAAACATTACTGCATGAGGCCTAAAGTAAATACTATTGTGCTAAATGGGAAGCGTTATGATGCCAAAACTGGCAAGTTATTGGGGGATCTGCCACGTCGTGTTCAGGAAATCACTAAAAGCCAGTCGTCAGCAAATAATCAAAAGCAAGGGAATATTGATGGCTTTACTCGCCGTCCCGTAAAATCAAAAAATACAGAAACAAAGAAACAACCTGTCACTACTTTAAATACTACGCGCCGTAAGACAGAGAAATCCAAGACTTTGATGAGAGCAGCTGTAAAGAAGCCTTCTTTGGCCTCAAAGAAAGACACTACGCCTACTATCAAAAAACATAACCCATCATTGCGCGTAGTCTCTGATCACAAATTGATGTCTAGAGCTAGCGCAATCAAGAAAAGTCCTAAAATTACCAAATTTGCATCTGTGGCATCTAGTCAGCGTAATACTTATACGCTTGATGTGTTACCGGTTAAAAAAGCCCCTGCTGAAAGTCCGGCATTACCCAAAAATAAGTTGCTTTCTAAACCGCACAATGTAATAGATAGAACACATGCGCGGAAAAAAATAATTGATGATGCTCTTCGTGATGCTAATAGCCACAAGCAACCAAAAGTTAAAAAGCCTACTCGACGACAAAGAATCTCTAAGAGATTACGAATTAGTAATAGAGTAATGAACTTTACAGTTGCGAGCTTGGCATTACTGTTGCTGGGTGGTTTTATTGCTTATCAAAATATCGCAAATCTCAGTATGAGAGTTGCCGCTACACGTGCCGGGATTGATGGTACTCTTCCCTCTTACAAGCCTTCAGGATTTGGTATAGCTGGACCAATACAGTATGAGCGAGGAAAAATTACCATGAATTTTGCTTCGCGTTCTGATCAGAGGCACTTCCGAATAAATCAAATGGCGACACAATGGAATAGTGAAGCATTACTTGACAATTTTCTAGCCAGCGGACAGAAGATATATCAGACTTATCAGAGTAACGGCAAAACTATTTATGTTTATGATGAGAATAATGCGACTTGGGTGGATGGCGGTATCTGGTATCAGATAGAAGGTAACTCTTCTATTAATAATGACCAGCTGATACGCATGGCAATTAGTATGTAAGCTGTTGCGGTAGTCATTAGTTAGTATATTAGATATTTTATTTATAATTAACAGTAGTAAAGATACGAATTAATATTTATATTCTACCGGTGATGAGTTAATATCTATACTCTAGAACCAGTCTACGAAGCGGCTCCACAGACTGGGTGAATTACTGGGGAGCTTGGATGGAACTTTCAAATGTGTATCGTTGCTTAATGAGCTAGCTATATTTTTGGCTGGGCTGGGGCTAATTTGCTCTCCTGTGACCACAAGACGATTGATAGATGTTCCCGGTGGATCGCAAGTAATCAGAGTAGCTGTAGACTTATCTCCATGATTCTTCAATACTGACAAGTCATTTGGGGGTACTACTTTTCTTTCGAACACTTTGTAAACATATCGTACCCCATTCTTCTCTAACATAAAGGTATCGTTTTTTTCTAGTCGAGACAATAGGACGAATGCAAATTTGTATTTACCACTGTTTAGTATGTTGTTGCTTGAGTGTCCGAATATTACGGTATTCCCTTTCTCTCCCGGATTAGGTGTTGTGGCGTAGTGTAATACACCGCGCTCCAGAGCTTTTTGAACAGCGTCCTCTTGAATTGATGGTTCATCATAAACAACAGGAATTTCTACATTGATTTTTGGAATAATTATTTTTGGATCTTTTCCAACTGCTTTAGAACTTAGGTCGGTAATTATTGGGGTACTGCTAACTGTACGGCTTGGTGTTATAAACGGAGCAATTATTCTCTCGTTGAAGAAGCCGAATAGCATTATAACGACTACGACTGAGCCCATGCTAAGACCAAATAATAGAGATCGAAGGTGTGAATTTCGTCGAAGCTTTGCCCGAGAACGTACCCTATGCGTCACTTGACGCTTGATATCAGATACTGTGCGCTTATCCTGTAGCTTTTTAGTTTTTCGTGTGCGGTGGCGGTGGGCACTGGTAGCCAATTTTGTTTTGTTATGAACAGGCTTAATTGCCGTGGCGTCAACGGTGTTAACCTTCGGCAGTTCTTGATGCTTGTTCTCGGTATGACTATGAGTCGAGTTTTCGGCATAAAATTCCTGCCACACCTCATGTTTTTCTTTATCCGGTAGGTCAGTATAATACTGATGCCATAATACTTGAATTTCAGCTAGTGGCTTGCCGGAATTGCTTAATTTATCCAAAAATAATTGATGCTTGGACTTAGTTGGCCGAATAATTTGCTGTGGTATTTGTTGTTGATCGTTGCTGATTGACTTGTCTTCTTCAAAAAGAGCATTAATCTTACCTCTAATCATTTCGATAGCCAGATTATCTTGGTCATTAGCAACATCCCCAGTTGAGTTATACTCATGGCTGGTTTGCGCTTGCTTAGAGTGGTTGTGCTTATCTTCGTCCATTTGCGATATGTTGTGTTATGCTCCGATTAATTATAACTGATATGGTTATCTTTTTGATGGTTATAGGCTAGAAGATCTTTTATTGTTTTAGGTTTTTGCTTCGTTGTTGATAGAGAAAGGTACAAATTTATAGTACAATATCCAGACCAAATGAGTGTTGGCAAATGGCGATGCTTGACAAGATAGAAGTTCTTTTAAGTTATACGGAGTAATGATGGGCGAGTGGCGGAACTGGTATACGCGCACGACTCAAAATCGTGTTCCTTTTTGGAGTGAGGGTTCGATTCCCTCCTCGCCCACCACATCAGAGAAATCTTCAATTTTTCCGCTCGCAAGGTGGGCTTTTTGATTTCTCTGGAGTTCTGAATACAGACCAAAAAACATCTTTTTGCCCCGACCCAAAATCGCATTGTTTCATTTCAAAAAGAAGTTCAGTGGGGCTGATAGAACTTTGCATGGAGTTCTATTGGCGCACCGGGTAGAATTTAGCACTTAGAGCACTTGACCAGCTTTTTGAGATAAAACAGGTTCGAGTAGTTTCGTAGATCTGCATCAAACTATAAATCGGTTGGTGGTTGATCCAATCGATCTAATAATTTCTGTTCGCGCTGATTCAAGAAATTGATAATTCTGTCCGTTGCCTTTCCGTGACTCTCTTGCACTAAATCATTGACAATCATAAATGGCGACAGCCTGACTCGGCGCTCATGGCGAGGAACTGATAGTGTTTCTCTGACATAAATTACATTGATATCACTCGCAAAACTTACATTTTTTTGACGATTATCGCGCGAAGACTTAACCTGCAGTTTGTATGGCATACTTATTTCACTAGGCTTGTCTTGTTGATAAATCGACACATCCCATGCTCGAATCTTCCTTCCCTTTGCCTTGCTTCCGCTTCGTGAGCCATAATCTTCTGAAACACGTGAGATTAACGCTAATTGACTTTCCATCCCTTCCTCGTGGAGTGTAAGCCTTTGGTGTAACATCAATACTGCCATTTCACCAAGAATTCCGGCCAGCCGCTTATTGTCATTAATCTCGTTTTTAGTTTGCCTATCTGCATTTGGTGCTAATTTTTTAGTAAATTTTATATGGGCAAGCTCACCAATTTTACATAACTGGTCATACATCTTGGTTCGCAAGTCATTATTTGGTAGTTTGTCTTGTAAAAAAATTGAATGGTATGCGCTAGAATTTGCTTGTCCAATCATAGCTTTGATAGCATAGCTAGAAAATACACCTGACTTGTACGAATTATTTATATAATTGTGCCATATATCGATTGATTGTTGAAACCATTCTATTCGGTCAGGATCGCTGACCTCGCTTCTGCATGCCATATCAAGCGCGATAGCACCAGCGTAATAAGTTCCGATATGAGATCGATTTTTTTGTAAACGTTCAAAAATCACCTCGTCTGTCTCTGAAATAAATTCTCGACCTCCGACGTTATACGCTTCCAATAAGCGCTCAATCTTGACCTCACCTTTAATATCACCTGGTGAAGGTTCGTCTACACTCATAATACAATTATATTACAAGTAATAAATGTTAGAATCACACCTTAGGATTATGGATAAGGCTAGAACTTATCGATTCTAATGATTTGCTCGGATTTTGTAACCACCAAACCGCAGCTTTGGTGGCGGTTTCTATCGATGATGTTATTACTTGAGTGCTGATAACTTGGCCTTTCAGCACACAATGTATTTGCTCGAACTGCTCCACAATCAATACTGTGTCAGCTAGGAGCTGATTCATCGAAAGATCTCTTAGTATTTTAATAAATTTGAATAGGTTCATGCTACTGGTAAGTGGTTTTTTCGAATGAAGAGCAGTGATGCACTTTTGTAATTGTTCAAAGCTCAAGATTAACGTGGTATTTTTTCTGGGTAGTAAGCTCTCCGGTGCACCAATTAAAGTATCTACTGCATCACCGACAAAAGTTAGTTGCCCATCGTACTTGCGAGCGAAACCTTCTATAAGAATTGTAGTTTCGGAATTTCTACCGAGACCTCCAGCTAGCAACACACCGTCTGCCCACTGAGCAGATACTAATAGTTCGGCTAGTGCCTTTCGACTGAAACTTCCGCTTGGCGTACTTGGTGCGAAGTATGCTTCCGGGAGTAGTTTGCCTAGGGTGTTTTTGAGTGCGTCGGGTAACAAGACATGAACTATTCCGATACCAGTCTTGATTGCATGCTCGTATGCTTCTGATGGAGGTCGAAAATTACTTTTGTTACCACCAACTATCAGTAATTTGCCTGCCATAGACTTTTGCTCGGGCCGACTCCAAATTAAGTCAGGAAAGAGTGGGTTATCGTTATTTTGTTTACGCCAGTAGCTGATATTTTCCATCATCTCGTGGTTCTAGCTCGAATATTACACTTTTCCGCTCGATAACGATTTTCCATCTCTTGCTCTTGGCATATTCAAAAAGAAATTGGTCAGGATTGAAGGCGATTGGGCTATCTACCATTTCCAACATCGGGATGTCACTTTTGGTATCTCCTATACCAATACTGCCCGCTAATGTGACATTATTTCTCTCCATTAGTAACCGTAGCGATTCGTCTTTCTTCAGCGTAGACAACTTAATATTACCGGTAAATGATTTGTCATTTCGCTCATAATGTGTAGCGACCCAATCATCGAAACCATAAAACTTACCAATTTGTTCGATTAGCTCCAGGTGAGAGCCGGATATAATAAATAGCTTATACCCCTCATTCTGAAGACTACGTACCAGATTTCGTGTATAGATATAAGTCTGTGATTGATATTCCTTGATAATACTACTAACTAGTTTATCAAAGTCATCAGTACTGATTTGCTGGATTGCTTTTTCGTAGAACTGTACTATCTGTTTCTCGTATCTCCGGTAAGCATCCGGGCTTTCACGTCTTTTCCAAGCCATCATTGCTTCGCGTAGTTTTTTATGCGCACTCTCACCCAAAAGCCCGACCTTTGCTAGCCTATTGACAATCACGTGGAATAGTTGCCAGCGAATTAAAGTTCCATCGATGTCGAACACTGCAAATTTATCCATCTACACACCTCGATTAGATATTTTAGCAGAAATGACCTGTATTGTATGATGTGAATTTACTGAACTAATGGAAATTCTAGTTTATAGCATCGGAATAACTAGATATCAATAAGAATAGCAGACTCTTGCGATTTTTAACTTTCTATTGGTGGTAACGAATATATCAATATCTAATTGGATTGTTTTTTGTTTGTGTAGTAGCTTCTGATTTGGAACAAGAGGTATAAGCTGATTATTGCAGTAATCAGATTCCAGATAAAGCTTAATACTCCCCTGTCTTGGATAAAAATATAGAATATACCAACTACTACACTTACGAGTGCACTATAAAAAAGCCAGTTCCATCCCATCTTTTTACGATCACGGAGTCCTGAGTATGCTGCAAACTGCATAATAGACTGGACAATCAATGATGCTAATGCTAAATACCAGAATAAACCGAGCTTTCTAGCTACTGAACCTTGACCTACTTGTTGCGACACAGAATTGAGGTAGTCTATAGCGATATTTGTGGCACGCGTTAGTTGCCATAATCCCAGAGCTAACAATATACTGATGAAGCCAGTAATTACTGCAAACAAAGGAGCATATTTTACTAGCCAGTCTTTTGCTTCTTTTGGTAACTGGAATGGTGCGTTTTTAACCAATACTGTATCTAACTGCTTTTCGAGAACACTTATTTTATCTTTTACGGTAGCTTGTTTGCTGTTGGAAGTAGACTTTTTTTCATCTTGATCTGCCATTTGGACCTCCTCATAATTAAGTTCGTTTGACAATAATATACATCCAACTGTTCGCTGGTGCAAAATTATATTTTGTTTTTCGTGTTTATAATTTTGATAAGAGTTAGAGCTTTGCGATTCTCCTCGATATTTTCCAAAAATTTGTGTTATGCTTATGTATAAGTCTGTACAAGATTGGGAGGTAATCATGGATCAAGAAGATAATTTTGAGAATAGAAAAGAAGCCAGTAGCGAAAAGTTAGCTGATGGTAGTAAGCTGACTCACAAAGCTAAGTGCAGGAGATGGATACCAATAGTTATTATAATATTATTACTTGCTCTGTTGGGTATATGTTATCTTTTAAATAACTCCAAACACGAAAAACAAATTGGCGATAAGACTAATCAGATAAGCCAACTCGAAAGGGAGAAAAACGAATTAAAGAAAAAGCTAGATAAAGCAAAGGAGGACTCTACAAAATCTGATAAACAAGCCAACTCCTCTGCTCCAGCTTGCAAACAACCAACTGACCTGGCAAAACAAAATATCAGAGATGCAATCTCTTCTGGCAATACGGCAGCCTTCGAAGGCTATATGGCCAGCAAGGTACAGGTTTTGTTAGCGATGTCTGATGGAATTGGCGAGCGAACTCCTTCCCAAGCAATAAGTGATATTGATAGTTTCCTAAAGAACGCTACCGCTCCCTGGGACATCAATATCTCTAGTTCTACAATTAACCCGAGCCAACCTTACAAGAAATACTTCCCAGATAGTGCGGTAGTCGTTCGATCTAAAGCTCTAGTAATATCATTCTCTTTTGACTGTGATGGCAAAATCAGCACCATATTTATGGCAAACGATTTCACCCTGTTACAATAGCCCTCGAGATTTGCGTTTCTTTAATAAGCAATAAGTTATTTCCTATGTTGAATTTTCTGTGTTGGCATGGGTATGTATATTTTATTCTTATGCTATATTGTTTAGTTATAAACTATCAAATACCCCTTGTGCGTGTAATTCTTAAGACATATAGCATCATAGATCGTCCAATTAGTCCAATGTGGTGTGATTAATTATACAAACTAATTGTTCTACCACTTGTATAATTCGCCTATAACCTATGCCAGATTATAGATTATTCCTACAGTCGATGAGAGCTGGTAAAGGTCGAGTCTAATAATTTAAAAAAAACAGGAGTGGCTTATGAAATTGGCGAAATGTATTATTAAAAAGCTGATTAAAACAGAAGACAATTCAGACAAAATCAGCATTTATCTACCTACCCAGCCGAAGAGCACCAGCCAGTCTATAAACAAAGATAGCACTCGTTTTAAGAATATACTAAGAAAGCTTGACGCTAAAGTATCCAAGAGAAATACCCAACTAACAGAGGTCTTCGGTAATCTTAAGCGACTGGTTGATGACAAGATTTTTTGGCAACATCAAACATCTGGACTGGCAATCTTTGCTGATAGCAGAGCTTTCCAGGTAGTAAATTTACCATATGCTGTTTCAGATACAGCGGTAGTTGGTAGACAGTATCTAATAAGCCCATTACTTGCAATGCAGAGCATGGTGTTGCGATACTTTGTTGTTGATATAAGTTTGCATAACCCAACCCTCTATGCTGGTGATGAATATGAATTTCGACGAATCGAAGATGCCAACCTGCCCGCTTCTATAGAAGATGAGCTAGGCCTGAATCACCATAAGAAAAGTTTACATTTTCGGTCAGGCGGATCAGGAGGCCGAGTATTCTTCTTTGGACACGCCAAGGTTAATGAACATCATACAGTACAGATAAGGAATTACTATAAGATTTTGGCTGGTCGTTTGCAGGCTTACTTGCGCAAAGTGAGCCTAAATGAACCCTTGATATTGGTTGGTACAAATAGAAGAATTGATGAACTTCGACCGCTATTGGAGGGTACTACTGTACTTGATAATAATCTTGAAATAAATATTGATGAGATTAGCATAAGAGAGCTACACGAAATCTCTTTTAATCTTATTTCGCAAGAAGCAAAGAGGGACAGGCATATCTTGGCTGATCGCTTTCGACGAACTGACAATGAGTATAAAGTGGACGGTATAAGCGCGGTTCTGGGGGCAACTAAGCGAGGTGCAATTGAGACGCTGATTTTACCGATAATTCGCGAACATACTGAACCCGTACAGGGAGACCTCTCGCCTCTATTGTTAGAGATACCGAAGGATAGCCATAAATTTGAGCTCGCTATTCGGGGTGTAGCCAACCAACGAGGTATAATTAGAGCTCTAGAAATTGATGAGTTTGTCAATGATTCCTCGATGAAAGCCCTATTGCGATATCCTGGGTGAAAAGTAGTAACTAAAAATATTATCTACTGCATTGTATATAGATTGTAGATGCTAACTAATATACGAGATAAACTAAAGCAAAAGCATATTACAAAATACTATTGACGTTATGCTTATAATGTGATAATATGTATTCGTAACTAGTGAAGGAGTTATTAAGTGAAGAAATCATTAAAGTATATTATACCCACTGCTGCCATTACAGCTGTCGCTATGTTTAGTATGGTAGGTAGTGTAAGCGCTCAATCAAATAAGACCCCACTTTGCGTACTAGAAGGTCTACCTTTGAGCGAATTCCATAAAAGCTTTACCGTAAAGGGAGACAAAGTAACCGCTAAGTTTACCCTGAAGGGTGAAGAAAACTGTAAATTTGATATGACGTTAGCAACTTTTGAGACACCCTCTGCTGATGCTACTCCATTCAAAGAGCAAAAACTTTATAGCTCGGTATCCAGCAGGTTTGGACGTGGTACACATACCTTGACTACTAATATGCCGGATTGTTTCTATCAAGTAGATATCCTTACAGGTAAGCCATCTGAAGCCGTTAAGGGTACTCGATTGTTTGACTTCATGAATCGTGTAAACTTTACCAATCTTGACCAGTTCAGGACAGGCACTGAAGCTGCTCATGTACACGATGCACTTATTGGTGGTGATAAGTCTTGCGAAAAGCCTGTAATACCTGAACCTGAGAAGCCAGGTGGTGGTGAAACAGTTGAACAAACAAAGCCTGAAGCACCGGCTGTTGAGAGTGCTGTTACAACTAAGCAACCTGAGGTATTGCCTAGCACTGGTCCTGCTACAATAGCTAGTACTTTTGCCGGGGTAACCGCAAGTGCTGGTTTGGCACACGCAATTGTTCGTCGCTTCCGTCGATAAACAATGCATTCAGCTCTTAAGAGCTACACTCAATCTAGATAGTCCCTTTCAAACAGGGACTATCTTTTTATTATTCGTTTAGATTTGAGGCCCTAACTTCATTAAATAAGAAATGAATAATAGTAAATAGATGGGTGTATGCTTGTGTGATTTAGCTAAATGGGCACGTCAAGTATAAGTTTGAGCACAAAATAACCCGTGTGGGTTAGGATTATTGCAGGCCAGTTGTTCAGTCAATAGTGTTGATTACTGGAGGCATAACTAAGAGTCTTGCTCTAACCAAGCAGTAACCTGAGTGGCGAATTGTTGCTCGTATCCTTTGAACCCATGATCGGCACCTTGTACTATCTGAAAACTATGCTTCCCTTTCGTCGTTTGGCGACTACCAATCATAGCTTGTTCCATTAACTTTAGGGCAGTCTTTGTACCACCCGCAGTGTAGGCGTATTCGTCCAGCTCACCAAAGATGCATAGTGTGGGAATATCGATTTTTCGTAATTCTGCAAATAGCGTTTTTTTGCCAAGTCGGGTTGTTGTTGCCTCTAGAAATGGAAAGGTATTGTAGGTACCATTAGCGTCAAGAATCTCATTTGCAGATTGCGCACTGAATGGATACATGCCGGTGTATTTTGGCATTATCTTCCATGGGTGGTTTTGGGTAATACATTGTTTAGCATACTTTAGCGCTAGGTGAAATTTTTTGTCGCCGAGCTTGTCATAGAACAGCCCAACGTCATCACCTGGTCCAGCTAAGACGTACTTGGTAAATTCCGTTTGTACTTCGCGAGTATGATAAACGCATACTTTATTAGCGCCAGTACTATGGCCAATCAGGTATAGTGTGCTATACCCTCTTGTGTGCAAGAAATTAACTGCACCGTTTATATCCTTGGTGCTATCTGCGATAAGTTCGTAGTGTGTGCCAGCTTGATAAATCCTATTTTCTTCTGTCAACGATTCATCATTTATCTTTAGTGTCTTTTTGTTATAAGCACCTCTGTTGTTGAATGCTAACAGTGAGATATTACGGCTAGTTAAAGTTTTGCCGAGTGCATTTATGCGTGGTGGGTTATAAAATACACCAGTATCTCCCATACCGTGAAGCCAAACAGCAGCTCGTGTAGTCTGGTGGTTGAGTGGCTGATAAAACAAGCCAGGCAGTAACAGTTTGTCAGTACTTTGGAATTGGATTAGCTCTAGTTTCATTGCATCTTTAGTAGTTTTATAAATACATTCTTTGCTATCGATCATACGACCAACTCTATACTTACTGGGCAGTGATCGGATCCCATTTGTTCTGGGTGAATATTAGCCGACACGACATCAGCTTTCAGACTGCTACTTACCACAAAATAATCTATCCGCCAGCCGATATTCCTTGCTCGCGAGTTGGCGAAGTTGCTCCACCAAGTGTAGTAGCCACTTCCCTGCTTAAATATTCGGAAAGTATCGATAAATCCAGCTGATAGCCAGTTATCGAATCCAGCACGTTCTTCTTTAGTAAAGCCTTTCTTGCCTTTATTCTGATTTGGATTTGCGAGATCTAACTCAGTATGCGCAACATTCATATCGCCACAATAAACAACAGGCTTAATTTTTTGTAGGTTAGAACAATAGCTCGTAATAGCCTCATCCCATTGTTGCCTGAGCGGTAATCGTGAGAGATTATCTTTGGCGTTTGGTGTGTAAGTATTCACCAAAAAGAAGTTCTCGTATTGTGCGGTGATAACTCTCCCCTCTTGGTTACTATGACCGTAATCATCGGATACGAGACCACCTGATTTCACGTATTGTTCCGGAATATCATTGGTTACCTCAATAGGCTTGACCTTCGAGAAAATTGCTGTACCACTATAACCTTTTTTTGTGGTGGACGAATTCCAGTATTCCTCGTAGTCCGGCAAATCAATTTCAACTTGATCTTTTAAAGCCTTAGTTTCTTGTAGACACAGAATATCGGGGTCGTACACCGATATGAATCTATTGAACTCTCCTTTCCTAATGACCGCCCGAATACCATTTACATTCCAGGAAAATAATTTCATATATATCAGTATAGCTTTAATGTATTGCAATCTGCTAGACTATATGCCAGTGATGTATAAGCGAGCTCTGTTGAAATTGTCTGGCGAACAACTTGCCGGAAAGTATGATGGTGGAATTGATCCCGAACGTGCTGCTTGGTTAGCTGATGAAATAAAAATGGTAGCCAGCAACGGTACTCAGCTCGTAATTATGGTTGGTGGTGGCAATTTCATGAGGGGTGCACAAATTGCCGGCCATGGTATTAAACGAGTCACAGCTGATCATATGGGGATGTTGGGTACTATGATGAACGCTTTGGCTCTAACAGATATATTTGAGGCGCATGATATTTCTACTCGTTGTTTATCAAATATTTTTGCGGAACAAGTTGCCGAGAAGTTTGTGCATCGATTAGCTGAAAAACATCTTAGAAAGGGGCGAGTGGTAATAGTGGCTGGCGGTACAGGGCGTCCGTATCTGACCACCGATACTGCTGCAGTGGTCTTGGCATTGGAACTCAATTGCGATGTAGTACTTAAGAGTACTAAGGTTGACGGGGTATACGATAAAGATCCCATTGAGTACGATGATGCTATTCGTTTTGATAAACTAGATTATCAAAAAGCTGTAGAGGATAATGCGATAAGAGTTATGGACAAAGCTGCTCTAGGACTGGCAATGGAGCAAAAGATGCCGATAATCGTCTTTGATATGGACAAGCCCGGCAATATAGCGAAAGCTGCCGCCGGTGAGAATATTGGTACGACAATCACCTAAATTTTTTGTTAATACTAGTCTGGCGATATTTTTTGAAGGTTCAAGACTAGTTTACCCATCCTTGTTACACTAAATAACAGATGGGAAACAAGTATTTAAAGCGTTCACATATTTCTGAGGCTAAAACTAGGCAAGTGGTTAGGCTATTTTGTGAGGATATGACAGCCGTTCAGATCACCTCACTCACTGGACTCAATCGTAATACAGTCAATCGTTTACTGACTCACATTCGCACGGTTATGGCGAAGTACTGCGAAGCTACCTCGCCTTTGTCTGGTGAAGTCGAGATTGACGAAAGTTACTTTGGTCTACGACGCGTGCGTGGTGTCCGTGGTCGCGGAGCCGGTAAGAAGATTATTGTCTTTGGTCTCTTAAAGCGTGGAGATAACGTATACACCCAAGTCGTAAAGAACGCCTCCAGAGATGTACCAAAACAGATCATACAAGAAAGGATAACTGGTGATTCTACGGCCTACAGTGACGGCTGGAAAGCCTACTATGATGGTTTAGTAGATTGGAGCTACAAGCAACACTTCAGAGTAAACCATGGAAAGAATGAGTTTGTAAGCCAGACTAATCCCAGGAATCACATCAATGGCATTGAAAACTTCTGGGGAGTAGCAAAAGCACGTCTAGCCAAATTACGAGGACTCAGGCATGACCATTTCTACCTCCACTTGAAGGAGTGCGGATTTATATATAACATGAGACATAGTGACATGTATACAGAATTACTTAGAATACTACGGAAGGAGCGGCAGGACTAGGTTTTAACTGGTCTTGTACCTATGCCTTTTATCTAATAGGAGGCAGTGCAAATTCAAATTGAACAATCGCTGCGTCACCTGTCCACTTTTTTTCAAATTCATCATCTTTACACTCGACTGCCGCCATTGACATCTTGTGATTTATGATTACTCCCACATGCCTTCCATTGTTGGAACCGTTTAAATACTCAGCGTCTTGATTAAAATACTTTCCTCTTATCCATTTTATTTGCTCTATAGCGTTTCTATCAACTGAAAGCGGATATCCCTCATTAAAAGATATAGATTTAATTCGGCTCGTAAGGTCTTTATCGTCAGGTAGTCTATAATAAACAACATATGTTGGGGTACGCCAGTAACCTTCAATGCTTTCAGCATTTGAAGTACCATATCTGAACTCGCAACCTTTTTGCGCACTATTGATTTGCTCTATGCTACTAATATATTTTTTAAACTCATTTTCAACTCTTCTATCGCCAGGTAAGAAGAACCAAACGATGAGGTACACCTGCATTGCGCCAAAGAATGCTCCAAAAATTATACCAATAATCGCTAGGGTTTTGCCGCGCAATCCTTTTTGCTTGATTTCGAACAAAGCAATAATCGAAAAAATTAAACCTATCAAGCCAAACGGCAGGGCAGCGAATCCAGCCAATGCCTTCTGCGATATAGGTCGTTTATTAGTCGAAACCATTAGCTTATTATAGCATTCTTATATCAGATTTGATCTTCGCGAACGATTGATGTGCACGGTTGTCTGTAACAACAACTCACCTTTTTAGTGAGTCAAGTTAAAAGTTAACAGGTAAATGTTGGGAGTCTGTTTGAAAATATCCGAACGGAACTGGTTTGGCTCAGCGGGCGGAATTAAATCGTATACAACCCCACCATCCTGCTTGTTTAGAGCAGGGCCCTGCAAAAAGTTTTCTATCTGGTGGAGAGAGAGGGATATCGCACACCAGCCTGCGGCTGGCACTCCTCCGCTCAAGCTTTCTCTATGCAAGCATCTGCGAGAGCTTTCGCTCCACCGAACCCTCCGTTCGCTCGCGCTCACTTAATCGGATTCGTATCCATCAACAAACAAGTATGGTCTATCTTGCGACAGACCATACTTGTTTGGCGGTGTTTTTTGAACGAAGTTCGAACTTTTTTTGACGAAAATCCCGAAAACTAATTTGGACTCGGCGGGGCAAACTATTTTTCTGGGGGAATGGAATTGCCCCGCCTCGGCTTTCTTCCCGCCCGCAGGAGGGGTCTGGGGAGGAATGCGGGCGGGTTTTTGAACCTTTCCTTTTTCGCTTCCGAATTTCGTATTTTGCAAAGCAAAATGCGCCACCAAAAG